>Ga0209536_100015671_pt1 | contig 10814 bp, 6 predicted proteins | sample DeeMarSeWOR28_12_FD_187461 | JGI IMG/M metagenome (GOLD analysis project Ga0209536, IMG submission 187461) | Marine sediment microbial communities from White Oak River estuary, North Carolina - WOR-2-8_12 (SPAdes) (version 2) | ecosystem: Environmental > Aquatic > Marine > Intertidal zone >...
GCTTCTTGGCCGACACCGTTGCCCGTGCGGACGAGTCCCAGTTCATCGTTCTGGACGAGTTTGCCTATCTCATTCGCAACGATCCCGCAATCACAAGTGTGGTACAGAAAGTATGGGATCATCACCTCTCACGCCAGTCTCAACTAAAACTCATTCTGACAGGCTCTCTGGTGGGGATGATGGAACGGGAGGCGCTGTCATATCAGGCTCCACTGTATGGGCGTGCGACGTCGCTTCTCCGGTTGCGCCCGCTGCCATTTGCTGCTCTGAGTGAACTCTTTGGCGAGCGAACCCCGGCGGAGCGGGTTGCCATCTATGCGGTGACCGGTGGTGTGCCTGCTTATCTAGAGCTTTTCGATCGCGCTCCTAGCTTTGGCCAGGCATTGCAGGAAGAGTGTTTTGGTCCTGGTAGTATCATGCTCACCGACCCGGCGCTGATCCTTCACGAGCAACTGCAAGAGCCCCAAATCTACGAGTCGGTACTGTCCGCAGTTGCCGCCGGTTTCCACGCGTGGAACGAGATTGCGCACATGGCTGGTGTGTCTGAAAACAGCCTCGGTCACTATCTCAAGGTGCTTCAGGAATTAGAGTTGATCGAGCGCCGTGATCCTGTGCTGGCCCGTCCTGGTGGGCGACGGGGGAGGTACCATGTACGCGACCAATTTTTGCGCTTCTACTATCGCTTTGTCGTCCCTCACATCACGGCCATCGAACGAGGTTACTTGACGGCAGCAGTCAATCAGATCAGTGCAGATATGCGCGCTTTTATTGGCATCTATGTCTTTGAGGAGTTGTGTCGAGAGTGGGTGCTTGCGGCTGCCGCTGTCAACGATCTTGGATTCCACCCGGAGGTGATCGGCTCTTACTGGCGCCGACATCGTGGCGCCGGCGTACAACTGGATGTGGTCGCAGCCAACAAGCGCGAGAGACGTCTGCTCATTGGCGAGGCAAAGTGGGGTACGGGGCCAGTCAGCCGCATGGTATTGATGGATCTGGTTCAGCGAAGCAAGCGTATGCCGCAAGTGGCTGAGGGGTGGACGGTGAACTATGTGCTGTTTGCCCGCGAGGGATTCACCGATGCAACGCGAGAGGCCGCCAGTGAGATGGGGGCACGCCTGATTGCCTTGCCGGAGATAGAGCGAGCGATGGTTGAGGCCGGTGGCTAGGCGACTGCGCAGCCTCCCCGCATTCTTACGGGGAGGCTGCATAGATTTCCGATAGATTCATCTTGGTGGTACTTTTGGCCAGACCCAAGCCAAAGGGCGACTATGTCCTCCCAAGCAGCTTTAGCGCGCGTTCGGCCACGGCAGAGCCGGTATAGCCAAACTCTTCCATCAGCACCTTGTACGGCGCCGACTCGCCAAAGCGATCTATGGCCACCACGTCGCCGTCCAGCCCGACGTACCGCGCCCAGCCCATCGACACCCCGGCCTCGACGGCCAGGCGTGCGGTGACCTCGGGCGGGAGCACGCTGTCCCTGTATGCCTGCGACTGTGCCTCGAACAGCTCCCAACTGGGCATCGAGACGACGCGCGCCTGCACGCCTTTTTCGGCCAGGACGGTGCGCGCGGCGAGGGCCACGTGCACCTCGGAGCCGCTGGCAATGAGGATCGCGTCTGGCGTGCCCTCGGCGTCGTCCAGCACGTAGGCTCCTTTGGCCAGCCCGCTGGCCGGCGGGTACCGGCTTTGATCGAGAACGTCGACGTTCTGCCGGGTCAGGACCAGGGCCACCGGTCCGTTGCTCTCGACGGCCACCTTCCACGCCTCGATCACTTCGCCGGCGTCGGCGGGACGGATCACGGTCAGGTTGGGGATGGCGCGCAGCGCGGCGACGTGCTCGACGGGCTGGTGCGTGGGTCCATCCTCGCCCAGCCACAGCGAGTCGTGGGTAAAGACATAGACCACGTGCGCGTGCATCAGCGCCGCCAGGCGTATGGCGGGACGCAGGTAGTCAGAGAACACCAGGAACGTGCCACCGTAGGGAATAAAGCCGCCGTGAAGCGCCATGCCGTTGAGCATTGCGCCCATCGCGTGTTCGCGTACGCCAAAGCGCAGGTTGCGTCCCTCAAACGCGCCCTTGTTGACGTCGCTCTCGCCGCTGATCAGCGTCTTGGTGGACGAGGCCAGGTCGGCGGCGCCGCCGGCCAGCGCGGGCAGATGGGGGGCAATGGCATTGAGCACCGTCCCCGAGGCATTGCGCGTCGCTACCGGCTTGGCGGGATCAAAGGCGGGCAGCTCGGCGTCCCAGCCCGCGGGCAGTGCGCCGCTCATCCGTCCCTTGAACTCGGCGGCCAGGGCAGGGTGCTCGGCGGCATAGGCCTCAAAGCGCGCGTCCCACTCGGCCTCGGCGGCCTCGCCCTTTTCGACTGCTTTGCGCAAATGGGCCAGTGCCTCGTCGGGGATCAGGAAGCGCGGCTCGACGGGCCAGCCCAGGGCCTTCTTGGCACCGTCCAGTTCCTCGTCGCCCAGCGGGCTGCCGTGCGAGGCTGCAGAGTCCTGCTTTGTCGGCGCGCCATAGCCGATGTGCGAGCGGACCTTGATCAGCGAGGGGCGCTCCGTCTCTGCCTGGGCCGCGCGGATGGCCTGGGCGATGGCCGCCAGGTCATAGCCATCCACTTCCTGGACGAACCAGCCATAGGCCTCGAACCGCGCGCCGACGTCCTCCGTAAATGACCAGTCGGTTGGGCCTACCAGCGAGATCTTGTTGTCGTCATAGAGGTAGATGATTTCAGACAGGCCCAGGTGCCCGGCCAGCGACGCTGCCTCTGCGGCGACGCCCTCCATCAGGTCGCCATCGCTGACGATGGCATAGATGTGGTGATCGACGATCTTTTTTCCTGGCTTGTTATAGCGCGTGGCCAGCATACGGCTGGCCAGGGCCATGCCCACGCCCGTCGCAAAGCCTTGCCCCAATGGGCCGGTGGTCGTCTCGACGCCGGGGGCGCACCTGTATTCCGGATGCCCGGGGGTCTTGCTCTCCCACTGGCGAAACTGCTTGAGCTCGTCCAGGGACAGGTCATAGCCGGTCAGGTGCAGCAGGCTGTAGAGGAGCATCGAACCGTGGCCTGCAGAGAGCACAAATCGGTCGCGGTCCACCCATTCCGGGTTGCGGGGGTTGTGCTTGAGCATCTGCGTCCAGAGCACGTACGCAGCGTCGGCCATCCCCATTGGCATGCCGGGGTGCCCCGAGTTGGCCTTTTGTACGGCATCGGCGGATAGAAAGCGAATGGTATTGATGCACAGTTGGTCCAGGTCCTTGGTCATTCTCCCCTCCATGTCTAGCGTCTTCTTTCTATTGTATGGAAAACGGGCAAACGCGCAAGTGGACAAGGGCCACTGCGAGGCACACCTTGACAGTAACTCAGACTCGGCGTATACTGACACTATACACCATACTTGAGTCAGAGGAGCATGCGATGTACTATCAACAACCCCCTCCTGCTTATCCCCCACAGTACTATGGCCCACGGTACAGCGGCTGTCTCAAGTTCATTATGTATGCGCTGTCCTTCTTTATTCCCATCGTGGGCATCATTGCCGGGATCATCTACATGTCGAGGGGTGATCCCGAGTCGAGCGCGCTGGGCAAAACATGCCTGGCCATATCGATCGTTGTCATCGTCCTTGGCTGTTGCGTTAGCATTGCCATGGGCGGCCTGAGCTTTCTGGTTCCGCTCTTAGAGGGGACGGTGTCATACTAGTCACCCCAAGGCCCATCGGACGTTTGTCCTGCTGTCTGCTGTGCTCCGTCTCCACGGCAGAGACGGAGCATTGTTGTGCATTGCCGACGATGCAAGGAGGGTATCTTGGCCAATCCAGCGCTGGAAAAGCTGGGCTTTGCCCCTGACGCGAGAGTGGTTATCGTCCACGCCGACGACGTGGGCATGTGCCACGCGGCCAACGTCGCCTTCTGGGAAGACCAGGCATTTGGCGTTGTGACCTGTGGCGCGGTCATGATGCCCTGCCCGTGGGTGCCCGAGATGGCTGCCTGGTGCCGCGCGCACCCCGATGCGGACGTGGGCGTACACATCACGCTCAACTGCGAGTGGGACGGCTACCGGTGGGGGGCGCTCTCTACGGGCGATCCCGCGAGCGGGCTGATCGACGACGAGGGGTACATGTGGCGCTCTGTACAAGAGCTGTTCGACCACATGGACCCCGATGCGGCGATCGCCGAAATGCGCGCCCAGATCGACCATGCGCTGGCCCTGGGCATAGATGTCACGCACATCGACACGCACATGGGCTCGGTGATGCACGCCCAGTTGCTCCCGGCGTACGTACAACTGGCCCTCGAGTATCGCCTCCCGGCGATGCTGCCCCGTATCCCCAGGGAGCGTATGGCCGAATGGGGGGTCGATCCCGCATTGGGAGAGCTGTTTCTCTCCCACATGGACGACCTCGCCGCTGGCGGATTTCCCATCCTGGATATGATCCTGGCCGCGCGGGATCAGGGCGACCACCTGGATGTCTATCGACGTTTGTTTGACGCGGCGCCCGCGGGCATCACGCACCTGCTGCTGCATCCCTCTGTGCCGGGACACGACATAGAGGCCATCGCCGGCTCGGCAGCGTATCGTATTGCCGACTATGAGACGTTCCTACGTCCCGAGCTTCGGGAGCACGTGGTTGAGCGGGGGATCCACCTGATCGGCTATCGGCGGCTGCGCGACCTGATCCGCGGCGAGCTGTAGCGGAGGACTAGTCGCTCAGGGCGCTGCCCCAAAAAAGTGGATCTCGAGCATCTCGCACAGGCAGTGGTAAAGGTGTACGTGGTGTTCCTGCACGCGATCGGTCTGGATCGCCGGAGCGCGGATCGCAATGTCGGACAGCGTCGCCAGCTTGCCGCCGCTCTGTCCGGTGAGTGAGACGACCGTCACCTGCAAGGCACGGGCGACCTGGGCCGCGTAGCACACATTGCGCGCGTTTCCGCTGGTGCTGATCCCCAACAGCACGTCGCCGGGGCGGGCCATGACCAGTAGCTCCTGCGCGTAGCTGATGGCTGGCATCTCGACGTCGTTTTCCAGGGCGCTGCTCAAGATGTGATTGAGGCCCAGGACCATTGCCCGCAGGCCTCTTTCCAGGGCCAGGCTCAGCTTTTGCCCGTCAGGCCCGGCCGCGGCGACCTTGGTCCGGGTGCGATCGTCCAGAGGGCGGGGGAGGGTATAGGACTTGAGCATTTCCCCGCTGATGTGCAGGGCGTCGGCCATGCTGCCGCCGTTTCCGCACAGATAGAGACAACCCCCGTACGCTTCCGATGCCGCGATCGTCCGGTATGCCGCGACCAGGTCGTCTACGCAGGTGGATAGCTCGGGGTGGAGGGCGAGCATGATCTTGACGGGAAGACCTGGATAGTCTCCCTGGGCTGTGGTCTCCGCTGATTGAGTGGTCGGGCTGTCGGCCATAGTCAGTCCAGTTGCTCCTTCAGGTTGATGTTTCGTTCGGCGAGCACCTGGCGCAGTGCGTCCATGTCGCCGGTCACAATGGCCAGCGCCTTGCCCTCGGCTGGAGAAAAGGAATGCAAGATGTCCCCGATTTCCGGTTCGGATAGCAGTTCCTGCAGCGTCTTTTCGTCCTTGACCTGGATCAAGGTCAGCGTCTGTACGGCAGCATCGCCATAGTAGTGTCCCCACGCACGGATCTTGATCTCGACCCAACGGGGCAAAGGCCCCAGGTGCAGCGAGGCCAGCCGTTCCAGGATGTTCTCCACGGTCATATTCCCGGCGAGGGCTCCCTGGACGGCAGACTGTGTCAGAAAGTAGCGCCCCTGCTCGTCCTGCCCGGTAAAGGGAGCGATCTGCTCATAGAGATAGATGCTGGGAAGCACACTCGTAAAGTGCAACTGGCCCGCCTCGTCGATCGAAAACGACGGGCGGGGCTTTTGGCTTGCCGACCGCGTGCGCGCCGGGGGAAAGCCTATCGCCTGCAGATTGCGGACCAATTCCTCTGTCTCTCCCTGGCGAGGAACCAAGAGTGCCACGGCCTTGTCGGGGCGTGCGGCAAAACTGGCGCTGACCTGTGGGTTCTGGAGCAATTGATCGAGGAGTGTCTCGTCTGCAGCCTGGAGCAGGCTGGAGCGGCGATGGATCTTGATCCGCTCGTGGATGGTCTGCCACTCTTGCAGCGTACGTTCCACATTCTGCGGTATAGGTGTGTCGCTCATGTCGTTCAGCGTGTCCATGATCCGCGAACAGGTCCACCCGTTCCGCTGTGCGCGATAGACTGACTCACGGGTGATCTGGTACTTGATCGCCCGCTCTGCGGTCATGCGGTCGGCAAACTCGTCCAGTTTGGCCAGTGTCAGGTCGCTGATCGGGTCCAGGGCAAACATCTCAAAGTTAGGTTGGACGATGACCTTGCCCTCTGCTTCGGGGATCACGATCTGCTGTCCTACGCCGAGGATCCACTCGCCAATCGGGGTCAGCCGGTAGGCGATGGGACGGCTGTCGATATAGCCAATGTCTACCAGCCCCATCCAATGGAGAGGCTCGACGAGCATTGCGCGGATGAATCCGGCCTCTACGACCTCCCACCCCTCGGCTTCGTCCTCAAAGCGCGGCGAGATACTCCAGCCCATCGCATTCCCATAGCTGATGTATGGTGAGCGGACAGATGTGTAGCCATAGTACCTCTGATAGTAGGTGCTGTTGGGGGTATAGTTGCGCGGGAGCAGAAAATCATAGTCGGCCATGCGCAGCGAGTCGACCAACTGGTCAATTGAGACCCACCTCTCCTCCTGAGGATGTGAGGGAGCTTTGGCCACGGCCTCTCGATGCAGCTCTGCTATGTGCTCCAGCACACATTTCCGGGCCTCGCTGATCTGCCTCGGCGCCGGGTCGATACGTGAATCGACGCCCAGAATACTGATCTTGGGCACGCTAAAAAGCTCATTCCAGAACACGCCATCGCGCCAGTGCACAAATGTGCGCTGTATGCGCTCTGTGGGCTCGGCGGCGAGAAAACCGGGGCCGTCGATGCCGTGTATGGTGCTGCTCTGGCGGCACAGGATGCCCAGTTCGGTGAGCAGCAGGCGCAAAAAGATCAGGCGAGGGTAGTCGGGCTCGTCTCGGGCTGTGATATCCTCGGGCTGCACCAGCGCGCTGTTTACCAGTCGCAGGTCGCGCTTGTACAGCCGGGCATCCTTGGTGAGGGAGAGCGGCGAAGTATGCGCCGTGCTCCAGTAAAAGTAGATGTCGCGCTGAAAGGCCCGCGCCGATCCCTCTTTGATGTGGGTCAGCCTGTCTGCCCGGAACTCTGGCCCGGGCAATGGGGGCGGCGCGGGCAAGAGCTCGCGTACCTGCTCAGGGATGTACAAAGAGTGGACGTTGTCGTAATAGACCTTGGTTCGATTCGAATAGTATGAATACGTGACGCCCTTGCCGCAAACGAGGCCCGCGGCCATGAGCCTGCCGATCACTGTCACAAAGCTCGTGCGTCGTTCCTCTGGCGCAAGCACGAGGCCTGAGAGGGAGGGATATGCCCGGCGTGTCCCAGTCTCTGGAGGTTCGACAATGCCCTGGCGCAAGAGCTGCAGGCGCAAGCGGTTCGCTTCCACCTGACCCGTGATGCGCTGGAGGACAACCAAAGTCGCACGTTCCCGTGCGCTCAGCCTTGAGAGGCCTTTTGTGACTGCCTGGGGAGTGAATAGGGTCGATGACAGGGCTCGGATATGGGCTGCCTTTTTGCCGGATGCCGGGGTGACCTCCAATAGCTCGACCATATCCTTCAGTATGTCAAAGTGGTATTCCTGGAGCAAGTCGCTGACCTTGACCATGAACGGCTACTCCACGTGGGGCATGTAGCCCCGGGTCTCCATCTCTTGGACCAGGGCGTCCACGGCATCCGGGTGGATGGCGACCAGTCGTGGCGAGAACTCGTAGAGCACGTGGTCCCGCAGCGAGGTATTGCTCTTGAGTTCCTGCAGTGCATAGTCGTCAGCCATCTCGATCAGGGTGATCTCGTCGTAAAGATGTAGCTTGCCATAGTTCCGGCTCCAGGTCTCCATTCTCTCGTGCCATGTCGCAGGGATATCTGCGCCGCACCACGTGCTGATCCGCTCCAGCAAGCTCTCGATCGTCTGCCCTTGTTCTAGCGCCAGTAACACGCCCTCTGCGGTGATGTGGTATACGAATCTCTCTGGCGTTGCATCCCCCAACTTGCCGATCAAGTGCAACAGGTCGTGGAGCTGCGCTGGTGCCTGTCCGGGAACCAGTGTCACGGTCAGGTCATCCTGGAGCTGTGCTGCTTTTTGCGGTACAGGCTGCTGGCCTGTCTCGACGATGGTTTGTCGTCGGCGCAACACAAACGAGCCTGTTGGCGTAACCTTGAACGTCACCAGCCTGTCGTCCTTGTAGCCCAACGCGACCGCCCCGAGCCACGCCAGTGGGCCCTCTAACACGGCGAGGACAAACCGGCCAACGCTCTCCTGCCAGTCCTCGATGGTTGTCCCAAACTGCTTCCTGGTCCTGCTTGACTCGATCCACCAGGTAGCCGTGTTTGTATTTGTGTGGAGCAGGTCTGGGTTGATCTCGAACAGGGTCTTGAGGAAACCGTCCAGGGATACCCAGCGTTCTTCTGGGAGTGTCGACAGGAAACGAAGTACGGTCTGCCGTCCGGCGCGCCACTCTCGATAGAGATCCTCGGGTCTGAACGACGAGTACATCAGATTACGCCGCACGCGGATCTCGTCCGTGGACCGGAGCAGGAGGTCCATTTCGCTCCATGCTCGGGTATTGATCCACGTGTAGGCGATGGCATACATCTGGACTGAGGCAGGCAAGCTCAAGATGCGCTCAAAGACATCCTGCCTGCAAAAGATCGTATCTCCGGGCTGGGCGGCGATGGCGCCCAACCCCTCCAGGAGGACATAGCCGAACTCGCTTTCTTCGTCCGAATGCAGCGATTCCTCTCGCAGTGCGTTCAGATCGGCCCTGCGCAAGTGATACGGGGCAGCGGGGACGGTCATCGACACGTTATAGAGATTGTAAGGGTTTCGCCTGCGTTGCGTGATCTCTTGGATCTCTTCCGGCAGGTGGTCCCAGCTCATCAATTGGGGCCAGCGGTCTTCGATTGGTTCACGCTGGCGAGCGTCCTGACGTCTGGGCCGTTTCCCAAGCACATAGGTCCAGGTGGCATAGAGCGATTGAATGGCCGAAATGGCGGGTCTTTCTCGGATGTCGATCTGCTCCAGTTCTTGCTCCGGATAGGGTGGTACGAGGTCGGGGCGAGATGACAGGCAGACGCGCACGGCCTGGGGCAGCATATAGTAGACCAGGTTGCTCTGCTTGAAGGTAAGCAGCAACCCACGTTCGGTCAGATCCACGAGTTGTGCGTGCACCGTACGGCGAGACACCTCGGGACGCTGTCTTTGCAGGTTGCCAATGATGTTCTCGCTGGTAAAACCGTAACCGTGGCCAAGGGTCAGGTGCAGATAGGTGAGCAGTTCTTGGCCCAAGTCACCCAACTCGAGGATCTGGGCGCGGTTCTCTTGCAGGTTGCACAGGCGATCCGATAGTTCTTTGACGATCGGCTCTTTGCGAGTGCCCCGGATCTCGATGTCCCGGCGTCGGGCCAGGGCGCGTAGTTCATTGATCGATTGCTGGCCCAAGAGCTCGCGATACTCGTCCCTGAAATCGGACATCTGTGAAAAGGGCACCTCGCCCTCGGGCTCGTAGCCCTCGTCATAGCCGGCAAAGGACGATCGGTCCTCTACCCAGGCCAGCAATAGAGCGCCGACGTGTGCACAGATCCCGGGGCCACGGTGCTCGCACGTGCAGCCGATGTATATGTCCCTTTCCTGGACGGTGACCTCGATCGCGTGCGACTCGTAGGCGCTTTCGGCCACCACCCCGTATAGAGCGGCGTCCGAGACCGATGCATCTCGGACACGGCCATCCTCATAGTACTCTTGCGCCTTGACCATCGCGGCCTTGTCCAACTGGAGGACGACCTCTTCCTTTGTCAGGGAATAGAGTTGTTGGCGGTTGGTGTGTAAGGACATAAAGGCTTCTTGTCAAGCCCGCACCCTGGCGGGTGTTTGCGCTCTCGGGGGTGTCGGTGCGGGAAACGAGTCTCTTGCAGGGTCTTACCCTGCCGCGAGATAGGGAAGTCTCTCCTCGGCGCGCAGCGCCAGGAGCGTGGGCTCATAGTCAACCAGTTCGTCGTCGTACAGGATCTCGTATCGGTATCCCTGCTCGGTGAGAAAGAGCTGTCGCTTGGCCGCAAAGTCTTGTTCCCTCGTGTCACGACTGACGAGCGTATAAAAGTGGGCCAAGAGGCCGTTGCGCTTTGGGCGGAGAATGCGTCCCAGGCGCTGAGCTTCCTCCTGGCGCGATCCAAAGGTGCCAGAGATCTGGATAGCCACGTTGACGTCGGGCAGGTCGATGGAAAAGTTGCCCACCTTGCTGATCACCAGGACGTTGATCTCGCCCTCGCGCAGACGTTGGAATAGCTGTTCGCGCTTGCGGACCGCCGTCTTGCCGGTGATGATGGGTGCGTCGATAGCCCGCGCGACCAGTTTCAGTTGGTCGAGGTACGTGCCGATCACCAGCACCGAGTCCTCGCGGTGCTTGTCGAGCAGTGTCTTTAGCACCGGGACCTTGTCGGGGTTGTTGGCAGCCACGGTGATTTTCTCGCGGCTGTCGGCAATGGCATACAGCATTCGCTGCTCTTCGGGTAGCGGGATGCGGATCTCGTGGCATTCCGCGGTGGCGATCCATCCCTGTCGTTCGAGGTCCTTCCAGGGCACATCGTACTTTTTGGGGCCAATGAGGGCAAAGACATCCTCTTCCTGTCCGTCCTCTCGAACCAGCGTG
>Ga0209536_100015672_pt1 | contig 10813 bp, 11 predicted proteins | sample DeeMarSeWOR28_12_FD_187461 | JGI IMG/M metagenome (GOLD analysis project Ga0209536, IMG submission 187461) | Marine sediment microbial communities from White Oak River estuary, North Carolina - WOR-2-8_12 (SPAdes) (version 2) | ecosystem: Environmental > Aquatic > Marine > Intertidal zone >...
ATGCCTGTTAACGCAAGGGTGCGTAACGTGAAAAGTTTGTGTGTTCTTTTCCGCATGACGGCCTCCTTTTTTGATGAGTGTGCTGATATTGGAAATCTTTCAAACGGAAAAGTCACGAATATTTTAAGGCAGAATGCAGAATGCAGAATGACAAATGATACATGTTAAAAGACGAAAATGGAGTGCTGGGGTGAGAAGGGCTGGAAAAAAGCAAAAAAATAGCCACGCAATCCCTCATGTTCCTCAAAGAATTAAATCTTGTTGGATTGGTGGAGAAGTACTGCGTGGCTATAGCCAAATTTTGCCTGCCGACTTTATGAGGCATAGCCCGGGAATGGTGGGTAAAGCGGCAGGACTTTTATAACAAGCGTGATACTCTTTGAATTGTTTTGTACCGCAATAAGGTGGGATCGGTCAAGTAATAATTATTATTCCCCAGGCAATAAAAATCAGGTGCAGGGCTAAAGGCTGAGGGTTAAAGGAAAAACGGAAAAAATAAAAAAAATCATTTAGCCGCCTCCGCCTTTTGACAGTTCATTTAGTTCGTCTTCCAGTTTTTTGCTTTCTTCTTTCATGTTTTCTATCCGCTCGTTCTCTTCCTCAATTTTTTCATTTTCCCGGCTGGTGTTTTCATTTTCCTGGACTACTGCTGCGTTGCTTTTGGGAGCAGCATGATAGGCAGGACTTTTTCCCCGGGCCGGGTAGGAGGATTTCGGGGCAGAAGGGTGAAGGACCGGCGAACCGGCCCCGGCCTCTACAGTGCCGGGCAGGGCCCAGCTGCAAAACAGGAGCAGAATGGCAGTTGGAATAATCCTGTAAGTCATGATCAACCCTGGAGCCTGGTGCAGAGTTCGGCCACGCGTTTGCCCAGCTTGAAGCCGTCTGCGGCTGCAATATCATCAGGAGCCCCTACGCAGCCCACGCCGTAATGGCCTGAAGCGTCCATGGGGTCGCCGACAATGATCATGCCGTAGATCAGCATGCACTGGATTATGGACATCATGGTTGTTTCCTTGCCGCCCGTGGGATGCCCGCCGGTGGCAAAGGCAGCACCCACCTTGTTTTCCATCTTGCGCCGGGTGGAGACAAATTCGTCGAATATCCTTTTGAGCTCCGCTGCCATGACCCCGAAATAGACAGGGGACCCGGCAATGACGCCGGCCGCATTCAGAAAATCATCCTTTGTGACGTCGGAAGTTGTTTTTATCACGGCTTCCGCGCCGCCGGCCGCAACACCCCTGGCAATGTTTTCAGCGAGTTTTGCGGTATTACCGCCTTTTGTGAAATACAGAACGAGAACCTGCACGAAACCCCCCTTTTTTAATGTAGAATGTAAAATGTAAAATGAAAAAAATTAATCATAACAGAAATACTCATAATATTTCTAACAGCTAACCTGCATCCGTTTGAAACCCTATGCGTCTTTTTTTGGGTACCGGTTCAGGTTGCAAAAACTGTTTTATCGCGTTTATGAGGGCAATGATCTGCTCGTCGTGTTCTGCCAGATGGTGTTCAATCCGGGCAATTTTCCGGGCCAGCTCCTTGTGTTCTGCGATCATGCTGCGGAGCTTGACAAAGGCCCTGACGATGAAGATGCTCGTTTCTGCCGCCCGGGGTGAATTGAGCACGCTGGCCGCCATGATTGCGCCATGTTCGGTAAATGCAAAAGGCTGGGTTTTTGAATATTTCAGGTTGGCAAGGTGGCCGCATTTTGCGACCAGTTCCGTTTTTTCTTCAGGGGAGAGCTGGAACATGAAGTCTTCAGGAAAACGCTCCTTGTTGCGCTTGACCTGTTCATTCAGCCTTTTGGTGGGCACGCCGTAGAACTGTGCCAGGTCTGCATCGATAATGACTTTTTCGCCCCGGATCATCAGGATGCGGTTTGCGATCTTTCCGGTTGGAATAACAGGTTTCTCGGCCCCCATCATTTATCCTTTCCTTAAGGTGCTCTTTGTCTGCTTTTAACTGATTACTGATAGCTGCCAGCTGTTTAAATCATGAACCCGCCGCCGTTTACCGGGATGTACTGCCCGGTGAGGTAGTCGGACATTTCCGAGGCCAGGAACATGATGACACTGGCGATGTCCTCGGGTTCAGCCACCCGGAGGAGGGGAACGTGTTCTGCTGTATGCGTGAAAACCTCGGGCGGCATACCGGCCGTGGCATCGGTTCTGGTCAGGCCCGGTCCCACCACGTTGACGTAGATGCCCGCAGGACCCAGTTCAAGGGCCATGGTCCTGGCCAGGGAGTCCATTGCCGCCTTGGCCGCACAGTGGGCCGCAAAACCATAGCCCGGCTCCCGGGAGAGCGAACTGGAGACCAGGATTATCTTGCCGTATTTTTTCTCCATCATGCCGGGGATAACGGCCTGGCAGCAGTGGACCATGGCGCCGATCTCGCCGCTGAGCTTGGCCTCGATATCAGGCCAGGCCATTTCGGCAAAGGGCTGCATCGGGAAGTTGATATTGGCGTTGTTCACCAGGATATCAATTTTCCCCAGTTCCTGTTCAGCCGTGGCCACCATTTTATCCACGGCACCGCGGTCGCGGACATCGGCCTGCACCGTGATGGCCCTGCCGCCTGCCGCAATGATGATGTTCTTGAGTTCTTCCGCCTTTGCTTCGGACTGCAGATAGTTGATGACAACGGCTGCGTCGTGGTCAGCCAGGTCACGGGCGATCGCTGCGCCGATTCCCCTGCTTGCCCCGGTAACCAGGGCGACCTTTCCCTGTAGATCAATGCACATAATTCCTCCTTTATTAAATGTAAAATGCAGAATGTAGAATTATTTTACATTTGTCATTTATCAGGTTTTTCCGGCATCTCCATTTTTTCAGGTTCGCAGAGCAGGGCGGAATTGATCGCTGCTTTGCCGCAGTTGCTGCAGCGGTAGCGGTCGTTGTTGACACTGTTCTTGCAGAGTTTGGCCTTAGGCAGGTCCTTGGAGCCGCACCAGTCGACCTTTTTCAGCTTGCCCTGCGGGTTGCAGACATTGGCGGCATGAAGCGAGACAACGCCGCAGTTGCCGCAGAAAAATGCCGGGGTTTCCTTTGGCAGGGGGACATGTTTCTTGATATTTGTTTTCAGCATTTTTTTACTCCGATTTTTGCAGTTCCATTATTTCCCAGTCCTGGAAGGAGATTTCATCAGTGTCGCCGCCGAGGTACTGGATCTCCACCATGCACTTGACCTCGTCCACTTTAGTGACAGTGAAATTCTTGCCCTGGTCAAAGCGGTAGTACCATTTGCCTTTTTCCGGTTCAATTTTTTCAGCCATGCTTATCCTCAACTCATGTATATAGTTACTGTGTTAACTTTTTAAACCTTAGTTTAACAAGCTTACCTTCTTCTTGATTCCGCCTCCACAAAAACTCGTTTGACCATGGTATAGCTGGCCTTTATCTGCGTATCCATTCCGGCGATCATATCCTCCAAATCTCCGGCCGGAATATCATCCTGAAAATCGATACTGACATTGACCAGGACAAAATCAGGACCCATGTGCATGGTCAGCACTTCATTTATAGTATCAATACCATCATATTGAAGAATGATCTCGCGAATTCCTTCTATAACCTGAGTGTTCGCACTTTCACCAATAAGAAGCCCCTTGGTTTCATAGGCCAGCCAGACGGCCGTGCCGCCCAGGATGATGCCGATGATTATTGAAGCAATGCCGTCGAAGATGAGAATGCCGGTAAGATCAACAAGAAGGACGCCGGCAAAGGCAACAATGATGCCGAGCATTGCGGCTGAATCTTCGAACAGGACCACGAACATGGTAGGGTCCTTGCCGCGCTGCACGGCCTCTATGTAACCCCATTTTCCTTTAACCTTGCTGAACTCTGTGAGCGCAAGATACCAGGCAATGCCCTCGAAGAGCAGGGCCAGGCACAGGACTATGTAATTGACCAGGGGATTTTCGATGGGCGCGGGATGGAGCGTGTGGATGATGCCTTCGTAAAGTGAGACGCCGGAGCCCACGGCAAAGATGAGAATGGCTACCGCAAAGCTCCAGAAGTAGATTTCCTTGCCGTGGCCGAAGGGAAAACGGGGGCTGGGTGGTTTGCATGCCTGGCGCATGCCGTGGAGAAGCAGAACCTGGTTGCCGGTATCAACAACCGAGTGTATGCCTTCGGAGAACATGGCGGAACTGCCCGTCATTGCTGCGGCAGCAAACTTGGTGACGGCGATCAGGCCGTTGCCAGCCAGGGCTGCATAGATAACTTTTTTGGATGAGCCGGCCATGGAAAAAACAGGTCAGAGGTTAAAGACTGCAGGCATGCTGGAGATTTCTTACCTGCATGATTTTTTTTATTTCCGGAAGCGGTTCATGGCCTGGTCATAGGCTTTTTCCATTTCAGCCATGGCCCGGTCCGTACCTTCCTTGAGGTCTGCATAGGCCTCGCCGCTTGCTGCCTGCAGCTCGTCTACTTTTACGGCGACTTCAGCCTTTTTTCTGCTGAGTTTATCCATCTCGGCAGCCAGGTCCGCTTTAGCCTCTTCACTCATCATGGCCAGTTTTGCTTCAAGCTCTGCGAGTTTCTTGCTGTATTGCTCCATCTTTTCCTGGATTTTTTCCTGGTACAGGGCTTTCTGCTCCTCGGTATACGCCATGGTGGTTCTGGCCAGATCCCCGGCTTCTTTCTTAATGTCTTCAGGTGTCGTTGCCAGGTTTTCCACCTTTGCTCTTGCCGGTGTTGTTTTTTCCGCTGTCTGCTTCTGCTCGCTGCATGCCGTCATGATAAAGCCGAGGGCCAGCACAGCAATAATGGCGGAAAGTCCTAAACGTTTCATGTCCGGTCCTCCTAAAAAATGATTTACCAGTTGCAAACTGAATATGTATTGCCTGATACTAATGCATTATTGCGCCGGTATCAATCAGGGTTTTTTAAATGCAAAATGTAGAATGCTAAATGAGGAAGGAGAAAAACCGGAGCACTGCCGGACAGGAGTGCCGGAGTATTGGGTAAGACATCACTCCAGTACTTCAGCACTCCAGATCCAACGAGAATTGACAGCCGGAAGCTTCAGGCCGGGCGGCGGACAAAGCTGTCCTGCAGTCGCTGCCGGCCGGGCAACGGCTTAAATGATTACAGAAAGTGGTGGGTGGGTTTATTTACATGCAGTCGGAGCGCCAGCAGCAGTTCTCCTGGTCGCATGAAGTGAGGCCGCTCTGGAAACAGGGGATGTTTCCTTCAGCAGACTGGATTGATCTTACCATGTCGGTTTTTTTCATTTTGTTGACCTGGAGGCCCATTTTTTTCGCTATTGTTTTGATTACTTTCACAGTCATTTCATTTCTCCCTGATATTGATTTTTTTTTTATGTATATGGTTGCCATAATAATATACACAAGATGAAATTTACATTTGTGCAATTTTGCTGTCAATATTTATTTAGCCCTATACGTTTGTTGCCATAACCTGTAAACCGTTTCTGCTGCTGGCTATCCTGCTGTTTTGAGCTTGATTTCTGGATAAAGTATTTCTGCGCACTCGCCGCAGATAGAGTGGGTGAATTCCGCCTCCGAGTGGTCCCTGATGTATTCTTCGATCTGGTTCCAGTAACCCTTGTCATCGCGGATCTTTTTGCAGGAAGCACAGATCGGCAGCATGCCGCTTAAAAGTTTCACCTTGTGCAGCGCGGCCTGCAGTTTCATGTTCGTGTCTTCCAGGGCTGCTGTGCGCTGCAGCACCAGTTTTTCCAGATCTTCTTCATGTTTTTTCAATTCCAGTTCAGCCTTCTTGCGCCTGGTGATATCCTGGACCATGATGATAAAATGCCGGCAGCCCTGGTCCAGGAAGGGAACAAACTTTATGAGCAGGTAATTGTCATGGAGCATGACGGGAACATCTTCACCTATCCTGACAATGGTGTTGTCCTGCCGGGCAAGGATCTCATGAATGAGCGGGCGTTGGCTTCCAGTGAATATATCCGGGAAATAAGACGAGAGCAGTTTTTCTTCGGGCAGGTCGAGCAGCTCCGTTGCAGTAAGGTTTACAAAGGTTATCTTGCCTGATTCCGTCAGCTCAATAAGCCCGTCATCCATGTTGTCCAGGGTTACTTCGATGTGCTTTTTGGAGGCCAGCAATTCCTTTGTTATGGCACGTTCGAAAAGGTTCTCACTGCCGAAGATCTTCCCTGCCAGTGATTCTGTTTCATTGTTCTGCAGGTGGTCCAGAACCTGGGAAACACTCTCCAGCATTGTTCGCATCGGGCCTTTGGCTATGCAGGCATCAGCCCCAAGGGAGACAAAATCGATTTTTTCTTCTGCAGCAGTTGCTGAAATGATGACAATGGAAACCGGATCGAACTCCGGCATTTTGCGGACAATGCGGCAGAGCTTGTCACCGCTGATTCTCGGCATGATTAGGTCAACGAACATGATATCCGGCCGGAACGACTCCAGGATATCCAGACCTATGAGGCCGTCCTCTGCAGTAGCAACAACATGTCCCTGCTGATGCAGGAAGCTGGATAAAAGCTGCAGAATGGCCGGACTGTCATCAACGATGAGAATTTTCTTTTTCATGAGATTCACGGACTGTTTGCCTGTTCAGTTGGTTGCTTCTCCTGTCTTTTTTCCAATACATTAAAATCCGTGCACATATAGCAAAGTTTGTGCCAATCCTGCCAGTTACTAATCAATATCCTGTTATTATTTGAGATATGGGAAAAAGCAAGAATTGAAAATCACAGACCAAGCGATACAGATGTAAACATTGTTGTCTGGTATGCCCGATCTTGAACAGAAGGGTGAGTGGAGCTGAACATTCTGGCTCTTGCGGACAATTGGTTCAATAAGGTCCCCGCAGCACCTGTTGCAGCCCGGCTTGCAGGAGAGTCGCTTCCGTCTATCTCGCGCGATAGGAGCAATCCTTAGCGCAATTGCCGCTTTAAGGATATGGTTTTTACCCTTTGGGTGTAAGGCTAACCCCGGAATTTATTTTTTCCTGTTGTCCAACACCTTTCTTACTGAGCGCACGAGCTGTTCCATATCAAAAGGTTTCAGGAAATAGTCGGCGATACCTATTTTTTTCGCCATAGTATGGGAAATCTTTGAACTGTAGCCGGTGCAGAGGATGATCGGAAGATCCGGCTTTATGGTGAGAAGCATAACAGCCAGTTCCGACCCGGATATATTCGGCATTGTCTGGTCAGTAATAACCAGGTCGAATTTGTCCGGGTCAGCCTTGAATGATTCCAGGGCTTCCATGCTGCTGGTTTTGGACGTGACCTTGTAGCCATAGAGCTGGAGCATTTCGGTGGCCAGTTCCACAAGCGATTCTTCATCATCCACAAAGAGAATACTCTCATCGCCCTTGTGCTCGGATGAGCGGATATGTTTTACCACTACCGGGTATTGGTCGACTATTGGAAAATAGACATTAAAGGTTGTTCCGGCGCCCGGTGTGCTTTCCACCGTGATCATGCCCCCATGGTTTTCGACAATGCCATGCACGACGGACAGGCCCATACCGGTGCCTTCGCCGACTTCTTTGGTAGTGAAAAAAGGATCAAAGATGCGCTCCTGAATTTTAGGGCTGATGCCTTTACCCGAATCGGTAACTGAAAGCAGGGCATAGAGACCGGGCTGCATCATGGTTTTATGCCTTGTTTCATCAGCACCCAATTCCACCTCCTGCAGGGAGACCTTGAGCAGGCCCTTTTCATCCATGGCATGCACCGCATTGGCGCAAAGGTTCATGAGCAGCTGGTTGAGCTGGGTGGGATCAGCGTTTATGGTACGGCATTTAGTGTCAAACTCCTGCTGTATGGCAACAGTTGATGGGATCGTTGAGCGCAGCAGCTTCAGCGTTTCGGTTAGAACCAGGTGGGGCTTGACCGGCATCAGATCCTGCTTGGCCTGGCGGCTGAAGGCAAGGATCTGGCGCACCATATCCTTGGCCCGTACCGAGGCTTCCAGTATCTTGTCAACATATTGCCTGGCAGGGCCATCCTCCTTCATGACATATCTGGCCAGATCTGCATTACCGAGGATAATGGTAAGGATATTGTTGAAATCATGGGCTATGCCGCCGGCCATGGTACCGATGGCTTCCATTTTATAAACCTGCCGCAGCTGGGCTTCGAGTTTTGCCTTTTCCTCTTCCGCTTTCTTGCGGGCTGTAATATCCCTGGTAATGGACAGGATATGGGGCTCGCCGTTAAGTTGAATAATGTTGGCAGACATCAATCCGGTTTTGATGGAACCGTCCTTCAAGCGAAAATTCGCCTCCAGGTTTTCCACGTGGCCGGATTTCTGCAGCCCTTCCACCAGGGTTTTTCGATCTTTCGGGTTCTCCCAGATGTTGATATCGAGGGAAGATCTGCCGATTATATCCTCACGGGTATAACCGGATAGTGCGGCAAAGCCTTTATTCATCTCAACATAGGTTCCGTCCATTCTGTTGATGGCAATGGCATCGGGGCTGGTGCGGAAAGCGATGCGGAACCGCTTTTCCAGCTCGAAAAGCTCTTTTTCAGCTTTAACATGTTCGGTGATATCGTGGATCCTGGAGAATATGACCTTCCTGTCCTGCAGCATAATTGTGACAGCACCAATATTCACTACGATCACTTCACCGTTTTTCTTCCTGTGCAGCCTTCTTCTGATGCGCAGACTGCCTTCCCTGGCTGTTCTGTTTATAGTTGCAATGGTTTTATCAGGCTCAGCGCTTATATCTTTGGCTTTAAGATGGAGGGCCTCCTCCAAGGTATAGCCATACAGTTGGAGAAATGCAGCGTTGGCGTCAATAAGCTGTTGGGTTTCTCCGTCAAATATGACGATAGCATCAATTTCATTATTGAAGATCTTGCTGTATTTCTCCTCGCTTTCCCTGAGTTCCTGCTCCGCTTTTTTGCGTGCAGCGACATCGCGCATGACCCCCAGAAAGCCGATGGTGGTGCCGGTTTCATCTTTGACTTCAACACCAAGCGTCTCACTGGGAAACACCGTCCCGTCCTTGCGCCGGTAATTGATCTCGTAGACAGGGGAATCCACCTTGGCCCCGACATGGAAGCGCTTTTTGCCCTGCTCCAGGTAGTCCTCCTGGCTGGCATAAAAAAACTGCGTTGTCTTGCCGGCCACCTCGTCGATCTGATAGCCGAATGTATCGGTAAAGGCCTTGTTGATCATGATGATCCGCCGATTCTGATCAACAAAAACCACAGCATCTGACATGGAGTTGAAGATTGCCTCGAATTCGGCCCTGCGGCGGGTTATTTCTCTCTGGGCTGTCCTCCGCTCTGAAATATCCTCAAAGATGCCGATAATGCCTGTCACGGAACCGTCTGCAGCATAAGAGGGGCTGAAATGGGCTTCCATGTCTCTTTTGATATTGCCGGTGACGCTGAGATATTCCCCCTCGAACCGGCTTTTCCTGCCTGCCAGAGCATCTGCTATGGCATTGCGCATGGCATCATTTTTAATGTTCCGGTAAGAAAAACCGAGCAGCTTTTCCCGTGGCGCCCCGAAAATTTTAACAGCCTTGTCATTGCATGTAGTAATGACACCGTTCTTGTCAGCGGACATGATGGCAAGTGGGGAATGCTCGAAAATGGACCTGAATTTTGTCTGGCTTTCTTCCAATTCCTGCTGCAGCTTCTTTTTTTCCGTAATATCGGTGATGAGGGATATGAAGCCTAAGATCCTGCCGTTCTCGTCGCGTCTGTAGTTCCAGTCAACTTTCACATCTACCCGGGAGCCGTCTTTTCTGCAGTCCTCGCCTATCCATGGGGTGGGAACCGGCTGCTCCCGGACCAGATGTTCAAGATATGCTGCCAGTTCTTCTCTTTCAGGATCAGTCGGGCAGAAGTCCAGTATTGATCTGCCGATCAGTTCTCCGTTTTTATAGCCGTGGATAGTGTGATGGGCCGCATTGGCATAAACTATTACACCCTTTGTGTCGATTTCCTGGATGCCGAATAATATGGAGTCAAAAAGAGCGCGGTAATCCTCTTTTTCCTTGCGGTAGGACTCCAGCTTTGCCGGCCCGGAATGGTTGTGCGTTAATGTCATGATGCCTTCTGGAGTACGTGTTGAAATTATAGCCCGCAGACACTAGGTATTATTTCCTACTTGCTACCAATACTGAAAAAAAATAGCAATATGCAAGCAGAAAACCGCCTTGGCCTTTTTCTTATACCATAAATAAAATAGCCCATAAATAGCATTCTTGCGAAATTTTTAGGAATGATTCTCGCATAACGCCCTTATTTTATTGGAAAAGTGCGACAATTTGCCACATTGTGGCATCTGCACCTATGTGGTAGCCAATATGAAGCCACAATGTGGCAGCCTGTTATTGCATATCCGCTAAATACCCCTTGGATAGTGCGGGCATGCATGCAGGTTCCATTTGTTTTCCCGCCGATATCAGGGAAGCAGAAGGTTGGGGAGGTCTATCCGTACAGGGTGGATTAAAAAGAATCTATGACAGTGAGGTAGAATGACAGATGAAAGATGGAAAAAAAGAGATTTCAAGAAGAGATGTATTGATTGGAGCAGGTACAATAGCCGCCGGAGCTGCGGTATTATCTACCGGTGTTGCAAGTTTTGTCTCTAATGCCAAGGCAAGCGGTACTGTCTACGCTTACAAAAAACTTGATCTTGATGAAGTAGGAAGGATTGCCCATGAAACCTATTTTACAAAATTCTGTGCCGAGACGACACTGACCGGTCTTTTCAAGCCTCTGGCTGAAAGCGTCGGGGAACCTTATGCTTCCTTCCCGCTGAATTCAGTTTTCTGGGCTCACGGCGGGATGATGGGCTGGGGCACCGCCTGCGGCACCCTGATCGGCGCCGGAA
>Ga0209536_100015673_pt1 | contig 10813 bp, 9 predicted proteins | sample DeeMarSeWOR28_12_FD_187461 | JGI IMG/M metagenome (GOLD analysis project Ga0209536, IMG submission 187461) | Marine sediment microbial communities from White Oak River estuary, North Carolina - WOR-2-8_12 (SPAdes) (version 2) | ecosystem: Environmental > Aquatic > Marine > Intertidal zone >...
CTAATGCCCCTTTTCGTTTTCTGTACTCAAACCCCAAGTTCTCAAGTAGTCTCTTTGTAGTCGACTCAGCCTTCCCGATTATGGCTGCAAGCTCTTCAATCGCGATTGGCCTTCCTGCCACGTAAAGGGCCGCTTCAAGCTTGATTATGTCCTCGTCCAACTACATCACCTACTGCTCAACGACCGGCTGCAACTCAGTCTCTTCCTCGTCCTCCTCCGGAGGTGGACTTAGAAGCTTGACCCAGATGATTTCCTCCTCGTCCATCCAGATATCTATGTATGCTCTTGCAAAGAGGTGCAATAGGGCAAAGAATACTCTGACAATCTCCTTCCTTGTTGTATTCATGAGCAGATTGACAAACTTGGCAGTTTCTCCAATCTTCATTATCTTAGTGAGGTCATGGTAAACTTCAGCGATATTCTGTTCAACATCCGTGCGCATAGACTCGACCTTGAAGGCAAGCGGGTCCGCCCTTGTACTGTATCTACGTTTTCTTGAGGGACTTGAACGCTGACGAACACCTTTCCCCAACACCCTGTCCATTGCAATAAGCAGTTCTTCCAATGTAACTCTCTGATTGCTTACTCTAAAGGGAGGTCGAATCAGTGGGATAATGAATTCCTCGTCGTCTTCAGCATCTTCAGGAGGTAGAAGTCCAAGTTCCACAAGTTCTCTTGTCTTTTTCATGAAGATGACAGATGCTGAATACAGTGCACTGCCTGAGATACGAAAGTCAATATCACCAAGCAGCTTCATCTCCTTGAGAAATCCTGCAACAAGTTTCCCAACGTCGACGTTCCACGGTTCGACTTTGTCGAGCTGAAGGACATCAGTCAATAGAATGTAGGGTGGTACCGCCCAAAAGGGGGCGCCTTCATCACTCATGTCGCCGAACCAACCTCCTCCAGATCAACCTTGACGATACGAGAAATCCCATCTTGGTTGGAGATTCCGACCAAGAGATCCGCCTTCTGAACGGTGGGTTCTCTCAAGGACACAACAACAAATTGAGAGGATTTGGACATTTCGGCTATCAGAAGTGCTACATTGTGAGTATTAACATCATCAAGGGCAGCATCAATTTCATCAAAGATGTAGAAGCTTGCTGGGTTGTACATCTGAATAGCAAAGATTAGTGCGAGACCAGTTAGTGTCTTTTCCCCACCACTCATAGCATCAAGGGTCACAAGGTCCTTACCACGAGGCTTGGATTTTACAGTAATCCCACCCATCAGTGGATGCTCTGGATTCTCTAGCATCAATGTTGCTTCTCCGCCAGGTGATAATCTCGAAAACACCGTGGCGAAATTGTCTGCAATCTCATTGTATACTTGAAGGAACTTTCGTGTCTTTTCTGCCTCAATCTCTTCCATAAAGGCGAGGATTTCCTTATGTTCCTCTTCAAGACTCGCCTTCTTGTCCACAATCTCTTCGTAACGGTCTTTCTCAAGGTCATAATCAGTGAGTGACTTGAGGTTCACCGGACCAAGTGCCTCTAGCTCTCTCTCCAATTCCCTGATCTTCTCATCAAAGGCATCGATTTCTTTGTAGGTAAGTTCTCTCAGTGTACTTCGTTTAGCAGCCTCTTCGTCAGCCTTAGTTGTTTCATTCAACTCCGCGACAAAACCAACCATATCTGTTTCCAATCGTGACTGTTCAGTTTGGAGCCGATACACAGCCTTCTCGTTTGCTGTCTGTTCTTCACGAATCTCCTCATGACGTAGTCTGAAGTTTCGCAAGTTCTCCTTCAGGTCCAGCTGAAGTACACGCTTGTCCTTCACAGCGTCATCAATCTTCTCCCGCTCATCCTTTAATTTCAGGAAGTCCTGTTCCTTCTTGGACAGTTCATCCTCCAGAGATTTCACTCTCTCCTCCAGTGCAGGCATATCCTTCACAAGCGATTTGTGACGGACTTCAAATTCCTTTAGCTTGGGCCTTAATCTCTCATCTAAAGCCACCTTGAGAGAGGTCATTTCGCTGGTCAAGGCTTCTCGTTCTTGTCTGTGATGAGCAATAACCTCTTTCAAGTCCTTCAGATATTGCGTCAGCTTTGCTGTGTCTGTCTTTGCCAATTGTTCGTTTACGTCGTCCCGTTGACCGCGAACCATCTCACGGTGTTCTGTAAGCTCCCCGTCCCTCTCAGTGAGTTCAGCAATCTGTTTCTCAAGCGCATCTATCGTGACTTTGGCAGTTTCGATTCTACCCTTCAGTGCTTCAGATCGGACTTCCTTCTCCTTCAATCGTTCTTCTAGTCCCTCAAGCTCTAACCTTGCTCGGTAGTTCGTCTTAGAGAGATTCTGAATCTCTTGGTCAAGAACACCCTTTTGTTTCCTCAGATCGTTCTGCTGAGTTCTAAGGTCGGAGTATATCTCCTCAAGCCCCTTCAGTTTCTCTGCAATCTGTGGGCTGATGTCTTTCTCTTGCAGCGAGAGACCTACCGACGCTCGATGAAAATGACCACCTGTAATCAGCCCGGATTTCTCCACAAGATCGCCTTCAAGAGAAACCGCTCTTGTTCCCTTGAAGCCAAGCTTCTTCGCGGTTTCGAAGTCCTCGGTGACAATGGTGTCTGAGAACACAAACTCAAAGGCGGGACGCATCTTGGCCTCAAAACTAACCAAGTCTATTGCAAAACTGATGACACCATCCTCTTTGGGGAGTTTACCTACTCCTTTTGCCTTTATCCTGTTAAGCGGGATGAAAGAAGCTCTTCCTACACGTTCTCTCTTCAAGAAGTCAACACATTCACTAGCTACTGTATCATCTTCTACAACAATATATGACAGCCGATTCCCGCCAGCTACTTCAAGTGCATTGGCGTACTCGGGATTGATGACCCCCAGCTCAGCAACTGTGCCATGAATCCCCTCAATAATTCCAGTATCACGGAGCTCAAGCACTCGAGCGAGGGCACGTCTTCTCTTTAGGAATGCTTCTTCAGCATCTTTCAAGGCATCCTGTCTCGCTTGGACACGAATCAGCTCTTCTCTCGTTGCCTTGACAATCTTTGCTGACTCTCTCTCCTCTTCATCTACTCTTTCGAGTTTCTTTTCCAGATTCTCTACCTTGGAACGTTTTGAAGCCTCATCATCATCTGATTTCTGAAGCTCGTCACGTTTGACAGGGATAATCTTCCTTAGTTCTGTTAACTCATTGTCAGTTCTTTCTAGGAGATCATTGGCATCACGGAGTTCCTCGTACGCCATCCCAAGTTCCTTGCTATCACTCTTAATGGCAGAACGAACCTCTGAAACCCCTTCATCCAGCATCCTCATCTGGTTGTTCAAGTCTTGCATGCGTTGAGTGGCCTCGAGTATACTCTCCTGCTCCTTTTCGATGTGAGTTTCCAGACTATCAATCTTAGTTGCACACTCTCCGATCTCGTCATCCAATCTGGAGAGCTCCTGATTCTTTTCAGTGATCAGTGCATCAGAACCGCTGATCTGCTCCTGAGTTGACTGCATCTCGACTTGAAGTGCATCCTTCTCTTCAGAGGTGTTATCGAGTTCAGCCTTAGCACGCTCCAAGTCGCTCTTGGCATGATCCACTGCCGCGGATATTACACCATATTGCTCAGAGACTCGAGCAGAAGCTCCACCTGTTATCTCGTCAATTTGTCCGTCAATCTCATCAATCTGCTCATCAGTAGCCTTGATCTTCTCTTCGATTTCTGCCTGCTCACGTACAAGTCTTTCCGCTTCTTCAGCTCTCTCGGCTAGAGTCTCTTGGATTGCGTCTATCCTGTTCTTGCCCTTTACGGTTCTCCATGCAAGACTGTCAATGGTGATTTGGCGAATTTGAGTTGTCAACTTCTTGTGACGTAGGGCATCAGTCCTCTCTTCGTCGAGCTTCTCAAGTTGTCGTCGACGCTCTTGAAGCTGCATCTCTACTTTACCCAGATTGGACTCACTCTCTGCCAACTTCTTAAGAGCGCGTTCCTTTTGCTCATCGTAGGCAGAGATTCCAGCGATCTCTTCAATCAGTTTTCGGCGATCAATTGGACTCGCTTTAACAATCTGCGCTATCTCGCCTTGCAGAACCAGATTGTAGCCATTAGGGTCTACACCAATGGCGCCTAAAATATCTAGGACAGCGGTTCTTGTCACAACCTTACCATTGATTCTGCATGTGGACTTGCCTGAGTCGTCAAGCTCTCGTTCGATAACCACTCTGTCAGACTCAATCTGGAGTCTTCTATCTCGATTATCGAAATGCAATTCGACAACAGCGGATTTGGCCTTTGGCGGCATATCAGGCTTCGGTGGCGAGTATAGAAGATCCGAGAACACGTTTGCCCGAAGGGTCTTGGCACTCAGTTGTCCCAGAACAAAGAGGATTGCATCTATCACATTGGATTTACCGGAGCCGTTGGGACCTACAATACAGGTGAAGCCATCGCTCAGATGAATGGTTACACTCTCTCGGCCAAATGATTTGAAGCCCTTGCATACTAGTTTGTCAATATGCACCAAGATGTGTTCCCTTCCGGCTATCTACCAACACTCTGAAGCTTTGGCGTGTCAATTTCGAACGTATTACACAGCCCCTAATATGGTTGGTACTACGTTGGTAATACCTTGCCCATATTCAGGTATTGCTGAGTGTATCTAAACGAGCATAGTAAAGCCAAAAAAAGGTAGCTCTACAGCTGCGTGACAAGTTTCTTGCTACCCAAGCATAGCTAATAGAGCGCGTTTTAGAGCCATCCTGATTAGCCCCATCGATTCGCGCCCTCCCTCGCCTGCAATTCCAGCTAACACAATTTTGACATCACCCAGGACGACAATGAACCCCTTATCTGCCGCAATTGATACTTCCTTGAGACCACCCTTGTCTAGGCCGCCTGCAAGCTGAGATGAGTTAGATGCAATCTTTACTGCTAGGGATGCAACATCGGAATGCTTGACCCCTGCAGCGACAGTGTGTCCAAATACTACTTCACCTTTCGCGTTACATACAACAATTCCTTCAAGGTTCTCATTCGCTGCCATTGTGTCTGCTACAACTTGTTCGATCTTGGTTTTGTCGACCATCTCAACATTTCCTCCATGGGTGGTGAAAATCGTCTGTGTTGTTCAGGTTATTGATGTGTTTATATTTTCTGTGTTGGTAGGCGGTTTATCTCTATGTCAACTCTTTCTTTGGTCTAGCACCTTTTGAACTCGGATAATCGCGACGAACCCTTAAAACGGTAAATGTGAACTACCTTACACCTTTTTGAGGTAGATTAGACATGCCTATGTTGAGAACTAGCTCAGAGGCCTTTCCGGCCTCCAAGAAAGTAATGAGCGATGTTCCTTACGTTGTTCGTGTTGAGTTCGGTGAACTTGCACGTGAAACGAAGAAGATCGTTGGAAAGCCAATTGCCTGCCACAAATGCAATGGCTTTCTACTGAGTGTGGATCAGATTAATGATGATCCGAAAATTGGAAAGCACTTCATCTGTCCGTTCTGTGGCACGCTGAACATAATTGAAGGCGAGATTTTTGTAGCAGGTGACAACACCGACTTTGTCATTAAATCTCCTGAAGAAACTGTTACCGAAACTGGAGAGGTGTCCACTGGTGGCCGTTCATTCCTAGCCCTAATTGACGTATCTGGCTCAATGGCAGGCGCCAATCTTGCAGCTGTGAAACGAAGTCTAACAACTTCAATTGATAGCCTTGCAGCCAATGCCCCAAGCACTATGTTTGGTCTCATTGAGTTCGAGAGTACAGTCATAGTTCGCAACTTGGAAACTGGTGCGCCTATTGAACTCCCCTCTGACACCTTCATGAATGTAGACGAAATCAGTAACGCCACTAAGAAACTCCTTGACAAGGTTAGACTTATCCAAGTCGGCGATAATGCATCAAAGCTGAAACAACATGTGAGCGCTCTTCGAGATCAAGGCGGCACTGCACTAGGTCCAGCTATGGTGATGGCATCAGTTATTGCCAAACATCGTGATGTGGGTCGCGTTGTCCTTCTCACTGATGGACTTGCAAACGAGGGGATTGGAGCTCTTGAAGGCTACCAGGTCACTCCGGCAAATGCATTCTACGAGGATCTTGGTAAGTCCTTCATGGACATGGGTGCTGCAGTCGACGTAGTTGGCATTGCCTCTGGTGGAGCCATGGAGCTTCGTACACTAGGTCTCTTGCCTGAAGCTACAGGCGGTACAATGTACTATGTGACACCAAACGAACTTGACCGCAGTCTATCTGAGTTGGCTGGCTCTTCGCTACTCGGCCGTGATGTCGAGGTTAGGTTGATCACTCCTGAAGGAGTGAAGGTGATAGATGCCTCAGGAGCATCCCGCACAGTCCTTGATGAACTAAAGAAGACGGGCGGCGGCAAAATCGGAGTTGTTGGAAAAGACCATGAACTCTACTTTGAGATTGAAGCAGAATCCAAAATCAAGGAGAAAGAGATTCCGATACAGGTGCAAGTGACCTATACCGATGAGGAGGGCGCTCGACGTATACGTGCCGTAACATCAAAGCTCCATGTTTCTGACAAGGAAGACGAGATTATGGAGACCCTAGACCCCACGGTGGGTGCTACTTTCGTTACCCAGAAGGCTGGTGAAGATGCCGTTCGAGGCGATCGAAAGAAGGGCAAGAAACGGCTCGCAGCGTTCCGGTCTGCTATGAAGGCCCATGCCAAAGGAGCGCCAGCATCTGTGCAGAAGATGCTCGACAAGGCTGACAATGTTCTAGCCAATGAGGAAGAAGAACTTGAACGCCAAGATGCTCGCATGGCGGAAGCCCCTGCTGGTGGTGCAGCTCCCTCAGCTGCAGCAGACATGTCTGCTGTCGAGAGTCTAGCCCAGATGAAGAGAAGCTCGAAGCGAATATTTGAGGAAGACGAAGAGTAATCCTGTTAACAGAGTGGCACCATAGTGCCACTCAACCTCTTTCTTTCACTCACAATACCGCCTCCTTGCGGTCGTATTACCATGGTAACACCATACGCCAGTGAATTGCGCAATCTATTGCGCAAAAGGGCTCAATACATCATGTAATATCATGATAACCCTAAAATACCCAACTGTGGCGTTAGAGTTGGCAAGTGCCTATTGATATCAGTGGAGTCTCTTTAGGTTGATTAGTCAAGAGAAACTGCAGGCGATTCTTGATAGACTCAAGGACCAGGATGGCGTTCGTGGAGTCGTTGTGACTACCATGGAGGGCCTTCCTCTAAGCAGTGACCTTGACCCAGACACCACCGAGAACATTGCTGCTATCATTACCTCTCTCGTTGGAAAGGCTCTGGATGCAGTACGCCTTCTGCGAGAGGGATCGTTGTCCTTCCTCACGTTGGACACAACACACGGTCAAATAAACATCGCACCGGATGAAAAAGAGGGCCTGATATTAGTGGTCCTCAAGAAGAATTAGTAAGGGGATGTAGCGGAATGAGCGACCCGAAAGCGTTCGACAAAATCCTGACCGAGATTATACGGCAGGATAAGGGAATCAAGAAAGTCATTCTTGTTGATAAGACAGGACTGACCATTGCTAATGTGAGCAAGCTCTCATACTATCCAGTGGATAATAGTCTGTGATTTCCACAGCTGTCCACCTGTGGATAGTATCGGAGCAATCGCATCAGCAGTGTTCTGTGCTAGTGAGGAACAGGGCAAGAATCTTCAGATTGGCGAGCTGGAAATTGTCACATCAGAATTCTCTGAGGGCAAGATCTTCGCCTCAGCCTGTGGAAAAGGTGTACTCTGTGTAGTATCAGAGGCAGAGGTCAATATTGGCCTAATACGCCTCGTCATGAAGAAGCAGGGTGTACAGCTTGCTGATGAACTTGACAAGTTCTTGGCCGTTGAACCAATCTCTCCCAGCGGCAAGGACAAGGAGCTTGACGAGGAAGATCTCAAGTCGGCACTAGCGGAGCTCGAAAGGGTCTAGATGTTGTCATTGGCCCTTAGAAGCCCGAATTGTGCCACAAAGCCTTTTATGAGACCTGAGTTTTACCTCATCAGCCCACTGAGCAGGGCCTATGGCCCGGGGACCCATCAAAGAGTTGCAGTGAAGCGAGGCAAACGGAATGCGCAAGGAAGACTTTCAGAAATTCAATGGTGAGGTGACGGCCTGATGCGTAAGGATCAACAGGGTCGCATACATCTCAAGTTAGTCTTCTACGGACCGTCCCTCGGTGGTAAAACAACTGCACTCCGCTGGCTCTATGGTAAAGTTGAGGGTCTCCAGAAGGGTGAGTTCACAGCCATAGAAGATGAAACAAATCGTACGCTGTTTTTTGACTACGTCCCTATGAGTGCAGGAGGCCGTGTTCTCTTTGACGTGTTCACGGTAGCAGGCCAAAAGAGACATAGACACCAGCGTAAGGTTGTCCTACAAGGAACCGATGGTATCCTGTTTGTTGCAGACTCATCACCCGACCAGAGAGACGAGAATACTGAGAGCTTTGAGGAACTGAAGCTCTTCTTGGGTGATGCTCTAGGACGTGAGATACCAATCGTAGTTATGCTTAACAAACGAGACTTGCCGAATCGAATGTCTCGTGATGAGATGCTTGATCTCCTGGGTCTTGGTGGCAATGTTCCAATATACGAGACCATTGCAGTTCAAGGCGTAGGAGTTAAGAGAGCCTTTCAAGCAATTGCACGAGAAGTCATCTTGAAAAGAATGTACAAGTAAATGGTAAAAGGTGTAGCCAATGGCAGAAACCCGTGGAGATACATTGGAAAGCGTTCTCAATGAACTGCAAGGAAGTATTCCCGAGATAGAAGCTTTTGCAATAGTGAGTGTGGAAGGACTTCCAATAGTATCAGCTTTGCCGACAGATGTTGACGAGGCCAAAGTGGCTGCTATGACTGCCGCTATGCTGACATTGGGTGAGAAAGCTGCCATAGAGCTTGGAAAGGGGAATCTCGAGCAAGTCAACATTAAGGGAGTCGACGGCTGGCTACTTGTTGTTCAGGCTGGAATGAACGCCTGTCTAACTGTTTCAACTACCGCTAGTGCCAAACTTGGAATGGTCTTCTTGGAAATGAAGAGAGCTGCTGAGAAAGTCTCTCAAATGATTTAGTACGCGAATTCAGCTAGCACCAAGTCTATTAAGGCATGCAAATCGATTGAGATGTAACTAGGTAGTGCAATCCCATGAACTTGGCCGGACCCGTCTACAGGCTTTACGAATTCTATCTGCACAGTCAGTTAGACAAGGAGAGGCCACCCCGACATGTTGGAATAATCCTAGACGGGAACCGACGTTATGCTAGAGAACACGGTGCAGAGGTTCCTTGGTTTGGTCATCATAAAGGCGCTCAGAAAGTCATGGAGGTTCTGAAGATTCTCTGGGAGGCCAATGTGAAGGTCTGTACACTCTATGCCTTTTCAGTGGAGAACTTTGAGCGGAACAAGGACGAAGTTGAAGAGATCATGGCGATTGCCAAGGATAAATTCAGCGAAGTTGTTGGCAATCCTGATGTTCATCGTCACAGAGTACGAATCCGCGCGATTGGCAGAGTCGACCTACTGCCAAAAGATGTTCAAGAGGCAATTGCTCAGGCAGAGGCTGAAACCATCGACTATACTGACCATGTTCTCAATGTGGCAATTGGCTACTCAGGGCGTGCTGAATTAGTTGATGCAATTCAGGCTATTGGCCAAAAGATACAGAGTGGTGAGCTTGAACCCACTGCCATCGATGAGAGCCTGATTGAGAGCCATCTGTATACTAATGGAACTCCTGATCCCGACCTAATCATACGAACTTCAGGAGAGGAACGACTCTCCGGATTTCTTTTGTGGCAATCTGCATATTCAGAGCTTTACTTTGCTCAGATCTATTGGCCAGCTGTCAGAAGAATTGACATCTGGAGAGCATTGCGCTCATACCAGCAAAGAGCTCGACGTTATGGGAAATAATCTAAGACCTGCAGGTGACACAGCGTTTTATATGACCTTTAGGCGAGTTCTTCATACAAAAAACGAGGAGACTATGTAGCCTTGGCTAGGAAGCCTATCGATGTCTACAGAGGACTAATCTCTACAGAAGTTCCTGTAGATGTTGCTTCACATATCAACTCCGTTGTGGGTCGGTATTCCACGCAAGTGTTTGCAGGTCAGAACCTGACAGCACATCTATCACGACTCGTAGAAATCTACACCAAGCTTATCGCTTATCTTGATTCACGGACCAAATCCGACTTGTCCGACCTTGCTGGCGCGATTGATGTACTGGATTACTTTACATCAACATCCAAATGGTGGACAATATCAAGAGAAGACCCCGGCTTTCTACTTCGTCCTCCATCAAGAGACCCCAGAGAATTCATGCTCTCTCTTGCCACCGTTCAGATTGGAGGCGACACCTCAGGACGAATTGCGAGTGCATCAGAGAAGCTTGCTCGATTCTTCGAAGATCACGGAATAACAGACAAGAAAGTCTGCGAAGAACTATGTGAGCATCTTGTTTCCACATGGCTATTGTTAAGTGGATTTGCCTGCAAGAGTCAGGGTCATAACATTACAACTGAGAGTGACTTCGAGATTGCCTACGACATCACGCGTATTCTTCTATTCTATACATCATTGAATGACTTCAGAGCTCTCACTGCAATTCGCAGAATCGCAACAGATCCCAAATTGCCGAAACTTGCGGAGATTGCGTTCACTCCTGGTTTTGAACGGAAGTTGAACTCCTCTATGGCTGCACGTTTAGAAAAAGCAAGTGAAGACCAACTCTCGAAGATTGCATCGTCATCACCTAGTGCATCTCGAAATCTTTTAACAAATTCATTGAAATTCTTAGCACAACTCAAAGCACTTGAACTGAGCCTAATTCGTATCGAAG
>Ga0209536_100015674_pt1 | contig 10812 bp, 9 predicted proteins | sample DeeMarSeWOR28_12_FD_187461 | JGI IMG/M metagenome (GOLD analysis project Ga0209536, IMG submission 187461) | Marine sediment microbial communities from White Oak River estuary, North Carolina - WOR-2-8_12 (SPAdes) (version 2) | ecosystem: Environmental > Aquatic > Marine > Intertidal zone >...
TTTTACTGTTCTGTCCTTTAGTCATAATTTCTTCTCCTCTTGATTAAGGTGCCGTGGTTTGACCAAATAGTCAACCTGCGGCAATGGTTTTCTGTGTTTTCTTTGCTTTTGCTAAGTTTAACTCGAAGTTTTTCAAGCGCGTCTTTCTTTGTTTTCCTCGCATAAATACTCAGGCTGGCTCAGGTGCAACGCACTTTCCGCCTGTTTTGAAGCCGGATCTGATCACGTAAGTCGCTATAGGCGTGTGAACCAAGTGCGTTGCACCTTCTGGCTGAGTAGTTACTATCCGTGCTGTTCAAGCCACTCAAGCATAGCGCGCACACTGCCGGTGGCCAGGGCAATGCTTGTATCCGCCGCGCCATAGTACAGGTGGAGGGTGTCGCCATCAGGGAGTATGGTATAGCCGCACGGAAAGGCGACATTGCCCACATCTCCGTGCATTTCATAGGGTTTTTCCGGACCAAAGACCCACTCGTCGCCGCGTTTGAGGCAGCGCTCCGGTGTTTCCAAATCAAACAGCGCCAGTCCCAATCGATAAAGAGAACCAGACGCGGTCTGCCGCACGCCGTGGTAAATCACCAGCCACCCCTGCGCGGTTTCGATGGGCGGCGGCGACAGGCCGATTTTATTGGCATCCCACCACGCTCCGCGCCGAGCTTCCATCATGAGCTTGTCGCTGCCCCAGTGCCGCAGGTCGGCCGAATAGGATATCCACATGTGGGCGCGAGCAGAACTGATCGGGCGATGGATCAAGGCCCAATGGTCGCCAATCCGATGTGGCAGCAGCGCCGCATCTTTATCATCCGGGGACATGATTAGCCCATAGCGCTCGAAGTGGTGGAAATCTTCCGTGAACGCCAGGGCCACGCCCGGACCATCACGGGTGAAGGCGGTATAGACGATAGCATACCGGCCCAATTCGGGGATGTAGGTGAGGCGCGGGTCTTCAATGCCCCACAATTCTTCCGGGAAGTGTTCGGGATCGGGTAGGAAGGTGGGCTGGGGGTCAATCTGCCATCTATCCACGCCATTGGCGGAGCGGGCCGCACACAAGTGGGAAAGTCCGCGCCGGTCCTCGACCCGGCACAAGAGCAGGGTGACGCCATCAGGTAGCAGCGTGGCGGCGGGGTTAAAGACAGTATGGACCGGATAGGGCCAATCGGCGGCGGTCAAGATGGGATTCAGCTTATGACGGCGAAAAAGTTCGGGATGTTGCTGATTCATTACGTTTGGGTCTCCATAGCTAGTAAAGGATTCTCAGCCAGACGCAGCTCCAGTAAGGTCTGGAGAAAGGCCAGCGTCGACTCGGCGCCTTGATTTTCATTCGGCCGGTCGGGATGGAGGCCGTCGCGGCAGCCCCCCGTGGTTGGGTCATAAAGGGGCAGTTTTAAATCGTTGCGCCCCAGGAACCATTCGAAGGCGCGCCGGGCTTCTTCGCGCCAGTGCTTGTCGCCGGTACTACGGTAGGCTTCCAGGCAAGCGGAGGCCATGGTTTGCGCCTCGACCGGCTGTTGATCGAACCTGGCCCGCTCGCCAGCCCGCTCATAAAAGCCGTTGGAGCCGATGGGGACAAAATGCCCTCCAGCCGCGTCCGCCCGCTGCAATTCCGCCAGCCAACGGAGCGACTCCAGCCCGGCCGCGGTCATGGCCTTATTCGGGATCCATTGGCCGCACATCAGCATGGCCTGCGGCAACACGGCGTTGCAATAGCTCAACCCCACTTCATACCAACGCCAGTCATCCGAGCGGCTGCTTTGATACAACATGAGCAAACGCCCGGCCAATTCATCCCGGACCTGGCCGGCCCGGCGATCTCCGTCAAAGCGGCGCAGATACTCATGGATGCCGATGAGGGTGAAGGCCCAGGCCCGGGGGCTGGTCGTTTCGAGAATGGCAGGCAAGGCTTGCTCAAACAGATGGCCGGCCATACTGTGGAGAGCCGGAGTGTTAGAGCGGCCCAACACGGTGCCCAAGGCCCACAAGGTGCGGCCGTGGCTGTCCTCTGAGCCGCTTTCTTCCAGCCAGTGGCGCTGGTAATCCATAAAGTTGCGAAAGCGCCCGGTCTTATGATTGAGGGCATAGCCGATAAAAGCGAGATAGCGGGAGGCCAGGGTTAAGGCTTCGCCGTTGCCCAATTCCAATTCCGCCAGGTGCGTACTTACAATCAGGGCGCGGGCATTGTCGTCAATGCTGTAGCCCTCGTGATAATTGGGCACGATGAACGTGGCGTGTTGAATTATACCGGTATCATCCGTCATATGGTGCAGGTGATCGAGTTTGAGGGGCGGCAGTTCGCCCGGACGTTGGTCGAGCGGTTTAACCGCGAAATCGGAAGGAATGAAAGAACGGCGTTCGGCGCGGGCCCGTTCAAAACTTTCCATATAGCGCTGCGCCACCTGAGGCCAGATCATGGCTCGCCCAAACAGGTAGGCCCGCTTGCGCATGGCGTGGCGTTTGGATTCGTTGTCTAACAGGTCAATCACCTGCTCAGCCAACGCCGCCGGATCGCGGAACGGCACCAGCGCGCCCCGTTCGTCGGCCAGCATCTCTTCCGCGTACCAATAGGGCGTCGAAATGACGGCTTTGCCTGCGCCCAGGGTGTAGGCCAGGGTGCCGGAGGTGATCTGGGCCGGGTTGAGGTAGGGCGTGATGTAAATGTCCGCCGCGCTAATGAACTCAATCAGTCTCTCCAGGCTGACGAAGCGGTTGTAGAAGATTACGTTCCCGGCCACGCCTTGCTCCTGGGCCAGCCGTTGCAGCGACAACCGATAGGTTTCACCATCCTGGCGCAAAACGTGGGGATGGGTGGCCCCCACAATGATGTAGACCACGTTGGGATAGCGAGCCACGATGGCGGGCAGGGCGGCGATGACCGTTTCGATCCCTTTGTTGGCCGAGAGCAAGCCAAAGCTGAGTAAAACCATTTTGCCCTCGACGCCAAACAGGTCTTTGTGGAAGCTGGGATCGAGAAAGGAGACATCGGGGATGCCGTGGGGAATCAGATCGATCTTCTCCGGCAGGACCCCATAAACCGTCTGCAAGAACTCCACGCCGCGCTCACTCATCACCACCACCCGATGGGACAGGGCCGCCACTTCCTGCAAAACCCGTCGCTGAGCCGGGTCAGGGTCTTTCAGAATGGTGTGCAAGGTGGTGACAATGGGCGTGCGCAATTCTCGCAACAGGGCCAGGATGTGGCTGCCCGCCGGCCCACCGAAGATGCCATACTCATGCTGTAAACACACCAGGTCGACGCTGTTGATATTGAGGAAGTCGGCGGCGCGGCGATAGGACTCGATATCTTTCTCCGCCAGTTCAAAACGAACGCGGGGCGGATAGGCGTAGCCGGCCTCGATGTCGTTGACGGGCAGGGCAATGCAGGTTGTGTCATCATATTCGGTGGCGATAGCCTCACACAGGTCGGTGGTGAAGGTGGCAATCCCGCACTGGCGCGGTAAATAGTTGCCGATGAACGCAATGCGGTTGATCGCTGAATGGGTCGAGTGGTTTTCCATAGATGAATAGCTCCTATTGCTACTTTGGTGCAAATATTATTTTGGATTAAGTTGGACCTATCCGTATCTCATCAAAATAGGGGGTCCTTTTTTCTTCAACGCATTTTGCGGCATAGAGATAAAGCGCCGCAGACCAGGTCTGCCAGTTCTGCCCCATAGGTTGGCCGTCCTGGGCTTTCAGCCATTCGTTAAAACCAAAATTGAGACGCTTATTTTTAGTAACTCTGATAATCTCGGTAAGCGCCAGGAGCTTTTCCTCGGCCAACCGGTACTTTTTGGCCGCAACCAAGGCGGCCACATAAAACCCACCGATAAACGGCCAGATGCCGCCATTATGGTATTCGCCCGGCATGTTGAATTTTTCATAGCGCCAGCGCCAATCGGGCTCTTCAGGCTTAATAAAAGGAAAAAAATTGGGCGGTAGATCAAGGGCCAACTCCCCTTTTTTTCTCATGCCCAGACACTCTGCTTCAATCCAGGCTATCATTTCCGCAGCCCTGGTCGGGGAGGCAATACCGGAGAGAATGGCCAGGCTATTACCCAGCAGGTCAAATCTTTCACTGCTATAAATTTTATACGACCAGAAAGCATAGTACGGCTTGTGGCGTACCACAAGTCCTTCATGAACATGACGATGGATCACACCCCCGCTGATCGTAAAGTGTCTCATTTCCGTACGCACCCGTTCTGCTTGTTCATGCTGACCAAAGAGGCGGAGGTAACTATAAACTATTGTATTAATATACAGGCCATATCCCGTCACCCATTGTTCATCACGCCAATCGCTGGTTGGCTGCTGGGCAACCAGGTAGCGGTCCGAAGGACTTTGATACTCCATCCAGGTCAAGGCTTTCCGGGCAGCATTCTGAAGGAAATCCTGTTCACCTGTTACTTTCCTGAAAATGCCAATAGCCAGCAAAAACAGAGGAGTTGTATCGCTTGCTCCCCGGTCTTCTCTGTCGTGGACCAGCGAAGGGATATGACCATGCTCTGTCTGATTTTTTGCCAATGTTTCCAAAACTCTCCGGATGCTCTCGATTAGCTCCTTATTCTCAGAAACAGCAATGCCCAAGAGTGAAAACATAAGGTCCCTGGTATACGGCTCGGGATATCCCCAGCCGGCAGTACGGGGGAGTCCATGATATGGACCATGAGCATTATGCAGCAGCACTTCGACGGCCGCCTGCTTTGCCTCTTTAATTTCTTGTCTGACTGTAGTTTTCATAAATAGGATACTCTATTGTATTCCTAATTTTTCATTAATAATCTGGACAAACCGTTTGGCAACGATACGGTAGTCAAAACTTTTCACGACACGCTCTCTACCGGCTTGGCCCATTTTTTCACGCAAAGCTGAATCAGTCATCAGATCCATCAAATAGTTGGCAATATCGTGAACACTGGCCCGGTAGTCTACTGTCCGGGGAGATTGAAATACAACCTTGTGTTTGTCCTCAAAGCCCGATTCGTCACCCAGAATCACTTCCTTCACGACTATTTCCTTCGCTACGTTGGCCAGGAATGCGGTTTCACCGTGGACCAGCGTATCGAGCATGCCCATTGCTTTGATACCTATGACCGGTTTCTCACACGCGCCAGCTTCAACTTGGGGCATTCCGAAGCCTTCCAGCCGCGCAGGCGCCGCATATATATCACACGCACCGATCAGATAAGGCATGAAATTACGTGAAATCGTGTTTGTGGTATAGGTAATATTCTTTTCAATCCCAAGGTGAGTGGCCATTTGTAGATCAGCCAGATTCTGAAGCTCTGTTCGCGGTTGAGGCCATACCTTACAAACATATTTCCAATCGGGCGCTTTGCTATCAATAATTGCCAGCGCCTGCATGACCTCCTGGGCGCCTTTTGAGGCCGCATCGCCGCCAACCGTCAGGATCATTAACTGATCCGGTGAAATACCCAGCGCTTCCCTTACCGCCGTTATCTTTATATCATTTTTTTCAGGCGGTCTAAATACATCGGTATTGCAGCCCACCGGCAACACTACAATACTATCACCATTAATCCCATCCCGAACATACATCTCCTTCACCCAGTTGGAGGTTACCAGGATCAGTGGCAGCGCATTAAGCACCTCATGGTAGTTGGCAATAAAACCATCGGCCACCAGCCAGGGCACCGGCTGAACTCCATATCGCTGAGGATGAAGTATCAACTGGGGGGTATGCCCCCAATAACCAACCCCAACAACGACATCCGGGTTGAACCAACGATAGTACCATTCCTTCTCCTGGGCAGATTCGAAATGAGCCGCGTGGGCCTCGACTCCCATTTCAAGCAGGCCCTTATATAGGAGATCTCCTTGGGTGGCAAGTCCTCCTGGGGAGGGAGGATAATCATATAATACCAGGACTTTCATGGTGAAACACCCCCCTTATTTAGCCACCGCCGGGCATCCATTGAGTTTGGGAATTGCCAAAATGATTCTGCTCGCGGGGTTGTTTCCGCTTCAAAGCTGTTTTTATCAAAACCATAGGTTGCTGTAATTATTCTATATTTTCTCTGCCAGGTTCTCTCAGGTAGGATACGGTAAATATGCGCCGTTTTTATAGGTCCGGGAAGATATTGCTTACCCCCATCTTCATAAGCAAAAGTCCAAAGTTCATTGGCGGCGATCTTCCCGGCCTGCCAAAGCGTTATAACGGCTCTACCTATCTCCTCATGTCTGATATGTCTAGTATACTCTCCAGCAGGATTATGAGAAATAATGAGATCAAAATGCTGGCGCGGTAATAGCTGGAGTATTGTTCCCTGAACCTCATTTTCAGCCAGAGGTTTTTGTTCTGGGCTATCGTCCAGATTACCCATGTTACCCTCGGCTCCGAGAACTTTGAGGGCTTCAAAGAACTTAGGGGCGCGGTCTCTATCACTTGCTCGGCACAGAGTTATGATAAACCAGTTCCAGGCGGGATAGCTCAAAATGGTTCCACCCGCCCATAAGGTTTCATCATCAGGATGGGCGACTATAACCGCAACTGCCTTAGATTTTTTTTGTTCATTCCCCTTATCTTCTGTATTCAGAACGATCCTCCCGTGTGTATTGCCGCCTAACAGCTACCGTCTGGCAACAACCGCGCCACTCAGAATGTGCAACTTGTCGAAATCGTCCGACGTGACATTCGGGTCGATACGGCAATTGCGGCCGATGGTGGCGCCGGCCGGGATGCACGCCCGCTTCCCGACGATCGTGATGCCTGTGTTGAGGTTGGCTGGCTCCAACTGGTTCGGTGTGTTGTCGTCGCCCACACCCACCTGCGCACCGGCTCCGATTTCGATCTCCTTGTCCAGCACACAGCGGTCGATCAGCACACCCGCTTTGATCGTTGTATCGTTCATAACTACCGAGTCACGGACCACCGCACCGTGCTCGACGCGCACGCCGGGCGACAGGACGCTGTTGATCACCGTGCCGTTGATGACGCACCCATTGGAGAGCAGGCTGTTGTCGATCTCGCTGGGCGGCTTGCACTTGACGGGCGGGCGTTCTGCCGAGCGCGTGTGGATCACCCAGTTTGGGTCGTAGAGGTCGAGCGCCGGGTTCTCTTCCAGCAGCGCCAGGTTGGTCGCCCAGTAGGCGGCGATGGTTCCGACATCAACCCAATAGCCGCTGAACGGATAAGCGAAGGCCTGATCACGATCGACCATCTTGGGAATGATGTTTTTGCCGAAGTCGTGGGCTGTGGTTGAATCCCGGGCATCTTCTTCCAGCCGCCGCAGCAGAAAGGCGGTGTTGAAAACATAAATTCCCATGGACGCCAGCGTGCTTTCGGACTGCTTCGGCTTTTCGGCAAACTGGGTGATCCGCTGGTCGGCATCGACGCTCATGATACCGAAGCGATGGACCTCATCAGGTCGCGCATGCATCACCGTGACGGTGAGATCGGCCCCTTTTTCCCGGTGAAAGCGGAGCAATTCACGGTAGTCCTGCTTGTAGATGTGGTCTCCGGAGAGAACCAGCAGCAGGTCGCTGCCATCCTCTGCGATCAAATCATGGTTTTGGTGTAGCGCACCTGCGGTGCCCCGGTACCAGTCCGGGGCGCGGCGCTCCCGGTAGGGCTGCCAGATCTGGAGGCCGTTGGGCCGGCGGCGGTTCAAGTCCCAAGGCTCGCCGATGCCGAGGTGCTCCATCAGCGAATGCGGGCGACACTCGGTCAGCACGGCGATGCGGTACAGATCCGAATTGACGGCATTAGAAAGCGGAAAGTCGATGAGCCGATATTTGCCACCGAAGGGGACGGCCGGCTTGACTCGCTGCGCGGCCAGGATGCTCAGGCGGCTCCCCTCACCACCTGCCAGGACCAGGGTCAATACACTAATAGCGACTCCTCCTTGAGAAATCCAAAGCGCTTCGGACAGATCCCTAGCCGTATTCCCGATTGTCCTTCCTTTGCATATTTCTCATACCGAGCAGCTCAGATAAATGAAGTCCGGTAATCGAATACTCGCTTACCGGACCATCTTTGCCGACTTTCTGCTGTTTTCCCCGGTTAGTGCTGCACGCTATTTCCCGCAAGCGCCAGGTACAACATAAAGGATTTTATGTTTATCAGATTGTCTACTGGTTGATCTGCACCAGCAGCTTGGCGCATGCATCGGCAACCTTATTATCAGGTTTCTCCTCACCGGGCATGGTCGCCCACCCTTGCTCTTGCACATAATTATCCCGCTGGTAGGAACTTGTTTCTTTCAGTTCACTGAGCTTCTGGTCTTTCTCCGGATCCTGGTTAAACTGATAAACGCAAATCGGTGCCAGCCGTTGGATGACAGCATCTTTACCACTTTTCACAGCCATGTCCCGGGCAGAACCACCCGTAACCCATCCGCCCCAATTGAAGCCGACAATCAGGGTCAGAACAATTGCGGCCAGGGCAATCCCGAAGACGACCCTTTTGGTGGCTCGGGCTCCGTCCCACCTTCCTCGAAGGCTTACCTTCTTCTGATCCCGTTCCATTTTGTTCTCCTCCGTTTCACTTGTTTGTGCCAGAAACACCATTCAACTATCTAAAGTATACACGATCCTGGTTCCGAAAACTATCAGCGGAAGTCTGATTGTGGTGTAGGGATTAGTCCTATTCGCTTGTAGGCGTTTGTCCTACAAATTGGAGAGTGAGTCAGGGGGGAGCAAACCCCACAGGGGTCCCGAGGGAAGGAGCTGGGGGACAGGGAGAAGCCCATTAGTAGTGCAAGGGCGAGGCAGGCGGCAACCTCTTCTGTTTACAATGGGTGTGATGCTCGGCCTGCCTCGCCTCTACTCGACCAACCCGTTCTCAATGGCATAACGGACAATCTCGGCGTTGGTTTTCAAATTCATCTTTTCCAGGAGGCGGGTGCGGTAGGTACTGACGGTCTTCGCGCTCAGCGATAGTTCCTCGGCAATTTCGGTGAGCGTTTTCCCGCTGGCCATCAGTTGCATGACCTGGAACTCGCGGTCGGACAACGTTTCATGCCGTGGCCGGTCAGAGGCTACGTCCAGGCTAAAGGCCAGGCTTTCGGCCAGACTCTGACTGATGTATTTCCCGCCGTCCACCACTTTTCGAATGGCTTTGACCAGTTCGTCCGGTGCGTTTTCTTTGGTTAAGTACCCGGACGCGCCGGCTTTCAGAAGACGCACCGCAAACTGTTCCTCAGCATGGATGCTGAGCACCAGCACCGGCAGGTCGGGCTGTAGGTGTTTCAGTTCTCTGAGGATGTCCAACCCGCTGCGGTCGGGCATGGTGATGTCCAGCACCAGCACGTCCCACTCCCCGGCTCGGACCTGGTCCAACGCTTCCTGCCCATTGACGGCCTCACCATCGACCACCATATCGGGGATTTCCGACAAAATCTGGCGCAGGCCCTGGCGCACAATCGGGTGATCATCGGCGATGAGTACTTTGATCATTGCGGTCCTTGTGCAATTCTAATCGTTCATAGATAACGGCAGACGGACGGTAACGGTGGTACCTTTGCCGGGAGTCCCCTGAATTTGAACCTCGCCCGCCCGTAGCCGTGCGCGTTCCTGCATCCCCAGCAACCCAATTGATCTCGGGCTGTGAACCTCACTTTCGGTCATGCCTCGCCCATTATCCTGTACCTGGAGTGTCAGAAACGAAGCGGCCTCTTCCAAGGTAACCTCTACCTGAGTAGCCTGGGCGTGCCTGGCCACATTGGTGAGAATCTCTTGAAAGATGCGGAAGGCCGCCGTGGCCCCGTCGGCATCCAGTGTCGTCTCCTCTGGGGCGCTGATAAGTTTGCCCTGAATGCCCGAGCGGGTTTGAAATTCCTGGAGCTGCCATTCAATTGTCGCCACCAGCCCCAGGTCATCCAGAATGCCCGGCCGCAACTCAGATGAAATGCGGCGCACGGTCTGGATGGTGGTATCAATCAGGTCGGACATCGCCTGCGTTTTCTCCAAGAACGCTGGCTGTTGCCGGTCCAAATGCCTTTGCAGCCAGGCTACGTCCATTTTTAGGCCGGTCAAGGTCTGGCCAAGTTCGTCATGAATCACCCGGGCGATGTGGGTGCGTTCTTCTTCCCTGACAGACTGCAAGCGGGCGGATAGTTCGCGCAATTGGTCGGTTGAACGGCGAAACTCGTCTTCACTACGTTTGCGATCTGCGATTTCACGTTCCAGACTGGCGTTGGCGACCAGGAGTTGGTCGGCGAGTTGGACCAGATGCTCTTCCAGCTCGGCAATAAGCACTTGGGATGCGTGGTACTCCTCGGCTAAGTTGTCTTTTGGTGCCCGGGCCAATGGTTTCATACCACAATTATAGCGCGAAAGAGTCTAAAAAGATAGTCGCTTTGAGATACCATCAATCTCGACTTGACAAATCCACTTTTCTCATTAAAATACCTTAGTAATGGATCAACTTGATAACAGTTGAACTTATATAGGTCTTTACCTCACAAGTTCGCGGAGCGTGTCCTAATTCTAGGCCCGTCCTGGAGATTATCTGATTGCCTATAGGAGAGGTTTAATGTCTCCCCGTGAAAATCGGGGGCCAGACGACAGACTTTGACCCTAAGACATATCGTCTTGTCGTAACAACTGGTTAGAAACCTGCTCAAGAAAGAGCTTCGCCGAGATAGGCTCGGTGCCTGGTTCCGCAGTCGCTTGAGACGTTGGAAGGGTTCCGAGCTTTTTGTTTGATATCTGCCGGCTGAGGCTGATCACCGGGGTGATAGCCCGGCTTGAAGTCAGTCTGATAGCCCGGTTCTCCCAACTTGTGAGGTTGGAAGACCGAGCATTCTTTTTCATAGGAGAGAAAATGGCATGTTAGCTGAAGATGTAATG
>Ga0209536_100015675_pt1 | contig 10812 bp, 11 predicted proteins | sample DeeMarSeWOR28_12_FD_187461 | JGI IMG/M metagenome (GOLD analysis project Ga0209536, IMG submission 187461) | Marine sediment microbial communities from White Oak River estuary, North Carolina - WOR-2-8_12 (SPAdes) (version 2) | ecosystem: Environmental > Aquatic > Marine > Intertidal zone >...
GATCAAGGACAACATGGGTCATCTGGATCAGGCGGTCGGAAAGCGTCGATTTGCCATGATCAATATGAGCTACAATGCTAAAATTTCTTATGTTTTTCATTTTAGTTATTAACCTGTCTTTCTATATCATTCATCGGCCAAAAGCCTGTTGACACCATCTTTTTTTCAAGTTATGTTAAAAGCTTCCACAAGTTTTAATATGCTCGTGGTGCTTTATAAAGGAGCAGTTTTTTATCAAAATGATAATAAACCTGTCAAGCCTTACCCCAAAAGTGTCGATATATCTCTTCAAATTAGAATAAGAAGGACGAGCTAGGACAAAATGGGTGAAAACATTTTAATTGTTGAAGATGATGATGCCATTAGAAATTCCATACATGAATTTTTAACAAAATCAGACTACAAGACATTCTCCGCCCCCAGTGCGGAAGATGCGTTTGAAATCATAAAATCAGGCGCGATTCAAATTGTCATAACTGATATTTTACTCCCCGGCAAGGATGGTCTTCAACTTACATCTCAAATCAAACAAAATTACGATATCGATGTCATTGTAATGACGGGTTACAGTGAGAATTATTCTTATGAAGAAGCCATCAACAAGGGGGCCAGCGATCTTGTATTCAAACCGTTTCGTTTTGAAGAACTGTTGCTGAGATTAAAAAGAGTCTTAAAAGAAAGACGACTCACCAAGGAGCGCAACCGTATTCTAAGCAAGCTTGAAAACCTTGCCATAACAGACGGTCTTACCAAATTATACAATTTAAGACATTTTTATCATTTGCTGGAAATAGAGATTGATCGTTGCAGCCGGTATGGCCATCCCCTTGCGCTTTTGCTTCTAGATATTGATAAATTTAAAGTGTACAATGATACATACGGCCATCTTGAAGGCGACAAAGTTCTGGTTAGAATAGGAAAGGTTATCCATTCGTGTCTTAGAACGATGGATTCCGCTTTCAGATATGGGGGTGAAGAATTTACAGTTATTCTCCCGGAGACCACCGCAGAAGAGGCTCATAATGTCGCCCACAGAATTAGAACCGCTATGGAATTCGAAAACTTTTTTCCGGAACCCGAAAAAGCCGTCACCGTCACCATCAGTATCGGTGTAACGGAATATTATAATAAAGAATCGCTGTCAGAATTTATAAAAAGAGCTGACCAGGCCATGTATCTTTCAAAAGAAAAAGGACGAAACACAATTTCATCCCTGTTTGCTGAAACGTCTTAACCCCGGACATCCCCCCAATTGTAATTCTAACTAGTGTCCATCCACAAATGAGGATTTTTGTTATAGATCAAGCCTCCGGCCCGTAGGGCCTACGCCTCGGAGGGGCATGCGAGAAAAATAACCGCCCCGTTGAAGTACCGGGACAAGCCAGCATATCGTTGATATTCCGAGGATTATTTTTTTGAGCATAACGCAGATATTGGACAAAAAGATCATTTATGGATGGACACTAATTGCGTGTTTGACCAATCATAAATGTTGCAAAAAAAATAAGAGACGCCAATGTAACAATCGTTGCACCGGACGGCAGGTCGGCGTAATAAGAAATAATGAGGCCGCCGCTAGTGGATATCAGTGCGATGAGTATCGAAAAGACGATCATGGAATTATAACGACGGGTGATCTGTAAAGCAGCCGCTCCAGGGATTACCAAAAGGGCGGAAACAAGAATGATTCCAATAATTTTCATGCTGATCACCACGGATAGGGCAAGGATGGTCAGGAAAAAATGATCAAGAAAGGCCACCGGCATTCCACTGACAAAAGCCACCTCTCGATCATAGGCAACAAACAGAAGTTCTTTAAAAAACAGCACCGTTGAAAGAAGTACCAGTCCTCCAAGCACCGCAGTGATGATCAAATCTTGCCGGGTGATTGCCAGAATGTTGCCGAAAAGATAACCAAAAAGATCCACGTTGTATTGATCCGACATTCCGATAAAAATAACGCCCATGGCCATTGCCAAAGGGAAAAAGATACCGATGGCAGTATCCGTGCCCAGGTGGCCTTTTTTCCCGAAATAACCAATGGCATTGGAAACGACCACGGCGAAACCGATGGCAGTAAGTGTTGGAGATATCCCTAAAAGCGCCCCTAAAGCAACACCGCCGAAAGCCGAATGTGCCACACCGACGCCGATAAAGGACAAACGACGTAACACAACGAAAAATGAAACCACCGCCAGAACGAAGCTGAGCATCATTCCTGCCAAAAAGGCATTTTGCATAAATTGGAGGTTGAACATATCAATCATGGTCTTGATGACTGCGATAACAGGTTGCACATTTTGAATCATGGACAATTACTTTAAGGTCTTCTCCAAAAACTTCTCTTGTGATGTCGGGCGAAAAACAGGAATCTGGTTCGTCATGATAGTGAAGCTGAACATTCAGGCACGCCACCCGGTCCGCATGGGATGTAATCACCCCGATATCGTGTGACACCATGATAACAGATATGCCTTGCTCATTTCTAAATTTTGCCAAAAGTTCATAGAAATCTTCCTGAGCCACGCTGTCGACACCGGTTGAAGGTTCATCTAAAACTAAAAGTTTAGGTTTTGACGCCATTGCCCGTGCAATGTTGACCCGTTGCTGTTGTCCGCCTGAAAGTACGGCAAAGGGTCTTTTTGCATGGTCAGCCATGTTTATCTGTGAAAGCAGGTCCATGGCAATCTTTTTGCTCTTACGATCCGGCCTGTGGAAAAGGCCGATACGACTGTAAAGGCCCATGAGAACCACATCGAGGACGGTCACCGGAAAGGATTGATCTGCATGGGAAATCTGGGGAAGATATCCCACCTCCAGCCTACTTTGTTTGTTGGGTTGGCTTCCAAATAACTGAACAGAGCCTTTTTGGGGGCTCACAAGTCCAAGAATAACATTCAGCAACGTGGTTTTGCCGCCGCCGTTAGGACCGACGATACCAAATATTTCACCGGGATAACAATTAAAATAAATGGATTTTAGAATCCATTTACCATCGTATGCAACCCATACATCATTCAAATCTACAAAGGGTTCCTTATCATTTTTCGTATCCATGGCCGAATGTTTCACTTCATGGCCTCCTGCATAACACTCAGGTTGTACTGAATTAGATCAACATACGTGCTACGCCCTTTCAAATTGGGACCCCCCAAAGGATCGAGTAGAAGGACGTTAACCTCTGCTTCCCTGGCAATGATTTCTGCTGCTCTGGGGTTGAGTTGGGGTTCTGCAAATACAGCTCGAATATGGTTTATTTTTATCATTGCCACAATATTTTTAATTTGTATCGGTGTTGGATTTCGGCCGGGAGCCGCTTCGATAATCCCAACCGGTTCTAATCCGTAGTGCCTGGCAAAGTAAGCCCAGGAAGCATGAAAAGAGACATATTTTTTAATATTAAAATTTGCCACCGTAACTTTGATCCGGCGATCGAGTTTGTCTATATCGTTCAAATAATTCTGCCCTCGTTGTTTATAATACTTTAAATGCTGATGATCAACCTCACAAAGGACAGCCGTAATTTTGTTGACCATCGATTTTGCGATCGCTGGATCGAGCCAAATGTGTGGATTGGCAACACTCGATTCGTGGTTTGAAATGCCTGACCCGGCATGATGATGTCCGGCGGTGTGAATCAGGGAAACGCCTTCTGACAAAACGATGGTTGTCAATCCAGGCCCCGCCAGCTCGATGAATTTTTCGGACCAGAATTCTAATCCGGCGCCGACCATAAAGAAAATGCGCGCTGATGAAAACTTTTTTACCAGACTCGGTTTCGGTTCAAAGGTGTGGGGACTCGCACCTGCCGGGAGAACAAAGGTAACGTCAACATGGTCGCCGCCCACCTGCTGAACCATATCGGCAATGGGGTAAATGCTGGCAATCACCGGAAGCTTTTCCGATAAGCATGCCGTGGAGGGAAGTTGAATAATTAAAAAACAGAGAATAAAAAAAAAGCGGCGAAAAGACATTTAAATCCTATGATAATAAGTTTTGAATCACGTTCCACAAATTTAGTCCAGATATGAGTCCGATATGATCAGGATGCGGCTTGCAAATTTAGCCCCTTAAAAAAGCTCAAAACAACGAATGAAAGGTTTTTGAACAATTGTTATGCTGTTGTAAACAAATAACCTTAAATTGCGCAAATAGTCAAGAATGTTCAATCTTATCAAAATTTCCTTGTAATTTCAGATTCAGATTCATATTTTAAGATAAACCCTTCATTCTTAAAAGGAGGCGGGAATGCCAAAAAAAGCATTAATCATCGTTGATATGTTAAACGACTTTGTGGATGAAAAGGGAGCGCTGTATTGTGGCGACACGGCGAGATCGATTATTCCCTTTATTCAAAAGAGACGAACGAGCTATCGAAATCGTAAGGATATTGTTATATATCTTCAGGATTCGCATGATGAAAATGACAAAGAATTTGAGAAATTTCCAAAACATAGCGTTGCAGGAACCTGGGGTTGTGAGGTTATTCCTGAGCTTTCTCCTCTGGCCGGCGAAAAGGTGATTCCCAAAAAGCGATACAGCGGTTTTCACGGAACAGATCTTGAAAACATTCTCAAATCTGCTGATGTGGATGAAGTCGAGGTGGTGGGCGTCTGCACATCCATTTGTGTGATGGATACTGTCGCCGGACTGGCCAACCGGGACTATAAAACCACTGTGCCTGTCAAAGGGGTTGCTGATTTTGATCCTGAAATGCACCAGTTCAGTTTGAAACGGATGGAAAAGATATACGGAGCCGATGTCTCATGACAGAATCACACCGCGCAGGTCCTTTGTTTACAGATCTTTACGAATTGACCATGGCAGCCAGTTATTTTGACCATCAGGTATTTGATGCGGCAACATTTTCACTGTTTATCAGAGACGCTTATGCTACCCGCAATTATTTTGTGGCTGCAGGTCTCGAGCAGGTATTGGATGAACTGACAGCCTTCCAATTTTCTGACCCGGATATCAGCTATCTGCAAAGTACCGGCCGTTTTTCGGAGCAGTTCCTTGATTGCCTAAGGCAACTTCGCTTTACCGGAAACGTTTATGCCATGCCGGAGGGAACGGTTTTTTTTGCCAATGAACCGGTGATGGAAGTGACGGCTCCGATTGTTGAAGCCCAGCTTATTGAAACTTTTGTGTTGAACACCGTCGGGTTTCAGACCATGATTGCCTCCAAAGCGGCCCGATGTTTTCATACCGCTGACGGCCGACCCTTGATAGACTTTTCTCTGCGAAGAACTCAGGGACAGGATGCCGGAATCAAGGTGGCCCGCAGCACGTTTATTGCCGGATTTGCGGCGACCAGCAATGTCCTGGCTGGAAAAATATACGGTATTCCCATCTCCGGAACCATGGCCCATTCTTATGTTTCGGCCTTTGACGACGAACGTGATGCTTTCTTTGCATATGCAGATACATTTCCTGACCATTCCATATTTCTCATTGACACCTATGATAGTGTTGAAGGCGCGCGACATGCCGCTGCCGTGGCCAAAGAAATGAAAAAAAAGGGACATGCCCTGCTTGGTGTCCGGCTTGACAGTGGAGACATGGCGAGCCTGAGTCAAAAAGTTCGAAAGATTCTGGATGATGCCGGACTTTATGATGTTAAGATTTTTGCCAGCAGCGGGTTTGATGAGTTTAAGATCGCCAAGGTTGTTTCGGAAGGTGCCGCCATCGATGCATTTGGTGTGGGGACCAAAGTCGGGGTTTCCGCGGATGCCCCTTTTGTTGATGTTGTCTACAAAATGGTCCGATTTAAAGGGCGCGACGTAAGGAAACTGAGTCCGGGCAAGGTGACTCTGGCCGGCGAAAAGCAGGTTTTTAGAAAGTCGGATCAAAACGGACGTTATTTAGAGGATATCATCGGCCAAAAAAACGAAGTCATGGCTGAAGGAAAACCATTGCTGGAAAAGGTTATGGAAAACGGAAAGTTATTGCGACCGCATCCTCAACTTCAAACGCTTCAGGAAACGTTCAAAGAAAACTTTGCCGCGTTAGATGAGAGATACAAGTCGATTAAGGATCATAAAGCCTATCCCGTCAAACTTAGCACTCGCCTGGAGAACTTGCAAAAAGAAACCTAATTAGAAGCCATCTCAAAATAATCTTTTGGTCCAACCTCTGCGTTGAAGCCTGGTTTTAAGTCCTCGACATACTTAAAGTATGCCCGCGGGTTAAAACTCGGCTCCGCCTTGATCTTGAACCAAAATCTTTATTTTGAGATGGCTTCTAGTGTCTATCCATAAATGGCTGTTTTGCACAATATTTTCGTTATGCTCAAAAATTAATCCTCGGAATATCAAATATATGCCTGTGGTTAATTTTTTGGCATGCCTTGATCTTTAACAAAATATCTTATTTCTGAATAGACACTGATCCAATCTAATTAATTCGAGGACTGGGGTATTTTCATCGTAAACGCTTTAAGTTAGCCTCCGGTTTGGAGGGTCTACGCCTCAAAGAGCGGAATGGATGATCTTTTTTTAAATCGGATGCTGTTTGAGTGGCTTAGGGATCGTTAGAAAGAACAGGCGTATGACGAAATTGTATCTTTAAAGAAATTTAAAAGTGATGCGATGAACCTATTCATATTTCAAAGATAGTTTCCTGTTCTTTCTTTACGATCCCTCGCCGCGAGTTCATGCGGTTTAAAAAAAGATTATCCATGGAGCGGCTGTTTAAAAAAACACCCCGACTCCTCAGGTTCGGTAAAAGTAGGTTCCATCGGCCTATAATCCCAGATACGCTTTTTTGACCTTTTCGTTTGAGAGAAGGTTTTTAGCCGATTCTGCCAGTGTTATCCGTCCGTTTTCAATGACATACCCCTTGTGTGCCACCTTAAGCGCAAGATTGGCATTTTGTTCTACAAGAAATATTGTGGTGTTGTTTTCGGCATTTATTTTTTTTATGATCTCAAAAATCTGCTTAACCACCAGAGGCGCCAATCCCAAAGAGGGTTCATCCATCAAGAGAAGACGGGGTTTGGCCATGAGTGCTCTGGATATGGCAAGCATCTGTTGTTCGCCGCCGCTGAGGGTTCCACCGGCTTGATGTCGTCTTTCAGCCAGAATCGGGAATAGTTCGAATATGTATCCCATATCCTTTCTAATATTTCCTTTATCATTTCTTAAAAAAGCCCCCATGTCCAGATTTTCCATGACCGTTAAATACGGAAAAATCCGGCGCCCTTCAGGAACCTGACAAATTCCAAGTGAAACGATTTTATTCGGACTTAAATGGTGAATCGGTTGGTTCATAAACCGGATTTCTCCGGACCTTGGGGGAACGATGCCGCAAATCGACATGAGTGTTGTGCTTTTACCTGCGCCGTTGGCGCCGATCAGGGTGATGATCTGTCCTTCTGAAATCTCTAAACTGATTCCTTTTAACGCCTGAATGTTTCCATAATAAGTATTTACGTTTTTCAGTTTAAGCATCCATCTCCTCTCCGAGATATGCCTTTATGACCGCTGGATTATTTAATATGTCTTCAGGCGTACCCTGCGCGATCTTCTTTCCATAATCCACAACAAAAATTCGATCGGACAGGCTCATCACCAGTTTCATGTCATGTTCGATGAGTAAAATGGAAATGTTTTCATTTTCACGCAGCCATAAGATCAAGTCGTCGAGCTCTTGGGTTTCCTGGGGATTCATCCCTGCCGCCGGTTCGTCAAGAAGAAGCAAAAAAGGTTCGGTGGCCATGGCCCTGGCGATTTCGAGGCGGCGCTGAGCGCCGTAGGGAAGATTCATGGCAAACTCATTGACAAAGTCTGTCAGGCCGATTTTTTCGAGCATCAGATAGCTGTCTCTGACCACCGCTTTTTCTTCATTGATGGTTGAAGAACCTCTTAAAATGGCGCCGGCGATACCGGCCGACATGCGGCAGTGCCGACCGATCATGACGTTTTCAAGAACCGTCATATTGGGAAACAGGCGGATGTTCTGAAATGTTCTGGCAAGGCCGTGCTCGGTGACGTGGTTGGGTTTGAGCCCGTTTAGACGTTTTTGTTTCTTACCCGGAGGCAGAATCAACATATCCCCTTTTGTGGGGGGGTGAATGCCGGTGATACAGTTAAAAAATGTGGTTTTTCCGGCGCCGTTGGGTCCGATAAGAGCGACGATTTCACCCTCAAAAACCTCGAGATCCAAGCTGTCCAGCGCTCGAAGCCCTCCAAAATCCATGGTCAAATTTTTTACTTTTAGTATAGGTTTCATTTACGATTATTTCGATGATTGTTTTCTATACCTTCAAACCGGTATGTTCGCCGGACGTCGGGAACGATTCCTCCTGGGCGAAATACCATCATCAACACCAGAATGCCTCCGAAAATAAGCATCCGGTATTCGGAAAACGCCCTGAGATATTCCGGCAAAAGGATCAGCACTAACGCACCGGTAATTACACCGATAATGGATCCCATTCCGCCCAATACAACAATACAAAGAATGATAATCGATTCCCAGATGGTAAAACTTGCCGGATTGATAAATGTTGTTTTGGCAGCAAATATAACCCCCGCCATTCCCGCCCATGTGGCACCCAGTGCAAATGCGGTCAGTTTCGTGGCCCTTTTGTCGATTCCCATGGCCTGGCAGGCCACTTCGTCTTCCCGGAGGGCGATCCAGGCCCGACCGATTCTAGAGTCCTGCAAGCGGTTGACAACAAAAATGGTAAACAAAATAAGGCTGATCATAATGTAATAGAGGTAGATGGTGGCATTGTGTACAGAAAATTCAATGCCGAACAAGGAAGGGCGCGTGATATTGGCAATACCGCTGGGGCCGAAAGAAAATGCATTCCAGTTTTCCAGAATGAGCCGGATGATTTCGCCGAATCCCAGGGTAACGATGGCCAAATAGTCTCCTCTCAATCGAAGCACCGGAAAACCCAACAGAATACCGAAAAATGCACCCATGCCTGCGCCGATGGGAAGCACCGCCCAAAATCCTACGCCAAAGTGGTAATTCAAAAGGGCATAGGAATAGGCACCCACAGCATAAAACGCCACATACCCCAGATCGAGCAGACCGGCAAGGCCGACGACGATGTTGAGACCCAGGCCCAGCATGACGTATATCAGACCTGTGATCATGATATTGGTTTGATATAATGAGAATACAAAAGGGAAGACAAGTGCGAAGACGGAAACAATGATCAAAGTGGGGATGAAAATTTTGCGTTCTTTTAAGATGCGTTGAATCAGAGGTGTTTTTTCAGTTTCGCCGAATTCAGATTTTTTCGTTCCTTCATCCCGTTTTTTTATGAGATAACGCCATACAAAGCTTAAGAAAAAACTGCCGATGCCGATCAAGAACATATTTTTCCAGCGCCACTCGACCACGTTTTCCACGGTATTGACCCGTATGACCATGATCGGAAAGGTCAAAAACATAAACCAGGCGGATACTAGAAAAGATCTCTTTATTTTTTCAAAAGGGCTCAATTTAGATTTCAATTACACTTTATCTGTTTCAGAACGTCCAAGTATGCCTGCCGGTCTGAAAATTAAAATAAACACCAAGAACAGAAACGCAAAAACGTCTTCATAGTCACTGGAAATATAACCGGTAAAAAAGCTTTCCGTCCAGCCCAGAACCAGACTTCCAAGTACGGCACCCGGTATGCTGCCGATACCGCCGAGCACAGCGGCGACAAAAGCCTTTATGCCGGCGATAAAACCGATATAAAAATTGATCTGTCCGACATGGGAAGCAATCAAAACACCTCCCAGGGCAGCGGTTGCCGATCCGACGATAAAGGTGAAAGAAATGACTTTGTCCACATCCACCCCGACCAGCATGGCCATTTCCCTATCCTGGGCTGTTGCCCGCATGGCTTTACCGAGTTTCGTAAACTTGATCAAAAACGTCAGCAAGATCATGACCACAGTGGTGGTGATAAGGATTACGATTTCCGGAGAACTGATAATGTGTTCATAAGGTGCATTAAATTTAAATTCCGGGATCAGGCTCGGAAACGGTAGAAAGTCGGAAGTCTGTGCCAGGAGTACATAATTTTGAAGAAAGAGGGATACGCCGATGGCGCTGATGAGAGCGGACAACCGCGGTGCCCGGCGCAATGGTTTGTAGGCCAGTTTTTCGGCTGTATAACCATATGCCGAAGAGTAAATCACGGCAGCAATGGATGCTATGACAAGGATGGCGATATGATTCCAGCCCTGTAATGTGAGAACACTGGCAACAATCAGAGCGGTAAACGCACCGATCATATAAATTTCACCATGGGCAAAATTAATCAGCTCAATAATTCCGTAAACCATGGTGTATCCCAGCGCAATCAGTGCATAAATGCTTCCCCGTGTAAGTCCTCCAAGTAAAAGCTCGAGAAAATATTCCATCTTTCTTTGAAAAATGTCTCCGGTGTTTTGAATCAAATAACACAGGGGGTCAAGCTGTTTTGCCTGCCCCCTGTGTTGTTTTTAAATAATTACCTATTTTAATTCGACATAATTCCCTTTTTGTACCTGGTAGATGGAGAATCCGACACCCTCTGCATCCCCGTTTTTATCAAAGCGGATTTTTCCAAGAGGCGTGTTCACAAATTCGGTCCTCAAAGCCTTTTCAACAGCATCATAATCGGTTGACCCGGCCTTTTCGATGGCATTGAGCAAAGCCAATGCTGCTGAATAACCGTTGAGAAAGAAAGCACCCGGATCTTTACCGTATGTTTTTTTATGGGCTTCAATGGCGGCAATGGCCATGGGATTACTGGACGTATCTTTGGGTCCTGTGGCATAAACCCCTTCAGCATATTTCTTAGCCACTTTGATAAAC
>Ga0209536_100015676_pt1 | contig 10811 bp, 9 predicted proteins | sample DeeMarSeWOR28_12_FD_187461 | JGI IMG/M metagenome (GOLD analysis project Ga0209536, IMG submission 187461) | Marine sediment microbial communities from White Oak River estuary, North Carolina - WOR-2-8_12 (SPAdes) (version 2) | ecosystem: Environmental > Aquatic > Marine > Intertidal zone >...
TGTTCAATCGTACCGCCTGTGACGGGTCTTCCGTCTCCCAAGAGTTCCCAGTGGATATCAAACTGCTTCAGGTTTGTGAAATCGTGCTTGTTGATGAGTTCAAACTGATTCGTCGACAGCGGGAGTGGATTCACAACCACATACTGGTACACTTTCTTGACTTCCTCCAGTGCGGGGTGAGGCCTCCGGTCGGGATCGACCAGCCCATTGCAGAGGAAGTTCCCATCACTGGGGACATCGGGTCCCCCCCAATCACCGCCGTAGGCCCAATAACGCTCTCCCGTCGACGTCGTCTTTATGAACGCCTGATCAACCCAGTCCCAGATGAATCCTCCCTGAAGCTGAGGATAACGCTCAATGATGTCCCAGACATCCTGCATATTGCCGGTCGAGTTGCCCATCGAGTGCATGTATTCGCACATGATGAGCGGACGCGTCTGCACCCTACTCGCATAGCGTTCCAGATAACTCCAGGCATACATGGGGCAGACGATATCCGTGTTCGGTCCTTCGCCCGCCCGTTCGTAGTGTACAGGCCTGGTGCTGTCCCGGCCATGAGTCCAGGCGTAAGTAGCAGCGAAGTTCGGGCCGTCGCCCCCCTCGTTGCCCAAGGACCAAATGATAACCGAAGGGTGATTCTTGTCGCGTTCGACCATCCGACGGGTTCGGTCGAGGTGGGCTTCACGAAAATCCGCGTTTTTCGCGAGGGTCTTCTCTCCGTAGCCCATCCCGTGGGATTCAATGTTTGCCTCGTCGACGACATAGATTCCGTACCGATCGCACAGCTCGTACCACCGTGGATCGTTCGGGTAGTGGGAAGTACGGACGGCATTAATATTGTTTTGCTTCATCAATGCGATGTCTTTCCGCATGAGTTCTTCAGAAATCACGTGGGCGGACAATCCGTCGTGCTCGTGCCGGTTCGTCCCCTTGATGTCGATCGGCATGCCGTTGACAAGGAGCTGTCCCGAGCGGATTTCTACTGTACGGAAACCAACACGACAACCAGCCACTTCTAACACACCGGTGTCATCGAGCAGCTCCAGCGCGAGGGTGTAGAGATTGGGAGTCTCAGCTGTCCAAGGGTCGACCCCTTCAAGGATCTCATCGACGCGGACCGTTGACCGTCCGTCTCCGTTAAACCTCACTGGATGCTTTTGGCGAAGAAGCTCTTTCCCCTTTGCATCAAAGAGGTGAATGGTGACGTTCGTGGCCCCCGGTCTGGCCTCGGGAGCATGATTGACAATATCGATCGAGAGTCCGAGACCACCAGCCCGGGAGTCCTGGTCGAGTCGGGTTACGGCAAAGAAATCCCGGATCCTGATTATTGGAGCAGCGACGAGATACACGTCTCGCGTAATACCACTCAGGCGCCACATGTCCTGACATTCCAAATACGTTCCATCGCTCCATCGGTAAACCTGGAGAGCGACGCTATTGCGTCCGGACTTCAGGAACTTCGTAATGTTCCATTCGGCAGGGGTCTTGGAGCCTTGGCTGTACCCCACGAAGTGCCCGTTTATCCAAACATAGAACGCCGACTTGACGGCCCCGAAGTGAAGGAAGACCTCCTTCGCCGACCACTCTGCCGGCACGGTGAACCATTGTTTGTATGAGCCGACGGGATTGTGGTCGTGTGGTACATGAGGGGGATTTGGCTCCCCGGGGAATTCATAAGGCTGATTCACGTAAATCGGAGTGCCGTATCCTTGGAACTCCCAGTTGGAAGGAACGTCAATCTCATCCCAACGGCTGACATCATACGTCTCCTTGAAAAAATCCAGGGGTCGGTCCGCCGGTTTCTCGACCCAGTGGAATTTCCATCGACCGTTCAGACTCTGGACAAGCGGAGAAGCCAATCGATCCAGACGAAGAAAGCTCTGGAGATCCGGAAAAGGGACGAAGGTCGCGTGCGGTTCTTCCTTGTTGATGTTGAAAATCTTGGGGTTCTCCCACTCGTGGACAAGGCAGGTGTCCTGGGCGACGGAAAAACTGAAGGGAAGCACGAAGAAGACCGCAAGGCCAAAGACTCGACGGTGAAGAACGAGCGGGGACATGATGGCGTTCCTTCTCTGGTGGCTCAGAATAGGAGAATTTCGGAGAGATCAGGGCCATTAGCAAGCGTTCTCCAATTTGGGAATTTCAGCGTGGAATTCAGTATCATTGTGCAAATCCGCCGATGTGTTCCCGAATCCATGTGAAGGAGGCTGAACATGGGATCAGAGCTGCAATCAGATGATGTGCGCGCGGCATTCGCTCAGCTGAAAAATCTTGAGGAGAGAATCAGTCGCATCGAAGAGGAGCTCGAACTTGTACCCGCTCGCGCTGAAAGCCAACCCCTCGACCTCCAAAAACCCATTCCGAAAGCACAGGATGAGGAAGAGGAGTTGGAGTTTCGTCTGGGGCAAAACTGGTTTGCCAAAGTCGGGATCGTGGTGCTCGCAATTGGCATGGCGTTCCTCCTCACCCAGCCCTTTGAAGAACTCCCCTCAGGGATCCCTGTGCTGATCGGTGCTGCCCTCGTCGGAGTCCTTTTTGGGCTTTCGAGACTCTGGAAGGAGTCGTACGCCCTGATCGCGGGATACCTGCGCGGGGCAGCGATGGCTCTCTTGTACTTCACCACGCTGCGCCTCTTCTTCTTCAGCGCAGATCCTCTCCTGGAAACAACTTCTGTGAGCGGGATGATACTTCTCGTTGCGGTTTCGTCGGCTAACATCCTTCTCGCGCTCCGAAGGAAGTCACACTACCTTCTCGGTTTGGCGTTGACCATGGCTTATGCAACTGCTGTCGTGGTCGGAACAGCGTGGTTCGTCTTGGGGCTCCTTCTCATCCTTGCGGCGTTTGTCGCCGTGGTCCGCGTCCGGATGGAGGCCTCGGGCGTGATGATGACCGGGATCGTGCTCACCCTTCTGACCCACATAGTATGGGCCCTGAACAACCCGATCATCGGCAACCCCCTAGAATTTGTCACGACGCCGCAGGTAAACATTTACGTGTTACTGGCCTACGCTCTCATCTTTGCCCTTGGGATTCTGCGGCGCACAGACCATCCCCAGGAAGATTTCGCCGTTGCGTTCACGACCTTCTTGAGTGCGGGCGGAAGCTACGGATTGTTCCTGTTACTGACCGTGGTGACGTTTGAGGCCGGGTTCGTGCTGTCGCATCTTGCCGCATCAATTTTGTTTCTTTCTCTTGCGATCGTGTTCTGGACACGCGAGCAGAGTAAGTATTCGACCTTTGTCTACGCGATGCTTGGCTACATGGCGCTGAGCGTGGCGATCGTGAAGGAATTCGCTGTGCCCAATGTGTTCGTTTGGCTCTCCGTGCAGAGCATCGTCGTGGTCGCAACGGCTGTCTGGTTTCGTTCGCGATTTATCGTCGTGGCGAATTTCGGCATCTACTTGGCGATCATCGTGGGCTATCTTGTCGTGGCCACAGAGGAGACGGGTATCAGCGTCGGCTTCGGCATCGTGGCCCTCGCGAGCGCCCGGATCCTCAATTGGCAGAAGGATCGCCTGGAGCTCAAAACCGAAATGATGCGCAATGCGTACCTCGGGGCGGCCTTTGCGGTGTTTCCGTATGCGCTGTACTTCCTGATTCCGACAGAGTATGTCTGGCTTTCGTGGATCGGACTGGCGATCTTCTACTACGGGATGAACGCACTCATCCGGGCGCAGAAGTACCGATGGATGGGGCATCTGACGCTTCTGTTGACCGTGCTGTATGTGGTGGTGGTCGGGATCATCGAGCTGCCGCCGACCTATCGGATTATCTCGTTCTTGGTGCTGGCGGTCGTGCTTCTGGCGGTATCCATGGTCTTCACAAGGCTTCGGGCGAAGCGAAAGGACAAAGAACGAGACGGTGCACCGAGGAACCGTCCCGAGGAATAGGGTGTTGGAAGGAAGTATGAGAATTCTTCTCTCCTATCTGGGTCGATACTGGCGACTGGCTGCGCTTGCCTTGGGGCTCGCTGCCGTCAACCAAGTGTTTTCGCTTCTGGACCCGCTGATTTTTCGGCACATCATTGATGACTATGTGTCGAAGTTCTCTGAATATTCCGCGTCCCAATTCTTCCGGGGAGTGGGTCTGTTGCTTGCCGCAGCCGTCGGGGTCGCCTTCGTTTCCCGGGTGGCGAAAAACTTCCAGGATTATTTCGTCAACGTCATCACCCAGCGGCTCGGTGCGGAGATGTACGCCGACGGTCTCCGCCATTCGCTCGAAGTGCCGTACGAGATGTTCGAAGATCAGCGGAGCGGCGAAACCCTGGGGCGTCTCCAGAAGGTAAGGACAGACGTCGAAAAACTCATCGCCGTGGCTGTCAACGTACTGTTTACGACTGTCGTGGGGGTCACGTTTGTCATGGTATACGCATTTACCGTGCACTGGCTCATCGCCCCCGTGTACTTCGCAACGATCCCTCTCCTTGGACTTCTCAGCAGTGTGCTGGGCAAGAAGATCAAGGCGGTGCAATCGCGCATTGTGAAGGAAACCGCTTCGCTCGCCGGATCAACAACCGAGTCGCTCCGCAACATAGAGCTGGTGAAAAGTCTTGGCTTGGCGCAGCAGGAGATCACACGACTGAACGCCACGACGGTGAGGATTCTTGGGTTGGAGCTAAGCAAGGTTCGTTACTTGCGCGGATTGAGCTTCATCCAGGGGACCTCCGTGAATTTCCTCCGCACGACGATTCTGGGGTTCATGCTCTACCTCATCTTCGCGCAGCAAATCACCTTCGGGGAATTCTTCTCGCTCTGGATCTACTCCTTCTTCATCTTTGGGCCTTTGCAGGAGCTCGGCAACGTCCTCAACACCTATCGGGAAGCAGAAGCCTCGCTTGAGAATTTCCGATTGATCCTCCAGATGCCAAAAGAGCCGAAGCCGCCACACCCGGTGACGATTGGAGCGATCCGTTCTCTCGAATTTCGGGACGTGAGGTTCAAGTATCAATCCGCGTCCGCGCACTCCGTTGACGGGATTTCATTCGATGCCACGCGAGGTCAGACGCTGGCCTTCGTCGGTCCCTCTGGGGCAGGGAAATCGACCCTGGTCAAGCTCCTGGTCGGCCTCTATCGCCCGCAGGGCGGGGATATCCTCTACAACGGACACTCGTACGCGACAATCGACACCGATTCCTATCGTAGCCGGATTGGATTCGTCACGCAGGACACGCAGCTGTTTGCAGGCACTCTGCGCGAAAACCTCCTTTTTGTCAATCCGCGGGCCAGCGATAAAGAATGTCTCGATGTATTGCACAAAGCAGCATGCGAAAGCCTCCTCACTCGTGCCGAACAGGGGCTCGACACCGTGATCGGAGAAGGGGGAGTCAAGGTTTCGGGGGGCGAAAAGCAGCGGATTTCGATTGCCCGTGCGCTGCTTCGACATCCGGACCTGTTGATTTTTGATGAAGCGACTTCGTCGCTGGATTCCCTTACCGAAGAAGAGATATCAGAAACGATTCGCGGTATCTCCGCACGGTCTGATTTGATCACAGTCTTGATCGCTCATCGGCTTTCCACGGTGCTTCACGCCGACCGTATCCATGTTTTGGAAAGAGGAAAGGTCGTTGAGGCCGGCACCCACGACGATCTGCTCGATTCACGTGGGCTCTATTATGCGATGTGGCGTCAGCAGATCGGAGAGCGATTCGAACACCAGGACGCTGGGCCGGCAGGGCCTCCGTTGTCGGCTTCGCCAGCGGGTTGACTTTTGCCTTCCGCTGCAGTAGCTTTCAGGAGAAAGCTTCCGGGGCAAACCCAGTTGTCCCAGGCACACCACAGGATCCCGTGACGTCAGCCGAGGCGTGCGAGGTGTCCTCCCAGATCAGCACGCCGCACAACACAGCTGATCGCCCCGCCTCCGGTGCGCGGATACAGCCCCGGCGCCCAATTCGAACGCTCCAGGCCGAGAAAGGAGTACCGCCATGGCAAGCCCCGATGCGCTCAAGTCCTTTCTTGAGCAGAAAAAGATCCACTATGAGATCCTCAAGCACCCCGAAGCCTTCACGGCCCAGGAAGTTGCGCATGCCATCCACAAGACGGGAAAAGTGCTCGCAAAGACTGTCGTCGTCGATGCGGATGGTAAACACGTCATGGTTGTAGTCCCGGCTCATCACAAAGTGAAGCTCGATGCTGTTCGGAGGCTGATGGGCTACAAGGAAGTCCGCCTGAGCCCAGAAGAAAACCTCCGTGGCTTGTTTCCGGACTGCGACCTTGGTGCGATGCCGCCGATCGGATCGCTCTATAACATGAGCGTCGTGGTTTCGAAAGAGCTTTCTGAAAAGCCCGAAATCATCTTCAACGCATGTACGCATACGGACTGTGTAAAGATGTCGTTCGAGGATTTTCGGACACTCGTCGGTGCAACAATGGCAGAGGTCTCTGCCTGAATCGAGGCGGGGTACCTTCGCTCCTTCACCAATAATCGAAGGACCGGGGTGTACAGTCTTTACTGAGGGAAGGCCAAGGAAGGCAGGCCCTATGAAGAGACACCAAAGTTCTGCGGAGCGTATTCTTGTCCTTGGACTCGCTATTTCTTTCGCGGCCGCGATAAGCTGTGAAGACCCGACTTTCCCCGTGGTGGTAGAAACGCCTGTGATCGATCGTGACACCACGACGATTCCACTTGGCGGAACTGTGGACATCACCGACGGGATCAGGAAGTTCAAGAACGTCCATGTGTACGGTACGCTTACGTACCATACAGAATTCTTTGACGATCTGGCGCGCGCCAGCGAAAGAACATCTACAGGAAGAATGGGAGTGTTCCTGAATGCACAACTCCAGTTTAAGAGGGTCGACGATTACCAGGGAGTCTCACAGAGCTGGCATGCCGGCGGGAAATCCTACGATATTCTTCCTCTACAAGAAGACGGGACAGCGATGACTCATAAGAAGTACCAGCTCTGGGGGATTCCGAACATCGCCTTCGTGAACATCGAGTTTCTCATCCAGCGCTCCGGCGTGCTGGTTCACAATATTTGGGTTTCTTACGAATATCCAGACTGACCTCCTTCCGGCGCGTCTCTTCCTTTCTTCCTCCAGACAGATTATTCCGGAGCGGTTCCTCTCAGCAGGCTGATGCCGTACGAGGTTGCATTTTGCTTTGCGGCGCGATATATTATGCACTCACCCCTTCGAATTTCTGTAACGCCTTTCGGTCGCGATGCATGCCGAAAGGGCAATGGCCGAATCGACCGAAAGAACGCGTATGGAACGCGAGATCACGCGCGATCTCAATTCACTTGAGCACATCACTGTGATGCTGGACGAGTTTTCTCGAGAGCATCGCATCTCCGATGCCGACCGCTTCTCGTTGGCCCTGGCGATCGAGGAGATCATCACGAACATCATCCGACATCAGCCGAAGAACAACTCGGCGATCCACGTCCGGATGAACGGATCGGTCGACCGCGTGGTCATCACGATCGAGGACCCCGAGTCGGTGTTTTTTGATCCCACAGCTGCGAAGGATCCTAAGGTCGACCTCCCGATCGAAGAGCGAAAACCGGGAGGACTTGGCATCTTCCTCACAAAGCGAGTGATGGATGAAGTGCGTTATGAATTCCACGAAGGGACAGGTACCACAACACTCGTAAAAAGACTGGAGTCATAGCATGTTCGCCATCTCACAGGACGAAGACGGGACTGTCAAGCTTGCCGGGAGATTTGATGCTGCTCAGGTCAATGCGGCACAAGAGGTTCTGTCCAAGATCACGAGTTCCTGCGTCATCGATTTCAAGGATCTTGACTACATATCCAGCGCTGGACTCGGAATCCTCTTTGCTACCCAGAAACGGCTGAAGGAAGCCAACCAGAAACTGACCCTGAAAAACCTCAATAGCCACATCAGGGACATCTTCCGCATCGCCCGGTTCGACTTGATCTTTGATCTCGCGGACTCCCCAAAGGGCTAATTCTTGGGGATTCTGGGGCTTCCTGTAGGGTACAACGCCAGCGGGATTCCGACCAACTTTTCCTCGATAACGGTGTAGTTATGAAAGACATGGACGATGCCATGCTCGTGAAAATGACCCTGAAGGGCGATCTCAGGGCGTTTGAAGAGCTGGTGGACCGGTATCAAAAAGTGCTCTACAATACGGTTCTTCGAATTGTCCAGAACGCGGACGAAGCGCAAGATATCACGCAATCAGGATTCGTCAAGGCGTATGAGCACTTAGCCGACTACAAACCGCAGCACAAGTTTTTCAGCTGGCTCTATCGTATCGTCGTCAATGAGTCGCTGAATGCTCTTCGTCGGCGCAAGGATACTCAAGATATTGATTCAGGAATGATGGCGTCGGAGAAGGATCCCGCCCAGACATTCGAGGACAGCGAGCGAGAAGAGTACATCGACAAGGCACTTCAGCTGTTGACTCCCGAGAACAGGGCGGTTGTGGTGCTTCGACATTTTCAGGATCTCACATATAGGGAAATCGGGCAGATTCTCGATATCCCGGAAAAGACTGTAAAATCAAGGTTGTTCACTGCCCGACAACTCTTGAAAGACCGACTTCTCAAACTTGGATATTCCCAATGATCAACAGACGCACTATCGAATGGATCAACCAGGAACTTGATGCGGTCAGCTCGGCACGGCAAAGTGCGCGGCTGCACCGGCAGCTCGAAAAGGATCCGGAAGCACAAGCCTACTTTGACAGTCTCAAGAAGCTCGATGGCATGCTGGAGCGCGTCGAGCAGGTCGAGCCGCCGGCATCGTTGAAAACCGGGATTGTGAACGCCGTTCGGGCATCCGCAACACCGTCACGGAGCAGGGTGAGTGTCGTTGAGTCGATTCTCTCGCGCCTGTCGAATCCTGCAGTTCCCCGCTACGGATTTGCCGTCGCTTCTGGAATTTGCATCGGAATGCTCCTGTTTGCGGTGATTACAGGGGAGATGGGCTCCACGACGGGGCCGGAGCACGTTTCAGGAGCCATCGGTGTCTACACGGCCCCCGCCGGGACTGTCACTGATTACGGCGTTTTCGAAAGCGTCTCGGCGAAGGCGTCAATCCAGGTAGTCGAATCAGGCCTTCATGTGTATATCGAGGCAGAAATCGATGGTCTGGACTCATACGATTTCACCGTACGCTTTTCTCCTGATGCGTATGTGGTGACCGGGATCCGTCGAGAGGCGGGTATCCTGAACTCAGCCCAAACGGAATCGGGCCTGGTCTCGACCCATATTGACGGTCCGGGTCGCGTGATTGTGGAACTGGATCGAGGCGGCGAAAGCACCCCTCCCGTGCAAATCGTGCTGCGGCAGGGCGAAAGCGTCATCTGGGAAAAGACGCTGAAAACAGCCGCTGGAGAATGAAACTTCCCCCAACTTTGACCTGACCTCATGTGTCATTGAGAAGAGTCTAACAACGGAATTGATCGAAATCAGTCGTTGCAGTATTCACATCATCTGAGAGGAGGCATCTCAATGGAAAACACAACCCAACACCGCAAAGGGTGGCTAATCGGCGGATCGGTGATCGCTATTATTGCGATCGTCTATTTTTCGTTGTTCTTCCCGCCCGTCGATAGCGAGCAGGCAGTGGGCACGATCGGTGGCGTCCAGAAGGCCGAGAAGTATCGTGCGCCGCAAATCGCCAGCGCCGATGTGGTGCTGAAGAACGCGGAAGTGCAGAAGTTTATCCAGAGCAACGAGTACGACCGCATCACGAAAAATGCCGAGCTGATGGCCGCGTTGAACAGCGCGGAGGTTTCGGCTGCACTCAGCAGCGCAGCGGTGCAGGCATTCTTGTCGAACTCTGCAGGCTTGAACGCGGCCTTGAATGCCGAGTTGTCTGCACAGTTGTCAAGCTCAGAGTTGCGAGCGAAGCTCTCCAGCGCCGATTTGCGGGCCATGATGGCGAGCGCCGAGCTCCAGGCTCTTCTTGCGGATGCGGATTTGCGTGCCGCGTTGGCTGATCCGGCTGTGCGTGCAGCCCTGTCGAAGGCCGATCTTCAGGCTGCGTTGATGAGTAAAGACGCGCAGGCGGCGATCGCCAATGCGGAACTTGTTGCGGCGCTCGAAAACGCCGAACTGCAGGCTGCTCTGTCCAACAAGGACTTCCGGGCTGCCCTGGCAAAAAGTGAGCTGATGGCTGCCCTTTCTTCAGCTGAGCTTCAGGCTGCCCTGCAGTCATCGGAGTTGCAGGCTGCTCTGGCGAGCAGCGAACTGCGGGCCATGCTGTCCAGCGCCGATCTCCGTGCACTTCTTTCGAACAGCGAGTTGAGCGCGATGCTTGCGGATGCTGAACTGTCAGCGGCGTTGTCCAACGCCGGTCTGAGGGCTCTGCTGGCCGATGCAGGACTCAGGGCGATGTTGGCCGATGCGAACCTGAGTGCGCTGTTGTACAACTCCGAGCTGCGAGCAAAGCTGGCAGGCGCGGATCTCCAAACGATGGAGTAACCGAACAATACCTTTGGGGGAGGAGATGCCAGGACTCGGGCCTGGCATCTCCTTGCTGTTTGTACGCTCCTTTGATTGGTGCTCTTGCGCAGGTGCATAAAAACTCCGTACCCTAGCCGAAGAATCTCTACCCAGCATCCATGGCCGTGTCTCACCCTGGAGGGTCCAGCACATCACTATGAATGGCCGAAGAATCTTTGTCGCTGCGCTCTGGCTTGTCGCAGCCTCTACTTATCCCGCCGTTGGACAGTTCTCCATTCTGGAAACCGAGCATATCAAGCTGCTGACCTACACCCAACAGCACGAGTTCTTGGTCGAGCACACGGCACGGTGTTTCGAAAACGCGATGCAGTTCCATCGTAGGATCTTCGACTACACACCGTCCGAAAAAGTGACAGTCATTCTACAAGACTT
>Ga0209536_100015677_pt1 | contig 10810 bp, 10 predicted proteins | sample DeeMarSeWOR28_12_FD_187461 | JGI IMG/M metagenome (GOLD analysis project Ga0209536, IMG submission 187461) | Marine sediment microbial communities from White Oak River estuary, North Carolina - WOR-2-8_12 (SPAdes) (version 2) | ecosystem: Environmental > Aquatic > Marine > Intertidal zone >...
CGAGCCGGAAACAATCCCGCCGATCACCTCGGCGACCATAAAACCGCCCGTTAGCAACATGGCCCACAACAAGCGCTTTTCATTGTCGACGTGGTGGTGCGCATGCTTGTGAGTATGGCCTTGAGCATGGTCGTGAGAGTGGTCGTGGTTATGGCGGTGCGAGTTCATGCGGTTTGTAACATTGTTTCAATGTCTAATTGGTTGTGGTGAGCGGCATTACTCGGATGCACTGTTGGAAAAATAGATTTCCCCGTAGTAAGCCGTTACGCTCTGGGCGCTGTTGTCAGTGTCTGTCATGATGGCGACGGCGTCTATATGGGTGGCGGATTTTTGTAGATAAAGCGGTAGATCTTCCCGCACATTACGGATTTCATGCAACCACTGACCAGTTTGCGCCTTTCCGGAGCGCACCGCCAACATAATCGCATTTTCGGTATACGCGTTGGGCCAACTGCTGTTTACTGTTTGATTGCTGGACCATACGTAATTCAAAGCCCGCGTTTGCCAGAAAAACAAACCGCCGGATACGATAACATACACACGCGCTGGGTAATCATCCCCTTGACGCGTTGTTTCGTCGGTTTTCCGCAACACATTGTCTACCCGCCAATGCCAATGTAAATACGGTGTTTTGTTCAAGTCGATTTTGATTTTGCGTACCAAGCCGGATGCGGCGTGATTGCTAAAGGCCTTAATTGCATCGCGGCCGTCGATATTGACCATGGTATAACGGGTGACATCTTTAAAGCTTTTCGGCTTCCACTGTTCCAATGTAGTGGGGATTAACACCGGAACACGCACAATTTCCGCTGCAGTGGCATAGCCAATTGCAGCTAACCCTATCAACCACGCCATAGACTGACAAGCTGTCGCTTTAGCGCGGCAAGGGATTGAATTCATTCTGTTGTGCAGCATGAAAATAAATCATTTCGTCTTGGATGATGACGGGAACGCTGAGTAAAGACGCGCCGGCGCAAGGCCCTCTGACACAATAACCGTTCTCCACCTTAAATAAGGCACCGTGGGTAGCACATTGAATATAATGTTGGTCGATGTCAAAGAACTGATTCGGAAACCAGTTGAGATTCACCCCGGTGTGTGGACAACGGTTGAGGTAAGCATAAAAACGCTGCTGTTTGCGGATAACAAACAGCTCCAATGGTGGGTCATACTGGGTGAGGCTAAATTCTTTGGCGCTGTTATCGGCGATCTCTGCAATGCTCGCCAGGGCGATTAAATCCATTGTCCCGACCAGGATTTGAGCAGTTTCTTCCAAAGGGTGCGGTGATCCTGGTCGAACACGATGTCCGGGTCGGCATGGACCACCAGCCAATCACCGCGGTGGATTTCATGTTCCAGTTGTCCCGGTGCCCACCCGGAATAGCCCACATAAGCACGGGCGCGTTCATCGCTGGAGATATTTTCGAGGCCGTGGACCAAGGCACTGACGCCTGCGGTAAAATACAAGTCCTTGGCGATGTTATACATGTTGGCATGGGGTCTTTTAGTACGCATTAATACAAAGACGCTGTTCGCACGCACCGGCCCGCCCAAAAACACCTCTTCTTTGTGGTGGCGAAACTTTTTCTCTTCCGGAAATACTTCGTTGAGCCGGTACTCGGAAGGCCGGTTTATGGCCAATCCCGTGGCGCCCCGCTCGCTGTGGTGGGTGATGAGAATCACCGTCTCGGCAAAACTGGAGTGGGCCAGTTGTTCTGTGGCCACCAGAAAAATGCCTTTTTTGGCGGAGTGGTTGATTTCTGGTTTCTGGTCAGCCGCAGCACAGGACAGAACCAGCAGGGTGAATGCTACAACTAAAACTGGAAAGTAGAATGTCCGCCAACCGTCGTGTACTGCTGAGTTTGGGCGTGATTTGAAAAGCGCCATTGTAGAATACCTGAGCTTTTATACCGGTAATGATTTCCCTTTAGAGTGGGCAATACCAGCTCATGGTAAACCGAATCAGCGCTTAGGCCAAGGATTTCGGCGCTATTGGGGTGGGGTCAGATTTAGCATTCTTGAATAGAGCCCGGCCCGCTTTCCTTGGCCACATCCAGGGATTGGCTGGCATGGCGTAATAACAGCACGGAGTCGTTGCCTTTTTCCCAGGCGCTAACGCCAAAGCAAGCACTCATGGGCAAGGTGGTGTCTTTATAGTTGACATTTAATTCCCCGATCCGGCCGTTGATTTTTCGCGCCAAATGAACCGCGGCGTCTTTTTCGGTCTCCGGCAGAATAAACACAAAGCGATTGTCATCGGAGCGGCTCACCAAGTCAGCCCAACGCAAAGTGTCTTTGAGCAAAAAACTCACTTGTTTGATGGCGTGATGTACCGCTTCCTCGCCATGTTGTTGTTTTATGGCGTCCAATGTGACCAATTCCATGGCAATGACCGACAAAGGATTGTTATATCGCCGGCTTCGGGACACTAAGGGTTCGAGGTTTTGCAACATAGCGCGGCGATTCAACAAGCCGCTCACCGGATCAACGGTGGACAACTCATCCAGCTGAGTTTGCAGATCGTTCGCATGGATTTTCGATTTAATGGCTTCGGAAACATCTTCGTACACAATGAGAGATCCATCCTCAACAGGGAACTCCTGCTTGCGCAACCAGTATTCCGGCTGTTCTTGGTCGTGACGCATGATGAAAAACATACCGGCTTGATCGGGCAGGGTTTTCAAATAATGTCTTTCCACATCGGCTTGGCTCTGACCGACCAAGTCTGCCGCATTGGCTTTGATAAGACGCATCAGAGTCTCGTTACACCACGTTACCTGACCGGATGGTCCCGTCGTCATGGCCGCGCTGGGGAATTTATGCAAAATTTCATTGGCGATTTCCGCCTCTAACATTGGCTGCTTTTTATCCATAGTCCTACTCCATCTGCCACGCCGCGCCTGGAAACCGGCGCCGCCGGCAATTGCTTTTGGCTGTGTGTTAACTGTCTGTTTTATATGGTGATATTTTTCCGCTATTGGTTTCTTTCAGTATAGCTGTGTTTCAGCATATTTCATGCCTTGCCTCTTTGCACAATCGCTTAATAATTTTGTGAATTGGTCGATCTTTTAACCAGCTGGCTTATGGATTACCTGCTTAGACAATCGACGCGCAACCACTAAAAACACGCTCCATGGATCTTGACATCAAAGCCATTAAAAAACGCTTCCTGGACATTAACCGGGAACGACTACGGCGCACCCAAAACGCGTTGCGTTGGAAGCAACGGGATTTTCTGGATTTATTACCGATCTTCTTCCATATCAACCACGCCATGCTGCCGGGCTACATATCCAAAAACACACCGGCCGGCATACCTCTGTACTCACCCAGCAAAAAAGGCGTGGATGCCATCAATCAAATCAGTAAAAGTTTTAGCTACAAACGTCGTGCTTTACGGACTTTTGATATCCAGTCCATTTTTATTATGGGTAGTGTGGGTACCATCGCCTATTCGGAAAAAAGCGATTTCGATATTTGGGTGTGCCACAACCCCGATCTCAGTGAAGATGCCTTGGCCGAACTCAAACTCAAGTGCAATAAAATCCAAGACTGGGCGGAGGCCATGGGGTTGGAGGTGCACTTCTTCCTGATGAACGCCGAGAAATTCAGAAAAGGACAAGTACATGATGTAAGCAGCGAAAGCAGTGGCACCACGCAACACCATTTACTGCTGGAAGAGTTTTATCGCACCGGTTTGTTATTGGCGGGGCGTTACCCGGTGTGGTGGTTGGTGCCGCCCGAGCAGGAACAAAACTACGATGAGTTTGTGCATAACTTGCTGCTCAAACGGTTCGTTCCACCCACCGAAGTCATAGACTTCGGTGGCTTGGCCAGCATACCGGCCGAAGAGTTTTTTGGTGCCGGGCTGTGGCAAGTCTACAAAGGCATAGACTCGCCATACAAGTCGGTGCTGAAAATATTATTAATGGAAACTTACGCCAGCGCTTATCCCGGTATCGACTTGCTAAGCAGTCACTTCAAACGCATGGTATATGAGGGAGTCATTGACCTTAATCGCCTGGACCCCTATGCAATTCTGATGAGTCGCCTGGAGCAATACTTGGTGGAGCAAGGCGCACAAAGTCGCTTGGAACTGGTCAGGCGCTGTTTCTATTTCAAAGTCAACGTACCCTTGAGCAAAGCGGAAAAACAAAAAGACGACTGGCGCCGCGACATGTTGTGGGCCATGGTGGTGAAATGGGGATGGGACGAGGAACAATTGGCCGTGCTGGATGAGCGTGACGAATGGAAAATCCGTAAGGTATTGCACGAACGCAAGATCTTAGTGGACGAGTTAACCCACAGTTACCTGTTCTTGTCCAACTTCGCCCGCGAGAACACCAGCAGTATCTCGCGCATCAGTCAAAGGGATTTAAACGTCTTGGGCAGAAAGCTCTATGCGGCGTTTGAGCGTAAGGCAGGCAAAATCGAGCTGGTGAACCGCGGTGTATCCACCGACGTGGTGGAGCAAAAACTCACTTTTGCGCAAACGGTTGGCAAAGACGGACAGGAAAGCTGGAGCTTGATCATCGATGTGGAAATCAACCGAGACGGTCACAAAGAAATTCAATCCTCTTCCCTAAAACGCAGTCAAAGCGTTGCTGAGTTAATTGCCTGGTGTCATTTCAACCGCTTGATCAACCCGCGCACCGTGCTGTCCATCGACAATAAAGCCGGGCTACTCTCCGTAAAAGAAATCAAAGCCGTACTCTCCGCATTGGAGAATCTCTACCCCGGCGGTCGGGTGCCCGGCCGGCAAATCGAAGATTTCGCCCAACCGCCCAAAATCGTCAGCGGCTGCGTGTTTACCAATGTGGGATTGGATCCGCTACCGATGCATAGCCGCCGCGGTACCGATATTGTTTCCGACAAAACCGATGTGCTGAATTTTTCGGGATTTTCCTTTAACTTGGCGTTGTCGTTCGACTTATTGCTGGTAACCAGTTGGCAGGAAGTATTCATCTACCGCTATTCGCAAGTGCAAGGATTGTTGGACTGTCTGTGTCAATACCTGCGCTGGCACCTGAATTCGCCCGCGACACAAGATTTTACATTACCCTCTTATAGTTTCAGTTCCGCGCACTCCAGCGCCATCGCCAAGCGTATCGAACAACTGTTTAACGATGTGGCGCATAGTTTTTTCCGTCGTGGCGAGCTGAGTAAAATCCGCTACGTCTTCGAAGTGCAAAACAGTTATTACGTCTTGTACGTCGAACACGACAACTTTGCGTACCGTCGGGTTGATTCCCTGGCTGAGTTGTATAACTTTTTATCGCAACCGCAAACCGAATCCATTCCCATTAAAACCGATCGCTACGCCCAGCCGCAGTCCATATTGCCGCAGGTTTTACAGAAGAACAGACCGGATAAAATTCAGTTGTTCTATGAGAAAGCGGGCAATAACGCGAATATTTTTGTGTTGGATGAGTATGGATCAGTGTTTCACCAAACCCTGCCATTTCACGACGACCATGCCTTGTTGAACCAATTCATATTGTTTTTCAGCAATGTGGCCAATCGTCAAAACGTCTTATCCAATGACGATGTTGCAGCGCTGCCTTTTCAAGACATCGATTACTGCCGTGTTACCAGTCTGCCCAACGGCAAGTGCCGCTACGAACGTAAATATATCGATCAGGCTAAGTTGCGCAAAAGCTATTTCCATGTGCAAGTGATTGCCAACTTGGTGGATCAGAAGCCTGTGTTTACGGTGTATTGTGAAGATCAGGAGTTCTCCTCGTTCGACTACGGCAAATCCTTGTTCCGGGAAGTGGCAAAATACGTATTCAGTCGCCGCGCCAGCGGGGAAAAATATCCAATATACATTACCGACTTGGATTTGGCCCCCAGCTTGTTGGGCGATCGCGCCGCCAGCAGCGTGCAAATCATCGAATTCCTGAACTATAAAAAACGCATTGAAGAAGCGCTCAATAAAGAAATGCAAGGCTTGTAGTTAAAGATGGTAAATTAATAACCATGAAGGCACGAAGAGCACGAAGGATTTACATTTGAATTTTTCTTCGTGTCTTCGTGGTTATAAAAAAGGATTGATTACTCTAAGGTTGCAAAACCTGCGACAACCAGGCACCAATGTCCTCCACCTCTTCACCGCATACGCTGTGTTCCATAGGGTAAGAATGCCAGCTGACCGTATACCCCAGCTGGCCCAATAATTCTTTGGACTCCACGCCGGCTTGCATAGGAATGGTTTGGTCGTATTCGCCGTGCGCCATCATGATGGGAATATCCCGATTGGCATCGGAACGTTCCGCTTCCGTGCTCTTTGCCAATGGTACATAGGTGGACAACGCCATAATGCCGCCCAAGCGCTGCGGAAAGCGCAAGCCCGTGTACAAGGCAATAGCGCCACCTTGAGAGAAGCCCGCCAGCACGATGCGTTCGGCGCTTATGCCATTGGCGATTTCATTGTCTATTAGCTGTACCAGCTGTTGTTGGGATTCCACGATACCTTCACGGTCTTGGCCTTGGCGCAAATCAATACTCACCACGTCATACCAGGCCGGCATGACATAGCCGTTGTTGATGGTCACAGGCTTCACCGGGGCATGGGGAAATATGAACCGAATACCCAAATCCACCGGTAGCTCAAGCTGAGGTACGATAGGCGCAAAATCATGGCCATCGGCTCCCAAACCGTGTAACCAGATTACGCTGGCGGTGGGGGATGGATTGGTTTGAACTGTTTCTGCTGGCAATAAACTCATGTGCGATCAACCCCTTAACATTGTTTTTCCCTGCAAATCGCGATCCACGGGAATTTGAAAAACTATGCTTAGCGCCCTAGAGAGTGATTTAGTATACTGCACTGCTTCACTCAACTGGAAACGAATATGCGAAAAAATTCTATTGCAGGTTCTACCGTCGGTCTGATTGTGGTGTTAATCATCCTAGCCCTGGCAGGCTGTGGTAGAAAAGGCGGTTTGTATTTGCCGGAAAACGTCAAAGCGGATAAAGAAAAAACAGAGTCTACGCAAGCGCCTGATGAAGACGAGCGTTGATGATTTTAATGGTTGAATTGGTTGGTCTATGAATTACTTCGAATATAAAGACGATATTTTATTTGCCGAACAAGTGGATGTGCGTACCATCGCGCAACAAGTCGGTACACCTTGTTACATTTATTCCCGAGCCACCCTGGAACGCCATTGGCATGCGTTCGACGATGTGTTGCAAAACCATGATCATTTGGTGTGTTACGCCGTTAAAGCCAATTCCAGTCTGGCGGTATTGAATTTATTTGCGCGGTTGGGCTCGGGATTTGACATTGTATCCCAAGGCGAATTAGAGCGAGTTATCCGCGCCGGCGGCGATCCGGCCAAAGTGGTATTTTCCGGCGTCGGTAAAACCGCCGCGGAAATGCAAAGGGCTTTGGAAGTGGGAATCCATTGTTTCAATGTGGAGTCGGTGCCTGAGCTGAAGCGTTTAAACGATGTGGCCGCCGATATGGGTAAAACCGCGCCCGTCTCCATCCGGGTCAATCCCGATGTGGATGCCAAAACCCATCCATATATTTCCACCGGCTTAAAGCAGAACAAGTTTGGTATCGAATTCACCCAAGCGTTGGAGGTTTACCGGCAAGCGGCTGAGCTCAGCAATTTAGACATTGTCGGCGTGGATTGTCACATAGGTTCTCAGTTGAGCGAGCTGTCACCGTTCGTGGACGCCTTAAAACGCTTGCTAGTGCTTATTGACCAGTTGACAGAGGCGGGTATAAACCTGCGCCATATCGATGTGGGCGGTGGTTTGGGTATTACTTATAACAGCGAGACTCCGCCGTCCCCGCAGGAATACGCTAACGCCGTGTTAAACGAACTTAAAAACCGCGATTTAAAAATCCTCATCGAACCCGGCCGTGCCATAGTGGGTAATGCCGGCATATTGCTGACTGAAGTGCAATATCTCAAAACCGGCGAGGAGAAAAACTTTGCCATCGTGGATGCGGCCATGAACGATTTGATCCGTCCGGCCCTATACAGCGCCTGGCAAGATATCGCGCCGGTGGAAAAACGCGGCGAAAACAATTTTAAAATGTATGATGTGGTGGGCCCCGTGTGCGAAACTGGCGATTTTCTCGGTAAAGACCGCAATCTCAATATCCAACAAGGCGACTTGCTGGCGGTATGTTCCGCCGGCGCTTACGGATTCGCCATGAGTTCCAATTACAACAGCCGGCCACGGGCGGCGGAAGTGATGGTGGACGGCGACCAATATCATGTCATCCGCCAGCGCGAAACCATAGACAGCCTGATGCAAGGCGAAACGCTGTTGCCCTAAAAACTAAATAACCACGAAGGCACGAAGTACACGAAGGATTTTTTTCATGTTTTTTCTTCGCGTTCTTCGTGCCTTCGTGGTTAACAATTAACTAACCACTTACCACTAACCACTAACCACGACATGAAACGCATCCCCGAACCCGAGCTCATGGACGACCACGAACAGGCCATTGCTTATGCCAACGCCGATTTTGAGGAGCCGCACGAAAACTTCGTCACCTTATTCCAACAGGCGTTCCCCGGCCATGAATTTACCGGCGTGTTGCTGGATTTGGGCTGCGGCCCGGGTGACATCACCCGCCGCGTAGCGAAACGCTTTCCCGAGGTGCGCATCGACGCCGTAGACGGCGCCGCCGCCATGTTAGACGAAGGCCGGCGGCTGACAGCAGGGGCTAGCGAGGCGGCGCGAATCAACTATATCCAAGGCGTGTTGCCAGGCTGTAAATTACCACAACAATACTATGATGGGATTTTTTCCAACAGCTTGCTGCACCACTTGGCTGATCCCATGGTGTTATGGCGATCGATACAACAACACGCTAAACCCGGAGCACCGGTGTTTGTGATGGATTTGCTACGCCCCGACGACGAAGAAACGGCAAAAGCTTTTGTGGAACAATACGCCGCTGGCGAACCGGAGATTCTCAAGGCGGATTTTTATAATTCATTGTTGGCAGCGTTTGATATGAATGAAGTGCGTCAACAACTGACGGAAAGTGGCTTGCACCAGTTGAAGGTAGAGCAAGTCAGCGACCGGCATTTGATCGTCAGCGGCTATAAGTAGTTTTACTCCCCAAAAATTTTTTGTTGACACTCTGAATTTCAGAGTTATAATCACTCTGAAATTCAGAGTAAAAACTAGGAGAGCTGTCATGTCAGTCAATCCCCAGAGCCAGCTGAATGATATTCATTCCATGTTGGCCAGCGGTCATCGCAGTATTCAACTGGAACGCCATACCTTAATCCTGTGGGGGCTCGCCGCGGCGTTTCTTATTCTGGTGGTGCCCATCCTGTTTGCCCCAGAGTATTTTGAGTTTAGGTGGCAGCGGGCGGTGGCGCAAAACCTCTTTATGTCAGTGTTGTTAGCCATTGTCGGTGTGGTGGACTACAAACTCACGCGCCGCATCCGCGCGCAACGCAACGAGACCGTCTCTTTTGTGCAACGTCAATTGACCAAGGTGTGGTGGTTGTTGGTTGGGCTTATCGTGGTGATTAATCTCGGCATGAATTTCTTCGGCGGCGGTTACATCTTTTTCGCGGTGGCGCTGGTGATCGCCGGTCTGGCGTTGTATATCCAAGGATTGTTCTCTCAGCAAATGTTGTGTTGGGTCGGTGGCATGATGATGGTGGTGGGTTTGGCCAGCGTGGCATTGAAAATCCCCCATCCAGAAATGAAATGGCTGGCCGCATCGGTATTTGGATTGGGTTTGCCCGCGGTGGCCTGGTTGATTCACCGCCCGCGCACCCAATGGACTTTACCGCGGCGCTTAATCGTATCATCGTTGTGGTTGGCCATGGTTGTAACACCGGCGAGCGTGGCCTATCAGTTGACGAAAAATTCCGAAGCACCCAATTTGCCCGTGGTTTCATTGCAACAATACATGGCGGCTCCGACCGATACCGCGCAACGGCAAGTGGTGCGTCTGCCGGCCGGTACCACCATACCCATTAACGTGGATATTAATGGCGATATTTTAGACGGCACCACCAGCGGCACCTTAGTCATGAGATTGTCCGAGGATTTGGAGTTGGTCATAGAAGACAACAAACCCAACGCCCGCTTTCGGGTTGGCGATGGAATATGGAAGCACCGACGTTACAATTACCGCCTGCGCGAATTCAAAAACGAAATGACGGTGAGCAAAGAACACGGACCGGAAATCAATTTACAAATGCAGATTAGCACCAACAATTGATCGAGCAGAATAGTTAACATAAGGAGAGATACAGCGATTGGATGACAAAGCAACCGGATTGAGTATTGACTAAGAACCCGACGGATACTGTTTTAGACCCAGTGCTTCACCAACCGATACGCACGCGCATCGTGGCGTTTTTGGTTGCCCGTGGAGAGGCCACCTTTACCGAATTGAAACAGACTTTGGACATCACGGACGGCAATCTTGAAGCACACATGAAAAAACTAAAAGCCAGTGGTTACATTGGCACGCATAAACAAAGTGGCAGTGGACGCCCGCAAACGTTGTATTCCGTGACACAAACGGGCCAAAAAGCGTTTAAGAAATACATTGAGAGTTTACAGCAATTGTTAAGCATGGAACTGGATGTATGAACACGCGCAACGTTCCCGCTGCAGTTGATCTGATTATTTAGCCCCAAAGCGTAATGCGGTTAAACCATTGCGAAAAATTTTAACTATTAACTCTGAAATTCAGAGTTAAAACGAGAAAAGGAGAATAAACATGAATAATAAATTGAAAGGGTGTTATTTGCTAACTGCGGTATTCATTGCTTTGGTGTTAAACGCCTGCCAATCGGACGATGATTCC
>Ga0209536_100015678_pt1 | contig 10810 bp, 12 predicted proteins | sample DeeMarSeWOR28_12_FD_187461 | JGI IMG/M metagenome (GOLD analysis project Ga0209536, IMG submission 187461) | Marine sediment microbial communities from White Oak River estuary, North Carolina - WOR-2-8_12 (SPAdes) (version 2) | ecosystem: Environmental > Aquatic > Marine > Intertidal zone >...
GGTACCGGCCGTGGTGGCCTTGTCGAGCACCAACACGACCTGGTTCAGGCCGGCAAACAGCGACTGCGACAACGGCAGCTTGACCAGTAGCAGCGCCAGTAGCAGCTGCAGTGAAATCCCGATGAGCACCGTGCGCCAGGGAATGCGGCGGCGGTCTTCACTCAGCAGGATCGCGACACCGAGCATCGCGATCAGGCCGAACAGGCTTTGCAGCACTAACACTCGCCACCTTCCCGGCCATCCGCGACCAGACGACGGCGCTGCTTACCCGCACGCTTGTGTATCGCGGCCAACAACGTTTTCCGGATCCCGGCTGAGCAGCGCAGACTGCAGCGGCCCTACAGTCGCCTGAGCCGCTCCAGCATATCTTCGGCATGCCCGTCGGCAGTCACACCGTATAGCGCTTCTGCGAGCACGCCCTGCTTGTCGATCAGGAATGTGGAGCGCACGATGCCCATTTTTTTCACACCATTCTTTTCCTTTTCCTGCCATACGCCGTAGCGTTCGCACAGCTCCCCCGTGGTGTCGGCAAGCAACTGGACGCTGAGTCCGTACTTGTCGCGGAACGCCCGGTGGCTGGCGCAGGAATCCTTGCTGACGCCGATGACCACGGCATCGAGCGCGGCAAACTGGTCGGCTAGGCCCGTGAATTGACTGGCTTCGACGGTGCACCCGGGGGTGTCGTCCTTAGGATAGAAATACAGTACGACGTTTTGCTTGCCCCGGTATGCGGATAGTTTCACCAGGTCGTTGTCCTGGTTGGGAACAGCGAATTCGGGTGCGGGCTGTTTCTGTTCAAGCATGCGGGTCTCCTCGTGGGTTCCTTTCATCAACCAGTCAAGCGGGGCCGGCTGCGCGAATAGGGCCGGTTCAGGCCAGCAGCCGCCAATGCTAATCGAGCTGCGCGTAGCCCTGGTAGTGACGACAGAATTTCGCCTTGCCGCTGCGCAGAAACTCCGAGAAATTCCACTCGGCATTATCCAAACGGGACACGAAGCCTCGTCTCACGACGTAGGTCTCCGCCATCAGGGTCGCGCCATCCGTCAGCTGGACCCGCACGCAGCGGCGCCGATACATGTCGCCCTCGAACCTGTCCAGCCGTGCCCAGGCAAAACCCGGCACATCCCGGTACACAACGCCATCAACGCGGCCGCCCGCGCCCGGCACCAGTCCGGGATAGTGTTCACCTTTGACGGCGCGGCGTTCATAGCCGGTCAGTGCACCGGCAAGCCGCGCCGGGAGGCATCCCGCCACCTGGTGCATAATGTCCTCGCACATCAGGGTTCCGTAGACAAACAGGTTGCGCACCTTGACTCGCTCCCGAAATGGCTGCGCCGCGCTCCTTACCGGCTCAGCGCTGGTCAGTCATGTCCGACACGGCGCGCAGCAGGTCGACCGACGACAGCCTGCCCACCAGGCTTGCGGTCTTGTCCATTACCGGCACCGCGCCGACGTGATGTTCGACCAGCACGCGCGCAGCGTGTCATCGCTATGGACCACGTGTACCTGCCCGATCATCACCTCGCGGACCAGCATATCATCGTCCAGATAGTAGACGTGCGCCAGGTCACGCGCCTGGTCGACCCAGTCCGGCCGGCGCAGCTCGCGGTCGCTGACGATACCGGCCAGTTTGCCGTCCGGGTTCGGCCACCGGCAGGTGCTGTATGCCGTGCTCGCGCATCTGGCAGACATAGCACGGGGGCTTCCGACCCGATTCTCGGCGTCGCCGAGCGACCCAGGCCGGGGATAATACCTCCCGGCGGCGTCAGCCTGCACCTCCGCAACCCCCGCCCCCGGGTCTCCGCGCACCCCTCGCAGACACCGGGTCGCCTCTGTTACTCAATGATATCCGGCGGAAAAGCTCGCCCGGCGGCAACAGGTGACGAAAGTCGGCCACACGCCTGCGCCCGTGGCGTTCCAGCGCGCCCCGCATGTCATATTAGTGCGTCGCGGTTGACCGCGGCCCGGCGCGGGCTGCTATGCTCTCTGGTACCGAACAGTCCAATAACAGAAGCGGCATGCAGCTGTGCCGCCATTCCACCTCAACCTACCAGGAGCGATTTTCCCGATGAACCGTTCTAATCATGCCAGGTCCCTGTTTGCCCGTTGTTTCTCCTCCCGCAGCTTGCGCGTACTCTGTGCTGTCGCCGCGCTGGGCACCGTCGCGCCGTCGTCGCAGGCGGAGCCACCGGCCGTGCAGGACGATCCGATGCAGGCCGCCAGGCAACTGCACGGCGAGTACGTGGAACTGCAGAATCGTCTCAGCCTGATCCAGGAGAAGACCATCGAGGCCCACCCGGAGCTGCAGAAGCAGCAGCAGGCGTTCCTGGACCTTATGATGGCAAAGATGGCCAGCGGCAGCGACGCCAGCCCACAGGATGACCTGGCTGCAATCGACGAGCTGGAACAGAAGCTGCGCAACAAAGAAACGCCTGACAGCGAGCGTCAGACGCTGATGACCGAGTACCAGGAGAAGGCGATGGCGTTCCGCAGCGCCCAGGTCGAGGCGCTCAAGGATCCGGAAGTGCAAAAAGCACAGGAGGCGTTGAGGGAGGCCACCGTCACCGCCATGCAGGAGCAGGATCCCCAGACCAAACAGTTGATGGAACAGCTGCAACAGAAACAGGGTGAAATGAAACAGATGCTGGAGGCCGCCGGACACGCGCAGTGAGGCGCCAGCGCCGACGCGGCGCTGCCGTCAGACCACCGCTACTGCCTGAGGCCCGGTTCCGATCAATCCCGGCACGACACACAGGACAGTGAACGTACAGCGCCGGCGCGGACGCTCGGTTTAGTCCTGCGTAAAACCCGCCTTGCGCAGCGCCGTCAGCAGATGCTCGAGATCCGCCGGGTCTTGAAAAGGGAACGCCTCGCGGATACGCTGCAGCGAGAACTCAGGATTGGCGGCCAGTACTTGCTCAACCTCCCAGCCGGCGTCCTCGTCACGACCGGCCTGTGCATAGGCGGCGGCCAGCCAGACGTGCAGGCGTTCCGAGGCGGGATTGCTGGCCAGCCCCTGCTCGAAGGCGTCGATAGCTTCCGGGTAGCGCCGCAGAATGAAGTACGCCTGGCCGAGGTGAAACGGATAGTTGTAGGGGTGGTGCGGATTGAGTCGCATCGCCCTGCGTATCCCTTCCAGACCCTCCTGCGGACGCCCCGCGTAATACAGCAGCGTTGCGAGCAGCACATGGGCATTGGCATAGTTGGGCTCCAGGCTGATCGCCTTTTCCGCTTCCACCAGCGCCTTGATATAGTATCCGCGTTCCCGGTGCACCAGACCGGTAACGAAATAGGCGACAGGCAACCTGGCGTCCAGCGTCACAGCCTGGTTCGCCAGCTGCTCGGCCTGCTGTAGCGACACCTCGCGCACCGCGCTCCAGCCGTTCATGGCTTCAAACGCATAGGTCCAGGCGAGCATGGCGTAAGCCAGAGCAAAGTCCGCATCGAGTTCAATCGCTTTCTGATAAAACGCGCGGGCCTGCTGGTTGTCTTGCTTGCTGGCATAGAGAAAAAACCGGTTACGGCCATGCAGAAAATAGTCATAGGCTTCCGGGTTGCGGGTTTGGGCCCGCCCGCCCCCCGACGGCTCAGGAGCGGTACGGGTCGTAGCCGTGAGAACGGCAGCGACGCTGCGCGCGATGTCATCCTGCGCCGCAAAGATGGCGCTCAAGCCCCTGTCGTAATGCTCTGCCCACAGGTGGTGTCCGGTGGCCGCATCGACCAGTTGGGCATTGAGCAGGATGCGATCGCCGGTCCGCCGCACACTGCCGCGCAGCAGGTACTGCACATCCAGCTTGCGGGCCACCTGGGGAATGTCCATCGGCTGGCCTTTGTACACAAAGCTCGAATCGCGCGCGATGACCAGAATAGCCGGGTTCTTGGCCAGTTCGGTTATCAGATCATCGGTCATGCCGTCAGCAAAATATTCCCCTGCCGGGCTGTCCCCCAGGTTGTCGAAGGGCAGCACGGCGATGGAAGGCAGAGCGAGGTCCGCGCTGACGCGCTCGGGCGGAATCGCCCGGTGGCCGGACCAGAGCAGGCCGGCGACGGCTGCGACAACCACCACCAGCAGCACCACCACAGTGTTGCGAACCCGGAACCGCGTACTGCCGCCGCGGACCGCGGTGCTGGCCGCCTGCTGCAGCACGTCGGCCTGGCTCGGGGACGCAACGGGCGCCAGCAGGCGGTAGCCCCGCTTCGGAATGGTTTCGACAATGCGCGGCTCGTGCACATCGTCCGCGAACGCCCGACGGAGTTTCTGCATGGCCCCGGTCAGCGCATCGTAGCCGACCACCCTGCCCGCCCAGACCGCGGCTTCCAGTTCCTCCCGGGGCACGACCTGTCCGGGCCGGCAGGCCAGATAGACCAGAACATCCATCACCCGGGGCTCGAGTTTGAGCGCCTTACCGGCGCGGGAAATCCTTCCGCTGGCGGGTTCCACCAGCCACTCGGCAACGCAAAACGACTGCTTGCCAGCCCCGGTCTGTTGTCGAACTGCCTCCGACATGGCGACCTCTCCCTGCCCAACAACCCGTGATCCAGCCACTAAGTTGTTGATCGCACGCGGTCATAAAAACACCCGAAAACCGTCATTGGATCTGCACAAGTTTAGTACGCCGCGGTGCTAGGTTTTGTGTTCCTGACAGGGAATACGCGCGGGACGCCTGACGACGTCAAGGAGGGTGACTCGATGAAAACCTCAGCACCGATACGGCTGACCGATCTCGCGCTTGTCGCGATGTCGGCCCTACCCGCTGTCGCGGACGACGTGGCAAAAACGAAATTCACGCAACTGGATGCCGACGGAAGCGGCTATCTGACCCGGCAGGAGATCAGCACACAGACTGAATTATCGCGCTGGCTGCAGATCTCCACCTACGGCAGTTTCACGCTGGCCGACGTCAACTCCGATGGCAGAGTCGATGCGGTGGAATTTTCCGCCTTCGAGGAAACCCTGCCCGTCGAGTAGCACTGGCTTGGCCACCGCGGACCGCAGGCCGGGCCGCATTCGCGGCGACACAGCGGCGGCTGCCGGAAGCCCGGCAAGCGGACGTCTTTCCCTGCAGCAACTGACGGGAGGTGGATGATGAACAAGACAATGCACATCGCGTTATGTCTGTTGCTGGCCGTGCCAGCGCTCTTCCTGCCGCGCGCCGCCAGCTGGGCAGCGGACCTGACGGAGGCCGATTTTGCGCTCACGCAGATCACGGACCGGATTCATGTCATTTATGGCCCGTTCGATCTGCCCGACAGAAGCAACCACGGTTTTCGCAACAACCCGGTGATCGTTCTGACCAGCGCCGGGGCGGTGGTTTTTGACCCGGGCGGCAGCGCGTGGGCGGGCGAAATGGTGGTCGGCAAGGTCCGTTCACTCACCCGCCAACCGATCGTTGCGGTGTTCAATTCGCATGCGCACGGCGACCACTGGCTGGGAAACGAAGGCATACGACGGACCTACCCTGATGCGCTGATCTACGGCCATCCGGCCATGAAAGCGCGGGTCGAGGGTGCCGATGGCCGTTACTGGCTGGAGCTGATCGAGCGGCTTACCGAAGGCAGCGCCGGCGGTGCGCAGGCCATCGGGCCAGACACGGCCGTGAACGATGGTGACGTCATCGCCATCGGCGATACCCGGTTTCGCGTCTACCATACCGGCCCGGCCCATACCGACAGCGACATCATGGTCGAGGTTGTCGGTGAGAATGCGTTGTTGACCGGTGATGTGGTGCGAAACGGCCTCCTCGGCATCATGGAATCCGACGCCAGCTTCGCCGGCAATATCGCCGCCATCGACAGCATCGTGCAGAAAAGCTTCGAGTATTACATACCGGGCCACGGCCTGGTCGGCGGCGTCGACATGGCCAGGCACTACCGCAGCTACCTGGACACCGTTTTGACCACAGTGCGGAAGCTCTATGCCGAACAACTGGCGGATTTCGAAATGAAACCCATGGTAATTGAAGCGGTATCCCTCTACCGGGGCTGGGCGGGCTTCGAACTGCGGGTGGGGCCCCATGTGAGCCGCGCCTTTCTCGAGGTCGAAGCCGAAGAGTTCTGACGCAGAGCCACTTCGACGCGCCGGCCGCGCACTACTTACTGGGCCGGCCGCGGCCGTGCTCAGTCGCCACTGGGCTGGGTGCCGTTTTCTGCCGGTACTCCGGTACCCAGCCAGAAGCTCAGGTTGTTATCGAGGAACTCGCTCCACGGCATGTAGTGCGATCCGTCACAGGAGAAGTTCAGGCCCACCATGCCGTTGAAGAGGTTCGCCGAACCGGCGCGCAAGTAGATGGTGTCATCCATAAAGCGCAACTCGCGAAAGGCGTGGAACACCTCGGGGACCTGTTGCGGCCGAATCACCGCATCGTCCGGGTAGGCGCGCGTAGGATAGGCAAGGCAGATACCAGGGTCCGTCAGGTCCTCGATGTCGAGAATCCGGTAGCGAAACGGATCGTCGATAAGCCACAAGGTGGCGCGCGAACTGGAGAAATGCAGCTTGGCATGGAACACACCATGCACAGCGACCAGTTCGGCCATCAGGTCGAGCACTTCGTCGACACGGGCGTCCATGGGGCTCTCGACGCGCTGCTGGGCGAACAGCCCGCCGCGGATGGCCGGGTCGTCTTTCATCCGCGCCCACTGTTCGGGCTGCTGGTACAGCTCGCGGGTGAGCGGCAGCTCACGCAGGTCGAAATCCGCACCCAGGTAGCCGAGCAGTTCCCCGTTCACATCCTCGATGCGTTGTACGGCGGTCAGTGACGGACGCCGTGCATTGCGGCTGATGTATGCGTCGGACAAGGAGAAGCGTTGCCCGGCGATCGCCTCGGCCAGGTAGGGACGTGCCCTGTGCGGTCGCGCCCAAAATGCTCCGGCAGCAGGCCGCGCGGCGACGCGTTGGAGGTGATCTGCTGCGCGCGGTTGTCAAGCACGTAAAGATCCTTGCAGGACGGCAGCGCGGCGAGACCCGCGGTCAGCCGGTGCTCGAGTGCGGCTCGCTCCGGCCATACGGCCCGGCAGTCGTCGGCCAAGCGCTTGAGTGGTGACCCGAGCCGGCCGCGTAACAGCATCCGCTGGCGGGCGACCGCCGCCCTGAGAGCCTGCCCCATAGAGTTCTCCCGGCAAATAGCTGCTTTATACCACAGCGCGGACTGACAGGGCTGCGCCGCAGGGTTCCATCCGTCCCGCCGGGTACCGTAGTATGATGCGCCGTAGCGGGAACACTCCCACCACCAGCGGGCATGCAATGACACCCACGGACATATTCAACGCCCTGCGCCAGGACGTGATCGGCCAGGACCGGGCGCTGCAGGACATGGCGGTCGCCATTTACAAGCATCTGATCGAGCACTCGGTTGGCAATGTGCTGCTGATCGGCAATTCGGGCACCGGCAAAACCACCATCATGCGGGCGGCAGAACGGTTCTTCGGCCAGGCCGCAGGTTTCGAGAAGTTCTCCACCATTATCCGCATCAACGCCAACCTGGTGGCAGACCTGGCGAGCCGCGGCGCACAGAGCAACGTGGTCATGGACCGGCTGGCGCGCCAGGCTGCCAACATCCTGGGCGAGCGGGCCGACCTCGACACCGTGCTTGACTACGTCTCGCACGGGATTGTGTGTGTCGACGAAGTCGACAAGATACGTGCGGTGGTCGGCGGGGAGGCTAACGTCAAGGGCATCGTCGCCCAGGACAGCCTGCTCACCCTGATGGAAAACGAAAACATCCAGGTCGAGCTGCCGTACTTCGAGGCGGGCACCTGGCGTTCAGTCACCACACCGGTCAACACCCAGCACATCCTGTTCGTCGCCGGCGGCGCGTTCGAAGAACTCTATGACCAGGTGTTCCAGCGCGTCACCCAGAAATCCGGCGCCGACAAGTTCTACAAGCTGGTGCCGCGTGCCGACGGCAGCCTGGAGCGGCGCTTCGTATTCGACATGGCCAGCCATCTGGCCATGGAAGACATCTTCAACTACGGGATGACACCCCAGTTCCTGTCCCGCTTCGACAGCATCGTCATGCTGCGCGATTTCAGCGCGCCGGACCTGGTCAAGATCTTCCGTGATATTCCTGGCGCCATCTGGCCCATCGCAGTGGAGTATTTCAAGCACACGGGCATCACGCTCAGCATTACCGAGGACGCCGCTTTCCTGATCGCCGACAAGGCGGCGCGCAAGAACCGCCTCGGTGCCCGAGCGTTACGCGAAGTGTTTGGCAGCGTAGTCAAACGCCTGGAATTCGATCCACTGTCCTCGGGGCTGGTCCGGGAACAGGACGGACAGCGGGTGCTGGAGATCAACAAACAGGTTGTCGAGGCCGCCCACCCCGGATAGCCGCGCATCGACCGCTACCGGTAGCGTGGCCAGTTTCGCCTTGCCATGGCGTTCGCTACTATAGTCATGGGTAAGCAGCCGCCTCGCCTCCGGCCACCCGGAAGCACCGACGCCGGACAGGCGCCAGCCGACTACAGCGGTACCCGGGCGGCCACAACCGCATACACCTGGGCGTTGGGTCGAGAAGTCGCGGCCGCAAGCCCATTAACGACAATACGGGGAACAGGTTCTCATGATCGAGATCAGGCACAAAGACAGTGGAGCCGTGATCCGCACCATCGACGCGGACACACTGGCGGGGATGGACTTCCGGGAAGACAGTATCGCCGGTGCCAATTTACGGGGACAGGATCTCAGCGGCGCGCTGCTGCAGGGGGCCGATCTCAGTGACTGCGACCTGCGCGGCGCACTTCTGGTTGGCGCCCAGCTGCAGGAAGCGAACTTCAGTCACGCCAACATGGAGAAAGCGGAGCTGCAGCATGCCCGGATGCTCGGCACCCACCTCGACCACGCCAATCTGGACGGGGCCAACTTTCAGGCCGCAAAGCTGGGAGACGGTAATCCGGCGCGCGGCGCGGTGCTGTCGCACGCATCGCTCAGAGCGGCCCGCCTGAGGTCCTGCGACATGCGTCGCGCAGAATTCCACAGCGCCGATCTGAGCGACGCAGACCTGTCCCACGCGGACCTGTCCGATGCCTGCGTTCCGTACGCCAACCTGAGCAACGCCAACCTGGAATCGACAGTGCTGCTGTGCACCAACATGCGTGGCAGCAACCTCAGCAAAGCGCGCCTGTGCAACGCACACCTCAACGGCGCCCTGCTGATCGACGCCAGGCTCGACGGTGCGCAGCTGGGCGGCGATAACTGTCCGCCCGCAAATCTCAATCTGGCGAATCTGACCAATGCCAGCCTGGTGGGCGTGAATCTGCGCGGCGTTTCCATGCGCGATGCAACCATGCGCAACGCCAACCTGACCGGCGCAGACCTGAGAGACGCCCAACTGGCGGGGTCCATCCTGCGTCATGCAGATGTCACCGATGCCGACTTCGCCGATGTGGATCTGTTTTACGTCGCCCTGACGTTCTCCAATTTCTCGCAAGCGAAGAACGCCAGAATACCGGACTGGAAAAAGAATGTACGCTGAAGCGCACAGCACAGCTGGTGAAGCATGTCACGGTACCCTATGCGCATGACCATGAAGCGTTACACTATCCTCACGCTCGTCAGTCTGCTCCTCATCGCCTGCGCTACCAGCCCCACGGGACGCAGGCAGCTGATGCTGGTCTCGGAGGAAAGTGCTATCAGCGCCTCGAAGGAAGCGTATGCGCAGACCCTCAAGCCGCTTTCCGAAGAGGGCAAGGTCGACAATGACCCGGTATTGAAAAAGCGTATCACGGTGATTACCGAACGCCTGGTTGCCCAGGCGGTTAAGATGCGGCCAGCCACGGCCAGGTGGGAGTGGAGCATCAAGGTGATCGATGATCCAGAGGTGGTCAACGCATGGTGCATGGCGGGTGGCAAAATGGCCATCTATACCGGGCTGATTGAACAGCTCCAGGCCACCGATGACGAGATTGCCCAGGTCATGGGGCACGAAATCTCGCACGCGCTCGCCAATCACCAGGCCGAAAAAATGTCGGTCGCCATGGCGAGCAGCGTGGGCGTGATCGCGGTGGGCGCCGCCTCTGACCGACCCGGCATCGCCATGTCGGGCGCGGCGCTGGCCGCTGCGTTGGCGATCAAGCTACCCAACAGCCGTACCGCGGAAACCGAGGCGGACCGTATCGGCATCGAATTGGCCGCCAAGGCGGGCTACGATCCGCGCGCCGCGGTGACACTGTGGCAGAAAATGGCAAAAGTGGGTGGAGGTCGGATGCCAGAGTTCCTGAGCACGCACCCTGCCCCGCAAAACCGCCAGCAGACCCTCAATGCACTGGTGCCCCAGATGATGCCTTATTACCTGAGCAAGCAACCGCGGCCAACGTTCACACTGCAGTAACGGCCCGACAAGCCGCGCCGCTAGTCCGGCCCAGCCGTCACATCCCGCCGCGGCGCAAACGACGCTTAGGCGCAGCTGCTTTACGCCACCCTGCATCCCTGGCGGCGCAATCCGCGGCGCGCCATGTGTAAGGAAAACCAGAAACCTGTCTGAGAAGTTTTACACTTTTATTGCATCGATCTACCGGGAATATACGCTAACATATTGATATTAAATACCGATTATTTTTCAAGTATGAAAATTGCTTAATCTTTTACACTAACAAACAGGAAAACCACCTGGACTCTTGGTGAACATGGCCAGGTTGGCAACGGAACGTGGAGACGGGGTCCCGCAGACATGGAGAGGGTACGAGCCATTTAGATCAGGCTGTAATGAGTTGCAGCCGCTTGCGAGGGTTAAGCCGTTGCGTACCGGCAAACAAGAGTGGCGAAACGCCATCAATAATAAAATCCGATGCGCCGTGCACGGCGCCCGTCACCGGC
>Ga0209536_100015679_pt1 | contig 10808 bp, 9 predicted proteins | sample DeeMarSeWOR28_12_FD_187461 | JGI IMG/M metagenome (GOLD analysis project Ga0209536, IMG submission 187461) | Marine sediment microbial communities from White Oak River estuary, North Carolina - WOR-2-8_12 (SPAdes) (version 2) | ecosystem: Environmental > Aquatic > Marine > Intertidal zone >...
TGCTACAAGGATAGTCGTTTCATGGCAAGGTTGCTTTTTCCAGAAGCATTCTTTGCTCCGATGACTGTCTTGCACGATAAGCTCTTCGACTTCATTGACAACTGTGATGCTAAGAAGAAGCTAATCATAGCAACTCGTGGTCTTGGGAAAACTACCATAGCGCAATTTTTGGTTATGAAGCGTATCCTATTCAGCGATAGGCACTTTATAGGCTACCTATCGAATAGCAGTACTAGTGCTCAGTTCTACACAAACTCGGTTAAGAACGACCTCGCTTCTAATCAGGAGATTAGGAAGATATTCGGAGATGTTAGGCAGTCTAGTATAGAGGGAGTAGAAGAGAGGTGGGCGCAAACTAGTTTTGTAGCCAATGTAGCTGATGATCAAACCCTAGTCGTACCAAGAGGTGCAGGACAGCAGGTTCGTGGTCTTCTTTGGAATCACCGTCGCCCTGATTTTTGGATCATAGACGACTTGGAAGATGATGAGAATATCCAGAGCGAGGAGCAACGACACAAGCTAAAAAAGTGGTTCTATGGTGCTTTTATGTACACAGTAAGCCAATGGGAGAAGTACCAAGACTACGAAATGATTTACGTAGATACTATAAAGCACGAAGATGCGCTCATTACTTACCTTATGGAAGACAATGACTGGGAAGTTCTCGAACTGTCTGTATGCGATGAGAACTACAATACACTTGTCCCTGAATTTATCAGTCAGGAAACTATTGATAGAGAGCTTGAGAACCATAGAAGAAATAATACCCTTGATGTATTTGCAAGGGAAAGGATGTGCCAGCCGACCAGTAAAGAAGCTGCTGCGTTTAAATCTAGTTATTTTAAGTACTACGATGAAAATGACGAACGCTTCGTTAAGGTTGTCCGTCCTAGACTTATTAACGTGCTATTGTTTGATCCTAGTAGGACTAAAAATCCTAAGAATGCTCAGAGCGCTTTTGTTGTATATGGACTTGACTTAGAGTATAATGCTTTTTATGTACGCTTTGCTCAAGGGTTTTACCTGAGTCCTAAAGAAATGCATGATAAGTTTATGGAACTAGCAAGGAGGTACAACGTAGTAGTTGCTGGAGTAGAGGCAGCAGGGCTTGAAGAGCACATCATGCACCCGTTGAAGAATGAAATGATAAGACAAAGGATGTATGGTTTGCCTCTAATTGACCTAAAACCAAGGAGTGGAAAGGGAGAGTTGACTGGAGAAGAAGGAGGAAAGGACGGACGTATTAGATCACTCCTCCCGTACTTCGAGAGTGGACTGATTTGGATTAATGCTGCGACTTCGGGACCACTAGAACAGCAACTTTTGAGCTTTCCTAGGTCCAAGAAGAAGGACGTAAGCGATTGTGCTGGTTATTTAGGGCAGATTTTGGAGAAAGGAGCTAAGTATATGAGTTCTCCTGATCCGATTGTAACTGATCCAGGGCTTATTGAGGCTGAATACGCTATGTTGCAGAACGAGCCTCCTTTAAATAGAGCGTTTTTTAGATAGCTATGTTCAATTTTTGAACACAGTGAGGATTAAATGGCAGCTACTCCTACTATAACAGATGTCTCGACTCCTTATAGTACTGCTATGTACATAGATTGGACATCTGAAACTGGAGCTGAATACTATAAAATCTATAGGTCGGAGGATGATATTACTTATGATCTTCTACATTCAACAGAAGGAGATCCAGTACCAACCACTTCGGAGTATTGGGATAAACTTGTGGCTCCAAGTACACTTTACTACTATAAAGTATCATCTGTAGAGAGTGATGTAGAATCTTCTCTCTCAGCCTCCGATTCAGGGACTACAGCTGCTAAGGATATGGGGAAGGTTGTGCTCGGAGATTCTAGTGTTCTTGAATACGACCAGAATAAATTTCCGGAGAATACTCCGGAGGTTGCAGCTATCTGGACTCTTGGTAGACACTTAGTCCAAGATGTACAGTTCAGTGCTACTGCTGAGGGTTCATATCGACAGATAGAAGATGCAGGAGATTTAGTAGTTCAGCAGTATATATCTGGAACTTGGACTACTATAGCTACACTAAGCGGTCCGAGTGGAGGAGCAATGGCTTATAAGTTTATAAAGTCTACTGGACTCTCTGTAGGAGATAACCACTTATCAGATGGTAGTAATTGGGGAGTTTCTAAAGCCCATATTACTCAGATAAGGATAATAACTAACTCCACTGATTGGGACTTATGGATTCTCCAGAATGATAATGGATATTCTACTAATGATGCTAATATTCCAGCCCTGCAGATTATGGAAGGTGGAAATGGAGAAGAGACTATTGAAAGAGATTTCGACTATGAGGATGAAGATGATAGTGATGAAGTTCATTTTTACTTCGTAGACAATTCAGGGAGTAATACGTGGGACGCTTATATAAAGGGTCAAGAACTACAGTGAAGGATTTACCCTTTCCTCGTTACGAGAGAAGGGGAGAGTGTAATAGATGTGGCTGGTGTTGTCTTTATCATAGTTGTCCTCTTGTTTACTTTGATGAGGAAAAGAATGCAGTGTGTAGTATTTACAATAATAGACCTAAGAGGTGCAAAGTTTTTCCTGAAGCTCCTCCAATCTTGAATCCAGATTGTGGTTTCTATTTTGTAGATACTTGGGAGAACAATAGAATAGTTAAGTTTGGTAAGGATTTGTAATGGCTGTTACTGTAGTAGAACAGAACTATACTGAACTCGAAGCCTGTGATGATAGTGGTGATTGGACCGGACTTAATCCTGATGATGTAACTGACTTTTATAAATATGGAAGTCAGTGCGTTGGATTTGAGCTATGGAGTTCAGGAAATAATGACACCTACGTAAGTGGTTCTTTTGATCTATCTGGAACTGTTCATTTGAGAGCTTGGGTCATGATGACTGTCCTTAACGAACTTGACTCTGATGCTAATGGAGGAATTCAGTTTTACGCTTATGATGGATCGAATACTGGTTATTGGAAAGTAAGTGGTAGTGATACTTACCCTGGTGGATGGTACAATCTCGTTGTGGATTTATCAAGGGCAGTTGACTCTGGAACTAAACCTAGTATGTCAGCTGTTACAAGAATTGGTTTCAGGTTTGTTTTAACAACTGGAGCTAAAAAGACACAAAGCCTTTGGATTGACCATGTTTGTCTTTGTGATGGTTTAGCTGTTTATGGTGATGATGGAGGAGGCTACTTCGACTTTGATGATATATTCTCAGCTGATGATTCTACTTCTGTAGCTACTGGAACGATAAGGAAGATTAGTGGTACTTATTATTTAACTGGAGAACTGGTCTTTGGTGACTCTGCTGGTACCAATGGCTGTAAGTTTCAGGCTAAGTCTCAGGTTGTGATCTTTGAGGATAGACCAGTAAACTCAGCTCTTTATGGATTTGATATAGTAGATAATGGTACAGGAACTACTGAGTTTATACTCGGAGATAAAGTTGGGAGTGCTGGAGTTCAAGGCTGTGCAATAAGAACTCAGTCAGATGCTCAATCTGCTAAGTTCTATGTTGATGGAAAGACTGATACTGATGTAGATAATTTTAAACTTTATGGAACTACTTTCTTTGATGGAGGATTGATATACTTTGCTGCTGATGCTACTAATGTAGAGGTGGTAAATTGCAGTTTTGAATCTTGTCTACAGGTAGATCCTCAAGACTGTGATGTTTCTTTCTGTTACTTTATTAACACTTCTGATGCAGATGCAGCGTTGCTTTGGAATGAGAGTATTAGTATTACTAATTGCTATTTTATTGGTAATACAAGTGGGGCAGGAGTAGAGATGCCGAGTGCTGTAGGTACTCCGTATACTTATACTAATTTGGTATTCTCAGGTAATACTTATGATGTACTTAATTCGTCTGGAAGTTCTATCACAATATACAAAGAGGGCACAGCCGATCCAACTTCGTATGAGGGCAGTAGCGTTACTTTTCAAGCATCTGTTACAATTACGATAACAGTGAAGGATGAAGATGGAGTTGTAGTTCAAAATGCTCAAACTGCTATCTATGCTACTGATGATGATTCAGAGTTGATGAATGAAGATACTAATGCTTCTGGAATAGCAACTGAGCCTTATGTTGGATCTACACCTAGAGAGGTTAGAGTATGGATAAGGAAGGCAAGTGGAGGGGCTACAAAGTATAAGAATTATAGTTCAGTTCAAGAGATTGATTCTAACGGGTTAACCTTAAGCGTTACGCTTTTAGAAGACCCTAATAATAATGCTACTACCTAGGAGGAAGTGAAATGGCTTACGACACCACTATTCTAAACGGTGATATTGGAGTTTGGTATTTTGCTAACAATAGAGCAAAGATGCTCACCTGGGAAGGATCTGCTACAGATTTCTATACCATGAATGAGTTGTATTCGGCTATGGCTACTTTGCTGGACGAAGCTGATACTATTGACGATGGTTCATGTTTTTCTGCAGAGACTCCAGTTGAGTATACTACTGGAAAGATAGATCAAGGAGATGCTGATCCTTGGTTTATTCAGTACGAAGTTATGGAGCACATAACTGGCGGTGCTTTAAGGACTAACGGTTGGACCCGTGCTACTGGAACCAACACAGGTATTGTTATGGTTGAGGTTTCATCTAGTACTATAGTCGCAGCCGACGTAGGAAATGATATTACTAATCCTACTACAAGCGACGCAGGAACTTTGCTTGAAGTACTAACTGGACCGACCAATGACTACTTATTAATCCGTCCTGATTCAAGTGCCGCAGCTAATGACTTTGATGGAACTACTGGTACGTTCAGCTGTAATGGTAATACAGCTAGTACTATCGAAGCAGGTGCTACAACTGGCGAGCAGATTTGGGCTAATGTTTATTCTATTGGTACGATAGATGAAAATGTTCATATCTATCTGTATCAGGGAACAAGGCTTACCACAGACTCAAGTGCTCGTCTGTACTCTTGGATTGATGGTGCTAAAGATTGGTACGAGAATGGACATATTGATACTACTGTAGCACTAAAGGATATGACGCAATCTACTTGGGCTATTATAGATGATGGATATGTTCGAGCCTTTGCGCGTAAACCTGGTGATCTGTACGCTTCTTTCGAGGTTGCTAACTCAATAACCTCTGGAGGACGTAATCCTATTCCTCTTCAAACTGAGTCAGATATCAACCAAGGACATGGGATTAAGAAGATTAGTACTGGAAGTTGGTCAGGGACTTTTGTTGATGGAGAGGTATTGACTGGAGGTACTAATGCGTATAGAGCTATTCTTGATTTGGATAATTCTACAGTAGATACAGAACTTGTTTACTTCCCTATAGCTAAAGTAGCACCTGGAGGTGAAACGGGTGCTTTTGTCTCATCTGAAGTAATAAGTGGCGCAAGCGCAAATGCTACTGCTTCTAGTTCAGAATCTGATGATGGTCCTGCTGACTCTGGATGGTTTACTGGTACAGGTGTTCCTACTGTTAGTTTCGGTAATACTACTGAGGATATAGACAATGATGGGAGCGATGAGTACTATGGTATCACTATAGATTGTAACCAGAATACTCTGGCTGAAGTCTATCAGTGGATTAAATATATCTGCGGTAATGGGCAGGGAACTGGTGATGAACTTGAGACTGCTCTTAACGACATAAACGGAGAGGAGTATCAAGGAGCTACTGCTTACTTCACCTACTCCGCTATCTCAGGAACTATTGCTGAAGGAGAATCTGTTACACAGCAAACTACTGGAGCAACTGGAGTAATCCTTTCTCATGATACTACTAATGATATAGTGTTGCTAAGGTCTACTCGGGGTTCTTTTAATGGCTCTAGTCAGATTGATGCTGATGATGATAGTGATTACTTTACTCCAAGTGCAGCAGGTAACTTTGCTGCTAAGACTGCGAGTCCTCTTGGTACCTATGCAGGTGGTGTGTACTTCGGAGCTCGAGGAGTTCTAATAAGTGATTATAAATCAGCCGATGAGAACTCTTTCATCTTGACTGATATTGGAGGGACAACAAGAGAACGACCTATTTCTATTGTTCTTGAGGTTACTAATCTTGCGTCTAGTGCAATAACAGATGGACAGGCTGACCTTGTTACTATCTACCAACTCACTGGTGCTGGAGGTAGTATTGATAAGACTGAGATGCTCTGTGATGGTGGAGAGGTTGCTGGAGATACTACTATAGCGGTTGATGCTATCGGTGATCAAGTTCCAGCTACAGGTAGGGTTGTACTCGTTGACGTTGACGATCAGAATTCTGAATACGTAATGAGGTATAGTTCCTACGACAGTGGGACTGACACCTTCACACTTGCTAATCAAGCAAGCACTGCTACTTCAGGCACTACAACTACTCAGCTTGTTGACTCTGGAGGTTCTTTTTCTAGTACAGTTCAGCGTGGAGATATGGTCTATCACAGCTCTGGAGTTGCCTATGTTGTTACTGTAGATGATAATACTACTCTACAGCTTGATAGGGCTATCTCAGGACTTGCTTCTGGACAAGCCTATGAGATCAACTGTGTTCCTATTACTATCTCAGCAAGTGATTATCTGTACGCAGCTCTTATGCATAGATTTTCTACTACTGACCCTGAACAGGTTTCCATTGTGTATCCTGGTTCTACAATGTACTTCAGAGTGAAAGTAAGGAATACTCGTGAAGATGACTTAGTAAATGGTCCAATAAAGCCATTCAGTTCTGACGGTTCTACTTCTGGAACTGATCAATCTGTACAGGTAGTCAGAACTATTGATACTATTATATCCTAAGGAGTTGTATGGATAGGAATTTTAATCCGGAATCTCTTCGCAATAGTATAGATCGTTGTAAGCAGAATATCAAGATATTTGAAGATGCTATTAAGAAGGAGGAAGATACTATGAGGCAGTTCAGAGAGTATCTTCGAATAGCAGAGGAGAAAGCAGAGGAGAGAGAGGATGGCAATAGAGGTTAACTTCTATGATGAAATCATCTATATCACCTCTCCGACTACCTCTGTTACCATACAGCAACTTGTTGATGCTATAAGAGCTGCAGAGGATACTGTAGATGGAATGGCTTTTGGAGGTGAGGTTAAGAACGTAGCTGACGGAGTTGCTGATGCTGAGGGTAAAGTTGATGTTGGTAGTGGTTATTTAAATCCAACTACTTTAACCCTCCATGACGATTGGTACATTGAGTTTTGGGATGGAGTAGGACTTGGACAGGTGGTAGGAGGTAATATAACTGGAGGGCTTAGCAGTAGACCTGTAAGAGCTGCCAGTGGTTCAGCTGATACTGTTTTAGTCTTAGGTGCTGAGCGTGGTATTGAGGTTGCAGATACTGCAGCGTTGTGGGAAGAAGCCCTTGCCGACCACAGGAGTAGTGGCAGTTTTGGTGAGGCTATTAGAAGAATACTTTGGGGTTCAAAATGACTGTTATTAGATATGGAGTATGCCCTTATTGTGGGGCTATTACTAGTAAGAGGGAAACTACAGGCACTTCTGGAGTTACTCAATCTATTGACTATGTTAAGGGAGAGAAGTGTAAAGATGGTTGTGTAGTTAGGAAGCCAGATCAAAAGCCTGAAGTTTACAGGGAGAAAAGATAATGCCTAAAGCACCAAAGAATGTAGATGTTAATTTTAATAATGCTGAGCGTTTGAGAGGAGAGTATCAGTATCCTGCTGGAATGAATTTGCATCCAGATGGTGATGCTCACAGGAAACTTTTGAAGCATATCCTTGATGCGTCTAAAGAGGCTTATGACGTTATCCAGAATCGTTTTGAGTCTTGGGCTGAGTTGGACGAGAAACTTACTGTCTACATAGACCTTGATAATGAAGAAGAGAAGATTCAGAACTCTGATGAGCGTCGCCCTGTTAGTATAGTCGTACCAATAACCTATGCTACTCGTGAGACTTTACTCACTTATTGGGTGGCTGCTTTCTTACGTTCTCCGTACTTTCGCTATATGCCTAGTCGGGACCCCAATGATACTATTGGTGTGATGCTGTTAGAGGCGATTATTGAACAACACGCTATTCAGAGCAAGATGGGACTTGATCTTCATACTATGTGGTCTGATGCTTTTACCTACGGCTTCGGTGCTGTAAGTCCAACTTGGCGTGTGGAGCGTGGTTATCGTACTAAGTATGATACTGAAGTAGAAAGGATACTTGGATTTCCTATAAAGAAGAGATTAGTAAAATCGAGAGAGGAAATTACTAGGTTTGAGGGTAATGCTCTTACTTCACTCGACCCTTATAATTGTCTTCCAGATCCTAACGTCCCTATAGTAAAAGTGCAGGATATGGACTTCTTTGGTTGGACTGAGAGGACTACTTACAACGCTCTTCTGAATGACGAGAAGATGGGACAAGGTGAGATTTTTAATGTAAAATACCTAAGTCTTATGGCTGATAGGACTTCATCTTACTACAACTCTGGAAGTGAGGATACTGGGCGTTATTCCAAAACTGGTCTTGATTCAGAACCTGTTCAGGCGGGAAAGCCTGTTGATGTTATCAATATGTATATGTGGGTTATTCCTTCGGATTATGGGTTAAGCGATAGTGAATACCCTGAGATATGGAAGTTTGCAGTAGCTGCTGATCGTGTTATTATAGAGGCTCAAGAACTTGGACTTGACCATAATATGATTCCAGTCTGCACTATGTCTCCTGACTCAGATGGACACACTACGCTTCCGGTCAGTATGCTCGAGCGCGAGTATCCATTACAGCACGCTATTGATTGGTTATGGCAAAGTCATGTTGCTAATGTGAGGAAGGCTATTAATAATATGCTTGTGGTCGACCCCTCCCTTATCAACATGAACGACCTTGTAGATACTAAATACGGCATGGTTGCTCGGTTAAGAGCTGCTGCTTGGGGTAGAGGTGTAAGTGATGCTGTAGAGCAATTACAGGTACAGGATGTTACTAGAGGGCATATTCAGGATATTGGTTTCCTAATGAATGTTGATAGTTTAGTCTTTACTAGTGATCAAGCTAAGGGAGTTCAACAACGCTCAGGCGAGCGTGTAAGCGCACAGGAAGCCAGAGATACCAGAATGTCCTTCCTGAGTAAGATGGAGAAGGGAGCTAAACTTGGTGCTATGCAGGCGCATTATGATATTGCCTATCAATTCGCTTCTAATACTATTCAACTCTTAGGGGAAGAACAATACGTCAGGATTACTGGTGATTATGCTCAGCAACTAATGGCTGAGTATGGAGTTCAATCAGACTTTCTAAAGGTAAGACCTGAGGCATTAGATGTTAGGTATGACGTAGTGGTGCAAGACGGTACTATTCCAGGTGGAGAGTATGCTGATATTTGGGAAAGGCTTATGAATAACGCAGCTGCTCATGCTGAACTCTACGAGTCTCTTGACTTCGTAAGGATTTGGAAACACATAGCTAGACTCCTTGGTGCTAGGAATCCTGAGGACTTTATGAAGAAGAATGTACAGTCTAGGGCTTTACCACAAGAGCAAATAAATGCTGGAGTACAATCTGGTCGGTTTGTCCCAGCTAATGAATTTGAAGGAGGACTTAATGAATGAAGCTACTGACTTACTCCAAGCGTTTAGTGAAAGAGATCTAGACGACTTCGAGGAGAATGTAGTTTGGAGAGCTTTTCTCCAGACAATTAAGGACAGGATTGAGATAATAAGGACTGAGTTAGAAGTAGGTACAATAATGATTAAAGCACAAGATGGTAAAATGGCTTATACACTAAACCTAGAGGATTTAAAAAGAAGGCAAGGTGAATGTGCAGGGCTGAGATTTTTAACAAGGCTGCCTGAAATAGTCAGGGAGATAAAAGAACAAGGCGAACAAATAGAAGGAGGTTCAAATGAAGGGTGAGAAAAAGGTTGATGAAGAAGCTCAGAAAAGACAGGAAGAGCAGGATAAGGCTGTCGAAGAGCAGGACGAGCAGACTAAGGATGATATTAAAGATTTGCTCGACATCAAACCTGATGAGGTAGAAGAAGAGGAAGAAACTCAGGAAGAGGAAAAACCTACTGAGGCTGAAGAATCTGAGGAGGAAGCAGTTGAAGAGGAAACCAAAGAGGAAGAGGTCAAAGAGGAGGAGAAGGAAGAAGTTGTTGAGGAGAAGGAGGAAGGAGTAGAGGAAGAGGAAGAAGAGGAGAAAGAAGAAGAACTAGATCCTCTACTTGCTGAACTTGGGAGACTCACAGACCTTATCTCACAGACTGAAAAGGCTCCTGTTAAACCAAAGGTAGAGGAGAAGAAAGAGGAGAAAAAGGAAGAGGAGAAGAAAGAACCTCAGTCTGATTTGATGCGGGACTTGAGGACTCCTGTTGATACTGCTCCTGTTACATTCTTCAAGCCTGAGGATTTCAAAGACTCTCTTGATTCTAAGGAAGTGGGTATTTTAAACAATGTGATAAATCAGGTTGTTGAGAAGGTTAGGGCTGAGACGAGGAGACAGACACTGCAGGATGCTATGAAGATATTCCCAAGTATGATGGACTATAAGGTTCAAGGGTATATCGCAGCTCAACAGTTCTGGCAGAATAATGGTGACCTAAAGAAACTTTGTGATAAGTACCCTAAGGTACAGCAGTATGTAGAATATAGAGCAACTGAAGTGCAAAGACAAAACCCAAACTGGACTCTTGGTCAAGTGTATCAAGAGACCGAGAAGGAGGTGAGAGAACTTTTAAAAGACAGACTTAGCAAATTTCAAGGCGAAGGGACAGAGCCTACTGGAACTGGTAAGAAACCAGCACTCCCGAGGAAGCCCGGAGCTGGACGAAAAACTGTAACTCAGAAGGTTGCAAAGCCTACTGACGAACAGGC
>Ga0209536_100015680_pt1 | contig 10808 bp, 6 predicted proteins | sample DeeMarSeWOR28_12_FD_187461 | JGI IMG/M metagenome (GOLD analysis project Ga0209536, IMG submission 187461) | Marine sediment microbial communities from White Oak River estuary, North Carolina - WOR-2-8_12 (SPAdes) (version 2) | ecosystem: Environmental > Aquatic > Marine > Intertidal zone >...
ATTTTCCTCGATGAAATCGGCGACCTTCATGCATCTTCTCAGGTAAAGCTGTTGCGCGTGCTGCAGGACCGCACCTATGAAATGCTCGGTTCCAGCACTCCGCGAACGGTTGACGTGAGGGTAATTTCGGCCACAAACCGGAATGTAGCCGAATCGGTTTCGCGGGGCGAATTCCGCGAGGATCTGCTTTACCGGCTTAACCTCATAGCAGTACACCTTCCCGCGCTGCGCGAGCGCCCAGGTGATATTCCTGAGCTTGCGCTGCACTTTCTCGGGAATACCGCCAAAGTATACAGGCGGAGCGGATTATCAATAACTCCCGATGCGCTCGGATGGCTTCAAAATCAGGAATGGCCTGGCAATATCCGTCAACTGCGCCACCTCATTGAACGAGCAGTTTTGGTAAATCAGGTTAATGAATTGCGCCCTGAGGATTTTCTCCGTACTTTGGAAGTGGAAGCCGTCGGATCGCCTCGCGAGTCGATACCGATCCCCGGCAGCATGACCATGGACGAAATGGAGCGGGCTATGATAGTTCGCTGCATGAAGCATTTCTCAGGCAACATAACCAAGGTAGCCGAGTCGTTGGGTATGAGTCGTGCTGCACTATACAGGCGATTTGAAAAGTTCGGGATCAAACCTTGAGTCTGCGGCTTAAGTTCATCCTTTATCTGTTGGCAATACATCTTCTGTTTGCTGCAATTGCGGCTCTCCTGCTGGCTCACAATCGCCTTTGGCTAATTGCGATCGAAGCAGCTTTTGTGATTTCGTTCGCCATTGGAGCCAAGCTTGCCAGCGGACTGTTCGGCACTCTGGATCTGATCCGGAGCGGGGCGGAGTTTTTGAAGGAGGCTGATTTTGCATCCCGATTTCGTGAGGTAGGGCATCCGGAGATGGACCGGCTGATAGGCATTTACAATCAGATGGCCGATCATCTGCGGGAAGAGCGCATCCGGCTTCAGGAACAGCACTACCTGATGGAAATGATATTGAAGACCTCCCCTACCGGTTTTGTTATTCTCGATTATGACGGCCGTATAACCATTGCGAATCCGGCGGCCGACAGAATGATGCAATCAGATCCCGGCGGCTTGAAGGGAAAAACCCTCTTGGAAGCAGGTAGCGGAATCGGCCATACGCTTGAGGATCTAGAGGTCGGACAGTCGAGGATTGGTGCATTATGGGGCAGCCGGCGTGTTAAGTGCAGCCGGTTCGAGTTTCTCGATCGTGGATTCGCACGCAGTGTCATTGTTCTGGAAGAACTCACCGAGGAACTGCGGCGAACGGAAAGCGAAGCCTACGGCAAACTCATTAGGATCATGTCGCATGAGGTGAACAATTCCATAGGCGCAGTCAATTCTCTGCTGAACTCATGTCTGAACTACAGCCGGCAACTGCGCCCGGAAGACCGGGAGGATTTCGAGACGGCACTTCGCGTCGTTATCTCCCGGACCGATCAATTGAATTCTTTTATGCGGAATTTTGCCGACGTGATTCGACTTCCGTCTCCCCAAAAAGCTCCCTGCGATCTTCGGCTTTTGCTGGAAGAGATAGAGCTTGTGATGAGAGAGGATATTCAAAAATCAGGAGTTCGGGTTGAATGGGATCTTGCTGCTCCAGACTTTTCGATTGAAATGGATCGAATGCAAATGGAACAGGCTCTGGTCAACATTTTCAAGAATGCGCTGGAATCGATGGAGGGAGGGGGCAGACTTACGATCCGTACCGGGAACCGCGATGAGCGACAGTATCTCTGCATTGAGGATACCGGCTGCGGGATATCTTCGGAAGCACGGGCAAATCTTTTTGTTCCATTTTTCAGCACCAAAGCCAACGGTCAGGGAATTGGTCTCACATTGGTACAGGAAATACTCAATCGCCATCATTTCGACTTTTCGCTGGAAAGCAAGCCGGGTGGCCCCACCCGTTTTACCGTCTTTTTCTAAACAGCGGCACGTGCATGCAGGCTGAATCGTGGATGTTTTATTCGTTGCGGCTGAGCCTCAGCGCTGTTCACCTCAGTTACCTTTACTTCATTTTTCAAGCGGTATCTATAGAATTGAATCATAGATGGACCAATCCTGAGTTAAGGGCGGTGAAACAATGAAAATATCAAAAGCGCTGTCGAGAAAAATTCACATCGGCACATCCGGATGGCACTACGATCACTGGGCAGGACCATTTTATCCCGAGAACCTGTCCTCCAATGACTATTTTAGATTCTACACAGAGCATTTTCATTCGGTTGAAATCAACAACTCATTCTATCGGCTGCCCGATAAGAAAACCATAATTCACTGGCGGGACACCAGTCCGCCAGGATTCATCTTCACAGTCAAAGCCAGTCGATATATCACACACATGAAAAAGCTGAAGCGACCGGATGATTCGTTGAAGTCCCTATTAGAAAGAGTAAGTCTTCTAGAAGAAAAATTGGGAGCAATCCTCTTCCAACTGCCTCCACGGTGGCATTTGAATCTAAAAAGACTTGAGGACTTTCTAAATATACTACCTAGAGATTATCGATATGCGTTCGAATTCCGGGATCCCAGTTGGTTCGAATCAAGCGTCTATGAGGCATTAGCTCAATATGGTGCAGCCTTTTGCATTTATGATTTAAGAGGTTGCCTCTCAGCAAAGGAGGTGACGGCGGATTTTATCTATTTCAGGTTTCATGGTCCCAGACAAGACGCATACCGCGGCAAGTATGATCGCCAATTTATTACTGGCTGGGCGGAATCATTTTCTAATTGGTCAAAGAAAAACATAGAAATTTTCTGCTACTTCGACAATGACGAAGCTGGATTTGCAGTGCAGAATGCTCTTGAATTACAGAGCATTCTGACTTGAGATATTTTGCTTTGCATAGGAAGGTGTAGGGAGGGATTGTTGCTGAAGGGGCTGCGGCGGCCATGTAGTGTACTATGTCACTTGGGAATTAGAAATTGCGGTCTTTCATAATTCTGCTACAGATTCCGATAATTATTCCACCTGCGACCTGTTCCCTTCATTCTTCAAACCAGTCAAGGCAGATAAAAGGGAAAAACCCTTGCCTGGAGAGAGGCTGACAATGCTAAACTTTCCCCATCGGCTTTTGTATAAAGTGACTCCTAATTCTCTGGCCTATAGGATTGGCTTCCGCTGGCGACGTACATCGTTGCTGCGGCAGAAATCGGGTTAGGAATACTAGTCAAGGAGGGGAAACCAATAAAACGGCATTCAGCTGTGGTTGTCATTACCCTGCTGTGACTGAGCCTTATTTACAGTTGGCGCAAAATGAAAGGATGGATGCAATGGCGACTCCGGGATTCGCAGGTAAAATTCTTCTGGTCAATCTGACCACCAAACAGATCCGTTCGTTGGATTCAGCCAAATATGAACCCTATGGAGGAGGTCACGGTACGGCTGCAGCTATTTTCTGGGATCTCTGTGTTGCCCCGGGTGATTGGGATCTTCAGGATGCTTTCGATCCGAGAAACGCCGTCTCCCTCATGACAGGGCCGCTGGCCGGAACGGGAATCTCCTTTGCCGGCAGGACAAGCGTTTCGGGTTTGTCGCCGCAGTGCTGGCCTGTCAATTGGTTCTGCCACAGCAATTTTGGCGGGAGTTTCGCCCCTATGCTTAAAATGGCCGGCTGGGATGGAGTCGTGGTTATTGGAAAGGCGGAACTTCCCGTTTACATCAATATTGAGGACGACAAAGTCACGATCGAGGACGCCGCAGACCTGTGGGGATTAACGGTATGGGAGGCCCAGGAAGAGATCTGGAAGAAAGCAGCGGTACGCTATGGATCTGAATGGCAGAAGTTGGGAGACAGTTTTACTACGCAAAGACCGGCTATCGTTGCCATTGGCCCGGCCGGCGAGAACAAAACCCGCATAGCATCCCTGGTTCATGGGGGAGGCTCCGGAGCCGGACAGGGAGGATTCGGAGGAGTTTTTGGGTCCAAGAATCTGAAAGCCATCTCCGTCATCGGCACCGGCAGCATAAAAGTGGCCGATCCGATAGGAATGAAAAAAGCAAAAGAGTGGTGGGAGACGAACTGGCCTCCCGGCCCCACGTTTCCTTTTCTGCCCGGAACTGTGACTGCCAGTTGTATGGGTTGTATCCGGGGTTGCCGCAACAGAAATCAGGTATTCGGCAAGGATTCGGACAACTGTGCGGAAGCGACCTGGTACAGTGTCGCACCGCCCCATAAGCCTACGCCGACTTTGGATCAATGGAAGGCCACCGACTATGCCCAGAAACTGGGGCTGAACGCTTTCGAAATCTGCTTTATGGGCCCCATGAGCTTTCCCAGCCCGGAAGGATTCCCGATACAACCGGCTCTTCCCGCATACACCGGAATGGGCTGGTATCTGAAAAAAATGTACGACTTCGGAATCATCGGTCCCGGAAAAGAAGTGGATACTTCTCCCCTCCCGATGGAAGATTACGAAAAGGTGGAGTTTGCAGAAATTTACGCACTCGCCATAGCCAAGCGCATAGGTATCGGAGACCTTCTGGCGGAAGGCACCGTCCGTTTTGCCGAGAAGCTGGGAAGATTGCCCGAAGATTTTGATGTGTGGCTGCGCCTCACTGCCTGGGGATATATGGATCATCTGTCGATGCCGGGCGTCGAGTGGGCTTACGGCAATATGATGGATTCCAGGGACATTAACAATCATGATATGTCTCTGGGGCCCAAAGAGGGATTGACCTGTGAAGAGTTCGTAAAGCTGATTGCGGAGAGGACGGAACCCTTCAACGATCCCTTCTGGTTCGATTACAGCTGGCAGGGCGAGCAGGCGTATAAAACCGGCATCTATTCAGACCACAAAGCGCAGTTCGTTGCTTGGCACCAGCACTATGCAACTTACTATAAGGAATCAGTCCTGTTATGCGATTGGGGATTTTCCAACCTCTACAACCGGGCAAGCCCGGACGGCAGAGGATACACGCCGGAAGCCGAAACCCGTTTCCTCAAGACCGTCACGGGAAGAGATCACACATTTGCGGACGGTATTGAAATGGGTCGTCGGGCATGGAATATGAAAAGAGCCATTTTCACCATGCAGGGCAGGCACCGAAACCTGGAAAAGTTCGGAGGCTATATGTATAAGCCCGGGGCCTCATACTGTGGATTTTCGGGGGGCTTCCCGATATATGACGGCTCGAAATGGGAATGGAAAAGTATTCGTGAATTGTACCTGGATGAAAAGGGATTCGAGAGGTGGAAGACGGCTTTTTACCAAGTTGAAGGATGGGATCCTGACTCGGGCTTCCCAAAGCGAAAAACCCTGGAAGATCTGGGAATGCAGCATGTAGCCAACCTGCTTCATGCCAACAATAGACTGGGATCGGTATAAGCGAACAAATAGAAGGGAAATTAGGAGTATATTATTATTTAGTAGATTTTATAAACCATTTAGATTCAGTAATTTATTCAAATGAAAGTTTAAGGTCTTAATAAAGAAACCATAAAAAATGAAGTGTATTAAAATTTTGCCTGTGATTCCAAGTATAGGGGGGAATGCGTATGAAAAATAAATACACCAGACGTGAGGCTTTGGAACTGGGACTGGGAACGGTAGCCCTCGCAACATCGGCCACGGCAACTTCTCTCGCCCAAACTGTAAAAAAATCCGTTCCAGGGGAAGGGAGTACCGTTCCTGCGTTGGAGTCGTTCAATAAATACGGAGAAGAACTGGAAACATCATTGCTTTTAAGGACATCTCCTGTTGCCGTGAAAATGCTGGAGAAGGATTCGGATATACCGAAGGAAGCCTTCCGGCCCAAAAGAGACGGAGGGTATCACATTGCCCAGTGCCAGGCTTTCGGCCTGTCACGGCGGGAAGGGAAAACCGTAGCCATGTTGAAGGAGGATCATTGGTGCCCGACGGCTCTCATGGCTTATGGAATGGTAGAGAAGCCGGATTCCATGGCAATGTGGGGAGAATCCTTTCTGAGCTTCGAGGTTGGGAAATATATAGGAGTGGTTACAGCGCCTCTCAAGAGGACCACTTTTATGCCGGATGTTGTCCTCATTTATTCAAATCCTGCACAGCTTAGGGGATTGCTTCTGCCGATGATGTATGGAGGTGCGTCTCAGGTCAGTGCACATTTCTTCCTCCCATCCTGTGCGCATTGCGTAGTGGATCCTGTAGAAACCGGGAATTACTGTGTCGTGCTTCCCGATCCGGGAGAGTACCAGAGAGCTTTGACGCTGGAAGAAGAGATGATATTTGCCGTACCGCGGGCAAAGATGCAGGGGATGATGGAAGGTTTAAATAGCAGGGGCGGTATGTATTCCCATCGCAATCAGTATATGTCCATGCTGCCGGATTTTGAACAGCCGCAATTTTATAAGGATCTTTTTAAAAGCTGGGGGCTGGATTCAGAATAGAGTATGAGCTGGAATATGAAAACATCTACTATGGCTGTACCCGGATCATGACGACATCGTGCGGATCCACGATGGACATGAAACGCCCTTTAAAAGTCCCGATATCTTTTTTTGTCCACAAGTTTCGAACTTTTGCTTCCATTTCGGGCGCCAGACCGATCTGTTCCCATGAAACAGATACCGGCGCCTTTACGCTTCCGCGGTTGAACAGGATCACGGCGCGGGCCGCACCGCTGAGAGGTTTCATCCAGACTTCGACCGCCCCGCCGTCCTGGATCTTACGCCCCTGAATCCCAAGCGGATCCTGATCGACTGCGATAACCTCCTTGTTCGTGAGTATTTCTTTCGTCTCCGGTGTCATGTTGCGCAGGTCATTTCCGGACATCAGAGGCGCGGCCAGAAGGCACCAGAAACTGAAATGGGTGCGGTACTCTGCAGCGGTCATTTTCCCATTGCCCACCTCGAGCATGTCGGGATCGTTCCAGTGCCCCGGTCCTGCGTAGGGATACAGCTCCGCCTGCAGATCGATAATATGGATAATGCCCATTCCGCCCCAGGATTGACTGCAGTCCCAGCAGTCCTGAATGTCTCCGGTCGTACGCCAGAGGTGGCCGACGCCGGACGCCCAGAGCCACGGTTTTGTGCCGCCCCATTCACAAAGCGAAAAAACAATGGGCCGTCCTGTACTCCGAAGCGCATGGCTCATCTTCGTGTAGGCTTCACGCGTATCCATGCCCTCCGTGTTGCACCAGTCGTACTTAAGGTAATCGACGCCCCAGGCTGCATACTGCTGTGCATCCTTTTCCTCGAAACCCTTGCTGCCCGGACGCCCCTGGCAGGTTTTCGTGCCCGCATCGGAATAGAGACCGAACTTCAGTCCTTTCGAATGCACATAATCCGCCAGTGCTTTCATGCCGGAAGGGAAGCGTTCGGGATCGGGCACAATATTGCCGGATTCGTCGCGGGAAACCTGCCAGCAGTCATCAATCACTATATACTCGTAACCGGCATCCTTCATGCCGCTTGATACCATTGCATCCGCCGTTTCTTTTATAAGCGTCTCGCTGACGTTGCACGCAAACTTATTCCATGAGTTCCACCCCATAGGCGGAGTACCGGCAAGGTCGTCAAAGGTTGCATCTTGGGCAATAATATGGGGGGTTGCAAAGGAAACAGCCAGGATACTTAATACACATATTCTTCGGATCTGTTCTTTCATCGTAATTTGTCCCCTTTGGAATTACTCTGCCATGCTTCTTTTAACGTCGGTTTTGACATGCCGTCCGGCCCATATATAAAACAGGGCCCCTATAATAATGAAACAGAAAATGCGGCGTAAAAATTGATGTCGAGACCGGGTCCTGTACGCGAAGGTGGGGGTCCAACCCCCCACCTTCGACCGTTTTTCAGGTTATGGAAGCCCACCTCCTGTATAGGATTAGGGAACCATTGCAAGGTGGATTTCGACGACATCAACCGTCAGGATAGATGTGGCGTCATCAAATCGGCCCATGGCGTTTATTTTTCTTGCTGCATAACCATCTTCGAGCAATCCTTCCAGACTTGGAACGAAATTTTCAAAGATGGTATGAATTTCAATCACTCCGTCATATTTCAGGATATAGAGCCCTTGACCGTCTTCATCCGCTACGATTACGGGTGGGGTCGGGAGATCGTAGAGATCCGTTACAACATTGCCCCTGACCATATAGTGCATCCAGCCGGTTCCTTCCAGATTTACCGTCAGTCCGTCAGTGGACAGCTCTGTAAAAGGCGTACCGGTAGCCGGTACCCAGTTGATCCTCATAAACGCTTCCAGGTCGGCTACATCGATTAGAGTAAATGCAGCGAAATCCGGCGGTGCCATGCCGAATGGCTCGGGAAATCCCTTAAGTTTGACAGGGGTTTCAGCTGTAACTGCCGAAAGATCCATAGTGCCGGTATAAATTTCGTAATTTTCCGGATCGGCATCGTATTCGGATGTTTCTCCTGTTCCGGAAAAATTAAAAATACCGACCCTGAACTTACCGATGGACTGCAGGTCCATCGTAAGCTGAGTGTTTGGACCTTCTTCATCATAGGAAACAACGGTCCCCCGAATAGTGGTCAGCATCATTCGAACCATTCCCGCTGTGGCGTCCATTTCAAGGCTTTCAGGGTCCACATTGGTCAGGATTCCAAATGCCGTAATATGCTGGCCAATGGATATGTCGTCTTTTGAGTAGATGCTGCTGCTGATTTGCCGGGAGACGAGAGTCGTGTCAGCGACCTGTACCGTGACCTCATCGTTAAAAATAATCGTGCTGCCGGAACGGATCAGACTTGCCCCTTTCACGACTAAGGTATCACCGGTTCGTTCAGTCACCCACCCGCTTACGACATCAAGACCTGCACCCGGTACGCTGGTGCCGGCATAGACTTCCCAGGCTTCAAACCGAAGAGGATTAAACTTCAAACTGCCCAAAGCTACAACCGGTGTCCATCGACTCATGTCACCCAGTGCCGCCAGCCCTTCATGGCCTTTATAGGGGTTACCGTCAATGTGATAGACCGTGTCTTCATCGGTGACGACGGAGCGGATCCCATAAAGACTGTGAGTATTGGTGAGTGCGCAATAAAATGGCCGGAGTATCACTGAAAAAGTATTTTCATCCAAATTCACTTCGTTGAGCAGGCCCCTGATGCGATGAATTTTGTATGGCTTCGTTCGATCGACATCGGCAACCAGAAAGGGATCCACAGTAAGGACGGGAGCTTCGGGAATATCAAAATTAACCTGGTTGGACGCCTGCAGGTCGAAATCAAGCATGAGATGCGCCGGGACTCCCCGTATTATGGTGAGACTGTTTCTGTCTTCCAATCGGACAGAAACTTCCAGAGTCGTAATGGGATCGCCATTTTCATCGACGATATCGGCAACCTGAACACTTTCGTCGCTTCCGTTTTCCACCCAGATATCCGCATTCCTGTAATCAAGGGTCATGGTGGCTGCCACATAGGTACCGGAAGGAACGGTTGCAGCCGTGAGAAACTCCGTCATTTCGGTGTATTGCGCAAAATCAATCCTTGTGGAGAGAGGGAGTGCAGCCACTTCCGCACCATTCGCTTTTGTCAGGTTCAAGGACAACACATCCACTGTGTATGTGGCAAAATCACCTGTAGCATCAGTCAGACTAATAACGATTTCACCCTCATCGGCAGGACCCACATAAGAAGAACCGCCGGACGAGCATCCTGCAATGCCAAACGCCAACATGAACAGTGCCACGAGAACAAAACCTGAAAATTTAAAATAGTTGATAAATGGTTTCATAATTTCCTCCGGTTACGGGAAAAAGCCAGAATGCCCCAGCCTTTGGCCTGGGCCAACTTTTGGCCTGGGATGAATGACAACAGGGGTTGGGGACGAAACCCCCATGGCTTTTTCCTAAAGAAAAAGCTCCGGCCTACGGTCGGAATTCTTCACTTGGATCCACAGTTACATACTTCGATTTATCCATGTTTCCTTAAACACAATTCTGTAAAAAAAGTTCCGCCCGATTTGTCATTTTCATTTTTTGACACACTCGCACTCATCCCTTTTTTCGTCATAAAACAGCAATAACTTGAGTGTTTGATACACCAGGATCTCGCGACAGGTGATCTGAGTGAAAGCCGGTATGAGTAAATCATAACAACAGGATCCGTTGTTCTGTCAGATGAACTCCTAGAAAATAATGTCCGCGCAGAAAAATCCCGGTTGTGGCTGGGACATCCCGACACCCCGGATTTGAATATCATGCAGGTTAAGCCTCAAAAAGACCAAACATGGCTTGATACAGAATTGTGTCTGCTGCGGGCGAGACGGCCGTTTTTGCTGGAGCTGTTCCTGTGGCTTCCATATCTGTCAGGCATGTATGAATGAAAACCTGTGGGGAATGACCTGTAACCACATTACATGGGTTTGCCCGGATTGTGGCAAGACTCTTTCCTTTTGATAACAAGGCAAATTGACATTTTCCCAGTGAGTCCTTCCTCTGCAATCCATAAATTAGCACGGCACTTTATGTATCTGTTTTGCCTCGAACAGCAGCGCATCAGCTTTTGGAAGATTCATATGCCTCGGAGGCCTCATTCGCGCCGCTGTTTATGCCGGCAGTCGCATTGACGCGCCACTTGTCAATAGAGGCGGACACGGTGTAGTCTAGATCGCCAATTTTCCACAGGGGACTGGTCTCTCCTCCGACAACAAGGATGTTGACCTTCTCCGGCTTGTGATAGGGAGCTATGAGGCTGTCGCCGGGCAGATCCTTCCACGAGGCGTAGGGTTGTACGCCATGCTGAGCAAGCGGCATGACCAGCATGTCGATGATATCGTTGCCCCAGAACTGGCTTGCCGTCATCCGGACATTTTCAGAAATCCAGCGGCTGACATCCAGCGGGA
>Ga0209536_100015681_pt1 | contig 10808 bp, 8 predicted proteins | sample DeeMarSeWOR28_12_FD_187461 | JGI IMG/M metagenome (GOLD analysis project Ga0209536, IMG submission 187461) | Marine sediment microbial communities from White Oak River estuary, North Carolina - WOR-2-8_12 (SPAdes) (version 2) | ecosystem: Environmental > Aquatic > Marine > Intertidal zone >...
ACTGAAGCTCTTCAGCAGGTGCATCGGATCGAGTTTGCCGATGTCCATGCTGGCGAAGACCATGGAGGGATTGGTCGACTCGGCCATGCGTGCTACTCCTCGCTTTCTGCCGATTGGAACGAGTCCGTGTGTTTGCCACTCATCCTATTGGCTCGGCGGAAGCCGACCACCGTGCTGACCGTCGCCATTCGCCGACGTCCACGGTTGGCCTCGGGGTCCTGGTTCCAGCGTCTCCTGGAAGTGTCGACGAGCGGGCGGTAACCAACATTCTTGGCGGAGTCGCCCAGGAAGTGCGCAAGGGGCCTCTGCTTTCGCTCGCGCCGCTCGACTGACTGACCCAGAGCATTATTGAGCTTCGCCAGGTCGTCCAGAAAATCGCGGTCAGGTCATCGCGCGAAAGCGGCCCATTGGCGAAGGCTCATGCTGTCGGTCGCGGTCTGGTTCAGAACGACGCAGGGTGGCCCCCGAACCGCAGCCCGTCTGGCAGCGGAAACTGCGGTTGAAACGGGGTTCTTGGCGGACGACCAGGCGGGCACGTTCCCGCTGGGCGGCGGTGGCGGCGGCGTACAGTCCGGGGCAACTACGGCCGCGCCGCGACCGCACGGGTGCAGGACAGATCCCGCAGGTGACCGTCGCCCAGGTCGTAGACCCAGCCATGGATGGCCAGCGGGTTGGCCCGGCGCCACGCCGACTGGATGATCGGCGTCCGCGACAGGCCTTCGACCTGCGCCGCGACGGTCAGCTCGCACAGCCGCCTGTGCCTGGCCTCGTTGTCCGCTATGCCGCTGAGCACTTCGCGGTTCGCCTCGGCGACGTCGCGGATGGGCTGCAGCCAGTGGTCGATGATGCCGTGCCGGCCGCCGTCCATGGCGGCACGCAAGCCGCCGCAGCCATAATGTCCACAGATGATGACGTGCCGCACCCGCAGTGTCTCCACTGCGTATTCGACGACGGACAGGAGGTTCAGGTCACCACGGTGCACGAGGTTGGCGACGTTGCAGTGGACAAACACCTCGCCCGGTTGCAGGCCCGTGATGACGTTCGCCGGAACACGGCTGTCCGAGCATCCGATCCACAGATACTCGGGATGCTGCAGACCTGACAGGCGACGGAAGTAGTCGGGCTCCTCGCTCACCCTGGCCGCGGCCCAGCGTCGATTGGAGGCAAGCAGGTCACTCAACACCGGCAGTTCCTCCCCGGGACCCCTCTGCGCCCCGTCGCCGCAAGGGAATCAGCCTCGGGCCGGAGTGCCCGGCTGGCCAGACGAGACCGTCAGCAACCGAGCCAGCGCAGCAGTACAGTAAATGGTCCTGCGGCATGGAATCGGTTCCCCGGTGGGCTGCCTACGGACCCGGTTGCCTGATAACTTCTGTGCAGCTGGGCTATTCAATTATTCGTTGGAGCGTTCGTCAACTTCATGGTCAGCGCCTGTACTTCAATGCGCATTCGGCAAGGCGAACTTTGCGACCGCGCCTACCTGGAGGAGCTTCAACGGCGTGCGTCGCTCGCCAACCCTGGTGACACCCCGCACTTGCTCGAGCAGCCGGAGGTCATTGCACTCCCCGAATGGCAACTGTCGTCCGGACGTGTATTGGTCGCCGAGTCCGCCTCGGTCATGCTTGGATTCGCAGTCTTGCTGGCCCCACTCGAGGGTTCTGCAGAGCTCACCGGCGTCTTTGTGGAGCCCGGCTGCTGGCGCAAGGGCATCGGCCTGCGCCTCGTGCAGGCCTGCATGTCGCGGGCTCGGTCCGAGGCTGCGCGGCGCATTTCGGTAGTCGTCAATCCGCATGCAGCGGATTTCTACAGGGCTTGCGGATTCGCGCCGACCGGCACGACAAGAACGCAGTTCGGACTGGCGTTTCTGATGTCGCTGCCGCTATGAATTGCGAGGCATCATCTCGATTCAAGTGCCGTGTACGGTCTAGCCCGTCGATCAGTCCGTCCCACTCCAGGCGGCTCCGCTGGCCTCCGCGGGCACGTGACCGGCAGCACTCGGAGCTGCTTCTGAGCCGAGCCGGCCGGCCGCTCCTGGCCGGTCGCGACCGGTACGGCCCGGGATCGCTCCCGCAGCGCGCCTGCCGGCAGATCCTGACCCGGAAGCAGACTCTTAGCGGGAGCTAGCGCTACCCGTCGCGGGCCAGGTCAGAACGACGCGTAGGCGACATCATGGTGTGTCGCAGCAGTCTTGGCGGTTTCCGACCGGGGACCGGCGTACTGCCATGGTGAAGCCATCCTCGCATCCCAGGAAAGGCCGAGGATCGGGCATGCGGACCACGTCGCGGGAACTATCCCGGGCGTCCAACCCATCTAACTGCACGTCGACCCTGCGGAAGCGCAACGAGGGACGCATGATGGGCAGCGAAGAGGTTGTTCCCGAGACGAGGGGCGTCACGGTGGAGTTGCTCGCGACGGTTGACCTTGGCCCGGAAATCGCCGGCATGGAGGGCCGCCAACTCCGGATGCGCCTGGTGACCATCGAGCCGGGAGGCGTCTTTGGCCCCGTCCACGACCACAAATGCAGGCCCGGGACGGTCTACATCCTGCAGGGAACGATCACTGACCATCGCAACGGTGTGTCTACCGACTATGGCCCAGGCGTGGGCTGGCCCGAGGACAGGAACACCAGACATTGGCTTGAGAACAAAGGGACAATCGAGGCGGTGGAGATCTCGGTTGACATCGTCAAACAAGAATAGGGCGAAGCCCTGAATCCGTCTCAGTCGGAACCCAATCGGGAATAGACCGCGCCCGGCGGGCCCGCAGCGGAACGTCGCGGGCACTTGTTTCGAGGCCCCTGTTCCAATCCGGACCGCTGGAGACCCAGCCGTTCCATGCAGCCCATGAACACCCAAGCCCCTGTCGTCAAGGTTCCAGAGATCACGCTCGGCTTCTGGGTCGTCAAGATTGCGGCGACTACTCTTGGGGAAACGGCGGGCGACGCGGTTTCCATGTCATTGGGCCTCGGTTACCTGGCGGCCACCGGCCTCTTTGCAGCATTCCTCGTTGCCGCCGTCATCGCGCAGATCAGGGCACGTCGTTTCAACGCGTGGCTCTACTGGACTGCCATCATCGCAACAACGACTGTCGGAACGACGCTTGCCGACTTCGCCGACCGATCGCTCGGGATCGGCTATTCGGGTGGCACGTTGATCCTGTTGGCCTTGCTGCTTGCCACACTGTTCTTCTGGTACAGGACACTGGGCACGGTGTCCATCTCATCCGTGAGTTCCGCGCGCTCGGAGTTCTTCTACTGGGCCACGGTCACGTTCTCGCAGACGCTCGGCACCGCACTGGGCGACTGGACCGCGGATACAGCAGGACTTGGGTACACGGGTGGGATTGCGGTCTTCGTGGGTCTCCTCACGATCACTGCGCTGGCCTATCGGTGGACCCGCATCTCACACACCTTGCTGTTCTGGGCAGCGTTCGTGCTGACCCGTCCGCTCGGTGCGGTCCTCGGGGATCTCCTGGACAAGCCCATCAGCGACGGAGGCCTTGAACTGAGTCGCATCGGTGCCTCTGCGGCGCTCATGGTCTTCATCCTGGCGTGCGTCGCGCTGCTCCCGCAGCGTGCAGCCAGCACGCAGCACTGAGTTCAGGCTGGCGAGCCGCCCGTCGGTGGCGGCCGCTCCTGGCCGCCCGCCGCCGCGCCGACTGGACCGCGGGATGTGAAGACGCACACGGGTTGAGGGCTCCTCGCGGGGCGCTCGAAGGACATGGGTCCGTACGCCGCGACTGCCGCTACAGCTTGGGGCCCCTGTTGCTCGGCTCGTCCAGGAACGTGGCAGCGTGCCTGGGCCGCCGATCAACCGAGAACGAGAAGATGTCCGGCCGCGAGTAGTGCCCACAGACATCGAGCGACCTGCGCGCTCGGTGTGCAGCGCCCAGGTCGATTTCCGCGTAGAGGATGCCCTTCTTGCGGTGGAGCGGCCCGGCGTGTATTGCACCCATCGGCTTGACCACGACGGCGTTGCCGTCGTTGACCCACTCGTCGGGATCGAACAGCAGGTCCCGACCGGGAAAGTCGGCCGGGATGTCGGATCCCTGCAGCGCGGTTGCCGTACCGATGACCCAGCAGCCCGCCTCCTTCGCGATGTGCCGCATCGTTGCCAGCCAGCTCTCGCCCACATCCCAGGTCGGTGCAACGTAGACGTCCACGCCTTGCGCGTACAGCGCATATCGAGCCAAAGGCATGTAGTTTTCCCAGCAGATCAATGCTCCGAGCCGGCCGGCCGGCGTATCCACGACCCGCAGTCCCGTCCCATCCCCCATGCCCCAGACCATCCGCTCCGGGTTGGTCGGCATCAGCTTTCGATGGCGGTTGAGGATGCTGCCGTCGTGACCGATCACGACGATCGTGTTGAAGATCGTCGTACCGCTGAACTCCTTGTCGAGCTCGTTCAGGCCCAACACGACCGTTGCACCGTGGCGGGCAGCCGCCTCCCTGACCGACTGAAGGTCTTCTCCCGAGAGATCGACCGCGCTCTCGCGAAGCCGGGCGTGGATCTCGCTCGCAAGCGTCATGTCGGCACCAGGCCGGAGACGCCAGATCCACGTGGGATAGCCAGCCACGTAGGCCTCCGGAAAGACGATGAGCGACGCACCGCGGGACGCCGCTTCAACAATGAAGTCCACGACACGAGACAGCGTCCCGCGCTTGTCCAGAAGCAATGGCGGTGCCTGTACCACCGCGACCTTGACAGCCATGCCGCACCTCCGAGACCGCTGCACAGGGGGACCCTAACCCAGGACCGCGCCAGATGGGACTGGCAGGCACTGCCGGGCGCCGACGGGACATCTGCCGGCGGGGAGACCTGACTTGCTGCGTTGCACGACAACCTCGGTCCTGGATCGGCAACTGCCGGTTCAGTCGGGCCGTAGGCGCTCTCTGGCCGACTCTGGTAGCGGGCGGTTGCGAGCTGCCGGTCGAGTGACCGGAAGACCAAGGCGTGCGAATCCGTAGCCATTAAGTCAACCGCTTCAGTAATAGGGGGGTTTCCCCCACCTTCAAATGGGACCTAGACCTACTCCAAGAATCACCTCGCGACCTGTCCAATGGGTCCCGGCTCGCTCGAGAACACGAAATTCTGTTCACGAATGAGCTGTCTGGGAAGTGCCAACAACGACCAAGGACACAAGAGGGGACAGCCGTGACGATACTCAACCAGTCCGCTTCAAGGAATGGGCGGATACGAACCACCGCAAGACGCGCAGGGGCGCTCGCGCTCGGGCACATGCTCGTCACGATCGCATACGCGGACGCCGTGTTCCCGGTCGTCACGCCCGACGATGCCAGGACCCACGGCCTCGAGTCGTTGAGAACAATCGTCGAGAGCGAGGGCGTGCCCTTGCCCTCGAATCTGAACAAGTGGGTCGCCGACATGGAAGCCGCACGCCAGCTGGGCAAGGCGTTCTTCCACGACATGGCGATCGGCTCCGACGGCATCCAGGCCTGCGTGACCTGCCACTTCAAGGCCGGCGCGGACACGCGGTCAAAAAACCAGATGAACCCGGACCTGTTGAGGGTGAAGAACGCCCGCAACGGCGACGTCGAGGGCTACTGGAAGGCCCCGGACGATCCGGACAGCTGGTTCGAGGTCGGCGGGCCGAACTACCAGCTGAAGCGATCCGACTTTCCGTTCGTCAAGGATGTCGGCTCCGGCGACAACGTCGCAAGCAGCAATGGCATCGTGTCCCCCGCGTCGGGAAACAGCAACGACGTCAGCTCGTCGCAGGGCATCGTCCTTCACTGGCTCGACGGAGTGGACCGCGGCGCGCTCGTAGACCGCGGTACCGTGATTTCGGACGACATCTTCAACGTCAACGGCGCCAACACGCGGCGCGTCGAGCCGCGGAACACGCCGACGATGATCAACGCGGTGTTCAACTTCACCAACTTCTGGGACGGACGCGCCAATAACCGCTTCAACGGGGAGAACCCGTTCGGCCAGCAGGATCAGAGGGCGCGCATCTTCAAGAGCCAGGGCGCATCCGTCGTGGTCGAGACGGTGAAGATGGAGAACGCCAGTCTGGCCTCCCAGGCGGTGGGACCGCCGCTGAGTCACTTCGAGATGTCGTTCGGCAATGGCGGCGATAACTTCCGCATCATGCCGCTGATCGGTCGCAAGGTGTTCAGCCGCTACGTACTGGAGAGCCAGTACGTGCATCCTGAAGACAGTCTGCTTGGCAGCTTGACCGACCGCAACGGCAAGATACACGTCACCTACGAGGAGCTGATCAAGCGGGCCTTCAAGTCCATGTACTGGGACTCCGAGACTTGTGTCTCCATGCCCGACCCGGAACTGTACCGCGCCAAGGGCAACCAGTTCGCCGTCAGCCACGGTCGGGTGGAGAGCTACGAGCCGCCCTGCGACCCGGATGCCTTCACGGTGAGCGAGGCCAACTTTGCCTTCTTCTACGGCGTGTCGGTCATGCTGTACGAGGCGACGCTGGTCTCCGACGACAGCCCGTTCGACCAGTGGATGCGGGGCGAGCGTACGCGCAAGTTCGGCGACAAGGAACTCAAGGGGCTGAACGTCTTCGTCAACAAGGGCAAGTGCATCAACTGTCATGGCGGGCCGGAGATGACGAACGCCTCGGTGCGCAACGCCCAGAACGGCAACAACGTCGTCGAGCCGATGGTGATGGGTGACGGCAGCGCGGCCTTCTACGACAACGGCTTCTACAACATCGGCGTCACGCCGACCACCGACGACCTGGGCCGCGGCGGCAACGACCCGTTCGGACCGTTGCCACTCGCCTTCTCGCGTCAGTTCGCGTTCGAGATGCTGGACATTGCGGAGATTCCGTTCCCGATCATCGGGTCGCCCGTCCGGAACCTGCACTGCGACCCGAACAACCGGGACCTCGATCTCGATCCGTCGACCTGCGACAGCGGCATTCTCGGCTTCACGGATCCGCAGCACGGCTTCTTCGAGGTCTGCGCGGACGTCAACCGGGACAGCAAGTGCGGTCCTGGAGACACGCTCAAGCTCAAGCGCGTCGCGGTGGATGGGGCCTTCAAGACCCCGGGCCTTCGCAACATCGCCGAGACGGCGCCCTACTTCCACAATGGCGGCGTGGCGACGCTGGCCGAGGTCGTGGAGTTCTACGACCGCGGCGGCAACTTCTGCAAGACCAACATGGATGACCTCGATCCGGACATCGAGTTCCGGCACGGGCTCCAGCTGCTGCCCGAGGAGGAAGAGGCGCTGGTGGCATTCCTGATCTCGCTCACCGACGAGCGGGTGGTGAAGCGCTCGGCGCCGTTCGATCATCCGGAGTTCACGCTCCCGGTGGGCCACGACGGCTCTGACTACGAGGTCTACGGCGACGGGCTGGGTGTGGCGAAGGAGACGCCCATCACGATCGCGGCAGTCGGCCGGAAAGGTGGCGAGCCACTGGCGGACTTCCTGGACATTGGCCACGACGGTCAGTTCGTCGCCAACCCGGTCAAGGGCGGCGTCTGCTCCGTGACCCCCGACACCGGTGGTGGTGGCGGCGGCGGCGGCAAGGGCCGCGGCAAGAAGAAGTAGGCAAAGAGCGCATACGCAGACTGCAAGTCAGCGCATCTTGGGGCGGGGCTCTCCGGAGTCCCGCCCTTTCTCGTGCCTGCAACAGACGACAGTCGGAGCCGGGTGCCGAAGGCGCAAACTGACGTACACATGGCCCATCCCGGCACCGCATTCCGGGGGACTTGGGGGGCCTGAGTGATCCGGACTCGCGGTTGCCCTCGCGCGTGTAGATGTCGCCGCTGCTCTGCACGAGGAAGCTCCGGCAGGGCAGACTGTGTGAAAGCGCGCCAGATCGTGGGATGATCGTCGCTGACCGTGCGGGGGCGGATTCTGCACCACGACGTTAGATCGGCTGCCGGTTGCCTCACCCGCTACCGGATAGCCCCGGTCGACCGGTGCCGGACGCCATGAGCAAGCCCCGGTCGACTGTCCGGTGATACCGTGAGGTTTACGTCTCCGATGGGTCCGGTCCGCTTTCACAGGCCGGGGGCATCGCTTCGGACGGACGTCCTCCTCGGCGCACTGATCCTGGCTTTTACTGCCGCGCCGACGCAGCTGCGGGTTGCCGATGTCGGAGCCCTGCACAGCGCCCTGACGCTCCAGCTGCACCCGTTCGATGCGGTCGTAAACGTGCTTGGCTACGTTCCGCTCGGGTTCGCCCTGGCGACTCGTCGCGTGACGCGCGCGCTGTTGGCCGCATTCTCACTGTCCCTTTTCGCAGAAGCGGTGCAGCTCTTCTCGACGGGCAGGGACCCGGCTCTGGCCGATGTCGTCACGAACGTCGCCGGCGCAGGCGTTGGCCTGGCGCTGGCAAGAATCTGGCGCCCTCTGCCGCACCTGGTGACGATCCCGCCGCCTGCCGGTCTGGCGGCCGCCGTGCTGGCCGTCGTATACGTCGGCCTCGGCGCTTCTGTCACCGTCGACGCCATGCTGGAAACGGCTGACGGCTGGATAGAGGCGCCGCCGTGGATGACGACGAATCCCCGCGGAAGGCTCGCGAGCGGGGTTCTCGAAGGGCACTGGACATTCGAGACGATCGATCGCGGCGTCGTCCGGGACGTCTCGGGACACGGACTCCGCGCGGCGGTGGTCAATTCGCCGGTGCTCGTGCCGGGCAGGCGCGACTCCGCGGTCCTTCTGAACGGTCGACAGTGGCTGGACCTCGGCAACCCCGTGTCCTTGCGGTTGACCGGAAGCATGACGCTGAGCGCCTGGGTCAGGCCACAGGCATTCCCATCCGACGATGCGGCGATCATCTCGAGTCTCACCGACCGGGAGCTGGGCTATCAACTGGACCTGACGATCGACCAGGGGCCGCGAACGATGAGCTTCAAGATCTCGGACGGCGCCAGTCAACTCGTGGCGAGATACGGCAGGACGCCCATCGTCACCGACAGGTGGTACCACGTGGCCGGCGTGTATGACGCCGAATCGCGAACGGTCGACGTGTACCTGGATGGCCGGCGCGACAATGGCTGCTTGCAGGGTGCCGTTTCGGGGCGGCCGCGGCCCACGGGCAGGCACGTATTCATCGGCAGGCGGGCGGGCAGCAGGGGCTACGAGTTCATCGGGGCCATTGACGAAGCAGAGATCGAGTCTCGTGCGCTGTCCGGCTCGGAAGTGGCACTCAGGGCCGGTGTAGCGGGTCCCGGTGGCGAGTGGCATCGTGAGCGCGCGGTGGAGTCGCCGCCCCGCGGTCCGGGCGAAGAGCCCTGCGTACAGGAGATCGAGCCGCACCCGCCGAGAGTCGCCGGCATGCTCATCTCGCTGGGAGTGGCCATCGGACTGGCTTGTGCGAGCCTCTGGCAGGGACTGCGCCTTCGCCTGGCGATCTTCGTCTTCTGTCTGCTGGCGCTGGTGGTCGACATGCTCGTGGCAGTCCCGAAGTTGGCCCTTCAGCCCGTGTGGCTGGCCGTGCTATACGTGTTCACAGGTGGAGCAGCGGTTGTGCTCGCAGAACGGGAAGCGCGTGGAGGCAGCTCGGATTGACGATGCAGCGACCGGTCTGCGTCATCACGGGTGCGACGTCCGGCATCGGACGCGCCGCGGCCCTGGAGCTGGCGGGTCGAGGCGCACACGTTGTGATGCTCGGGCGCAGGAACACCGTCGGAGACGCCCTCGCGCGGAGGGCGCGGGAGCGAGGCGGCGGCGACCGGTCGACGTTCATCCGTACGGATCTGTCCGATTTCGGGCAGGTTCGGAGTGCGGCGCGCGAGATCACCTCGCGGTTCGATCGTCTCGATGTCCTCATCAACAATGCCGGTGCCCGCAACGATCGCTATCTCGCATCGGTGGACGGACTCGAGCTGACATTTGCCGCCAACCACCTCGGGCACTTCCTGCTCACCTGCCTGCTCCTTGACCGGCTCCTGAGCGCGCCGGCTGCCCGTATCCTGACGGTGTCATCCGGTGCCCATTCCGGTGCGGTCGCCGGCGACGATTGGGAGCAACGACCGAACACCTACGATCGCAGGCAGGCCTACGCTCGGTCGAAGCTGGCCAACGTGATGTTCGCCTATGCCCTGGCGGAGCGCCTGCAGGGCAGCGCGGCCACGTCCAACGCACTGGAGCCCGGTGGCGTCGCATCCGGGTTCGCCCGCAACAACGGGTTCAGGAGCTGGCTGAGGCACCTCGGGGCTCATCTGATCCGGAGGGACCTGTCGCTTCCGGCGACCGCAGCACGAGCGGTCGTGTCTCTCGCTCTGGACCCATCACACGCCGGACGCAGCGGCTGTTACTTCAGTTGCGGAAGAGAGGCCCGTTCTTCGTCACTGTCCTACGATACGGAGGAGGCCGAGCGGCTTTGGCAGCTGAGCCTGCGCAAGACGGACTTGACGGCGCAGGAATGCGCCTGCTGGTGGCGGATTGCGCCGCGGGACGCAGGCTCGAGATCGGCATCGGGACCCGATGCACGCTGTCGAACGTAGGATTCCAGCCCGCGGGCTGTTCGATGAGGCGTTCGATCTCAGCGGCCAACTCGGTCAGGCGGGCGGCACGCGGTCAGCGTCGGCGTCCCGCGAATCCTCTGCCCGCCGGCACATGTTCCGGGTCATGCACTTGAAGATGAACAGGTGCGCCGGGACCAGGGCGTACCAGTAGACGAGTCCCCAGACGCCGGCCGGGTGCCAGTACGCGGTCGCGGTCAGTCGGGAGCCGCCATCGTCGAGCGGTTGCAGGACGATCTCGAGGACGCCCGCTCCCGGCGCCTTCATGCCGAACGAGAGCGTCAGCCGGCGCCCGGGCTCGACCCCGATGACGTGCCACGAGTCGACGTGGTCGCCGACGCGAAGCTCG
>Ga0209536_100015683_pt1 | contig 10807 bp, 7 predicted proteins | sample DeeMarSeWOR28_12_FD_187461 | JGI IMG/M metagenome (GOLD analysis project Ga0209536, IMG submission 187461) | Marine sediment microbial communities from White Oak River estuary, North Carolina - WOR-2-8_12 (SPAdes) (version 2) | ecosystem: Environmental > Aquatic > Marine > Intertidal zone >...
GGATACTAGCAGCGAAACATCAAGCACGACTGTCCAGATTGGTGGGATCGCCCAATCGATGATCGAAAGCGTGGTCAACCTGCTGGTCCAAATTGGTTGGGCCCTGGTCATTTTCTTCTTCATGATCAGCGCTGCGATATCCCTGCCAAGACCCTCACGTATGGGTTTGGATCCAAGCCACTCGGCTGTTGGGAAATTATCCTCCATTACAGAGGATGTACGCAAGTATATGACTGTGCTGACCGGAGTAAATTTCCTGGTTGGCCTTGGGGATACTCTCTTTCTTTTGGTCCTGGGAGTAGATTACGCTATTCTATGGGGGCTATTAGCCTGGTTCATGGGTTATATCCCTTCGATCGGCTTCATGATCGCGTTAATTCCTCCAGTTCTGATGGCCTACGCGCAATACGGTATTGAGACCGCATTAATTGTCCTGTTGGGCTACATCCTGATCAACGGCGGGGTGCAGAACTTCATCCAACCCAAGATCATGGGTGACAGGTTGCGGATTTCGCCGTTGGTTGTTTTCGTAGGTTTGTTTGTGTGGGGCTACTTGCTGGGTGGCATCGGGGCTATCCTGGCGGTGCCGCTGACCATGCTGGTGCTGATTGCCCTGGAAAACTTTCCCGGGACCCGTAACCTGGCGATCCTGATGCGCTACACCGGTGAGGAGAAAAAGGAAGAACGTGAAAAAGCCGCCACCCATTTTAAAGGCCTGTTTGGTAGGATCACTGGCTCTCACCATCCCGATGGAGAACCAGAGCCAGCAGGTCATGAATGAAGATCAATTCCAGACCGCAAATGAGCATGTATGATGCAACCTGGACCAAAAATTGTTCGTCAAATCGTTGCTTCGAGCGATCCCATCCAATCCTTTCTCAATCCTTGCGAGGGGAATGATGTCTTCTAACCATCGACTGGATCTTGATCTCCGCCTGGGGTTTGACCCGGAATATTTACCGAAATTCGAGGAAAATCTCTTCATCGAAGGACCACGAACCGCTCGCCGCCTGACGAATTTCTTCGCCCTGCTCTTGTTCGCGACCATCATCGCCACCTATGGCGTGACCTCGGATTCTTCTACAACCGTAATTGGCGCCATGCTCGTGGCGCCATTGATGACACCGATTATCGCCACGACGGCGGCGGTTGTGATGGGTTCCACGCCTCGCGCTCTGCGCGCCTTCGCACTTACAATCGCCGGGGCTGTTTTGGTAATCTGCATCGCTTACTTACTGACCTGGGTGATTCCCGATGCGACGATCTCATTCACAGAAAATGATGAGATCAGTTCGCGCACGAACCCTGGACTCTATGCTCTCGTGACTGCCTTAGGGGCAGGGGCGGCGGGGGCCTTTATCACTTCCCGGGCTGAGATATCTGACGCGATCGGCGGTGTTGCCATCGCCGTCGCCCTGGCGCCACCCTTGTGTGTAATTGGGATCTCACTCCAGCAAGGACAATGGGATGCTGCCAGTGGCGCCTTTCTGCTATTTCTGACCAATTACCTGGCAACCCTGCTTGCGCGGGGCCTGGTACTGATGGTCGTAGGTTTATATAAGCAAGGGATCATGCAAGGACAAGCTCAATTCCGCCGAGCTGGATTACTTGTATTCATCGTGGGTATTTTAGTGATATCCATTCCCCTCGCTTTCACGACCTACTCAGGATTAATGGACCTCAATGATGAAAGTAATGCGACCTTGGATGTACAAACTTGGCTGGAAGACACCACTTATGTGGTCGAATCTGTAGAGGTCAACGACAATTTGGTAGTTGCAACCGTGGATGGAAGCGGTGAGCTGCCCGACCTGCAGGAGCTCGCAAACCAGCTGGCTGGTGTGCTCAACGGTCCAGTTACCGTAGATCTACGCATAATACGAGCCATTATGAGCAATAGCAGTTTTCCATAATCAAAAATCAACACCTGGCAAACCCAGGCACGGAGGCACCAAAAAATATGACCTCTCACTTCCACTCCAAACTGTTAGAAATAACGCCCACCTGAGTTGAAATTTGTTGTTAACCGGTCTTCCCGGCAGGCTTAATATGTAAAGGAGAGCTCACAATGATAGACCCACAAGCAAAAGCAAGACCTTATTTCCGTTTGATGATCCTGGTCGCCATAATGGGTTTCGTCAGCGCTGTTGTCACCTTCATATTTATGGCTATCTCCAACCAGCTCACCGACCTGGTTTGGGACAACGCTATCTCCATCCGAGGCTTGGAACCCTGGATGTTTACCCTGATCGTGTGTACCCTGGGTGGATTGCTGGTTGGTATCTTGGTGAGGATTTTTGGTGATCATGAAGCCATCTTCTTCCGCTTATTGCAGGAATTTGGCAAAACAGGGCGCTTTAACTACCGCAACGCGCCGGGCATCTTGATCACTGCACTCGTTTCACTCGTCGCCGGCGGCGCCGTGGGACCGGAAGCACCGCTTGCGGACGCCTGCGGCGGTCTGGGGACCTTGGCTGCGGATAAACTGAAGCTCAATGATGCTGAGACGCGCGTGATGGGATTTGGTGGTATAAGCGGTATGCTGGCTGCATTCATCACCAACCCATTCGGTGGCTCCCTTCTCGCCTTGGAGTCCGCACAGGGCGGCGAGTCTGGGAAAAAGGTTTATTTCTGGGGGCTCTTCCCCAGCCTGGCGGCATCCGCGGTGGCTACCGTGACATTTGTTCTATTAACGGGGCAGTTTTTTGCCCGTTTGTACAAATTTCCCACCTATTCTCCTTCAATAATTGACCTGTTATGGGCGGTACCACTGAGCATAATTGGAGCGATCGCTGGCCTGGTATTCATGGTCTTGCTCACATCCCTGGAAAAGGTGATGGTGCGCTTTAAAAAGCGCGTGATTTTACGGGGTTTGATCGGTGGGCTGGGGATGGGCATCATCGGCGCACTGCTTCCCTTGACCCTTTTTTCAGGGGAGGATCAAACCGTCACGCTGATTAAAACCGCTGGTGAGATCGGTGTCGTGATGTTGATCGTGCTGGCTTTCAGCAAGCTGTTGGCGACCAGCCTGCTCCTGACTACCGGCTGGAAAGGTGGCTATGTCTTCCCAATCATGTTTGCTGGAATGGCCCTCGGCCTGGCCTGCGACCAGCTTTTACCGGGTCTTCCGGTATCGGTAACTGTTGCATCGGTGCTGGCCGGTGCACTCGTCGCAGCATTGAGGGCACCCTTGTTTTCGGCGCTCTTCACGCTTGCCTTTGTTGAACCAAGCCTGGCAGCCGTGGTAGCAATCGCAGTTCTGATTAGTGCATTGATGGTCTCATACATCGCGCTGCGGCAAGCCCGCAAGAATCAAGCAGATGCGCAACCAGTTGAGGCACAGACCGATCAGTAAGTACTGCAGAGAAATGGTGAGACATCTCCTCAGAACCACGTGATCCCATCACCAAGGAGAATAATCCAGGAAAAACTCATTATAGAGAACATCAAGGATAATCTTAACCTGGGATTTTAAGCAAGAATACCCCTCCCGATTCTGGTTCATACCACCCCAGAGGTGGAATATCTCCTTGCTTAATTTTAGATCCCTGGATATTGCGCGCAATCCACCCCCAGATAAAAACCCGATAGCACGCTGCTCAAAAGCATAGTTGCCATTAGGCTTGCGAATTTGGGATACTTTCCCTTGGGAAATTCTTTGGAAGCTTGTCCTGAACCCTCTAATGCATGCTGGAGGGAAGAAAATTTTGAAACGTTTTTGGAACCATGATGCATGTCTAGGATCATGGGGTTAGATCAGCTCTTTTCTCTTTACCATAAAGTATTAAGATAAATAAATTGTCCACCCATTTCATTAATGATTTCTACGAAGAACAATGCTCTGGATTTGAGCTGTTTTTTTTCATCACAACCATTACGGCTCTGGATATGCCCCGCTCCAGGAAAAGGTTGGTATCATTAGCTGCGGATGGCAATACAGGAGAACTACCCAATACACTACATTTCTGGCGGGGGCATACCATTCCCCCAATGAGAGGAGCACCACATGATCCCAAAACTTGCATTCGGTCGCACAGGACACATAAGCACAAGGGCAATATTTGGTTCTGCAGCCCTTGCTGGTGTAACCCAGGCCCAAGCAGACCAGACCCTGGAACTGCTACTGGAGTTCGGCATCAACCATATCGATACTGCCGCCTCTTATGGCGATGCTGAACTGCGTATTGGTCCCTGGATGGCGCAACACCGCCAGGATTTCTTCCTGGCTTCCAAGTCAGACAAGAGGACCTATGCTGGAGCAAAAGAGGAGCTGCATCGTTCCTTGGAGCGCTTGCAGGTGGATTATATCGACCTGTGGCAGATGCATTACCTGATCGAGGAAGAAGATTGGCAAACCGCTATGGGTCCCGGCGGCGCATTGGAAGCCTTCATCGAAGCCAAAGAGCAAGGCCTGGCTCGCTTCCTGGGAGTGACAGGTCACGAGCTACGGGTAATTGACTTCCACTTGCGCAGCCTGGAACGCTATGACTTCGATTCGGTATTATTGCCTTACAGCCCGGTAATGATGGATAACCCGGTTTATGCGGATGGTTTTGAAAACTTGATGTCAATTTGCCAGGAACGAAACGTTGCTGTCCAAACGATCAAATCCATCTCCCGGGGTCCCTGGAAGGACAAGGAACAGAAGTATGCAACCTGGTATGAACCTTTTGAAGACCAGGCACAAATTGACGCCATCGTCGGTTGGGTGCTCAGCCGCCGGGGCGTCTTCCTCAACACCGCAGGAGATATTCACCTCTTACCCAAGGTGCTTGATGCAGTTCAACGTTTCGATGAAGCAGCTACCCAGGCAGACTTTCAACAAATCCTCTCGCAGATGGAAGTTGACCCGCTCTTCACTTGAGCCAACAAACGACCAATATTCACTACAATACATCTCATTTTTCAGGTGAGATAGGCCTGGGAAATCTTCCAGACTCGCAGGGGACCCTTTCGGGTGTTCATGAATTACTTTGCACGATCTTCATGCAAATTCTTTTCGGCTGGGTTGACAGCTTCTTTTAATTCGCCTCGCTTTTCTTAAAAAAATCAAAATCAGTGAGACAAAACTAGAACTCAACTGTATAATATCTTGACTGCCTGAGGTAATGCTAAAAGAATATCAGAAAAACGTTTTTTCGATTAGTTCTCGAAAAGAAGGGATTTGCAATGGAAAATTCTTCGGACCAGACACCTGTCGTCGAACTGCGTGGTATTAAGAAGCATTTTGGTGCTGTTCAAGCCCTGCGAGGAGTCGACCTGGCATTAATGCATAATGAGGTTTTAGGACTTGTGGGGGATAACGCGGCTGGAAAATCAACCCTGATGAAAGTCCTGAGTGGTGCATATATCCCTGATGGCGGAGATATTTTCATCGAGGGAAAGCGTGTTTCATTCGCCAATCCAATGGACGCCCGCCGTTTGGGAATCGAAATGGTTTACCAGGATTATGCCCTTGCCAACAACCTTGATGTATCCAGCAATGTGTTTATGGGTAGAGAAGTGGTGCGCATCAAGCTTGGCCCATTGGGTGTCATGGATTTTGCCCACATGGAACAGGAGACGAAGGCCTTGCTTGAGCGCCTCAGGATTGACATTTCATCTGTGCGTTTGAAAGTAGAAAGGTTATCCGGTGGGCAGCGTCAGGCTGTAGCAATCGCCCGAGCAACAGCATTTGACGCCAAGGTTATCATCATGGACGAACCCACAGCTGCTTTGAGTGTAGCAGCCATTGACAAGGTGCTTGAGCTGGTGAAAGAACTTAAAGCGCAGGGTTCATCAATCATCATCATCAGCCATCGCCTGGAAGACATCTACCGGGTAAGCGATCGCATGATCGTTCTCCGCCAGGGCCGCAAAGTCTCAGATTCTCCGGTGGAAGGTGATATTCATGAATTCCGCGAGAAGGTCGTCGCTTACATGATTGGTGCACGCGATGATTTTGCCGAACGAACAACTGCTTGATTTCAACATGGAGGCACAAGATGTCATTCGCCAGTGATGTTCGTAGAGTGCTGCGAGAGAATATCCGTGATTATGGGATGTTCATCGCATTATTTGTTATTGTCCTGTTTTTTACAATTACAACCAACGGGCTGTTCATTTCTCCAAGAAATATCGTTAACCTGGTAAATCAAACTGGCTATATCGCGGTCTTGGCGGTTGGAATGACGTTGGTCATCGTCATCCGGCATATTGATCTTTCTGTTGGTTTCCTGGCTGGGTTCCTTGGCGCAATAGCTGCTATAGCCATGGTCCAATGGAATTTACCGGTTTGGGTGGTCATTCCATTAGTTCTGTTCCTGGGCATCATAGCGGGACGAATCACATCTTTTATGGTCGCAGATTTGGGTATCCCCGCCTTTGTTGCAACACTTGCTGGTTGGTTGGGCTATCGTGGCGCGCTGCAGCTTGTTACTCGCTCCACCGGCACGATCATTATCCCAAACGACGATTTCAATGCCATCGGAAATGGGTTTATTCCTGAATTTCCATTTGGCGAAGTCATACCAGGAATGCATAATCTCACCCTTTTCCTGGGGATTTTTGGTATCGCATTATTCGTAACCGGAGAATTAATAAATCGGGTTAGGTTGCAGAGTCAAAACCGGGAAGTGCAATCAATGGAGATGTTTATTATCAAGCTTGTTGCAGTCTCGGCATTAATTGGAGCCATTACCTGGATATTAGCGGGGTATCGAGGTTTATCGTGGACCGCTGTCGTGATATTAATCGTGGTCTTTGCATACCATTTCATGACCACGAGGACGGTCCTCGGCAGGCGCATTTATGCGGTTGGTGGGAATCCAGAAGCAGCTGAATTAAGCGGTATCAGTGTCAAGCGCATAACGCACGTGGTATTTGGTTCAATGGGTATGCTCACGGCTTTGGCGGGGATCTTGTTTGCCTCTCGGTTGCAATCTGCAACCACGCAGGCTGGCACTTTGTTCGAATTAGACGCTATTGCGGCTTCATTTGTGGGCGGTGTTTCAGCAGCTGGTGGCGTCGGCACCGTGGCAGGCTCCCTGATTGGCGCCCTGGTCATGACATCGCTTACTAACGGGATGAACTTGATGGGAATCGACATCTCCTACCAGTACATTGTGCGAGCTATCGTGCTTGCAGGTGCGGTTATCTTCGATGTCGCCACCCGCAGAAGGGAACAATAATTTCTCCAAAGAAACAGGCTCGACCTTTATGATGATTTGTAGCAAATACTAGGTGGTGAAAATTTCATTCCTGAAGTTCATCAAATCATCAATTATTCGCTGAGCTGCTGGAATTCCAGCAGCTCAGCAAGAACTTATTACCAGTGTAGTAATCCTCGAATCGATACACCATTAACGTATCCCCCTCCAAGACACCCGGAACTCGCACATCAGAGATAGCTTAACCAGCAACTCCTGGCGGGAATTAAATTATCTCTGCGTTCCCCTTTCAGAGATGCTGTAAACCCTGTCCCCCGGTCGGACTGTTACTGCATCATGAACATCGTTCAATACCAGCAGGAAACCACGCCTGCCGTTTCCCAGGAATTGAAGGACAGATTTTAGCTCATCAGCGGGGAGTTTCTCTTGCTGACTTTGGGCAGCAAAGTGGCTGAACTCATTGCATGGTGCGGCGAACCTGACCGTATCCAATATTGCCACCTCACCGGTATCCTGGTTCTCAATGCCGATCCGCTGGCCAATGTCTTCCGGCCAGACTTCTTCCCCAAACTCGATGATGATGTTTTCGCCCGCGACGCCGTAACCCATGTGATCACCAAAACGCTCCCGCATGGCGTCATAATGAGATGTGAAACCGATGCAAACCAGATCGTCTTCATCGTAAGCTTTATCAGGGTGATTGATGTGGTGGATATCAAGCACATGTTCCCCGTTGGTTGTGATGGCTTCAATTCCCTGGGGAGTGATTTTGAGGGTGTCCACTACCACTCGCCTGGATGCGTCATAGAAGTAGCCTGTCGGGGTTTCGATAATTAACCCGGTTGGCTGCAGCTGAGTCAGCTTGACAGTTCCTAGTTCCCGATACATTTCGACCATGCTGAAATCTCCAGTAAAACGTTAATCTGGTTACATTTTACCCGATCAACTTCTTTGCATCTCGTTCTGCTGCGGAAAGAATCACTTCAAGTTCTGCAAGCACCTCTCCAGGTAAAGGTCGCGGTCGATGGGATGCTTCGATCTGTTTGAATCTTTCCAATGCCACCTTGCGAGGATCCCGAAGTTGATTGTCAGCCTCATACTGATCTCGCAGTTCGGATATTTGAAAGCCCCGGATTCTATCCCGTGTATGCTTTTGTGCCAGGTAATGGCCACGCTGCCCAACCGATTTGATCACTTCGAAGGAATTGTCTATCTCGTTCATATTTGTGCTGTTCAACATGGCATGTATGTGCAGATATGCGTCATGAGCCAAGATCACTTCCTCTGGATACAGGGTCATGGCACTTCCAACCAAGCCGAGTAATCCGCAAATTTCACCTCCAGCAATGGCACTCAAGGCAGTTCCAAGACCAACCTCGTAACCCGACTGCCACCCTAACTCAGGTGCATCGCCGCTCACGCGGGCACCACCAAGGCAGGGTACTTTCCAGGCATGCGCCAGCTGCTTTGCCAAAAGGTAGGACATTGTTGGCACTTCGCTGATGTACCTTCCCGTACGAGGATCGATCAGGGATGTAAATATCGCATGAAACACAGGGGTGCCTGGATAGGCAAGCTGCATCAGCACCATGGCACTGATTACTTCTGCATCACCCATGACAAGCGCGCCAAGGGGTTCAGCGGGTGCAGTTGACCCCATGGTGGGCATTGCCATGAAGCTGACCGGTATCCCGGACTCAGCATAAACGAGAGCGCTTTCTATCCCTTCCTTATCGTGACCTAGCGGTGATATCGTACAAATATTTGCGCAGATAGGCGGACGTTGAACTAACCTTTCAGGACTGCCTGCGACCACGGTCGCCATCTCCACGATGTACTGCGCCAACCGCGGATGCATCGTTGTCCCACCGCGCACGTGTTTCAAAGTATTTGTCAGGCCAGCATGACATTGGTGGAGCGCTGCAGTTTGCCCATAATCCTGGGCACTGACCATCGGCCAGTAGAAACCAATCAGAGGAAGTGCATCAACTACCTTTGCCATCATAGCTACATCCTCTTTGCGTGAGGCGCGTTTCTCGCGAGTCTCCAGGTCAATCACATGTACACCCGTACCATCGGTAGAAAGATAACTACAACGGCCGTCCAGGATCAGATCAAACCGTTCCTCCCTCCCTCCCAGGATGAAGGCTCTCGGGGCTGTGGACATGGCTTTCATCACCAGGTCAGGAGGAATCTGGACAATTTCCCTTCCCATATCCACCTTGGCTCCGTGATCGGCAAGGATTTGCAATGCTTTTTTGGAGGGAAATTTCACGCCCACCTCATCCAGGAGCTGTATTGTTTTTTGTTGGAGAGCTTCAATCTCTGGGTCTGACAAGACTCCAGTATCTAATGGTGAGGTAAAAGGTATCAGATCCGGGGTTTTAGAGAACATGCTGATTCCTCCATCATGTTAGTCCAGAATATTTTAATTATTGGAGAGCCATACACCTGCGTGAGAGGATAAATTCTCATTCTTGCATTGGACTCCGGGATTTCTTGTCTGGAAATTGTTGGATCCCGATCACGAGACTGATGTTCTTGATCAGACCCATGCTTCCCCTGCTTCATTGGACAAATCTGGATGGGTTAGATGATAGGCAAAACTGCATCTGTTAATCTTACCTCCAATATTTGGCACCGGCGCATGGGCAATATAACCCTGCGATGAGTCAGTCAGGATGCCTTCACCACAAATATTTCCACCATCCAAGAAAAGGAATGCGAAAAATTATTTCCTTCAGAATTTTTCTTTAACGGGAGATATTGTACCGTCCAGAAAATCATGATTCGTCAATAAGATCGATATTTTACTACCGATTCATCATGATATTACCGATTAATGTGCGGTTTCGTGGTATATTTTTGGAGTTGAAAGCAAAAAAGAAAAGGATGTTGCATGGGATTTGAAATTCTCAAACATGGGGCAAAGGTCGATGATATTGATTTGAAAATCATCAAGATTCTGAATGAAGACGGTCGAGCCTCTTTTTCCCACATCGCCAAAGCATTAGGCGTTTCACCAGGAATGATACGCCAGCGCTATAATCGCCTGGTTGATGAAGGTGTTCTCCAGGTTGTAGCCATCACGAATCCATTGCTGATGGGATTGACAACAATGGCACAAATTGGTGTCAGGGTTAACGTTCACCGCATGCAGGAGATTGCAAACCAGATCGCTGCTTTTGAAGAGGTCATTTACCTGGTTCTGCTGACCGGCAGTTATGATCTGTTCATTGAGGTGGTTTGCCGGGATAGGGACCATCTCCTGGAATTCCTCACCAATAAACTGTACTCCGTTGAAGGAGTCAATGAGGCTGAGACCTTCGTTTATCTGCGTATCGCGAAAGAAGAATATACCTGGGCTGCAGCTGGATTAGCAGCAGCTGGATTAGCGGCGTATTATTATAAGCAGGATATTGCTGATTTATATCAGTCAATAAAACCGCATATTATGAAGTCACTTAAGGGCATGTGGAATGGAGCAGTGATGACTCCTTTATATTTTACATTGACGATGTTTGCTGCAGGTGAAGAAAAACCAAAAGATTTTAAAGAGTATGGCCAGGCAATGGCCTTTTGCACTTTTGGAGGGGCTGTTTTAGGAGCAGCTACATATCATATAATCCCGGATATAAACATCCCTTATGTGAATTTTG
>Ga0209536_100015684_pt1 | contig 10807 bp, 10 predicted proteins | sample DeeMarSeWOR28_12_FD_187461 | JGI IMG/M metagenome (GOLD analysis project Ga0209536, IMG submission 187461) | Marine sediment microbial communities from White Oak River estuary, North Carolina - WOR-2-8_12 (SPAdes) (version 2) | ecosystem: Environmental > Aquatic > Marine > Intertidal zone >...
CCGACCAGGGCCCCGGCGCCGAGCGGCGCGTACATCTTGTGCCCGGCGAGGACCACGAAGTCGAGGTGCTCGGGATCGGCGTCGGGCTTCATGTCGACGCGGCGGTGGGGGGCGAGCTGCGCGACGTCCACGACGATCTTCGCGCCGACGTCGTGTGCCATGCGCGCGAGCCGATGCACCGGTTGAATGAACCCGGTCACGTTCGAGGCGGCGGTCACGGCGACGATGGCGATGCGGCCCTCGTACTTCCTGAGCTGGCGCTCGAAATCCTCCTCATCGAGGCGGCCGTCGGGGGTGGCGGCCACGTACACGCACCGGGCGCGGTTGCGCCACGGGAGATCGTTGGAGTGGTGCTCCATCACGGTCGTGATCACGACCGAGTCATCCTCAAATGGAAGACGGTAGGAGAGCTTGTTCACCGCCTCGGTGGTGTTCTTGCCGAAGATGACCGTGTTCGTGGCCGGATCAGCGCCCACGAAGCGCGCGATGATCTCATGCGCCTGGTCGTATACCATGGTGGAGAGGCGCGACTTGAACCCCGAGCCCCGGTGCACGCTGGAGTAGAGCGGAAGAAACTCCGCGATCGCGTCGGCCACGTCCCGCAGCGGCGGTGTGCTCGCGGCATTGTCGAGGTTGACGTACGGCACCATGCTTCCGTCGAGCAGAGGCGTCGGCTGGTCGATACCGACCACCCGGTCGCGCAGCGACGTCGTCCCCCCCACGGCTCCCATCAGGCTGGCACCACCCGGACCGGGCAGACCTTGAGCTCGGCCGTGTGCGTCACGGGATCGTAGCCGCCGCCGGTGAGCACGTTCACCGGGGTGTCGTTGAACGCGAAGCTCGCGAACACCGTGCCGCGCGGGGAGCGGCGCGTGGCCTGCACCTTGATCGTGACACAGCCACGCGGGCTCGACATCGCGGCCCACCCGCCGTCGCTGAGGCCCCACGCCGCGACGTCGTCCGGATGCACCTCGAGGGTCTCCTCGTGCAGCAGGTAGTCGATGCCCGCCGAGCGCCCCGTCTGAGTGCGCGTGTGGTACGACTCGAGGCGGCGCCCCGTGGTGAGCCAGACGGGGAAGTCGTCGCTGATCGTCTCGGCGGGGTCACGGTACTCGATCACGCGGAACAGGCCGCGCCCGCTCACGAACTCCCGCTCGTGCAGCCGCGGCGTGCCGGGGTGCCCCTGTTCCGGCACCGGCCACTGGTACTCGCCCCGATCGATGCGGTCCCAGTCGAGGCCGAAGTAGATCGGCGACACGCTGCACAGCTCGTTGAATACTTCCCTGGCCGAGGGATAGTCGAAGCCCTGGAAGCCGAGCCGCTTCGCGATCTCGCAGATGATCCACCAGTCGGGCTTTGCGAGGCCCGGCGGATCCACCGCCCTGCGGATGCGCTGCACGCGGCGCTCCGTGTTGGTCTGCACGCCGTCGGTCTCACCCCATGCGGCGGCGGGGAGCACGACATCGGCGAGTTGCGCGGTTTCAGTCATGAAGATGTCGATCACGATCAGGTGATCGAGCGCCTTCAAGGCGCGCTCGCAGTGATGCCGGTCGGGGTCGGAGACGACGGTGTTCTCGCCGTCGATGATCATGGCCCGGATCTGGTCTCCGGCCATCTCCAGCGCCGTGACCTTGGTGGGGCCCTTCTCGAGATCGGTCTTCCGGCCGTAGAGCCGCTCGAACTTCTTCTGATTCTCGGGGTCGGTAACGGGCTGGAAGCCGGCGTAGTTGTTGGGCAGGGCGCCGCTGTCGCCGGCTCCCTGAATGTTGTTCTGCCCGCGCATCGGATTGATGCCTGTGCCCTCGCGCCCGATGTGTCCCGTCATGAGCGCCAGATTGCCCAGGGACTGCACGTTGTCCACGCCGCAGATGTGCTCGGTGATGCCCAGCGTGTAGTAGATCGCGCCCTTGTCGGCGCGGCCGTACCACAGCGCGGCGGTTTCAATGTCCTTGGCCGGGACGCCGGTGATCTGCTCGGCCCACTCGGGCGGGAACTGCTTCACGTGCTCGAGGAAGGCCTCGCTCTCCTTGGTCCGGTCGGCGAGGAACTCCGGATCGACCAGGCCCTCGCGCTGGATCACGTGCGCCATCGCGAGCAGCAATGCCACGTCGGACCCCACGCGGATCGGCAGGTACAGGTGCGCCAGGTCGGCGAGCCCGATGCGCCGCGGATCGGCCACGATCATCTTCGCCCCCCGCTTGAGCGCCCGCTTGAGTCGGGTCGCCGCCACGGGGTGGCACTCCGTCATGTTGGTCCCGATCGCGAAGATGACGTCGGGCTTCTCCATGTCGGCCAAGGGGTTGGACATCGCTCCCCGTCCAATCTGGGCTGCCAGACCGGCAACCGTGGGAGCGTGTCACGCACGGCTACAGTTGTCGATGTGGTTCGTCCCCCACCCCGCGCGCATGAGCTTCTGGACGGCGTAGGCGGCCTCGCTCGGCGCGCGCCCCGAGGCGACGGCGTACACGGCGTGCCGGCCGTGCTGATCCACGACCCGCCGCAGGCCCTCCGCCGCCCGGTCCAGCGCGGTGTCCCAGTCGGCCTCGTGCAGCTCGCCGTCGTCGCCTCGCACCAGCGGGGTCTTGAGCCGGTCGGGATGCTGCACGAAGTCGTACGCGAACTGCCCCTTCACGCAGAGGGCGCCGTGGTTGGCGGGTCCGTCCATGGCAGGCTGGATGCCCACCATCGTGTCCCCCTTGGTGAGCACGTCCACCGAGCACCCCACGCCGCAGTACGCACAGATGGTGCGCGTCTTCTCGATCGCGCCGGGGAGCTCCGCAAAGCGGATCGCCTTCTTGTCGGCGAGCGCGCCGGTCGGACAGGTCTGCACGCACTGGCCGCAAAACGTACAGGCGGAGTCCTTGAGGAGCCCCTCGAACTCTACGGTGATCTGCGTCTCGAACCCGCGGTTCATCACGCTGATGGCGTGGTCGCCCTCCTGCTCGGCACAGACCCGAACACAGCGGTAGCACGAGATGCAGAGGTCGTAGTCCCGGAGGATGAACGGGTTGTCGTCGTCCTCCCGCGTCGCGCCCGAGCGCTTGCCCCGGAACCGGCCGCCCCGGGCATCGTAGCGGTCGACCAGCGTCGCGAGCTCCTGCGCGGCGTATCCCCTGAGCGGGTCCACATCGATCTCACGGTTCTCCGAGGCCACCATCTCGAGCAGCGTCTTGCGGTGCTTCTCCAGGGTCGCCGTGCTGGTGCGCACCACCATGCCCGGGGTGGCCTTCGTGGTGCACGACGCGACCGGGAGGCGCTGGCCCTCGACCTCCACCACACAGAGGCGGCACCCCCCGAATGCCTCGAGCCGCTCGTCGTAGCAGAGGGTGGGGATGTCCGTCTTCACCCGCTGCGCCACCTCGTAGATCGTTTCGCCGTCGGTGAAGCTCACGGCCGCGCCGTCGAGCATCATCGTGTGCGTCTTCAGGTCTTTCTCGGTAGCGATCATGAGTCCATCCTCATGTCTGCACGTGCTGCGCCACGCGCTCCGGGAAGTACTTGAGCAGGCTCTCGGTGATGAGCGGCGCCGCCAATCCCAGGCCGCACGCGCTCACCGCCTTCATCGTCGCGCCCAGGTCCGACACCTCGTCGATCCAGGCCGAGAGCTCCGTTGGGCCCGCCTCGCCCGCGAGCCGCTCCGTGAGTCGTTGGGTGCCGATGCGACAGGGGAAGCACTTGCCGCACGACTCGTGAGCGAAGAACGACATCGCGTCGCGCGCGACGGCGATCATGTCGCGGGTGCTGTCGAAGACCATGATTCCGCCGGCGCCGAGGAACGAGCCCTTGGCCCGGATCCCCGGCTCGTCCAGCGTCACCTCGAGGTCGTCGGCGGCGAGGAAGCCCCCCGACAGTCCAGCCATGGTGACCGCCTGAATCTCGCGGCCCTCGAAGGGTCCGCCGGCCCATTCGTACAGCAGCGTCTTCAGAGGCAGTCCGATCGGCACCTCGTAGTTCCCGGGCCGCTGGATGTCGCCCGAGAGGCTGATCACCTTGGTGCCGGCGTGGCCGTTCATCCCGAGGTTGCGGTACCACTTGCCGCCACGGCGAACGAGCTGCACGGCGGCGGCGAGCGTCTCCACGTTGTTCACCACGGTGGGCAGGTTCTCGTAGCCGTGGGTCACCGGGAACGGCGGACGATTGCGAGGGAAGGGGTGCTTGCCCTCGAGGCTGTTGAGCAGCGAGCCTTCCTCGCCGCAAATGTAGGCGCCGGCGCCGCGGCGCAGGTGGACGTGGAAGGCAAAGTCGGTTCCCAGGATGCTGCCCCCCAGAAGCCCGGCCTGTTCCGCTTCGTGGATCGCGTGCTGCAGCACGCGGAAGGCCTCGGGGTACTCGTAGCGCAGGTAGACGAACCCGCGGGTCGCACCGGTGGCGTACGCCGCCAGCGTCATGCCCTCGAGCACCGCGTGTGGGTCGTGACACAGGATCGCCCGGTCCTTGAAGCAGCCCGGCTCGCCCTCGTCGGCGTTGCAGACGACGGTCTTCGGATGGGCGGCCGCATCGGCGACCGCCTGCCACTTCGTCCCGGTGGGGAACCCGGCGCCGCCGCGCCCGGCGAGACCGTTCTCGGTGACCAGGTGGATCAGGTCGGCGGGCTGGAGCTCGGTGACCGCCTTGGTGAGCGCCTCGTAGCCGCCGGTGCGGCGGTAGCCGTCCAGCCTGGCGCGCCCCGGCTCGCGGATCGCCGAGAATACGCACTCCTCGTTGCTGCCGGGATTGGGGGGCGGCAGCGGCGACAGGTGGGCCCTGAGGGAGTCCGCCGCGGTACCGGCCAGCGCGTGGCCGCCCCGCAGCACGGGCACGGGATCGTCGCAGCGCCCCGCACACGGCATCGGCGTCGCGCCGTCCTTCTCGAGTGCGGCGAGGATCTCCGGCCCGCCCTGGTAGCGGCACACGGGGCCGGTGCACACGCGCGGGGCGTTGGTGCGCGAGGGGTCGCGCTCGAAGTGATGGTAGAACGTCACGTCGCCGAACAGCTCGGCGAGCGGGATCTTCAGCCCGCGCGCGACCGCCCGCAGCGCCTCGTCCGACAGGTATCCATCCCGGTCGTGGAAGGCGTGCAGCAGCGGCAACAGCGGCGCGGGCTCGTGCCGCCACCGCTCGATCAGTTCCTGGTCGCTGGGACTGGTCATGGCTCGGCAATTCCTATGGAAAAGCTAGCATTTCCGCGGCGTGGTGCCAGCGTGGGAGAAAGGTGCGCGGCCGGCGGGCGGAGTGCGAGCCGTGCATCGCTGGGACACCGCGACCCGGGCTACGCAACGAGGTGCTCGTCGCCCGCGTAGACGTTGAACGCGCCCTCCCGTGAGAATCCGACGAGCAGCATCGCCAGGCTCTGCGCGAGCTCGACCGCGAGCGACGAGGGGGCCGACACCCCGATCACCCCTCCGATCCCGGCGACGGCGGCCTTCTGGACGATCTCGAAGCTCTGCCGGCCCGACACCACGAGCAGAGACGGGGGCAACGGCCACCGGCGCACCGCCGCCGCGCCGATGGCCTTGTCCACCGCGTTGTGCCGCCCCACGTCCTCCCGCACCGCCAGCGCCGTTCCCGCCAGATCGAACACGCCGGCGGCGTGCAGGCCGCCGGTCTCGTCGAACGCGGGCTGGTGCGCCCGCAGCCGGTCGGTGAGGCTGCCGACGATCTCACGCCGCACGGTGAAGTCCCGGCTCGGCTGGGCGAAGAGCTGCACGGCCTCGATGGAGGCCTTGCCGCACACCCCGCAGGAGCTGGACATGAAGAGGTTGCGCTGGAAGCGGGTGGGGTCGACCTCCACGCCTTCCCGGAAACGCACGGAGATGCGCGAGCTCGCCGGGTCGTCGGTGCGGGCCAGTGCGGCGATCTCGTCCGGGCTCAGCAGCATCCCCTCGGTCAACAGGAATCCCGTGACCAGGTCGTCGTCGTCGCCGGGCGTGCGCATCACCACCGCGAAGGGGCGCTCCGCCAGCCGGATCTCCAGCGGCTCCTCCGCCGCGACCGCGTCGGGCACCCGCTCCGCGGCCTCGCCGACCCGTTTGATCACCGGCACCCTGCGTACGCGGTCCGTCACTGGCGGAATCCCTCCCGGCTCCGTGGATAGTGCCGCCCCGCCGCGGGGGCGGTCAAGCGCGTGTCCGGGCTTCCATCGACCCCGGTGGTACGGGTACAATCCCTTTCTCGAGGAGGAGATCATGGTCGCCACGCCGAGCACGATGCTGCAGCTGGGCACGCCGATTCCCGACTTTGCGCTGCCCAACGTGGTGGACGGGAGGAAGGTGACCCCGCGGGACTTCGAAGGGAAGCGGGCGCTGCTCGTGATGTTCATCTGCAATCACTGCCCGTTCGTGAAGCACGTGAAGGACGAGCTGACGCGGCTGGGCCGCGACTACCTTTCGCGGGACGTCGGCATCGTGGCGATCAACTCCAACGACGTGGCGAAGTATCCGGACGACGGCCCGGAGCAGATGAAGGCGCTGGCCCTCGCCGAGGGTTGGCGGTTTCCCTTCCTGCTCGACGAGGCGCAGAGTGTGGCGCGCGCGTTCAAGGCCGCCTGCACGCCCGACTTCTTCGTGTTCGACGGCGAGGGCAGGCTCGCCTACCGTGGCCAGCTCGACGCGAGCCGGCCCCGGAACGACGTGCCGGTGACCGGCGCCGATCTGCGGGCGGCGCTCGATGCGGTGTTGGGTGGCGATCCGGTGCCGGCGGAACAGGCGCCGAGCCTGGGCTGCAACATCAAGTGGAAGCCCGGGAACGAGCCGGACTACTTCGGGTAAGGGAGACTGCAATGATGCGTGACTGGTTCGTTCGTCCACTGCTTGCCGTGACCCTCGTCTGCGGCGGCGCTTCGCGCGCCGCGGCGCAGGAGGCGGCGCCGCCGGCCTTCACCCTCGACCAGCTCGCGTTCATGGCGGGCTGCTGGGAGGGACCCTTCTCGCAGGATTCCGTCGAGGGGACGATGGAGGAGCACTACACGTCGCCCAGCGAGAACTTCATGCTCGGCACCACGCGCTACCTCATCGACGGGCGCACGGTCGAGTATGAGCTCGCCGTGATCGGGCGCGGCGAGAACGGCCGCGTGGCGTTCGTGACCTATCCCGGAGGCGCGATGGGGCTGCCGTTCACGCTCACCCAGGTAGTCGGCAACACGGCGATCTTCGAGAATCCGGACAACGATTTCCCCAAGCGCGTCATCTACCGGCGCACGCCCGAGGGTGGGTTGCACGCGCGCATCGACGCCGGTGTCGGCACCGCCGGTGTCGACTGGTGGCTGTCGCCGGCGGCGTGTATCGGGGAAGGGCAGTGAGGCCTTACGGCCCTCCCTCCAGGTAGTCCCACACCAGATACGCCATGGCGCGGATGCCCACGGGAATCGCGCCATCATCGGCCTGGAAGGTGGGCGTGTGGTGGTTGCCCGACGTGGTGCCCGGCTTGAGGGTGCCCAGCCGGTAGTAGAACCCCGGAATCTCGTTGGCGAAGTACGAGAAGTCCTCGGCCACCGTGGCGGGTTGGAGCACGCGCACGTTCTCCTCTCCTACGACCTTCGCGAGCGTCGGGGCCATCTGCGTCGAGAGTGCGACGTCGTTGATGGTGACCGGGATGCCCTTGACGTACTCGAGCTCGTAGCTGCCGCCACCCGCCGCGGTGATCCCGGCCAGGATCTCGTGCATGCGCCGCTCGACCAGATCCTGCATCTCCTTGCTGTAGGTGCGCACCGTGCCTTGCAGCTCGACCTCCTCGGGGATGATGTTCCAGCGCGTGCCGCCGCGCATCAGGCCCACGCTCACCACCCCGGGCTCCATCGGGTCCATGTTGCGCGACCGGATGGTCTGCAGCATGGTCACCGATTGGGACGCCATGACGATCGGGTCGGCGCTCAGGTGGGGTGAGGCGCCGTGCGCGCCCGTTCCCCTGATCACGATCGTGAACTGGTCTGCGGCGGCGAGGGCCGGGCCGGGGGTGTACCCCACCATGCCGACCGGCATGTTCCACAGGGTGTGCAGGCCGAAGATGGCCTCGGGGTCTGGGTCGCGCAGCACCCCTTCCTCCACCATCAGCGCTGCGCCGCCCTCCTCGCCCGGCGGCGGTCCCTCTTCGGCGGGCTGGAAGATGAACACGACCGTGCCGGGCAGCTCATCGCGCATCTGGGCCAGCACGTTGGCGGCACCGAGCTGCACCGCGGTGTGGAGGTCGTGCCCGCAGGCGTGGGATACGCCGACCTCCTGACCGAGGTACGTCGCCCGCACGGTGGACTTCCACGGATACGGCGTGTCCTCGGTGACGGGGAGCGCATCCATGTCGGCGCGCAGTGCGACCACCGGTCCGGGCTTTCCCCCCGCGAGCACGGCCACGACCCCGGTGTGGGCCACACCGGTCTGTACCACGTCGAAGCCCAGCTCGCTCAGGTACTCGGCGACCAGCCGGGCCGTCTCGAACTCGCGGTTGCCGAGCTCGGGGTGCTGGTGCAGGTGATGGCGGATCCGGGTGATCTCGGGCAGGATGCGCTCCACGGCCGCGTCGATCTCGGGGTACTGGGCGGCAACCGACGACGGGGTCAGGAGCGTTGCGATTGCGAGGGCGAAGACGGATCGGTACATGAGACTCGTGGGATGAGGGTTCGGGCCGAGCGTCGATCGAGGACGAATTGTAGGGACATTGCCATCACCGGCGCCAGCCGGGGAGGAGTGCCATCATGAGACACTGGATCGCCGCGGCCGCGGCCGCCTCGGTCGTCGCGTGCAACGTGGGCGTGCGGCTGGACCGCGACCGAGAGGAGCTGGCCGCCACCGACCGGGCCTTCTCGAACGCCACCGCCGAGCGTGGCGCGGACGGCTGGGTGGAGTACTTCGCCGACGGGGGATCGATGGTGATCGCGGGCGGCGTGGTCACCGGCCGCGACTCGATTCGGGCGCTGATGACGCCGGTGTTCGGTGACACGGCGTTCTCGCTCACCTGGGAGCCCGTGGAGGCCGACGTCTCCGCCGCGCGCGACCTGGGCTACACGCGCGGGCGCTATCTGTCCCGGCGCCGACTGGCGGACGGCCGCACCGTCACCGCGCGCGGCACCTACGTCACGATCTGGAAGCGGCAGGGAGACCGCAGCTGGAAGGTGGCGCTGGACATCGGCACGCCCGACGGCCCGCCCGACACCGCGCAGGCGAACTAGCGGGCGGGCCCGCTCAGCGCCGCGTCACGAACCACTCGACGGTGCGGCGCAGCGCGTCGCGGGGGCGCGTGGAGGGCCGCCACCGCAGCTGCCGCTCCGCCTTGGCCGAGGTGTACGGGTTGGGCTGCGTCATGAAGCGGACGCCCGAGGCGGCGTCGGGGGCGTAACGGGCGGGCCGCAGGAGGCGCCGCGGGAGGTGCGCGAGGATCGCGAGCACCTTCGCGGCGCCGACCGGCAGCGGCACGAAGCGCAGGCGCGTGCCGGTCACCTCACCGATCGTCTCGAAGAACTCGCGCGGCGTCAGGCCACCGTCGTTGGCCGTGTTGAACGCCCCCCGCACGTCGGGGCGGGCCAGCGCGCACCGCACGGCCTCGGCCACGTTGCCCGCGTACACGACGGCCAGCGGGTTGTCCCCTTTCCCGATGAGTGGGACGATGCCGAGGCGCAGCACGTGGAGGATTCGCGCCACGAAGATGCGATCCCGCTCGCCGTAGATGACGCACGGCCTGAGCGCCGCGGCGGAGACGCCCAGCTCCTCGGCCCGCTGCCACAGCGCCGCCTCGGCGAGGCGCTTCGAGCGCGCATAGTAGTCGAGCGTGGCGATCGGCTGGAACGGTGCTTCCTCGGCGACGGGGAGGCCCGGGCCGCCCCGGGGGCGGCGGCCGTACACGGCCACCGAGGAGATGTGCACCAGGCGGGCACCGTGGCGTGCGGCGGCCTCGACCGCGAGCCGGGTCCCGTGCACGTTCACCTCACGGTAGCGCTCCCACCCGACGGGCTGCACCACGAGAGCCGCGGCGTGCACGATGGCATCGCAGCCTTCGGCGGCGTCCCAGCTCTCGGGGCGCTCGACCGAGCCGAGCACTCCCGCCGCTCCGAGGTCCTCCACGAAGCTCCGGCCGGTGGCACCGCGCACCATGGCCCGCACCTCGTGGCCCTCGCGCACCAGCTGCTCGATGGTATGGCTTCCCACGAGGCCCGAGCCGCCGGTGACGAATACTCTCACAGCGCCAGTAGGATCGCGCGCGCGCCGAGCACGGCGCAGAGCAGCACGACCAGCCCTCCCGCGACATTCCCCCGCCAGGTGTTCACGTGCGCTCCGAGGCGCGACCGATCGTTCATGGCGATGAGCAGCACGAGCGCGACGGCGGGAAGCGCCAGGCCGTTCACGATTTGGGCCAGCAGGATGAGCGGCACCGGCCGCACGCTCGCCAGCGCCGCCAGCGCCCCGAACGCGACGCAGCCGGCCCAGACCCAGCGGGGGAGCGGGGCGCGCACGTCGCGCCCGCGGCCGAGCACGTCGAGCACGGTGTAGGCGGCGGCGAGCGGCGCCGTGATCGCCGACGACACCCCGGCGGCCGCGTACCCGAGGGCGAACGCGTGGCTCGCCCACGGGCCGAGGAGCGGCTCGAGTTGCCGAGCCATGTCGCCGGCGGAGTGCACCTGGGTGCCGTCGAGCGCGGCGGCGGGTGGTGAAACCGTCGCCAACAGGGCCAGGGGAAGGGTCAACTCGAGCAGGCTCTGGCATCGATGCCGGACACGTGGATCTAGCATTGCGAAACCTCAAGAAAAGTCCTTCTCTTTCCAGACCTGTACCCCTTAATTCGGAAATTAACAGGTTGGTGCAGCCAGTTTTTCTGAAATCGGCTATCAGGTCTCTCATAGCATAGA
>Ga0209536_100015686_pt1 | contig 10806 bp, 9 predicted proteins | sample DeeMarSeWOR28_12_FD_187461 | JGI IMG/M metagenome (GOLD analysis project Ga0209536, IMG submission 187461) | Marine sediment microbial communities from White Oak River estuary, North Carolina - WOR-2-8_12 (SPAdes) (version 2) | ecosystem: Environmental > Aquatic > Marine > Intertidal zone >...
GCCGCACGAGGCGAGCGAAATGGAGGCGGCCGGATTGACCGCCGAACCGGCGGAGCTGGTGAAACCGCCGCGTGTGGGCGAGGCACCGATACACCTGGAATGCGAGTTCTTCCAGGAAATCGTGCTGCCCTGCACGCTCGAGAACAGCATCAACCACACCATCATCGGCAAGGTGCTCGGCATTCACATCAGCGACGAGGTGCTGAACGAGGGCCTGATCGATCTCAACCGCATCAAGCCGCTGGCGCGGCTCGGCTACCAGGAATACACCGCGGTCGACAATGTCTTCAAGATGACCCGCCCGAACACCTGATCGCATTCCGGCGACCTGGCGCGGGGCTCGAGCCGTAGGCCGGTTTCGGCAACCGCAGCGGCAGGCTCAGTCGCCGCTTTCTTCCCCGAGCATTTCCTGGAACTCGGCGGGGACACCCGCGGAGAAACGGGCGAGTCCGTTTTCCAGGAAATGTCGCCGCATCGGGTGGCCATTACCGCCCTCGGCGCGCATTTCCTCGGGCGGCGTCCTGCGCGTTGCCTCGGGCCAGTGGCCGGGCTGCGGCTCCGCGCCCTCGGCGGCGATCGGCAGCGGATCGTCTTCGCTGATCGCCGGGTAGCGCTCGACGTCCATGAATTGCCAGGTCGCTTCCAGCGGAATGTTGTTGTGCGGATCGAAAAAGTAGATCGACCAGAACAGGCCGTGGTCGATTGCACCCTCGACCTCGATGGCGGCCGCCTCGAGGCGGTCCTTGAGCGCGAACAACTCCTCCCTCGAGTTCACCGTGAAGGAGACATGATCGAAGCCGAGCGGCTCGCTGGTGCGATTGCCGGGAAACTTGCGATTCATAACCGTGGCGCCGTCGTACTCGAAGAAGGCGATGTGGGTCAGCCCGTCGTCGAGCTGGAAGAAATAATGCCGGTAGCCGTCATGGCCGATACCGGCACTGAGTTTCATGCCCAGCAAATCGCGGTAAAAGCGAATCGTGGTCACCATGTCGTCGGTGATGAAAGCGAGATGGTTGATACCTTGCAGTTTCATGATTTCTACCCGTTGTTTGCCTGGACGGCCGCCGCTATTCGACGGTAACCGACTTGGCCAGGTTGCGCGGCTGGTCGACGTCGGTGCCGCGCAGTACCGCGACATGGTAACTGAACAATTGCAGCGGGATGGTCGACAGGATCGGCGTTACCCATCGGGTGTCGCTATCCATTTCGACGACGACATCGTCCTCGGCGGCGTCGAGATGCGCGCCGCGGTGGGCGAACACGTACAGCTTGCCGCCGCGCGCCTTCACTTCCTGCATATTGGAATGCAGCTTTTCCAGCAGCTCGTCGTTCGGCGCGACCACGACCACCGGCATCTCGGCGTCGACCAGCGCCAGCGGACCGTGCTTGAGCTCGCCGGCCGGGTAAGCCTCGGCGTGGATATAGGAAATTTCCTTGAGCTTGAGCGCGCCTTCCATCGCGATCGGGTGGTGTTCGCCGCGTCCGAGGAACAGCGCGTGCTCCTTGTCGACGAAATCCTCGGCGATGGCTTCGATCTGCGCATCGAGGCGCAGCAGTTTTTCCACGGCTCCCGGCAAACCGTTCAGCTCGCCGACGATGCTGGCGATGGTCTCGTCGTCGAGCCGTTGCTGCCGCTTGCCGAGCGCGCAGACCAGCATCAGCATGGCCACCAGCTGCGTGGTGAAGGCCTTGGTCGAGGCGACGCCGATCTCGGGCCCGGCGCGGGTCATCAACACCAGGTTGGATTCGCGCACCAGCGAGGATTCGGGCGCGTTGCAGATACTCAGCGAGCCGCAGTAGTTCGGTGACTCCAGGCTGCGCAGCGCCGACAGCGTATCGGCGGTCTCGCCGGACTGCGACAGCGTCACGAACAGCGTATTCTTCGGCACCACCGCCCTGCGGTAACGAAACTCGCTGGCGACCTCGACCTGGCAGGGTATGTCGAGCAGGCCTTCGATCCAGTAGCGAGCCACCATGCCGGCATGGTAGCTGGTGCCGCAGGCGACGATCTGGATATTCTCGACCTTGTCGAAGATCGCGCCGGCCTCGTGGCCGAACACCGCGTCGAGCACCGCGCGATCGGTGACCCGGCCTTCCAGGCACTCGGCGATCGCCTGGCTCTGCTCGTGAATTTCCTTCAGCATGTAATGGCGGTATTCACCCTTGCTGGCCGAATCGCTATTCAGTTCGCTGACCTTGACTTCGGGGTTCTTCGGCTGGCCGGAGGCGTCGTAGACCTGGTAGTCCTGGCGGTGCAGCACGACGTAATCGCCTTCCTCGAGATAAACGAAGCGGTTGGTCACCGGCAGCAGCGCGGCGGCGTCCGAGGCGACGAAGTTTTCCTTGATACCGACGCCGACCACCAGCGGATTGCCGCGGCGGCAGGCAACCAGGGTTTCCGGATCGTCGATAGCAATGATGCCGAGCGCGAAAGCGCCTTCGAGTTCGTCGACCGCTTTCTTCACCGCGGCAAACAGGTCGCCGTCGTAGTAGCTGTCGATCAGGTGCGCGACCACTTCGCTGTCGGTCTCCGAGGCGAACTCGTAGCCGGCCTGCAGCAGGCGCTCGCGGATACCCTTGTAGTTTTCGATGATACCGTTGTGCACGACCGCGATGCGCTCGCTGGAGAAATGCGGGTGGGCGTTGATTTCCGAGGGCTCGCCGTGCGTCGCCCAGCGCGTGTGCGCGATGCCGATATGCCCCGGCTCGTCGGCGGACAGCTTGGCTTCGAGCTGCCTGACCTTGCCGAGCGCGCGGAAGCGCTCCAGCTTATGGTCGCGGATCAGCGCCATGCCGGCCGAGTCGTAACCGCGGTACTCCATGCGGTACAGGCCTTCCAGCAATATCGGGCTCACGTCCCGCTGCGCCAGCGCGCCTACTATTCCACACATGGAGTCATTTCCCCCCGGGTTGCTTGACCGGCCTGGTCCAGCCGTCGATGGTAGTCTGTTTCGCCCGCGACAGGGTTAGCTTGTCGGCGACCACGTCGCGGGTAATGGTCGAGCCGGCGCCGATGGTGGCGTTGCGCGCGACCCGCACCGGCGCCACCAGCTGCGTATCGGAGCCGACGAAAACGCCATCCTCGATGATCGTCTTGTGCTTGTTGGCGCCGTCGTAATTACAGGTAATCGTGCCGGCACCGATGTTGACCGCACTGCCCATCTCGGTATCGCCGACGTAACTCAGGTGATTGATCTTGCTGCCCCGGCCGATATGCGCCTGCTTGGTCTCGACGAAATTGCCTATTTTGACGTCGTCGGCGCATTCGGTGCCCGGGCGGATACGCGCGAACGGGCCGATGCTGACATTGCGGCCTATCTGCGCGTCCTCGATCGAGGTCATCGGTTTGACCTCGCTGCCGGCGGCGATGCGGGTGTTGCGAATCACGCAGTTGGCGCCGATGCGCACGCCGTCGCCGAGACTGACCTCGCCTTCGAAAATGCAGTTGATGTCAATGACGACGTCGCGCCCGACCTCGAGCTCGCCGCGCACGTCGATGCGAGCCGGATCGGCCAGCTTGACGCCCTGGTCCAGCAGCAGGTTGGCGGCGCGGGCGCGGTAGAGCGCCTCGACCTCCGCGAGCTGGCGCTGGTTGTTGATGCCGTTCACCTCGCTGGAATCCTCGCAGGGCACCGCGGCGACCGCGTAGCCGGCGGCATCGGCGAGTCCGATCACGTCGGTCAGGTAGAATTCGCCCTGGGCATTGTCGTTTTGCAGCGCCGTAACCAGTTCGCGCAGGCGTTCACCGCCGATCCAGATGATGCCGGAATTGCATTCGCTGACCGCGGCCTCGAGCGGGCTGGCGTCTTTTTGCTCGACGATAGCGCAGACGTTACCATCCGCCGCGCGCATGATGCGGCCGTAACCGAAAGGATCGTCCGGCACGAAGCTCAGCACGCAAACCGCGGCGTCTCCTTTTTGCCGCAGCATTTCGTCGATGGTCTGGGCGCGAATCAGCGGCACATCACCGGCGAGCACGAGCACGTCGTTGCCGGGCTGGATCGTATCCAGGCACTGCTGCAGCGCGTGCCCGGTGCCGAGCTGCTCGGTCTGTTCGACGAAAACGAGGTCTTCGTCCGGCATCGCCGTACGCACCTGGTCGCGGCCGTGGCCGATGACGACGATGATTTGCGCGGCGTCGAGCTCGCGGCTGGTGTCGACCACGTGGCGCAGCAGCGGCTTGCCGGCGAGCTCGTGAACCACCTTCGGCCGCGCCGATTTCATGCGCGTGCCCTGGCCGGCGGCAAGTATGACAACAGTTAGAGGCATGGACGGATTCTAGGTCAAAATCAGGCGCTTATTGTAATGAAGAGCGGCCCGCGAGTCATTCGCGCTGGCTCACATTGTCGCCGGGCCAGAACGGTTATGCCAACGCGATCCGATCGACGATTATTGCATCGGAAAATAACGCCTGGCAGTGCACAATTCGCAATTTCGCGACTATAATATGAACTGTTATACTATAACAGTTTGAACCCGCAACCACATAATGCGTTACCCGTAATGCAGCTCGAGAAATCGGAGAGACTCATGCTCCTTTACAGAACAGCCGCCGGCATCGCGATCCTGGCGTCCATCTTCACCTCGGTCGCCTCGGCGCAATCGGCACACGTACACGGCGAGGGGCGAGTCAGTATCGCGATCGAAGACGATAGTATTTTCCTGCAGCTGGAGTCTCCCGGAGCGGATATCGTCGGCTTCGAGCATGCGGCGCGCACCGACCCCGAGAAGGAGGCCGTGGCAACGGCGATTGCACAACTCGAGGATCCCTCACAGGTGCTGCGTTTCGATCCCGCTGCCGGATGCGAGGTGCAACAGGCCAGTGCCAGAATCGAAGGCAGCGAGGAGCAGCACGAGCAGAAGCATGAGAAGCACAAGGAGCATGAAGCGCACGAGGAGCACAAGGAGCACAAGGAGCATGAAGCGCACGAGGCGCATGATGGCGAAGATACTCACGGCTCGTTTATCGCCGAATACGAATTTGCCTGCGCGCACATGAAAGCACTCCAGTTCATCGAATTTACCTATTTTGACCGGTTCGCTAACGCGCAATCGCTGGATATCGTATTGATAGACGACAGCGGACAACGGCGCCTGGAAATCAGACGCGGTTCCCCGGAGTTGCGCTTCGACCAATGAGCAGCGGAGCGAGTGCCGGTCGGCAAAGCAAGGAGCATGAGGATCCGGGTAGCGAAGCCCTGTTGCGGCTCGAAGGCCTGGAATTTCGTTGGCCTGGGAGAGACGGGTTTTCGCTGGCGGTGGGTTCCTTCACCCTGGCCCACGGAGAGAAACTATTCCTGATGGGCCCTTCGGGTAGCGGCAAATCGACACTGCTAAACCTGATCTGCGGAATCATGGCGCCGCACAGCGGCAAGGTCCTGATCGACGGTACCGATATCGCCGGGTTGCGTCCGAGCCAGGCTGATCGCCTGCGCGCCGACAGGCTGGGGATAATCTTTCAGCAATTCAACCTGCTGCCCTACGGCAGCCTGCTGCAAAACGTGCTGCTGCCATTGCAGTTTTCCAGCGCGCGGCGGCGGCGCGCAAGTGCCAATGGACCGCCCGAGGACGAGGCCAGGCGGCTACTGGAACGGCTCGGACTACAAGTGGACCTGCACGCGCGCGGAGTGACCCGGCTTAGTATCGGCCAGCAGCAGCGCGTTGCCGTGGCGCGCGCCATGATCGGCAATCCGAGCCTGATCATCGCCGACGAACCCACCTCCGCGCTCGATGCAGACAGCCGCGATGAATTCCTGAAACTGTTATTCGAGGAAGTCGAACGCGCGCGGGCGGGCCTGATATTTGTCAGCCACGACCGGTCCTTAGCCTCGGCTTTTGACCGCTGCACGAACATCGACGCCATCGTCAGCACGTCAGTCCCGGGGGCCGCATGACCACACTCTCGCTGGCCTTGTTATCGCTCGGCAATCGCCGGCTGACGGCGATGCTGTCGATTTTCGCGATTGCGCTCAGCGTTACCCTGTTCCTCGGGGTCGAGCGCATGCGCATCGGCGCCAAGGAAAGCTTTACCAACACAATTTCGGGCACCGACCTGATAGTCGGCGCCCGCGCCGGCAACGTTCAGCTGCTGCTTTACTCGGTGTTCCGAATCGGCAACGCGACCAGTAACGTGTCGATGCAGAGCATCGAGGCCATCGCCGCCCGCGATGACGTCGCCTGGGTAGTGCCGATATCGCTCGGCGACAGCCATCGCGGTTACCGCGTGATGGGAACCTCGAACGATTACTTCGAGCACTACAGGTATGGCAAAAAGTTGCCGCTGCAGTTCGCCGACGGGCACCGATTCGACGACCTGTTCGACGTGGTCGTCGGCGCCGAGGTCGCGCAAAAGCTCGGTTACCGGATCGGCACCGAAATCATCATATCGCACGGGATCGGCGCGATTGGCGGGGAAAAGCACGAGAACACGCCCTTTCGGATCAGCGGCATACTGAAGCCGACCGGCACGCCGGTCGACCGTACCGTCCACATCAGCCTCGGGGGGTTTGAAGCGATGCATTTCGGCTGGGGCGACAGCAGCCTGTTTTCCGGCTTCCAGCCGGATGGAGACCAGCTGCGGGAGCTGGATCTGCAGCCCAGCTCGGTGACGGCGGCGCTGGTAGGCACGAAAACCCGCTTCGCCATCTTCCAGGTGCAGCGTTTCGTCAACGAATTCCCGGGCGAACCGTTGACCGCGGTGCTCCCCGGTGTTGCCCTTCAGGAACTCTGGTCGATACTCGGAGTCGCCGAGACCGCACTCACGGCCGTTTCGGCGATGGTTGTTGTTACCGCGATCCTGGGCATGATGACGATGATTCTGAGCACCCTGAACGAGCGCCGCCGGGAAATCGCTATCCTGCGTTCGATCGGTGCGCACACCGGCACCGTGTTCTCGTTACTGGTGCTGGAAGCGGGAATACTGGCAGCCGGCGGGATTGTTCTCGGAACCGGTTTGCTTTACGGAGCCTTATTCGCGGTCAATCCGTGGATCGAGCAAAATTACGGGCTTTACCTGGCCATAGAGGCGCCCTCGCTGTACGAAGTGAAACTGCTGATATCGATCCTGCTGATCGCCCTGCTGGTCGGTACCCTTCCCGGGTTACGCGCCTACCGCCAGTCGCTGGTCGACGGTATGTCGGTTCGCGGCTGATTCAATCCTTATAGTCCACCACGCTGGTCGCGATCAGGCTGTAGCCGGCCTCGACGCTGGTGCTTCCGTCCCGGTAGGTCACCTCTTCGGAGACAATGCCTGTGCTGATGCGGCCCGACACCCAGACGGGATCGTACAGACCCCGGTTTTCGAAGCCCTGCTCCCAGCTGACACGAATAAGCTGGTTCACGGGAGGCGGCGGGGTATGAATACAGGCACCTTCGGTCGGCACCAGCAGAAATTCGACAACCCTGCTCCCCGAGAACTCGGTGGGTAGAAGATAACCGGCAATCCTGACCTGTTTGCCTGCGATATCATCGACCAGGCTGTTCTTGCTGGCTTGCTCCAGCCGGTCGAATTCCGCCTTTTTTCTCAGCACTTCGTCCAGATCGTAGCCTCGTTCGTCGAGCTTGGCGAGGTAGCCTTGTTCGATCTTGTCGATTTTATCGTTGCCCTGACCCTTCGCCTTCAGATTTCGGATGTGATTCAGGCGAAGGATCGCCCAACTCACGTCTCTCGGCATGCCGCTGTAGGGGTTCAGGGATTGATCCAGTTGCGGCATGAGGTCGGTCCAATCGATGGTCTCCGCGGAAAATGCCGCAGAACTGCAGGCGAGCAATACTGCGAACAACAAACGCCGTAAAGATTTCGATCCGCACACGGTGATCTCCAGACTTACAATTTCATCGACCGTAAAAATATAGCGTCGATAGGGTCGGAAAAAACCGGATTCCGATCAGTGGTAGCACTGCCGGAACGGGCGGTATTGCGGCGGGCCGGCGGCGACAGGCAGGGGGCTGAGTCCGTTGTCACCGGGGATGGCGGTAAGTTTCATCTGACCCCACTAGACGGATTGTCATCCCGCGGTTTAACCGCGGGATCCAGTCTACCCGTTACCTCTGCAAGCATGGGTTACGGCAGGATCTGGGATATCCTTTCGGGTGTGGTTTTTGATGTTGCGATCGCCGCTGGCGCGGGGATATTTTTTTGGGGCTGGATCCCGGCCTGCGCCGGGATGACAAAGAAAAAAGGGGCCAAAGGCCCCTTTTTTCTTTGTCACTTCCTTCTGAGCTTCTTGATCGCGGCGATCTGCGCCGCGGCAGCGGCGAGCTCGGCCTTGGCCCGGGCGACGTCGAGATCGGACTGCTGGTCGGCGAGCGCTTCCTCGGCACGCTTCTGCGCCTCCAGCGCAGCGGCCTCGTCGAGGTCGTGGGCGCGGATCGCGGTGTCGGAGAGCACGGTGACCATGTGCGGCTGCACCTCGAGGATGCCGCCGGAGACGAAGAAGAACTCTTCCTTGCCGTCGCCCATGTCGAGGCGCACCTCGCCGGGCTTCAACGGCGAGATCAGCGGCGTATGGCGCGGCGCGATACCGACTTCGCCCTCCACCGCGGGGGCGTAAACCATGTAAGCCTCGCCGGAGAAGATCTGCTCCTCGGCGCTGACGATCTCTACCTGGATTGTGCTCATGCGGCTACCTTACAGGCTCTTGGCTTTCTCGGCGACTTCATCTATGCCGCCAACCATGTAAAACGCCTGTTCCGGGTACTGGTCCATCTCGCCGTTCAGGATCTGCTTGAAGCTGGCGATGGTGTCCTTGACCGAGACGTACTTGCCCGGAGAACCGGTGAATACCTCGGCGACGAAGAACGGCTGCGACAGGAAGCGCTGGATCTTGCGCGCGCGGCTGACCACCAGCTTGTCCTCTTCGGACAGTTCGTCCATACCGAGGATCGCGATGATGTCCTTCAGCTCCTTGTAGCGCTGCAGCGTGCCCTGCACACCGCGGGCGGTGTCGTAGTGCTCGTTGCCGACCACGTTCGGATCGAGGATCCGCGAGGTCGAGTCGAGCGGGTCCACCGCCGGGTAGATACCGAGCTCGGCGACCTGGCGTGACAGTACCAGCGTTGCGTCGAGGTGCGCGAAGGTGGTGGCCGGCGACGGGTCGGTGAGATCGTCCGCCGGCACGTATACCGCCTGGAAGGAAGTGATCGAGCCGGTCTTGGTCGAAGTGATGCGCTCCTGCAGTACACCCATCTCGAGCGCCAGCGTCGGCTGGTAACCTACCGCGGACGGCATACGTCCGAGCAGTGCCGATACCTCGGTACCCGCCAGGGTGTAGCGGTAAATGTTGTCGACGAACATGAGTACGTCGCGGCCTTCGTCGCGGAAGAATTCCGCCATGGTAAGGCCCGACAGCGCCACGCGCAGGCGGTTGCCCGGCGGCTCGTTCATCTGGCCGTAAACCAGCGCTACTTTGTCGATAACGCCGCCGTCGGTCATTTCGTGGTAGAAGTCGTTTCCTTCACGGGTGCGCTCGCCCACGCCGGCGAATACCGAGAAGCCAGAGTGCTCGACCGCGATGTTACGGATCAGCTCCATCAGGGTTACGGTCTTGCCCACGCCGGCGCCGCCGAACAGGCCGATTTTACCGCCCTTGGCGATCGGCATGATCAGGTCGATAACCTTGATTCCGGTTTCCAGGATCTCCGTGGTCGCCGCCTGCTCGTCGTAGGTCGGCGCCTTGCGGTGAATCGGCATGCGCTGCTCTTCGCCGATCGGGCCTTTTTCATCGATCGGGTTGCCGAGCACGTCCATGATTCGTCCCAGGGTTTTCTGCCCGACCGGCACCGTGATCGGCTGGCCGGTGTTGTTCACCGCGAGACCGCGGCGCAGACCCTCGGAGGCGCCCATCGCAATCGTGCGTACGACACCGTCGCCGAGCTGCTGCTGTACTTCCAGCGTCAGGCCCTCCTGCTCGGGTACGAGCAGCGCATCGTATACCTTGGGCACGGCGTCTCGGGGGAATTCCACGTCGACAACGGCGCCGATAACCTCCACGACATTACCTGTACTCATCTGTTAATCCTCTGCTAAAACTGTCTAACTGTTTAAACTGCTGCCGCGCCGCCGACGATTTCGCTGATTTCCTGCGTAATCGACGCCTGGCGTTCGCGGTTGTAAATCAAATTGAGCTCGTCGATCATCGAACCGGCGTTATCGGTTGCGTTCTTCATCGCAAGCATTCGCGCCGCCATCTCGCAGGCAACGTTTTCGACGATGGCCTGGTAGACCTCCGCCTCGATATAGCGATCGAGCACCTGGTTGAGCACTTCCTTCGCGTCCGGCTCGTAAATGTAATCCCAGTGATGGGCGTAATTCTCGTCGGGCGCGGGTTTGACCGGCACCAGCTGCGCCACGCTCGGCTTTTGCGTCATGGTGTTGACGAACTCGTTGCCGATCAGGTAGATCACGTCGATATTGCCTTCCTCGAAGGACTTCAGCAGCGACTGTACCGGGCCGATGATCTGGGTCATCTCCGGCGTATCGCCGAGATGCGTCGCGGTGGCAACGATCTTCGCGCCGATGCGCTTGAAAAAGCCCTGGGCCTTGTTGCCGAAAGTTACCACCTCAATCTCGATGCCCTTGTCGTCGAGCTCGCCCATCAGGTTCAGCGCCTGCTTGAACATGTTGGTGTTCAGGCCGCCGCAGAGACCGCGATCGGTCGCGACCGCGACGATACCGGCGCGCTTGACCTCGCGCTCGATCAGGAACGGGTGCCGGTACTCGGTGTGCGAGCTCGCGATGTGACTGACCACGTCCATGATGCGCTGCGCGTAGGGCCGCGTCGCGAGCATCTGGTCCTGAGCCTTGCG
>Ga0209536_100015687_pt1 | contig 10805 bp, 9 predicted proteins | sample DeeMarSeWOR28_12_FD_187461 | JGI IMG/M metagenome (GOLD analysis project Ga0209536, IMG submission 187461) | Marine sediment microbial communities from White Oak River estuary, North Carolina - WOR-2-8_12 (SPAdes) (version 2) | ecosystem: Environmental > Aquatic > Marine > Intertidal zone >...
GTCTGGGAAATGTCGACCAGCAGGCTCGGCACTTCCGTCTTGCCCGGCAGCTGCCTGAGCATGGCGCCGAAACTGCGCTCGATCTCGGCGAGTTGCTGACGATAGGCCTCGAGATTGGCGGCCTTGCGCTGCTTCTGGTCGAACGTGTTCCACAGCTGCTGCTGCTCGGCCTCGGCCTTGCGCAAATCCGGCAGGTTGCCGCGGTACACGAACTGCCAGATCAACAGGCTGGTCACAACCACGAACAGCAGGCCGACGGCGAGCGCACGGAACAGGAACGGCCAGCGGCCGACGTCACGTGCGTCGAGGTTGCGCAGCTGCTCGAAGAACCGGGTGAGGGCGTTCATCGGCTCGCCTCCTTCACGCGCTTCTTCGGGCCTTCCTCCAATGGCGCCTCGGCATCGGGGCTCTTCAGCTGCGCGAACAGCGTGAACTTGGAGCCCGCTCCGGGCGTGCCGGTCTCGATGACCTTCAGGTCCGGCTTGGTCAGCACCTCGGAGGCGTCGATGTTGCGCATGAAGGCGGACACGCGGGTGCTCGACTGCGCCACGCCGTTGAATTCAAGGCGTCGCGCGCTCTGCTTGACCGAGCTCAGGTAGACGCCCTCAGGCAGCGTCGCGACCATGTCGTCGAACAGCTTGACGATCTCGGGGCGGCTCTTCTGCAGGCGCTCGATGACCTCCATGCGTGCCACCATGCGCGCCTTCTGCTCCTCGAGAACCAGGATCTCCTCGATCTGCTTGTCCAGCTCCGCGATCTCGGCCTTCAGCAGGTCGTTGCGGCGCTGCTGGGCGTCGATCATCGTGCTCACGGTGAAGTGTGCAAGCAGCGCGATCACGACCGCCAGGCCGATAGCGCCCGCCAGTCCGATCAGGAACTCCTTCTGGCGGCGCTTGCGAAGTTCGGCCCGCCAGGGAAGCAGGTTAATACTTGGCATCGTCGTCGAAACTCCGCAGTGCCAGCCCGCAGGCAGTGAGCAACGCCGTGGCGTCCCGGGTCACCCCGAGCGCCTTGGCCTTGGAAGATACGCGCATTTGTCCGAGCGGGTCCCCGCGCTCGGCCGGTATGCCCACGCGGCTCGCGATCACGTCGGCGACGCCGGGAATGTTCGCGCAACCGCCGCAGACCAGGATCTGCTCGGGCTGCGCCCGGCCGCTTCCCGAGGCGAGGTAGAACTGCAGTGACCGGCTGACCTGCTGGGTCATGTCGTCGATGAACGGATCGAGCACCTCGGGCTGGTAGTTGGAGGGCAGGCCACCTTCCTTCTTGGCCCGGCCGGCCTCTTCCATCGACAGGCCGTAGGTCCGCATGATCTCTTCGGTCAGCTGCTGGCCGCCGAAGGAAAAGTCGCGCGTGTAGACGACCTGCAGGTCACGCAGCACGCTGAAGGTCGTGGTGCTGGCGCCAAAATCGATGACGGCGATGGTCCGGTCGATGCCGCCGTCCGGCATCTGGTGCGTCATCAGCCGGCAGGCGTTCTCGAGCGCAAAGGCTTCGACGTCGACGAGCTTCGGCACCAGTCCGGCCGCGGTCACTGCCGCCACGCGCTGGTCGACGTTCTCGGTGCGGGTTGCCACCAGCAGGACGTCCTGCATCTCGGGATCCTTCTCCGACGGGCCGAGCACCTGGAAGTCGTAGCTCACCTCTTCCATCGGGAAAGGGATGTACTGGTCGGCCTGCATCTCGACCTGCTGCTCGAGCTCGGCCTCGGACAGGTTGACCGGCATCGGGATCGACTTGGTGATGGCGGCGTCGCCGCTGATGCCCACCGCGCACTCCTTGGTGCGCACGCCCGAGCGCTTGACTGCACGGCGAATCGCTTCGCCCACCGCATTCGCGTCCACGATGGCCTTCTCGTTGACGGCGTTGTGCGGTGTCGGCTCGGCGGCGTAAGCCTCGACGCGATACTGCCCGCCGGACTCGGCGAGCTCGATGAGTTTGATGGACGACGTTGTGATGTCGAGGCCCACCAGAGGACGGTGCCTCGAGCGCAGCGATATCTGAGGCAGCTTCAGCACAAATCTTTCCTTTTCAGGTCAAGCGTTTGCGACGCCTAGGCGCTACGCCGGGTCAACATTGCTGGCCACTATATAGCAAGCAACTGTTAAATTGAACGTGACCCGGATCGCAGATTCGTCGGTGCCCCAAACCCTGTGACGCTCTCCCTGCCGATGCCGTGACGGCCAGCCGGTTCCACCAGCCCCGCCCGTGTTGTCGGCCGGTGGTACTCGCCCTTGAGTTTCCCCGGCCCGACGCCTGAGACGCATGCTGCACGCCCCGGGCGCCGGGCTCCGTGCGGAGCGTCACGATCCGCGCAAGTCGGTGACGTCTTTCATTGGGGGTCGCGCGTGGGCCGCGAGCATGCATAATCGCCTTCTTCCACGACTACGGACCACAGGCCGCTCGTGAAAACACGCTCTGGCCGGGCCTTGTATGCCACCGCCACGGTCCTCGTGACCCTGGCGGGGCTCATCGGGCTCGCTTTCCTCGCCACCTACTACTACCTAAAGCCTACGCTGCCGGACGTCGCGCAGCTGCGCCAGCTCAAGCTGCAGATGCCGCTGCGCGTCTACAGCCGCGATGGCCTGCTGCTCGCCCAGATCGGCGAGCAGCGGCGCATGCCGGTGGTCTATGAAGACGTTCCGCAGGTCGTCATCCAGGCCTTCCTCGCCGCCGAGGACGACCGCTTCTTCGAACACCCCGGAGTCGACTGGCAAGGCATGCTCCGGGCACTGCTCGTTTCGGCCGGGTCGATGCAGGTTCGGCAGGGCGGCAGCACGCTGACGCAGCAGCTGGTCCGCACGACCCTGATCGAGAACGAGCGGACGCTGCGGCGCAAGCTCAGGGAGATCTTCCTGGCGATCACGCTCGAGCACGAGCTGAGCAAGCAGGAGATCCTCGAGCTGTACCTGAACACCGTGTTCCTCGGCCAACGTGCGTACGGCGTGGCCGCTGCCACCGAAACCTACTTCGGCAAGTCCCTGTCGGACATCTCGGTGGCCGAAGCAGCGTTGCTGGCCGGGCTTCCGCAGGCGCCGTCCCGCTACAACCCCGTGGCAAGCCGCGAGCAGGCCGAACGTCGACGCGCCTATGTGCTGCGGCGCATGACCGAGCTGAACTTCATCGACGAGTCGACCCAGAGCGAGGCGCTTGCCGAGCCGGTTTCCGGCGAGCTCTTCGGGCCGCGGGTGGAGGTGGAGGCACCTTATGTAGCGGAACTGGTGCGGCAATCCCTGTTCGACCGGTTCGGCGGCCGCATCTATACCGACGGCATGCGCGCGGTCACGACCATCGACAGCAGGCTGCAGCGGGCCGCGGACTTTGCGCTGCGCAGCGGCCTGCTCGAGTACGACCGCCGCCACGGCTACCGGGGCCCGGCGGGCCGGGTCGAGCTGCCACCCGTCGAGACACCCGAGCTGATCGACGCCGCGCTCGCGAGGTACGACACGATCGGCGGACTGTTGCCCGGACTCGTCCTGACCGTGGAGTCCGGCTCGGCCACGGTCGCCACCCGCAGTCGCGGCCGGTTCACTCTGCCGTTCGAGGGCATGCGCTGGGCCCGAGAGGCCTTGCCCGACCAGAACGTAGGCAAGGCGCCGCAGTCCCCGGCCGACGTGGTGAAGCGCGGCGACGTTGTGTACATCCTGCCGAGCGGCGCAGGTGAGGCGTTCCTGGCCCAGGTCCCGGACGCCCAGGGCGCTCTCGTGTCGCTCGACCCCCACGACGGCGCCGTGGTCGCGCTGACCGGCGGCTTCGACTACTACGCCTCCAAGTTCAATCGGGCGACACAGGCGCGGCGCCAGCCGGGCTCCTCGTTCAAGCCTTTCGTGTACTCGGCGGCGCTCGAGAACGGCTTCACGCCAGCTTCGATCATTCTCGACGCACCGGTCGTCTACGAGGCGCCCGAGGGGACGGATCAGCTCGACTGGCGCCCCGAGAATGACGACAGCAGGTTCTACGGGCCGACGCGCCTGAGGGACGCGCTGACCCGGTCCCGCAACCTCGTGTCGATCCGCCTCATGCGCGCGATGGGCATCGACACGGTACGCGACTACACGCTGCGCTTCGGTTTCCCGCCTGCCCACGTGCCGACGGACCTGACCGCTTCCCTCGGGACCGCGCAACTGACGCCGCTCGAGCTTGCCTCTGCCTATGCCGTGTTCGCCAACGGCGGATTCCGGGTCGGCAACTACCTCATCGAGCGGGTCGAGGCTGCCGACGGCGAGGTCCTGGTCCAGGCCGAACCGCGCATTGCCTGCCCCGACTGCGAGCAGGACATCGCCGATGCCGCGCCGGGCGCGCTCTCCGGCTTCGCACCTTCGCTGCGCTCGATGGTTCCCGGCGACGGCCTGGGCGCGACCTGGGCCGAGGACCTCGGGGGATCGCTCGTGGTCGAGCCGGAGCAGCGTGCCACGCCAGTGATCAGCCGCGCGAACGCCTTCATCCTGACCGACATGATGGGCGATGTGATCCGGTATGGCACAGGGCGACGCGCGCGCACCCTGGGCCGCGGCGACCTGGCGGGCAAGACCGGGACGACCAACGAGCGTCGCGACGCCTGGTTCTCGGGCTTCAATGCCGACATCGTCGCAACCGCCTGGGTGGGCTTCGACCAGGAGCGCACCCTCGGCGCCCGCGAGGAGGGCGGCCGCACCGCGCTGCCGGTCTGGATCTACTTCATGCGCGAGGCACTGCGTGACCGGCCGGAACATCGCCTGCCCCTGCCCGAGGGCGTGGTGACGGCGCGGGTATCGACGGTGACCGGCCAGCCCACCGGTCCCAATGATCCCGATGCGGTGTTCGAATATTTCCTGGCCGGTTCGGTGCCGGGCGACGACTCAAGCAGCGAAGGAGCTGTATCGCCGGCCACCGCACCGCGGCCTGAAGAGCCCCTGTTCTGACATGGCCAGGCGCACGGTAAGAGGGGAGTTATTGCGCCAGGCGCTGGCTGCGGAGGCCGCACGCATCATGATCGAGCATGGCGTGGACGACTTCCTGTTCGCCAAGCGCAAGGCCGCCGAACGCATGGGTGTTACCGATCACGCCGTACTGCCCCGTAATACCGAGATCGAGGCGGCGCTGGCCGAGTACCACCGGCTGTTCGGAGCCGATACCCACGAGAGCGACCTCGCCGACATGCGCAGGCAGGCACTGGTGGTGATGAAGCTCCTCGCGGAGTTCGACCCGCGTCTCGTGGGTCCGGTGCTCTCGGGTACTGCGGGTCCGCACAGCGAGATTCACCTGCACGTGTTTGCCGACACGCCCGAGGCGGTGGCGATGCGCCTGCTGGACACAGGCATTCGCCACCACGTGGCCGTCCGGCGCGTCAAGGTGCTGCGGGACGAAGCCTTGCCCTATCCCGCGCTCGAATTCGTGAGCGGCGCGTACGAGGTCGAGGCCATCGTCTTCCCGCGCGACGGGATCCGCCAGGCGCCTTTCAGCCCGGTCGACGGCAGGCCCATGCGTCGCGCGGCGCGCGACGAGGTCGAGGCGCTGGTCGCAGCAGAGACGGTGGGGTAGCCAGAAGAGGGGCCTGACCCCTCTCAGCCCGCGTGTTACCGCTTCCCGACCGGCACGTAGTCCCGCCGCGTGGGGCCGAGATACAACTGGCGCGGCCGGCCGATCTTCATCGACGGGTCGCCGATCATCTCGAGCCAGTGCGACACCCAGCCGGCCGTGCGCGCCAGCGCGAACATCACCGTGAACATCGACCGCGGGATGCCAAGAGCGCTGTAGATGATGCCCGAATAGAAGTCGACATTCGGGTAAAGCTTGCGCGACACGAAGTATTCGTCCTTGAGCGCAATTTCCTCGAGGCGCAGCGCCAGCTCGAACATCGGATTGTTCGAGTTGCCGAGCTTGCCGAGCACCTCGTGGCACATCGAGCGGATGATCTTCGCGCGCGGATCGAAATTCTTGTAGACGCGGTGGCCGAAGCCCATCAGCCGGACATCACCGTCCTTGACGCGCGCCAGGAAGTTGTCGACGTTGTCCACGCTGCCGATCCTTTCGAGCATCTGCAGCACGGCCTCGTTGGCGCCACCGTGCGCCGGACCCCAGAGTGCGGACACGCCAGCCGAGATCGCCGCATACGGGTTGCAACCGGTGCTGCCCGCAAGCCGCACCGTCGACGTGCTGGCATTCTGCTCGTGGTCGGCATGCAGGATGAACAGCAGGTCCATCGCCCTGGCATGCAGTTCGTCGACCTCGTAGGGCTCGCAGGGCACCGCGAAGAACATGTGCAGCATGTTGGCGGTGTAACTGAGGTCATTGCGCGGATAGACGAACGGCTGGCCCAGCGCGTGCTTGTACGCGGCCGCGGCAATGGTCGGGATCTTGGCGATGATGCGGTGCGAAAAGATCTCGCGGTGGCGGGCGTCATAGATGTCGGTGGTGTCGTGGTAGAAGGCGGCCATCGAGGCCACGATCGCCGACACCATGGCCATCGGGTGCGCGTTGTGATGGAAGCCGTCGAACATCTTCAGCAACGACTCGTTGAGCATCGTGTGCTGGCGGATGGAGTGGTTGAAGTCTTCGAACTCGGGCGCCGTCGGCAACTCGCCGTTCAGCAGCAGGTAGGCGACCTCGAGGTGCGAGCTGTGCTCCGCCAGCTGGTCGATCGGATAGCCTCGGTACAGGAGCACGCCGGCATCGCCGTCGATGTAGGTGATGCGACTTTCGCAGGACGCCGTCGCCATGAACCCAGGGTCGTAGGTGAAGACACCCTGCTCCTTGTACAGGCCGGCGAGGCTGACCACGTCCGGGCCGACGGTGCCGGACAATGCCTTGAGTTCCATGGACTTGCCGTTCGCAAGGTTGGTCAGCTGAAACTTGTTGTTACTCATGCTCTTTTCCGCCTGTTCAGAAAGCTGACGGGGTTGCCCGGATAACTGCCGAGACTGTCATGACGCAGTGCAAGAATCAAGGTGGCCAACCGCGAGTAGAATCCGCAGGATGAGCCCCTCGCTCGCCGTATACGTGCATTTCCCCTGGTGCGTCAGGAAGTGTCCGTATTGCGACTTCAACTCGCACGCCGCGCCGGTGGTTCTGCCCGAGGAAGCCTACGTCGAGTCGCTGTGCCGCGACCTCGACGCCGATCTCCCGCTCGTCGGCGACCGGGCGGTCGCGAGTGTCTTCCTCGGTGGCGGGACGCCCAGTCTTTTCAGCCCGGCAGCCATCGGCCGCTTCCTGGCCCGCCTGAGGGAATCGACCAGGCTCGAACCGGATGCGGAGATCACGCTCGAGGCCAACCCCGGCACGATAGAGCGCGGCCGTTTCGACGGCTACGCGGAGGCCGGAGTCAATCGCGTCTCGATCGGCGCGCAGACTTTCTCCGCCGCGGGGCTCGCAACGCTGGGACGCATCCACTCTCCCGGCGATATCGAGGCCGCCGTGGCAGACCTGCGCCGCGCCGGGATTGGCAACTTCAACCTGGACCTGATGTACGGCCTGCCCGACCAGACCCTGGAGGAAGCCCTCGCAGACGTCCGCACCGCGCTGGACCTCGGTCCGCCGCACCTGTCGCACTACCAGCTGACGCTCGAACCCGGCACGCCCTTCTTCCGCCGCCCACCACGGATGCCGGGTGACGACCGGGCGCTCGACATGCAGCTGGCCTGCCAGGAACTCATTTCCTCGGCAGGGCTGGCGCAATACGAGGTCTCGGCCTATGCGCGGCCGGGCCACCGCTGCCGGCACAACCTCGCCTACTGGACCTTCGGTGACTACCTCGGTCTCGGGGCGGGCGCCCATGGCAAGATGACGACCGCGGAAGGCATCCTCCGTACCGAGCGAATCCGCCGGCCACGGCAGTACCTGTCGACCGGATCGGAAGCGGCCACGCGATGGGTTACGGCCGAGGAACTGCCGTTCGAATTTGCCCTGAACACCTTCCGGTTGTCGGAAGGATTCGCGCTGGCCGATTTCGAAAAGGCCACGGGCTTGCCGCCGGAACGCTTGGCACCCGCCCTGGCGAAATTGTCCCGACGTGGACTGGTGGAACTCGCCGCTGGCCGGGTCCGCGCCACTGCGCTCGGCTTCCGCTTCCTGAATGACGTGCAGGCGGCCTTCCTTCCGGATCCGGCACCGGACGCGGGTCGCGCCGCATGAGCCGCTACCGGATCATCGACTGCGCTCTTCACGACCTGTACGAAATCGCGATCCTCAAGCGGCGCAAGTTGCTGCTGAACTGGCTCGATGAAGCTGGGCTGACCCATCTGGAGCTCGTGCTGCCGACAGACCTCCGGACGCTCCCCCACGGAGAGTTCCTTTTGGCGTCTGATAGTTACGCGCGACCGCTGCAGATCAGGCTGGATCGCATCCTGCACGCGCGCGACCCGGCGTCCGGAGACGACTTTCCGATCCGTTCCTGACTGATGCGGTCCGAGGCAGTTGTTCACAGGAGCCTCCGGGTCGCCGCGGGACCGGTACTTTCGTCACATTCCTACTACCTTGCGTTAACTGGAGCATCTTAAATATTTGATTATTAAAGATAAAATGCCCTGCTCAAATTTTAATCAAAATGACATTAAGGCCGTTTTGCCCGATGCCTCGTTCGTGGTTGCCGACTTCTTCCACAGAGTTATCCACAAGATTTGTGGATAAGGAAAAAACCCCCAGACTTTCGGCCACTTAGCTGGAACTAGCCGGCGCGTAGCGTCCGTGTTCCCTGGGCCGCTTTGCAATCGTGGTGGCGCTCGCCGCCGCCCGCTTGTACGTTGCCGCGCGGCCGGCTAGACTGCGCGCCCTTTTCGAAAAGCCCTGCACGGCTAAAACGGCGAGACGCTCATGAAGGCGGACATCCACCCCAAGTACCAGGAAATTTCGGTGACCTGCACCTGCGGGAACAGCTTCAAGACGCGATCGACGCTGGCCGAAGACCTGCAGATCGAGGTGTGCTCGAACTGCCACCCGTTCTATACCGGCAAGCAGAAGATCGTCGACACCGGCGGCCGCGTCGACAAGTTCCGCAAGAAGTACGGCATGGCGCGCTGAGCGAGACCCGCCGGCAAGGTTACTGCAAGGGCGCCGGTAGGCGCCCTTTGCATTTCTGCCGAACGAAACCTCTCCGGCGGTCAACTTTTCCCGGCCCGGCTCGTCAAAGCAGGGAGCCTGCTTGAGATTGGCTGCCACAGGCGGCTATAAGCGCAGGGATGGCACAGGGACTTGCGATGGCGGATATCAGGCACCTCGGTTTCTCCGTGACGGCTGCTGCCCTGCTCGCCCTCGGGCTGGCAGGCATGCCGGTGCAGGCAGCATCCGACAAGACCGTGTCGAAGTCGGAGATCAAGCGGGCGCAGCAGCTGCATGTGCAGATCACGCAGTCGCAGGGCGTCTATCCGGATCCCGCGGTGAACGACTACGTGCAGCAGCTCGGATTGAAGATGGCCGCGGTCAGCGACATGCCCGGGCTCGAGTGGTACTTCACGGTCCTCGACACCAACGACATCAACGCGTTCACCACGGGCGGCGGCTATGTATACGTGTCCCGCGGTCTCATGGCCTACCTCGACTCCGAGGCCGAACTCGCCGCAGTGCTCGGCCACGAGATCGGACACGTCACGGCCAAACACCAGTCCCGCCAGCAGACGCAGGGCACACTCGCCAACGTCGCCAGCGCAGCGGCAATGATCCTGACTCGCCAGCCCGCCCTCGGCGACCTCACGAGCGTCGCCGGCACCGCAATCGTGCGCGGCTACGGACGAGACATGGAGCTCGAGGCCGACGAGATCGGCGCCCGGTACCTGGCACGCGCCGGTTACGACCCCGAAGCGATGATCCGGGTAGTGGCAACGCTCAAGGAACAGGAACAGTTCGAGAAGGACCGTGCCCGCGCCGAAGGGCGCGAGCCGCGCATCTATCACGGCGTGTTCGCGACGCATCCGGACAACGACTCGCGTCTGAAGGAAGTCATCGCCGCCGCAGGCGTCGCGAAGACGACCGCCACCGGGGAAGCCGAGAACCGCGAGCGCTACCTGCATGCGATAAACGGCCTGGCATTCGGCTCCAGCCGTGGGCAGGGCATGGTCCGTGACAATCGCTTCTACCACGCGAACTTCCAGTTCACGATGGCCTTCCCGCAGGACTGGCTCGTGGACAACAACGCCAACGAGCTGGTGGCCGTCTCGCCGGACAAGCACAACTACCTGCAGCTCACGGCGCAGGGCCCGCCGCCCGGCGTTACGAGCCCGCGGGATTTCGCCCGGCGCGCCCTCGGCGACCGCCGGCTCGACCGGGCCGAGGAACTGGAGATCAACGGCCTCGACGCCTACACGGCCATCGTGCGTGGCGACGACTCGCCCTATGGCAAAGGCGCCAACGTCCGCTACGTCTTCATCAGCTTCAACAACCTGATGTGGATCATCCGGGGCGCGAGTCGATCGGACGATCCCTTTCCCGCGGGAGACGTGCTGTTCATGTCTGCCGCGAAGACCTTCCGCCAGCTGCGCTCGAACGAGTTCCGGCTCGCCGAACCCTACCGGATCCGTATCGTCAAGGTGCCCGATGATACGACCATGGAGTACGTCGCCAGCCGTTCGCCGCTGCCGAAATACTCACTCGAGGAACACCGCCTCATCAACGGCCTGTACCCGGACGGCGAACCAACGGCCGGCGAATACATCAAGTTCATCCGCTAGTCTTGGCCGGAAGAGCTGCCGCGCTCATCGCCTCGCGAGGCATCTGTCACCGAGCGCCAGCACCAGCGCCGCGAGGGCCCGGCCGCGATGGCTCACGCGATTCTTCTCATCGGCGGGGAGCTCCGCTGCCGTTCTCGTGTCTCCGGCGACGAAGAACAGCGGGTCATA
>Ga0209536_100015688_pt1 | contig 10805 bp, 9 predicted proteins | sample DeeMarSeWOR28_12_FD_187461 | JGI IMG/M metagenome (GOLD analysis project Ga0209536, IMG submission 187461) | Marine sediment microbial communities from White Oak River estuary, North Carolina - WOR-2-8_12 (SPAdes) (version 2) | ecosystem: Environmental > Aquatic > Marine > Intertidal zone >...
TGTAACTGTTGCCGATGTAAGCATTGCCTTTCTGGCCGGTCTGGTGATCTTCCCCTTGATTTTTTCGCAGGGCGTGAGTGCCGAGGGTGGAACCGGATTGATTTTCATTACCCTTCCCGGATTATTTGCCAATATGGGACCCGTGCTGGGGATCATTATCGGATCGCTGTTTTTTTTACTATTATCCTTTGCCGCCCTTACCTCTACCATTTCCTTAATGGAGCTGCCCGTTTCTTATCTCGTCGATCAACGCGATGTCAAAAGGGAATATGCCGTATGGATCTCCGCCGGTATTATTTTTCTGATCGGCATCCCCTCCCTGATAGGAAACGGATATTCCATTTTTTTTACGAATTTTATCACGTATATGGGAGCGGAAAATCCGACCGATTTTATGACATTCGTGGCTGACCTTGCCTCGAATACCCTGCTCCCGCTTGGCGGTTTCGGCATCGCCGTATTTTCCGTTTATTCCTGGAAAAGAAGAAAACTTTTCAGGGAATTATCATACGGACGGGAGTCCTTTCTCAGATCATGGATCTCAAAATATGTAGGTTTTTGTTTGCAGTATATTGCCCCGATCGTTTTGGGAACCATATTTATTATCACGATATTCGAGACCTTCCTGGGAATACATTTTTTTAGCTGAGTTAAAATCCGATCATTTTAAGTTTTATGATTGTTATTGTAGTTTTAAGTGGATTAAACACTGGTTCTAAATCCAATGATAGGTAAAAGGAATAAATTCTCTTCCAAATTCGGATTCATTGCCGCTGCAGCCGGTAGCGCGGTCGGCTTAGGCAATATCTGGAAATTTCCATTTGAAGTAGGCCGGAGCGGAGGGGCCGCTTTCCTTTTACTTTATCTTTTATTCTGTTTCGTTTTGTGTTATCCTTTGCTTATTACGGAAATTGCCATTGGCAGAAATGCTCAGAAAAGTCCGGTGGGTGCCTTTAAAGCCATCCATCACCGGCAGTGGACCTTTATGGGAATACTGGGGGTGTTGTGTGGTGTACTGATCCTTTCGTTTTATAACGTCGTTACTGCCTGGGTATTCGGTTACTTCATCGAAATGCTGCTTGGCAATTTTGAGGTAGGCAGGCAATTCACCACATTTACATCCGATATCGAGATGATCGGAGGATATTCCTTGTTTATTCTGGCTGTAGTAGCCTTCATCGTCTCAAGGGGTGTCACCCGGGGCATTGAAAAAGCCAGCAAGGTCCTGATGCCGGTACTGATCGGGATATTGATCTTCCTGATCATTTATTCCCTCACGCTCGACAATGCAATTGAAGGAATAAAATTTTACCTGATTCCTGATTTTTCCAAGATCAGTATTGATGTGGTCTACAGGGCACTAGGACAGGCATTTTTTTCGTTATCGCTTGGAATGGGCATCCTGATCACCTATGGAAGTTATCTGAAAAGCAGGGAGGATATTGTCTTTTCAGGTGCCATTATCACCCTTGCAGACATATTGATTGCCTTTCTGGCCGGTTTGATGATATTTCCCATCGTATTTTCGCAGAACATCCAGACGGACGGAGGGCCCGGATTGATATTTATCACCATGCCGGGAATCTTCCAGGCGATGGGGCCTGCGTGGGGAATTGCCATTGGTTCTTTGTTTTTCCTCCTGCTTACATTCGCCGCCATCACCTCCATTATATCCCTGCTTGAGCTGCCCGTATCCTACCTGGTCGATCAGCACGAGATCAAACGAGATTACGCGGTATGGATCTCCGCAGGCATCATCTTCCTGCTTGGAATTCCCTCACTCATTGGAAATGGTTATTCCGAATATTTTACACATTTCATCCGTTATTACGGTTCAGAAGCGTCGATTGACTTCATGACATTTCTGACGGATGTATCTTCCAATACACTGCTCCCTTTTGTAGGATTTCTCACATCCATCTTTGCTGTTTACGTTTGGAAAAGAAAAAAATTATTCCGGGAATTACACCATGGGAACGAACATTTTAAAAATTCATGGTTATCCAACTATGTGGGATTCTGTCTGCAATTCATAGCTCCGGTGGTCCTGGCAATAACCTTTATTCTCACCATCCTGGAAATATTTTTCGGCATTTATATATTTTCCTGATTTTTTTTGCTTGAAAATTCAAGACATTTTTCAAAATGAACTAATTTTGGTCGTTACCGATTAACATATTTTTTACCAAAATTAATTTCTGATGAATACTATTTTAAGAATCCATGTTTTATTGATCCTGGCTGCTGGATTGATATGGGCCGGTTGTGCAGCTACCAAAACCACCTCCTCCAGGTATGTTGGAAACTGGGACTATGTTGTAAGAAATCTTCCGGATGGGGATGTTAACGGAATCATGACGATCAGTCAGGATGGGGATTCATTTAAAGGGGACATTAAATCGGATGACGGAAGCATCGCAATCACCATGGAGGATCTGAAGATCGAAGACAACAAATTATCCAGCTACTTTTACTTTCAGGGTATGAAGATCGATATGGCCGGTGACTTTAACGGCAGTGAGTTTACAGGGAGCATTATGGTCGATTATAATGAATTTCCTATTACCGCGCAGAAAGTGGATTGATGCCGATTTTTCATGAATAATTTAAAACCAGGAATTTCAGTGATATAACTTTATTATTTTCGAGCCGTAATAATCCGGGAAATTCTGCAAGGGCAGCGCTTGGCTGATCCTTTTATTTGTTTTTTTGGGTTGGATTATTCCGACTGCCCCTAAACCGGGTTACTTTTTAAACCTCCGGATAAACTGAATGCGATAATTTTGATTGTACAGATCACGCATTTTGCAGTAAATGGATCAACTGCATTCGGTTTTTAACCTCCAGTTTCAGATAGATCCGGTGCGTATGATCCTTTACCGTTTGCAGCGAAATAAACAGTAAATCGGCAATTTCCTGATTGGTTTTTCCCGTGCAGATCAGCTCGATGATCTCTCTTTCCCTCCTGGTAATCCCATTTCCTTTAAGGATCGCTTCTTTTTTATCCGGCAGCGTGATATGCGGTTGCACTTCATATACGATATTCCGGTGATAACGGTACAGGAAGACCACCGGTAAAACATACGAAAAATAATAAAGAAGGATAAAAACCGGCGCCCAGATCATATGTATTAAAACCAGGATAACGGATATTATTTTCAGTATCAGAAATATGAAGTAAATCCATACGAATTTAGCTATGCCGGATGATGAAGATAATTCACGATGTTTTTGAATCCGGTGGAACTGCATAATCAGGAACCAGAAATGAATGACCATTTCCTGAATGACAAAAAACAGGATGAGGTAGGTTAAGGGATTGGTAAAATTCAGATTCTCATTGCGGAAATTATAGAAGGATAGCCAGCCGAACACCGATAGCAAGACAAAATAGAAAAGATAAAATGCCCAAGATGAAAGACGAGTAATCCGCTTTCCCCACAATTCATTTCCAAAACGGAGCAACATGTACCCCCCCATGATCAGAAAAGGAAAGCCCAGCAAGGGAATTAACTGGCCAATTGAAAACAAGATATCCGGCGAAGCGGATAAATAGTGCAATATATTATGTATGATCACCTGTCCCCATATTCCATAAAAACCGAAAAACGAAATAAGGACCACATAATAATAAAGGGATTCGAAAATATTCTCCGGATGAATCACCTTAAGTTTTTGAGACAGTAAAATGGAACCGGCGGTGGAGGCCAGCGCTAAAAAGAAGACAAGCAGATATATAAGTTCCTGCATGGCGGATTATTATTAAAAAAAATGACCGGAACCTCCTTACCCTACCAAAGTATTGAATTTAAATTCACGACTAAAGTTGGAAAGATTTTACTAATTATGCCCGTATACTTGAATAAAAAATCAAGAACTTATGGAAAATCAAAATCAAGAAAAAAAGAATCTTCCAGATGGAAGCATAAGCCAGAGTTTCGGTTTCGGATGGAACCAACTTAAAAAATATTTTCTGTATCTTTTTGTAGCGATCCTTATAGGTGCCGTTGCAGATATTCCGGCCGGTATTTTCAGAGGTGATTTTGATCATCACGCAACACCGGGCTGGATCTTTTTAGGGATTATCGCTTTTCTTTACGGATTATTATTACTCCCGGTGATCAACTACGGGATCGATCTTTTTTTCCTGCGGGCAATCCGGGATGAAGCCCTTGACTTCAAGGAAATATTTTCCGGATTTAAGAATTATGTAAATATCATTCTGGCGCATTTACTGGCCACGGCCCTGATCGTTTTAGGGTTTATTTTCTTTATTATTCCCGGCTTCATATTAGCTTGCCGTCTGGTATTTGTCCCCTATCTGGTGATGGACCGGCAATTGGATCCTATCAAGGCAGTGGAAAAAAGCTGGCAGATGACCTATGGTCACGGATGGAAAATTTTTGCCATGGGAATCATATCCTTTTTCCTGATTATCTTCGGATTGATCCTGATGATCGTCGGTGTTCTTTTTTCCGCCATGTGGATCTCATCTGCATTTGCCAGTTTATATTATTCCATTGACGAGAAAGAAAAAGCAGAATTAGAGGCTTAATATAGGTCACACCCGATTATCAGAAACCATGAAACAAAAAACAGTCGTCATTACGGGAGGCGGGCAGGGATTAGGCAAGGTAATTGCCCGCGATCTCCTGCGGAAGAATCTCAAGGTAGCTATTTTTGAAATCGACCGGGAAGCCGGGACAGAAACGGCAGAAGAATTCAATCTTCCCGGTCGGTTTCTTTTTCTCGAAACAGACATTTCCAGTGAAAATCAAGTAAAAAAATCCATCCAACAAACCATAAAAGCTTTTGGATCCCTGGATTTTCTGATCAATAATGCGGCCATCGCCATCAATAAACCGATGCACCAGCTTACCCTGGAAGAATGGTACCGGGTCCTCAATGTAAACCTTTCCGGGGCTTTTATATGTGCGAAGTATGCTGTACCGTATTTAAAGAATGCCCGTGGATCAATCATCAATCTATGCTCAACCCGCGCTTTCATGTCGGAACCGGATACCGAAGCGTACTCCGCTTCCAAAGGCGGGATCTATGCGCTTACGCATGCGTTGGCCATGAGCCTGGGTCCCGATATATGCGTTAATTCGATAAGTCCCGGCTGGATCGATGTGACGTCCTATCAGAAAAAGAAAAACCGTAAATCGGTGGCCCTTTCCGGCCAGGATCATGAACAACATCCCGCAGGCAGGGTAGGTAAACCCGAAGACATTTCCTCGATGGTGCTTTACCTGATCGATGATAATAACCGGTATATTACCGGGCAGAATTTTATGATTGACGGAGGGATGACAAAAAAGATGATCTATGTTTAATCTTAAAATTCATTTTTAATATTGAGATCCTTTGCCGAATACTTGGTGTCGGGAATCATTGATTAATTCTTAAAAATGTTGTAACTATAACCATCTTTCAAATAATGAACGGATGACTCAGAAAAACAAAGAAAAACCCGAAAAAGTGAATAACCGAAAAAAATTAAAAAATCGGGAATATGAAAGGGAATTAAAGAGATTACAGGTTGAACTGGTAAAACTCCAGGAATGGGTAAAAAAAGAGAAAAAAAAGGTGGTTGTTATTTTTGAAGGCCGCGATGCCGCTGGAAAAGGCGGGGTCATTAAAAGAATATTGGAAAAACTGAATCCAAGGGTGTGCAAAGTGGTAGCGCTGGGAATTCCAACCGAACGAGAAAAAACGCAATGGTACTATCAACGTTACGTACCTCATCTTCCTGCTGGAGGAGAGATGGTTTTGTTTGACCGCAGCTGGTATAACCGGGCCGGTGTGGAGTGGGTCATGGGATTCTGTACCGAGGAAGAATACAAGGAATTTTTGCGTTCCTGTCCGCAATTTGAACAGATGTTGATCCGCTCGGGAATCATTTTAATCAAATACTGGTTCTCCATCAGCGATAAGGAACAGGAAAAAAGATTTAAAGAACGCGCCAATAATCCCTTAAAACGATGGAAGTTCAGCGTGATGGATCTTAAATCCAGGAAAAACTGGGTAAAATACTCCAAGGCAAAGGATGAGATGTTCCTTCATACGGATACGCGGTTATGCCCCTGGTTTGTGGTGGAAGGCGATGACAAAAAACGGGCCCGTCTGAATTGTATTATGCATCTTTTATCAAAAATTCCATACAAATACGAACCGGAACCTCCTATTGATTTACCCAAATTGAAAAAAAGCGAATCCTATGAGAGGCCTCCTATTTACGAACAGACCTTTGTTCCGGAAATATATTGATCCTCCTTTTATGGTTGGCCGGATCGTTAACAAAATCAGATGGGATCCGGTTATTTAAATCCCGGTCAAACGGCCAGGATTATTTTATCTTATGCGATTGGGAATTCTCTTTAAAAAATTATTGGAACAATGGTGCTTAAAAATATTGGATATTTGTTATTTTCGCATTTAGTTTTAATTATTCCATTAAACTCCAGAAGCTATGAACAGGAATGTTGAAGAGTATCTCAAATTCAAAAGGGGAGAAATCAGGATGCCTGAACACCTGAAGCCCAAAAAAGAAGAAAGTGCCCGGTTGTATAAAAACAAATTCATGGAATTTATTTCAAAGGCGCCTTTCGGAGTTCCACATATCATGTGGCTTATTATTTTTTTTGTTTTTGTGTACATCAGTCTATTTCAGGTATCCCTTACGGTTATGGAAACACTCCTTGCAGGTTTTTTCGGTTTTTTAACCTGGACTTTTATGGAATACATCATCCATCGGTTTATGTACCACACGGAAACCGATTCAGAAGGATTTCTTGATTTTCAGATCAGCATGCACGGTAATCATCATCATTACCCAAAAGATCCCGAACGGCTTGCCATGCCTCCGATTCCCGGACTGGTAATAGGCGCCTTATTGTTAGGTTTGTTTTATCTGATCATGGGCATTTACGCCTTTGCGTTTTTCCCCGGATTCATCCTTGCCTATGATGCATACATCACCCTGCATTATTACCAGCACCGGATAAAAAGTCCGAGATACAAACCCTGGAAAAAACTCTGGCTGCACCATAAGGCCCATCATTATTCCAATCCTTATTCGGCCTTCGGCGTATCCACCAGGTTCTGGGATTGGGTTTTTGGAACCATGCCCAAACAGGTCAATAAAAAACGGGAAGTCAAGGTGGAAGTCTGAGTAGGTAAGTGTCTCAGTAATCAGGATTCCGAATCATGGATTTCTGCTTAACCCCCGATGGATCCGGATCCCCCTCTTCATGCATTCCTAACCTGCCCCAATTTGAATCCAGGTCACATCTCAGCAAATTTCGAATGCGGATCACTGACCCGAATATTTAAAAAGGATTTCAATTTGAATTTTAATCTCCCTGTTGTGGCAGCATAGACGGAAAGGTGAATTCCTTAAAAAAGATAATTCAGATTGATATAAAAACCGGTATTCCCGTCCTGCCGGTCAAATGCTTTTCCAAAATCAAAGCTCACAATGAAGTTTTCATTGAGTCCTACTTTTAAACCTATTCCCGAACTTAAATGAATGGATTCGGAGCCAGGATTAAAATATCGCGGAAATTCATTTCCCAGAGAATCCTGAGCAACCGATAAGTCCAGATCCATTTTATCCACTACTCCGCCCGCGTCAAAAAACAGGTTTGTTCCCAGGTATATATTCTGCTTTAAAATAACGGTCCTATAAAAAATCCATCGTAATTCCAGGTTGCCAAAAGCAATCCCATCCCCTACTACCCGGTTTCGAAGAACTCCCCTGAGGGTTCTTGAACCACCCAGTCCCTGCGAAGTAGCGCTTGTAAGAAAGGTAGGGACAATGTGAGGCTGCATGTGAAAAGGAACGGTGCCGGATAGGGTTCCCTGGTAACCCAGACGAAAGGCAAAAGAGATCTTTTCAGGCACCACCGTGAAATAGTGGCGATGGATAAGCGTAAGTTTGGAGTATGAGAACTCCCCATCTCCCAGAAAAGCAGGAGCAAAAGAAAACACGGCTTCCGACCAGACCCCCTTAAATGGCAGCGCTTCAAAATCACGAGTATCGTAAACCAGACCGGCCTTGAGATACGTGGTCGTGTTCCCATCTTTTTCTCCGGGTTTGATTACCCCCCATTCGACATATTTATCATATAGCCCGTCTACATCCGGCAATTTTTTATCCTCACTTCTTCCTTTATTCAGCCTGTTGATATCGACCGGCCCGATATTATTATTATAGAAGGCAAAACCAGTGATCCATCGAAAACGATTATCTTTTTTAATTATATTTCCCTGGAAATTGGCCATTACCCGGAAGATCTTCCGATCATGACGGTAAAATACCCTGGAAACGTAACCGGGATCCGTATCATCCTCCCATTCCGGATTATACACCGCATCGTACCCATTAAATCCGAAAAACTGCATGGCCTTTTCTGTCAGGTAACTGATATCGGCCGTTAACCGGATTCCCGGTATCAGGTATTCCGAATCATAATATAATCGGCTGATGCCGCTCCCCCGGGTAGTCTGTGACCATTCGAGATAAATCTTATGGAGATATTCGGGGTAATTAGTTCCATCGCCATAATAATATAAATCAACCAGTGCGCCGTATTGGAATCCCACATCCGTATCGTAGGAAATGGCCGGAAGAATCCCGAATGTCCAACCTTTCTTTGGCTGAATATCCGGTTGTTTTTTTATCTTCTTACTGATGTTTACTGAATCCTGCGCAACCGACGGAACATACGGATTCAATTGAGATACAAGAATACCGATTATTCCAAATATTACCGATTTATTCATGCCCTAAATTGATAAAAAATAATATTATAAGTTACGAAAATCTCCAAAAAGGCAATTTTTTATACCGAATTAATCAATTAATACTTTTTTAAAAAAATGTTTAGGGGGAATAAGGGTGGAAGTTTTCTGAGTTGTCTGAAGACTGAACAAACAAGAAAATAAAAGCGTAAATGGTGTTAATTAAAATTAAACAGACAATGAACCAGAAACTCAAAATTACAGGAATTATTCTTTTTGCTTCCTTTGTTTTTCTTTCTTCCTGCGAGGTAGGAGAAGAACCAGGCCCTTTGGCAACAGAAGAGCGTATATTATCTGCTTTTGACGGCATCCATGTGGAAACCATTGGAAAGGTGAATCTTCATGTGGCCCAGGAATTCAGGGTTGTAATCCATACCCATGCCAATGTACTTGATGATATCACCCTATCCATCTTCGAAGAGGATCTTAGTATCCGGTTAAACGGGAAACACACAAAAATCGACCGTCTGGAAATTGATGTTTACGCCCCTGAATATACATCGATCAAACTGGATGGTGTAGCGGATATCCGGTGCCGGGAATTGATAACGACATCCCAACTATCGATTGAACAGGATGGGGTTGGCAATATCTACCTTGCCGATATCGACGTGCAGAAAGCGTCTTTCCGTTTGGATGAAGTTGGGGATGTGGTAGTTGAGGGGCACGCCGGTGAAATTGCTGCGATCCATGACGGGGTAGGTAATCTCCGCCTTTTTGGATTATCCGGGAAAAAAGGAGATTGTAAATTATCCGGAACCGGGAACATTGAAATTAATGTGTCCGATTATTTAAAAATTGACCTGAACGGTGTGGGGGACATCCGGTACATGGGAACTCCTTCGATGAATGTGAATCACACGGGGATTGGAAAGATTGTGAAGGTTAATTAACTATAAATCAACACCCTCTTTAGCTGCCTGCCCGTATATAATATGTGGTCAGGGGCAGGCAGATTTTTCATATAAATTATTACCATCTCTCTCTCAAGAATTTCCCTGAAAAATTCAATGCCTGTAATATAAGATTTTTTACTGGAAGCCCACTTTAATAGAATATCTGAAAATAAATTTGGTAAGCACTTGAAACTCTACAATTTCGATCTGTTTATAACAATTAAAGCTTTAAATAAACTTTTATACATTTAATTGATTAGTTATAATTTTACAATAAAATCTTTTAATATTTATATTTTTTTATCCGAAACTTCATTATCTTTGTACCTCAGCCTAAGGGCTCACAAGGGTTTAAATTGTTGATTTTCAGTAAATTATTTTTATAAATATCTCCGGAAAGGGTATCCGTTTGTACCCTTTAACAAAGCTAAAGATATGAACCACATTTTTCGGCAACTTTTTTCCATTATCCGGTCAAGCAGTGCTACCCGGGTTGGAAAGTTTTTTATTCCAGCGCTTGTTATCCTATTTGCAACTTCCTGTGATCAAAAAGAAGATATCGGACCTCTTCAACCACGTGAAAGACTCGAATTGAATAATGATGAGGAAGATCTGAATCGCGATCTGATAGAAAAAAACGATACAATTGAAGTGAGGAATATCAAAGGAGCCGGATACCCGGGAGGCAGAACTGCCGAAAACTTCGATCTGATCCTGATAGCGGAATTAAATTCTCCTACTGTTGATGATTATCAACTGCAATCTACTTCCATAAGTCTGGATTGTGAAAGAGCCCTTGTCGGATTTAACGTGGCGGGGAATCCTTATAAAGGAGGAATTAAAGTTTTATGTATCAAAGATCAAATCAGCATAACATCGTACCTTAAATTTAATGATGCGGATATTCATAACGTTCATTATACGGATACGGAGGTTTATGCCGCGACGGGAACTTCGAATACGGTAGATGACCGGTCCGCCGTTTTGGAAATATTTTCGTTTGACGGAGATAAATTAACGCTTGATAATACAAGCCGGATCGGTCTTGGAAGTTATGCTGCCAACAGCGTTAGAACTTTCGGGGAATATATTTATGTGACCACA
>Ga0209536_100015689_pt1 | contig 10805 bp, 10 predicted proteins | sample DeeMarSeWOR28_12_FD_187461 | JGI IMG/M metagenome (GOLD analysis project Ga0209536, IMG submission 187461) | Marine sediment microbial communities from White Oak River estuary, North Carolina - WOR-2-8_12 (SPAdes) (version 2) | ecosystem: Environmental > Aquatic > Marine > Intertidal zone >...
GCACCCACGGCCTCACGCCGAACGTCCGCACGCGAAGAACGCCTCCGCCTTCCATGGCGTCGACGGCGTTGATCATCAGGTTGAGCAGCACCTGCCGGAACCGCTCCGCCGAGATCGCCGCCCGGCCCACCCCCCCGTGCTCGGCGACCACTTCGATATCCCGGAAGATCTTCCGGTAGGAGAGCATCTCGACGGTCTCCCGCACGACATCATCCACGTCCGCGGCCTCCCCCGCGTTCCGTTCCGAGGAGGCTACCGACAGCAGCCCCCGCACGATATTCTCGATCCTCCCCGTCTCCGCGACGATCTTGTCGAGGCACTCTTCCCGCTCCTGCGGGGGCGGATCGTTCCGGCGTAGATATTCCGCATATCCCCGGATCCCCATCAGGGGATTCCCCACCTCGTGCGCCACGCCGGCGGCCAGCCGGCCCACGGTGGCAAGCTTTTCCCACCGGAACGCCTCCTGCTGGGTCTGCTTCGCCCTTTCCTGTGCGGCGAGGATTGCGCCCACCATCCGGTTGAAGGAGGAGCCGAGCTGTCCGACCTCGTTCCCCGGGGTCTCTTCGGCGCGCAGCCCGAGATCGCCCGAGGCGATCTTCTCGGAGACCGCTGCGAGTCGGCGGAGGGGGCGGACCACGGAACGCTCCATGAGAAGGGTCCCGAAGAGAACGAACGCGACGGCATCGATCCCCACGAGAACGGCGGCAATCCGGACGAGGCTCCGCGCCTCCTGTTCGAGGCCCGGGGAGAAGAAGCGCACCCGGATCGCCCGGGGCCTTTCCCCTCCGGCCCCGACCTCATCGAGCGGGAGGGTGACGTCGACGACCGGATAAACGGTGAAGAACGCCGAGACCTTCTTCCCCACGGGGGTCACCCTGGCCGCATCGAGCCCCTCGCCCCCGGGAAGAACGGCCACCTCCAGGATATGCGGGGACAGCTTCTTCATCCCCTCCAGGACGGGAGCCGGGGCGGCGGCTTCCGTCCCGCCCGTCCGTAGGGCCGCGCGGACCACTTCGGCGACGGACACCGCCGCGTCCACGTGACGGCGTTGGACGGTGATCTCGATGACCTTGAACGCGAAGACCGCAAGGAGGGAGAGGGAGGCGACAGCGATGAGGGACAGCTGGAGGACGACGGCTGCCCGGACCGACATCTCCCTTTTCAACCGGCCCGCCCCCATGGGGACTTCATTGACATGGACCTCCCAGGGCCTAGAATAGCAAAAACGTCCCGTGGAGGCGAATGTGACCACCCCCAGGAACCGAAGAAGAATCCGGATGGTCGACCGCCAGTATCAGCTCGGCATGGCATGGCGCATGCTCCTTGCCTTTCTCCTGTTCTTCGCCATCGGGATCTTCCTGGTGTTCGCGCCCTCCATGTTCGGACTCCTCGTGGGCGCAAACCTCGAGGAGCTCGAGCCCGCGGGCCGGGAGTTCCTCATCCTCCACCGGAGAATCTGGCCGGCCGTCCTGTTCGTCCTCGCCGGCGTTTTCGTCTACACGGCCCTCTTCAGCCACCGGATCGCGGGCCCCATCTACCGGATCAACGCAGTCCTGCAGGCGATGCTCCGGGGAGAATACCCGAAGAGCGTCACCCTGCGAAAGGGCGACCATTTCCACCAGACCGCGGAACTTCTCGAACGCCTCTCGCGACAACTCGCCGGGCAACGCGAAGGGGGCCCGCAGGGCAGGTCGACCGATTCCGGGGAAACGAAGTGAGCCCGGTTCGCAGCCGGCGAGGGTTCACGATCATCGAACTGGCCCTCGTGCTCGTCATCGTCGCGATCCTCGGGACCCTGGCGGTGTCCATCTACGTCAGGGTAGCGAACAAGGCCCGGTTCACCCAGGCGAAAACCGTGCTCAAGCACCTGCAGAAGACGGAACTCATCTATTTCACGGACCACGACCGGTACACGGACAACGTCGCCCTGCTCGATTTCAACCCCGTCCAGTACGACTACTACGACGTCTCCGTCACCCTTCTCGACAACGGCCTGCGGTACATCGGGTATGCACACGGGGTGCGGGCCATGGAGGGCGACCTGTGGTCCATCACCCCCGACGGGGAGCCGTTGCAGGACAACGCCGCCCGGGCCAGGTTCTAAAGGAATCCCCAGACGAAATCCCCCACGAACCGGGCGAAAAGCGCGGCCGCGCAAAGGTAGGGACCGTAAGGGATGGCAGTCTTGAGGCCCTCGTCCCCCTTCCGCATGGCAACCATCCCTCCCGCAACCCCCAGCAGGGACCCGAAAAAGATCGTGAACAGGGCCCCCCTCCACCCGAGAAACGCGCCGATCATTGCGAGGAGCTTGATGTCGCCGCCTCCCAGGCCTTCGATCCCCGTAACCCTGTGGTACACCGCCGCCGTGGCATACAGGATCCCGCCGCCGAGCGCCGCCCCCGCCAGGGCTCCCTTCCAGTCCCCTCCGGGGAGAACGGAGAGAAGAATCCCCGCGGCGAGACCGCCCAGGGAGAGCTCGTCGGGGATGATCCGGTGGTCGATGTCGATGAACACGATGGGGACGAGGAGCGAGAGGAAGACGAGATCGCGGAGCAGGGCGAACCCGGGGCCGTCCGCCCAGGCGATCAGGAGGAACCCGACGCCGCTCAGGACCTCCACGGCGGGGTACCGCCAGGAGATCGCACCCCCGCAGCCGGCACACTTCCCGCGCAGCAGGAAAAAGGACGCGATCGGGATGTTCTCCCACAACCGGACGGGGCGTCCGCACGCCGGGCACCGCGATCCCGGACGCACGATCGACTCCTCGCGGGGAAGGCGGTAGATGAGAACGTTGAAAAAGGAGCCAAGGGACGCGCCGAGGGCGAACATCCCCAGCAGGAAGAGGGCAAGGAACGGCGGCCCCGGGATCCCTCCCGCACCCGTCACTTGAAATCCTTCCGGTAGAACAGCAGGCAGGCCAGGACCAGGACGGCGGCGCCGTAGGTCAACAGGTACCCTGCCGGGTACGCAATGGAGGAGATGGAAGGCCCGGCCCCGTGGACGATCTCGTTCTTCCAGTTGAAGTTCTCGAGATTCGGAAGCAGGTAGTAAAGCAGGCGTGCCGCGAACCGCACCGTTCCGGAGGGGGACCGCCCCCCGAAAACGATCAACCCGTTGGATATGTGACCGATGAAGAACATGGAGAGCGTGAAGATCGCGCTCAATACCGGCGTGGTGAACGTCGAGAACAAGGAAGCGAGGCAGACCAGCAGGACCAGCTCCATGTAGATCCCCGCCGAGGCGAGAAAGATCCCGGGTTCGGGAACTCCTCCGTAGCCCGCGTGAACGAGGAAAAGCGTCGCCGCCATCACGAGCGTTACGAGGGCCAGGGTGCCACTCAGGCCCATGGCCTTCCCGATCACGAACTCCCAGCGGGGAACCGGCCTCGACAGAATGAGGTATACGGTTTTCCTCTCCACCTCATGGCTCACAAGGGTGATTCCGATGAACACGGACATGATGACGCCGAAGATGTGGATGCACGCCAATCCCACGTCGACGATGATCCGCGTGAGTTCCCCTACGGACAGATCGGCCAGGAAATAGGAGAGACCTATGACGAAAAGCGCAAATGCGAGGATGGCATAGAGGATCTTGTTCCGGATCGTTTCCCGGAACGTGTTCGCGGCAATCGAAAAGATCCTGTTTCCCATGGAGAGCCCCTTTACCCGCCCTGGAAGGATCCCGGGCCCGATGCCGGGGTGGCGTCCCTCTCCCTGCCGGCCACCTGCTCGACGTAGATGTCCTCGAGATGCCTCTTCACGGGGGTGCAGGAGCGGACGAGCGAACCGGCCTCGCGGAACTTCCCGATCCAGTGGTTCGCCTCCTCATAATCCTTCGCCCGAAGGACGAATGCGCTCCCGCGGACCGTGGAGGCGCCGGGGGGTACGCCCAACCGGGAAAGGCTCCTCTCGTCCGGGACCGGCGAAAAGAGGAGCTCCACGTACCGGATCCCTTCCCGGCCGACCAGCTCCTCCACCGACCCCTCCGCAACCTTCCTTCCTTTCAGCAGGATGATGACCCTGTCACAGAGCGCCTCCACGTCGGAGATGATGTGGGAGCTGAAAAAGACCGTCTTGCCGGAGGCCTTCAGCTCCAGGATGAGGTTTCTCACCTCCATCCTTCCCACCGGATCGAGCCCGGACATCGGCTCGTCCAGGATCACGAGCTCCGGGTCGTGCAACAGCGCCTGGGCAAGCCCGAGCCTCTGCATCATCCCTTTCGAATATTTCCGGATGGCGGTTCGCCCCGCCCCGTCAAGTCCCACCGTGGAAAGCATCCTTCGGGATTCCCTGGCAATCTCCGCGCGGGAAAGCCCGTTCAGGTGCCCGCAAAGGCCCAGGAACTCTTCTCCCGTCAGATACTCGTAAAAGTAGGGCTGCTCCGGCATGAACCCGATCCTTCGGCGCAGTTCGGGCCTGCGGCCGGCCTCCTCCCCGAAGATCGTGACCGTGCCGGAATCCGGGAAGGCCAGTCGGTTCAGGATCTTGATGGTCGTCGTCTTCCCAGCGCCGTTCGGGCCAAGGAACCCGACGATTTCGTTCCTCGCCACCGTAAAAGAGAGGTCGGCGAGCACGCGGATGCGCCTCCGCCAGAAGCCCGTCGGGTAGGACTTCGACAGCCCTTCGACCCTGATCAGGCGATCCGTCTCCTTCATTGCTTCCGGAACACCTTCAGGCGATTCTGCACCATGGTGCTTCGTATCCCTCCGTCCGGTGAGAGCAGGTATCTGCCGCCATGGGGTTCCTCGGGAACCCGGGCGATCATCCCCTCCCGGACAAGGTCCGGGAGCTCCCCGGGGAGGTTCCCCGTTTTTCTCCTGTACGCCTCCACCGCGCCTTCCAGCATCTGCATGTCCCTCTCCGCAAGCACCTCCCGGTTGCGGCGCTTGAGGACCTCCAGGCGGGCAGGGTCGTTCTCCTGTCTCATCATCTCATTGAGAAACCGCAGCGCAGTTTCCGGTTTCCTCCCTTCCGAAAACATCCGCGTCGCCAGCAGGGGAAGATAGGGGGGGCTGCCGTCGATTTTCGACGCGGACTCCAGCGCCTTGGCCCCTTCCACCGGGTCTCCCAGGGAAAAATAGTGGAGATACCCGATGTAGAACGGGAACCTCCAGTCGGACGGGTGGTTTGCCCGTCCCAGGTCGAGAATCTGCAGGGCGTCCTGCACGTGGGACCGGGAATCTCCCAGGATCACCCCCCCCAGCAGATAGGGCACCTTGAATCTCGGGTCGAATCGGATAACCGTCTGGATCATGATGACCAGACGATTGTATTCGTTTGCGGTAAGCTTCCGGGTCCCTGCCACCTGGACGGCCCCCAGCCAGGAAAGGTCTGCGAAAAAGTTCCGGAACCCGAAGGTGAATTCGGGATGACGGCTGATTTCGTAAAGGAGGCCCCGGTTTCCTGTACCGCGTTCATAATCCCGACCCGCCAGTGCCCGCTCCTGGAATAGAGAAATGCGGAAAGAGAGGAACGCGGATGCCAGCAGAAACAGGAATGGCATCCCCCAGAGAAGAAGAGGAGCTCCCTTCCGATCGGATAACCCCGCTCGCCTTTTCATTTTCCCTCAGGGCAACTTTACCAAAAGCTCTTCCGCAACAACAACGGAAAGTGCACACCCGCAGATATCCGGATTCGCGTCCGCATCGGTGAAACGGAGGGAATTTCCGTGCCGGAAAACAGCAACGGGAATGGGGGGCTAGGCCCCCCATTCCCGTGATTTTGCGATTTGACCGGGGATCGTTTCCGATTCCCTCAAGTCCAATCGGTTATACGTCGTTCAGCACGTTCATCAGCGAGTTGTTGTCGTTGATGGACCATTCGTCGAAGGCGCCGTCGTTGTCGACGTTGCCGACCGCGCCAGCCAGGAAGTTGTTGGCCCCCACCAGCGGTGTGATCGTGAACGTGCCCCCCGACGTTCCCGTAATTGCAAAGATGCTCCCTACGGTTACAGTCGGAGAAGTAGCTATACCGTTGTCGGAACCCAGGGAATAGGTGTACCGGGCTGTGCCGACAGGCTCCCAGTTGACCCGGTCAAACGTGTTATAGGTATTGTTTTCCCCGTAGTAGCCGGTCTCCGCCGTGTAAATCGCCTTCAGGTTCGTTTTCGCCTCCGACTGCTTGGACTTCGCCTGGAACTTGAGGAAGTTCGGGATGGCGATGGCCGCCAAGATGCCGATGATCGCCACGACGATCATCAACTCGATCAGGGTGAAACCCTTTTTGTTCCTCATCCTCATTCTGCTCAACATTGCGGTCTCCTTTCCCTCAGGGATCAGAATTTTTCCTTGCCTTCCCTTTTAGCAATACGCGTGCCATTTTTAAGATGACAGGTCATCCTCGTCGTTGACCAGGATCCTGTCCTGGTCGATGTGCCAGACATCGACCTGGAAGTCGGGGTCGATGTTTCCCCAGCCGAAGGCCTTGAATTCATTGTCGTTTGCCACGGGAACGACCGAGGCGGGCGCCGGATTGACGGCATTGTCCTTACCGAAATACTCGACCCCCAACGTATATGTGTAATTGGCAACTCCCACAGGGACCCAGCGGATTTCCACGAAACTGCCGGAGTAGATATCCTTCTCCCCGTAATATGACGACTGTGCCTTATAAATGCCCTCGAGGTTGGTTTTCACTTCGGTGCGGCGGGTCTTGCCGACAAAGGAGAGAAAATTCGGGATCGCGATGGCTGCCAGGATGGCGATGATCGCCACAACAATCATCAGTTCGATCAGCGTGAACCCATCGTTTTTATGCAAGATTTCCTTCTTTCTTTGAAAAAGTGACATCATTTGTGGGGTAATATTGCAGATTCCGTGCCGTCTACTCGATCCCGTGCTTCTCGAGACGATAACGAATGGAACGGAAAGATATATTGAGGAGTTTCGCGGCTTCGGTCTTGTTCCCTCCCGTCTTCTCCAAAGCCTTGAGGAGCATCGATTTTTCGAGCCGGTCCATCTCCGCGTCGAGGGAGACCACTTCGCCGTCGGCAAGATCCGGGGAAAATGAGGTGACGACCTCCTCCCGGGTGCCCAATTTTGTCACATTTTGGGGAAGGGAGCCCAACGATATGACATCTTTTGTCTCAATGATCGTGGCTCTCTCGATTATGTTTTCCAGCTCCCTAACGTTCCCCGGGAAATCGTACGACTGCAGGGCGCGCATCGCCTCCCCGTCGACCCGGGTGATCTGCTTGCCCATCTTCCCGGCGAACTTCGACAGGAAAAACCGGGCGAGGCTCGGGATGTCCTCCCTTCGATCCCGCAGGGCGGGGACGACGATCTGGATGACGTTGAGCCGGAAGAAGAGATCGTCCCGGAACCGGCCTTCCTTCATCCACTCCTCGAGGTTCTGCTTGGAGGCGCAGAGGATCCGGACGTCTACGGAGATGTCCTCGTTGCCGCCGATCCGACGGAACGACCTCTCCTGGATCGCGCGCAGCAGCTTGCTCTGCATGCCGTGTGGCAGTTCTCCCACCTCGTCCAGGAACAGGGTCCCCCGGTGGGCCTGCTCGAACAGACCCTTTTTCAGCTGCACCGCCCCCGTGAAAGCGCCGCGCACGTGGCCGAACAGCTCGCTTTCCATCAGCGTTTCGGGGATGGCCGCACAGTTGATGGGGACGAAGGGGTGGTCCCGCCGCTCGCTGCGGGAATGGAGGGCCGAGGCGACAAGCTCCTTCCCGGTCCCGCTCTCCCCGATGATCATCACGTTTGCGTTGGTGGGCGCCACCCTCTCGATCATCTCGAAGATCCGGAGCATCGGGTCGCAGCGGCCGACGATCCCCTCGTACGACGATTTCTCCAGGACCTCTTCCCGCAGCGCCCTGCTCCGGATGTCGGCGGTCTCCTTGCGGGCGATCGCCTTGCGGATGAAGTCGCGCATCTGGCCGAGGTCGAACGGCTTGGTGATGGTGTCCGCCCCGAGGTTGAGCGCCTCCTTGTCGACGTAGTCGTAGGCGCCGAGTTTCATCGCCTCGACCGCCGACTTGTGCTCGGCGTAGGCGGTCATCACAACCACCTCGGTGGACGGGTTCTTCTGGATCGCCGCGCGGAGGACCTTGAGGCCGTCGTCCTCGCCGGACATCCGCAGGTCGGTCAGGACGAGGTCGTAGACGTTGCGGCCGATGGCCTGCTCGGCCTCTTCCAGGGACGCGGCCGTGTCGACCTCGTACCCCTCCTTTTCGAGGAATATCTCGAGGAACTGCCGCAGGCTCTGCTCGTCGTCGACGACGAGGATGTTCTGCTTCACGTGCCGGCTCCTTCGCGGGACGGGGGGACGGATCCCATGTTCACCCCGCCTCGGTGAGCGGTGCTTCCGTCTTCTTCCCCTTGCAACCCTTGCGCAGGCAGACGATCTCCGTCTTCCCGCCCTTCCTCGCTTTCTCCGCCATCGCGGGGTACCCGCAGACCGGGCACGGACCATCGACGGGAAGGCTCCATGAGGCGAACCGGCAATCGGGATAGCGGGAGCAGCTGTAGAACATCCTCCCCGCCCGGGAAGCCCGCTCCACCATCTCACCCCCGCCGCACTCGGGGCATCCCACCCCGATCCCGTACGGGCGGCTGGCGCGGCACTCGGGGTATCCGGAACAGGCGATGTACCGGGATCCCTTCCAGCGGCGGACGATCATCGGCTTTCCGCACTGGTCGCACGCAACGCCCGCCTCCTCGTCGGGGACCAGTTCCACGCCCCCTTCGGGAGTCTGCCGGAAGTTCGCCGTGTTGCGGCACCGGGGGTAGTTCCGGCAGGCCAGGAACTTCCCCGCCCTCCCGAACCGGATGACCATCTCTCCCCCGCATGCCTGGCAGGGGATCCCCGTCGCGATGAGCTCGTCCTTGAGCTCGGGCATGGCTTCCTTCGCGCGCTCGAGCTCCTCCGAGAACGGCTGGTAGAAATCGTCGAGCGTCCGGGCCATCTCGACCTCCCCGTCCTCGATCTGGTCGAGCTCCTCCTCCAGCTTGGCGGTGAACGCCACATCCATCACCTTCGGGAAACTCTCCTCGAGGAGGTCGGTGACGATCCGGCCGAGATCTGTGGGGAAGAACTTTCTCTCTTCCATCCGGACGTACCCGCGGTCCCGGATCGTCTTCACGATCGAGGCGTACGTGGACGGCCGCCCGATCCCCTGCTCCTCCAGCTCCTTGATGAGGGAACTTTCGGAAAACCGGGGGGGTGGCTGGGTAAAGTGCTGTGCGTCCACAAGCTCCCGGAGCGCGAGGCGCTCCCCTTCGGAGAGGTCCGGGAGGACGTTTCCCTCGTCCTTCTCCTCGTCCTTTCCCTCCGCCTGTTCCCCGGGCGCCGGGCCGGCGTGCAGGCCGTTCTCCTCCTGGTACAGCTCGAGATACCCGAGGAAGCGGGGGATCGACCCCGATGCCCGGAAGAGATAGCCCCCCGCCGGGGGTTGCCCCCCCCCGGACGGGGCGCCGGAGGGTTCGCAGAGGATGTCGATGGTGGTCTGCTCGAACTCGGCCGCCGCCATCTGGGAGGCGACGAAACGGTTCCAGATCATCTCGTACAGCCGGTACTGGTCGCGGCTCAGGACCGGCTTGACCCTGGCCGGCGGATATTCCGGCGACGTCGGGCGAACCGCCTCGTGGGCATCCTGCGCGGACTTCCGGTTCCGGTACGCGTGGGGCACCGGTGGCAGGTACTTCTCGCCATGGGCTTCCCGGATGTGGTCGCGCACGGCGGCAACCGCCTCGGTCGCCACCCGCACGGAGTCGGTCCGCATGTACGTAATGAGTCCCACGAGCCCCGCGCCGGGGACGTCGACCCCCTCGTAGAGAGACTGGGCGACACTCATCGTGCGCCAGGAGGGCATGCGCAGCTTCCTGGCCCCCTCCTGCTGGAGCTTGGAGGTCGTAAAGGGCGGAGGTGGGGATCGCCTCCGCATCTTCTTCCGGATCTCCCGGACCAGGAACGGGCCGTTCTCCACCGCTTTTCGGAGGGCAAGGGTCTCCTCCCCCGTCCCGGGCCTTACCTTCTCTCCCCCCGCTTCCACGAGCTTCGCGGTGAACTCGGGGGGGACGCTGCCGGCAAACCGGGCGGTGAGGGACCAGTACTCCTCGGGAACGAAGGAATCGATCTCCTTCTCCCGTTCCCGGATGATCTTGACGGCGACGGACTGGACCCTTCCCGCCGAGAGTCCCCTCCGGACCTTCTTCCAGAGGAGGGGACTCAAGGAGTAGCCCACGATCCGGTCGAGGATCCGCCTGGCCTGCTGGGAGTCGAACTTGTGCCTGTCCAGGGTGCGGGGATCCGCCATCCCCTGCGCGACCCCTTTCTTCGTGATCTCGTGAAAGAGAACCCGCCGGACATCGATCGAAGGCGCCGGCGCCTTCTTCTTCCCTTTCCCCCGTTTCGCGCCGTCGGCCCGGATCGCTTCGGCGATGTGCCAGGCGATCGCCTCTCCTTCCCGGTCCGGGTCGGGGGCGAGGTAGACCGTCTTGACCGCGCGGGAGGCGGCCAGAATATCGGAGAGGGCCTTCTTCCGGTCTTTCAGGACGATGTAGGTGGGAACGAACCCTTTCTCGACGTCCACGCCCAGGCGGCTCTTCGGGAGATCCTTCACGTGCCCCATGGAAGGCAGGACCTGGTATCCCTTTCCCAGGATCTTCTTGATCGTCCTGGCCTTGGCAGGCGATTCGACGACGATGAGCGACTTGGCCATTCTTCCTCCTCGGGAGGGCCCCTACGCGCCGTCGCGCGTGGACCTCCCGGATTTCGACCTTTTATAATAGTCCCCGCTCCTCCTTTCAAGCAAATTCCGAAACTCCATATCGAGGAGGCGGGGGAGAAGTTCCG
>Ga0209536_100015691_pt1 | contig 10805 bp, 5 predicted proteins | sample DeeMarSeWOR28_12_FD_187461 | JGI IMG/M metagenome (GOLD analysis project Ga0209536, IMG submission 187461) | Marine sediment microbial communities from White Oak River estuary, North Carolina - WOR-2-8_12 (SPAdes) (version 2) | ecosystem: Environmental > Aquatic > Marine > Intertidal zone >...
CGCCTGGGAATCGGTTAAACGGGAAGACCGCTTCTTTTACCGAGAAATGTTCGGGGACGACTTCGGTTTCGATCCCCTGTTTATCCAGCGATATTCCCATCATCGCCCGGGTAGCGATCTTTGCCCAGGGAACCCCGGTCGCTTTACTGACAAAAGGAACCGTCCGCGAAGCGCGCGGGTTGACCTCGAGAACGTAAAGGGTGGTCCCCTTTACCGCGAACTGGATATTCATTAACCCTTTAACCTTAAGTTCCTTGGCCAGCGCGTAACTTGCCTTGCGGATCTTTTCGAGCATCGACTTGCTCAGTGAGAAGGTCGGGAGCGCGCAGGCCGAATCGCCCGAATGGATCCCCGCCTCTTCGATATGCTCCATGATCCCGCAGATCACCGTCTTTTTGCCGTCGGAAACACAGTCAACATCGACCTCGACCGCGTCTTCCAGGAATTTATCGATCAGGATCGGCCGCTCCGGCGAAGCGATAACCGCCTTCTGCATATACTCTTCCAGATCACCTTCATCGTAAACAATCTTCATCGCACGGCCGCCTAAAACATAAGAAGGTCGCACCACCGCGGGGTAACCGATCTTTTGGGCGACCTTCTTAGCTTCGGCAAAAGAGGTCGCAGTCCCGTTGGCCGGCTGGGTCAATTTTAATTTCTTCAGCAATGCTTTAAAGCGTTTCCGGTCTTCGGAGCGGTCGATTGAATCAACCGAAGTCCCAAGAATCGGAACCCCTGCATCCTCAAGCTGATGGGCAAGGTTTAATGGAGTTTGTCCGCCGAACTGAACGATTACCCCTTCCGGTTTTTCTTTTTCAACGATATGCAGAACATCTTCGCGGGTAAGCGGCTCGAAATAAAGGCGGTCGGAAGTATCGAAGTCGGTCGAAACCGTCTCCGGATTTGAATTGACCATGATCGCTTCGTACCCTTCTTCCTTAATTGCAAAAGAAGCATGGCAGCAGCAATAGTCAAATTCGATCCCCTGCCCGATCCGGTTGGGACCGCCGCCCAGGACCATGATCTTTTTCTTATCCGTCGCGCGGCACTCGTCCTTATCGTTATCATATGTTGAATAGAAATACGGCTTCATCGGATCAAATTCACCTCCACAGGTATCAACCAATTTATATCCGGGAACGATCCCTTTTTCGTGACGGTGCTTGTAGACCGCCACCTCCTCCGATTTGATCAGATGGGCGATCTGGACATCCGAAAATCCGAGACCCTTGGCTTCGCGCAGCAGGCCGTCCGGCAGGTCAGCAAGTTTATGTTTAACCAGCTTATTTTCCATCGCTACGATCTCGCGCATCTGGTTCACAAACCAGGGATCCACCTTACAAAGGTCGAAGATCTCCTGATCGGTCATCCCATTTTTAATCGCGTAGCGCAGCCAGAAGATCCGATCGGCATTGGGGTAAACCAGCTTCTGCTTTACCAATTCAGGATCGCTTGAAATTTCAGCCGGGACATCCCGCCCGTCGGCGCCCAGGCCAAAGCGGCGGTATTCGAGCGAGCGGATCCCCTTCTGAAGCGATTCTTTATAATTTCGGCCGATCGACATCGCCTCACCAACAGCCTTCATTGAGGTCGAAAGGATCGGATTCGCCTCCGGGAATTTTTCGAAGGTAAAGCGGCAAACTTTAAATACCGCATAATCGACGGTCGGCTCAAAATAGGTATAGGTTTTTCCGGTAACGTCGTTCACGATCTCATCCAGGCTTAAGCCAACCGCCAGTTTTGCGGCCACGCGGGCGATCGGGAAACCGGTGGCTTTGGAAGCCAGCGCGGAGGAGCGGGAGACGCGCGGATTGATTTCGATAATGACTAACTTCCCATTTGCCGGATTCATGGCAAACTGGATATTGGTGCCGCCCCCCTCGATCCCGACGGCGCGGATAATCTTTTTACACCAGTTTTCAAGGTCGACAAATTCATCGGTGGTCAAGGTCTGCGCCGGGGCGACGACGATCGAATCTCCGGTATGCACTCCCATCGGGTCGATGTTTTCCATCGAGGTAACGATAATTACGTTATCTTTACAGTCGCGGATGACCTCGAACTCAACCTCTTTCCAGCCCAAAACCGATTGCTCAACCAAAACTTGTTTCAGCGGAGAAACATCTAAAGCCAGTTCTAATCCCGCCTTAAGCTCATCAATATTGTAAGCACAGGAACCACCGGCGCCGCCCATTGTGAAAGCGGGACGGAGAATGATCGGAAAACCGATCTTTTCTCCCAATGCCAAGCCTTCTTCAACCGAGGTCGCGATTCCCGATTCGGGGACCGCCATTCCGATGCTCGCCATCGTCTCCTTAAATTTCTCCCGGTCTTCCGCCCGTTCGATCGATTCAGCCGTAGCGCCGATAACTTCCACGCCGTACTTCTTTAAAATCCCGGCACGCGAAAGGAAAAATCCCATGTTGAGGCCGGTCTGTCCTCCCAGAGTTGGAAGAAGCGCGTCCGGCTTCTCCTTGGCGATAATCTTTTCGATAAATTCCGCGTCCAATGGTTCGATATAGGTCCGATCGGCCATTCCGGGATCGGTCATGATCGTCGCTGGATTGGAATTGATCAGCACGGTCTTATACCCCTCCTCCCGCAGCGCTTTACATGCCTGGGATCCGGAATAGTCGAACTCGCAGGCGGATCCGATGATAATGGGACCGGAGCTGATGATCAATATTTTCTTCAGGTCTGTTCGTTTTGGCATTTTCCCTTCCTCCTTTTTACCCCGAGCTTGTCGAGGGGTTATACCGGCTTATAACCTTTGTCTAATTTTCCGCGCTCATCGATCGGGAAGTACAATGTGCCGACGCATTGGCCGTCCTTGGTCTCAAACTTCTCGATCGTCTTATCATTTAAATTAACATGCACTACCTTTACACTGGCCGGCACTTTATCGATCCCGTAGCTGTGATTCTGGACAGATATTTCGCCGCTTCCCGATTTTGGATCGACTACCGGATGGTTTACTCCATGGTGGCCAACCTTCATCCGGCTGACGGTGCAGCCGAGGGCCATCGCCAAAACAATCGCGCCATTTTGGATCCCGTAGATTGGAACTTTGCCGACCAACTTCTCAACCTCGCTTATTAACTTATCCAATTTGGTCGGATCTCCCGGGCCGCTGGAGATAATTACTTGTTCAGGGCCTCTTTCTAAAATTTCCTCCGCAGTCGTCTTATAGGAAACCACCGCCGCTTTTGGAAATTTTTTCAATACACTATTATTTACTCCCAGATCGATCAGGATCTCTTTAGCCTCTTTTTTATGCGTTCCTTTCCGCTGCACCAATGAAGTTAAATTTGGGGCAGAATAGTTTTTTATCTTTTCGAGCAGGCTCTTCTCGCTGAAATCCCGGGTAGAGATAATCCCCTTCATTTCGCCGTTATCTCTTATATATAATGTTACTGCCCGGGTATCAACTCCCTCCATCCCGATGACCTTATTCCGCTTCATAAAGTCTTCGAACGACTCTTTACCCTGCCAGTTGCTGTAGATCTTGCTGAATTCTTTAACAACGAAAGCGGAGACATGGGTGCTGTCCGACTCATGGCTCTGATCGTTGATGCCGGCATTTCCGACATGCGGGTAGCCGAAAGCGACGATCTGATTTTTATACGCCGGATCGGTCAGGATCTCCTGAAAACCGACCACCTGGGTATTAAAGATCACATCCCCTACCGCTTCACCTTCCGCACCATACGCCGTCCCTTTAAAAACCTTTCCATCTTCTAGAACTAATATTGCCTTCATCTTTACCTCCCTTTGCGCTTTTGCGCCCAAAAAAAAAACGCCCCGGAGGGCGTCTTTGCCTGTCTAACATATATATTATATCAAAAAATCAGGCCATTTTCAAGTTAGAGCTCATAAGCGGATAAAATAGAATGCGCGATTTCCTGCATCGATTTTCCTGAATCCATACTTTGTTCCTGGAGTTTTCGATAAGCTTCGGTGGGCAGAATGTCGAATTGCGCGATTAGAATTTCTTTGGCACGCTCAATTACTTTTCGATCATCCAGCGCCTTTTCGAGGAGGCCGACTTTCTTTTTTAATTCCCAGTTTTCTCGTCGGATCTGGTCATTGCTCCGCTTATCGGTGAGCTTATAAATTGTTGCGCGGGCATGTCCTTCTCTTTTGACCAAACCTTTTTTAATAAGTGGGACAATTAATTGGTTAATACGGGCGCGGGTCAGGTCCAAAGCGTTCTGAAAGTCCTTCACTTTTACAAAAGGATTCTCTTCCAGTAATTTTAGAATTTGTTCCTGACGATGATTCAACATGCAACCATTATATCAATTTATCTCGAGTCTGTCGAGGGAATCGTCAAGGAATCGTCAATAGACAGCTACTTTGCCATCTGCTGGAGCACCTGCCGCATTTCGCGGAGTTTCTCATCAAACCTGGCGAGATTGCCCTGCCTCAACTGAGAATAGGCCTCATTGTAAAGCCGCATCGCTTTCTGCGCCAGCTGGCGGGTGTTCAACCCGACCGAAACGGCGGCCCGGCGGCGCGGCGTGACCCGGCCTGCAAAGACATCTGAAAGGGCTTGATCGAGGGTTTCCCGCATAACAACATTTTTACCGTAAGCGACGATCACCCTTTTGAGTTCGGGGAGCGCTCCGGTTGAGGCTTCAAGGTAAATCGGCTCAACATAAAGGATCGACTGCTCAATCGGTATCGCCAGGAGATCGCCGCGGATTACTCTCGATCCCGACTGCCCCCAGAGTGTAAACAGCTCCGAAATCTCGGTCTGCTGGTCGATCCGCGCCTCGATCTGCATCGGGCCGTAGACCAGCTTATCTTTGGGGAATTTATAAACGATCAGCTTGCCGTAGTTATCGCCGTCGGAGCGCCCCGCCAGCCAGGCGATCATGTTATCCTTATTATTCGGCGTGAAGGGAAGCATGAGCAGGAATTCTTCCCGTCGCTCTTCAGGAAGCTTCATGATCACGTAATAGCCGTCCATCCGCTGGGCCCCGCCCCCCGACATGATCTCCTTGGGGATATTCCAGAGATCCTCCTGGTTATAGTAGACCTGCGGGTCCTGCATATGGAATCGGGCATATTTATTTGCCTGCACCATAAAGAGATCATAGGGATAGCGCATATGTTTCTTAATATCTTCCGGCATTTCAGCTAATGGTTTAAAAAGCGCAGGATAGATTTTCTGATAAGTTTTTACGATCGGATCATTGTCATCCACAATATAAAAAGCCATATCCCCGTTGTAAGCATCGATCACGATCTTCACCGAATTGCGGATATAATTGAACTGGCCAAAACCGGAGCCGGTGGGCTCGGAGTACGGGAAGAGGTCGGACGTGGTATAAGCGTCCTGGATCCAGAACTGCCGGCCTTCTGAGATAACCATATAGGGATCGAGATCGTACTTGAAGAACGGCGCAACCTTGCGCACCCGGCGGTGAATATTGCGGTCAAACATGATCCGGCTGTCTTTGGTGATATAGTCGGTCAACAGAATCCGCAGATCGGAAAAAGTAACCGTAAAAGCCAGGCGGCGCAGCAGGGAGCTGATTTGAACTCCACCCCTGCCCTTGTAATCCGAGTACACGTTCTTATCGCCCTTAGGATAATCGAATTCCTGTTCGGTGGTTTTTACCAGCACATAGCCATCTGTTTCTTCGCCGTAATAGATCTCCGGCCGGGTGATCTTTAAACCGGTGTTTGTCACCGGAGGGATATCTTTAACCAGAAGGGCCGGTAATCCATCCGGGGTCTGCTCGTTGACCGGGGATAAACAAAGGCCATAGCCATGGGTAAATTTTAAATGCTGGTTCACCCAGGTCTGCGCCTGTTCGGGCAGTTTATCCACTTTTAGCTCGCGCGCAGAGAGCATTACCTGTTGATAGGTGCCATTGATCTGATAGCGGTCGATATCTACGTCGGTAAAATCATAATAGAGACGGATCCCCTGCAGCTGGCGGTAGGTCGTGACCAGCGGGCGGTGGTCCCAGAGGCGGACATTGTGGATCGTCTGGTCATTGCGCCGGAGATCCCATGAGGTAAGCCCCACTTCGGCGGCGAATTCCTTTTCCTCAATATTATTTAAGCCATAACCGATGCGCGTGAACTTGATCCCGTGTTTAATATACGGAGACTCCAGCGATATTTCGCTCGGGTTAACCTGGAGACCCTGCACGATCGCCGGATAAATGCCGCCCATGACCACCGCCACCACAAAATAGGCGCCGATCCCGCCGGCGAGGATTCTCCAATCCGACCGGAAGATATAAATAATGAAGAGCGCCGCGATGACCGCCAGAACAAAGATCTGGAGATTGTAACCGAGAAGCTGCGCTTTAACATCGGTGTAACCGGCCCCGTAAACTACGCCGCGCGATGAATAAAGTATCTCAAGCTCGCCCAGCCATAATCCCCAGGCAAAGATCAGAGAAAGAACCGCCAGTAATAAAGCCAGATGCGTTTTTACGCCCCGGCTGAAAGCAAGCTTTATTTTGGGCAGTGCGAGCGTGACCGCGCCGCTGGTCACATAGATCCAGAGCATGGCGATCAGCGAAATAACCAGGGCGGAAAAAATAAACCCCTGCGCGAATCGCTGCAGCGGGAAATTAAAGATATAAAAACCAACGTCATATCCGAAGACCGGATCCGACAGGCCAAAAGATACCGCGTTCAATGCTTTTAATACAACCTGCCACTGGGTAGCCGCCGAGAGCCCCATGAAGATCGAAACGGCGAAAATGCCCAGCGCCCAAAAAAGGTTAAATCGCTTGGCCAATTCCGGCGATGGAGTTACATTAATTAAACCTTCGTCATCACTTTCTTCCCCCCCGCTGCTTTCGCCAAACATCTCCTGGATGAATTTTTTGATATCCTGGGCGCCGCGCTTTCTTCCCCCTGCCGGTCTCTCGGGCGCCAGCTTTTTGGCGATGAAGACGTTCAGCCCGGCAATTATTGCGAAGAATAACGCAAAAACAATCCCGGTTAAAACTTTTGCCTTAAGATTGATCCAGAAGACCGATGCGAACCCTAAATTATCAAACCAGAGCAGGTTGGGATAAAGCGAGACCAGGAATTGGAACAAACCCCAAGCCATGAAGAACAGAATTATATAAAGGAACCAAGGTATTTTACGCATTAGCCAACCCCCTTATTCTACCTTCTACCATTACCTTATCACAATCAATATTAAGATTAAAGCTACGAAAACCCAGAATAAGTGGGCGTTCAACATCCGGGCCTGCAGCTTTTTCAACCCCGCGCACCCGCGCTCCAGAAGCTTCGCAGCATTGCAGCAAACCCAGTCCAAGCCAAAATTTATCTCGGTTGCCCCAAAGAAGTCGGTCTTCATCCCCAAAATATAAATTCCCGCGCCTAAAAATACGATCCAAAATGCGTCCAAAAATAATTTCGCGCTCCAAAAATTAAATTCGATTACCCGGCCGGCGGCGGGAGCAATCAACCCGGAAAGCAGCGGAGAGGCGTAAAGTCCAAGCCCAAAACAGGCCGCCGCCAAAACCAGCATGGGAAAGAGCATGAGCGCGGGCGCCTCGCCAACGTCTTTCAATTTAACGGGCAGACTGCCGAGAAAGGAAAAACGGAAAAGCTTCACAAAAGAAGCAAAGGTCCCGGCCGCGGTAATAATCACCACCAATTTCAGCCAAAGGTTGCCCGCCGCCGCGCCGGAGATCATTGCCTTGCTGGCAAAGCCGTTAAAAGGCGGCAGCCCCGCAATGGCCAAAGCCGCAACCCCAAAAGTCAGAAGCGTAACCGGCATCCGCTTAGCCAGGCCGCCCAATTTATTCAGTTCTCTTTCCCCCGTGACATAGATAATTGCCCCCATGCAAAGGAAAAGGAGCATTTTGAAAACGGCATGGTTGAGGATATGAAAGAGCGCGCCCCCTATCCCTATTCCTGATCCTATTCCTATTCCTAAAAGAACATATCCCATTTGACTGATGCTATGGTACGCCAGCAGTCTTTTAACATTGGTCTGTTTCAGGGCCAGCAAAACACCAAAGAGCATCGAGATTGCTCCGATCCAAACTAAGGCCGGGCTCAAAATATCCAGCGTGAACAACATTCGAATGATCGCATAAGCGCCAACCTTGATCGCGATCCCTGAGAGCAGCGCCGAGATCGGTGACGGAGCAATCGGATGGGCATCCGGCAGCCAGATATGGAACGGCACCGCTCCGATCTCAAGCAGGCAGCCGATTGCAAATAAGGCAAAAATAGGCGCGATAGATGGCCCGGGCAGCATTTTTGCCGCTTTAGCTATCTCGGCAATCTCAAAAGTCCCGGTCAGGTTATACAGCAAAAGCGTAGCCAAAAGGATAAATATCCCTCCGGCAAACATCATCAAAACATACTTAAACCCGGCGGGGAAAGATTCCTTTTTGGCGTTGTCAATGATCAGAAAATAAATGCCAACGGTCATTACCTCAAGAAAGACATAAAAGCTTAAAAGATCCCGGGCCAGCACCACCCCCAACATTCCGCCCAAAGCTATAAAAAGCACAAAATAGTATCGGAATAAATTGCGTTTTACATAGGAAAAAGAGTAGATAAATATTAAGGGGAAAAGAAAGGCGACGATCAGGAGCATAAACCGGCTCAAATTATCGACCGGCAGGAATGGCGTATTAAATATCATGGCAGCAGCACCTTGATCGCCGGCTGGATCAAATTAACGATTATTCCCGGGAATATCCCGACCAGCAGACACAACAGCGCAAAAATATACGTTGAAAGATGCTCAAAGGGCCCCACCGGCTGCGGCGTAAAATCCGGGCGGTGCTGAAATTCTTCGGGAGAGAAAAAGGTCTGGATGACGCGGAAATAATAGGCCGCCGTCAAAAGGATCCCCGTGAAAAGAAAAAAGACCGCCAGGTAATTGTCCGCCATTAAAGTCGCGTCAAGAATGAACATTTTGCTAACAAATCCGTTAAAAGGAGGGATCCCGATCACCGCCAGGGACAAGACGCAAAAGGAAAAGGTTACCCCGGGCATCTGCCTCCAAACACCTTTCATATTTGATACCTTCCAGAATCCGGTCTGCGAAATAATGATCCCTGCGCAGAAAAAAAGCCCCGATTTTATCAGGGCATGATTAAAAATATGGAACAATCCTCCCTTCAACCCCAACTGGGTGCCCAATCCCACGGCCACCAGAATATAGCCGATCTGGCTGATGCTTGAATAAGCTAATAGCTTTTTAAGCTCGTCCTGAACCAGGGCCAGGCCCGCCCCCACGATCAGGGTGACCAATCCCAAATAAAGGATCAGCTGCCCGGCGCCCCGCAAAAACAAAGACGCCCCGAAGAAAAGAAAAAAGATGCGGAGCATCGCATAGATCCCGACTTTCAGGATCAATCCCGAAAGAAGGCTGCTTACCGGCGTGGGAGCCTGAGAATGTGCTTCCGGGATCCAGGTATGCAGAGGAAACATCCCGCATTTAATGCCGAAAGCGACCATCATCAGCGAAAAAACCAGGTAAATTACCTGGGGATTGGATTTATAAATATTATTTATCTGGGAAGCAATGCCGTCCATATTCAAGGTCCCGGTTAATCCGTATAAGATGGCAATGGCTAAAAGAAAGAGAACCCAGGCGGATTCGGTAATGATCAGGTACTTAAAGCTGGCGGCAATGGCCCGGGCTTTCCGCTTATAAGTTATAAGAACGTAGGACGCGACCGCCAGGATCTCAAAGAAAACATACATGTTAAAAATATCCCGGGTAAGGATTATTCCCAAAATACCGGAAAGAGCGAGCAACAAGAGGGAATAATATCTCCTGGCGTATTGATAGATCCCCAGGGAATAGACGACGATCAATAACCCCACTCCCAGCACGAAGAGCGCAAAGAAAAATGACAACCCGTCCACCGCCAGATTGATGCCGATGGGCGCCGGCCAGCCGCCCAGATCATATTTAACAACATTCCCTTCGAGAACCGTCTTCCCCAGCGAAAACAAAAAAATAAGTGGAGCAATAATCCCCGCCGCCGCCACAATTTCCGCGCCCCTTCGCAGATTCGCATACTTTGTTAAGTGGGTCAGAAACGCAGCCAGCAAAGGAACAACTATTATTAATATCGGCGCGTGCGCCACTTCATTCCTCCAATAATTTCTTGGTATTCAGCGTCCGGTATTCGTCGTAAATCTTAATCGCCAGGGCCAGGGCCAGAGCGGTTATGCCCAGGCCGATGACCAAAGATGTCAGCATAACCGCTTGCGGCAGCGGATCGACCATCAGCTTGTTCGAATCCTCTAAAATGGCCGCCTGGCCGCCGGCAATGTAGCCGATGCTCACGAAGAGCAGGATAACCCCCGAATTCATCACGTAGAGCGACATGATCATTTTAATAATATTCCTTCTGGTCAGAATGCCGTAGATCCCGACCAGTACGACCACAATGCCTACTGTAATGCCGTTAAATCCCATCATTCATCGCTCCCGTGCTTTACCGTCCGGTAAAAGATAACCGCAATCCCGGTCCCCACCATGAAACCAATGGTTAAATTAAGGAAAAGAATAAGACCGGCGCTGGGCACGGTCCCCACCTCCCCGCGCGGCATAAAATCCGAAAGAAAAGCATAGCCCATAAACATTCCGACAAATCCTAGAAGAATGAAAATTAGCATTCCAATATTTTTTGTCAGGGAAAGCAGATCTTCCCTGAATCTTCGCTCGGTCATTTTCACCCCTTCAACCAGCCCCAGCAGGATCAAGGCCGAGCCAAAAATCACTCCTCCCTGGAATCCGCCGCCCGGCGAAAGATGGCCATGGGAAATCAAATAACATCCGTAAA
>Ga0209536_100015693_pt1 | contig 10804 bp, 13 predicted proteins | sample DeeMarSeWOR28_12_FD_187461 | JGI IMG/M metagenome (GOLD analysis project Ga0209536, IMG submission 187461) | Marine sediment microbial communities from White Oak River estuary, North Carolina - WOR-2-8_12 (SPAdes) (version 2) | ecosystem: Environmental > Aquatic > Marine > Intertidal zone >...
ATACCTCGACTGCGACAACAACCTGGAATCCGCAGGTATTGAGGACATCAATGAAATGGAAACCGTGGGCTCCACTGATGACGTTAACATCGTCGTGCAGATGGACAGATGCCAAACCGACGGTTACGATGAAACCAACGGGGACTGGACGGGAGCCAAGAGATACCTGGTTACGCAGGATTCGGACACTGCGATAATAAATTCACCCGAGGTCGAGGATTTGGGTGAGGTCAATATGGGCGACCCCGAGACCCTCGTTGATTTCGTATGCTGGGCAATTGACAATTATCCCTCTGAAAAAGTGGCACTGGTGCTCTGGGACCACGGCGGCGCCTTCTGGGGCATATGCTGGGACGAGGATGATGAAGAGGACTGCATAACAATGCCCGAACTCAAATATGCAATGGCGGAAATAGAGGCCCACCGCGGAAAGGACATAGACCTTGTTGGATTCGATGCCTGCCTCATGGCCCAGCTGGCTGTGATGTACCAGATCCGTGAGAGCGTGGACATTGGCGTGGGCTCGGGATATGTCGAGCCCGGGGAGGGTTGGCCCTATGAAAAGATTTTACCGAGGCTTGTTGGAGACCCCGAAATGAGCCCCAAGGAACTGGGCACCATAATCGCAGATGAATATGTGGCCTCTTACACGGACAGGGAGGAGGACCCGGATGATACCACGGCAGTGACGCAGACCGTTCTGGATTTGGAAAAATACGATCAGCTCGCGTACCAGCTCGATGTCCTCGCCATGATAATGGCCACAAAGGCGGGAAACAAACCCCAGGGCTACAACACCCAGATAAGGGCTGCAAGAGAGCTTACAAACAGCTACGATTTCGGCTCCCAGTACTTCCCCGGAAACGTTGCACCTGTCGATCCCACCGGCTACTGCATGTACGACCTCATCGACCTCATGGACAACCTTCACAACACGATATTACTCGATGACGAGCTGAGAGAGGCGGCATCTGCAGTGAAATCCGCAACCAACGATGCAATAATCCACTTCGCGGTCAATCCGTACCACGGGAATGTAAAAGGAGCGCATGGAGTCACAGTCTATTTCCCATCGGGCCAGGACACGACGTACAGCGATGCATACGATGAGGTTGATTTGGCAATCGACACCTACTGGGACGAGTTCCTTCATCACTACTATTCAATCGAGAATGTAGGCGAAACTCCCCCCGGTGTTCTAATCACATCACCCTCCGACGATAACGTTGTTGACAGAGGTGAAGAAAGAGAGATAACCGTGGCCGGAACCGCCTTCGATGCACAGGACAGCCTGTCACTGATAGAGATAAAGGTGGATGAGGGGGAATGGTTTGCAGTGGGCGCGTCCTCGCAGTGGAGCTATAATATGCAACTGTCGAATCTGGAGAACGGGAATCATACACTTTATGCCAGGTCCTACGACGGCACTGAATACTCTGCAGAGGACAGAGTTGAGTTCGGGGTAATGGGAGAAGCACCCGTTAAGGAGGAAGGCATTTCACCTATGGCCATCATGGGGGCAATCGGGCTCCTGGTAATTGCGGCCCTCGCAGGATTCATTATTCTAAAAAAGTTCACTGGTAAAGCTACTTCGTGATCTCGGTCTCTCCGGGAGGGGTATCTGAAAAAGCCGTTCCCAGCCACTCGAATTCGCCGTCGGGTGTGGGTTCGTAGTATGTGTATAACACTTTCTGCTCCAAAAGGTAGTTAAGCGCATCCGTGATCTTTTTCTTGTCCATGTTCTTGATGTCCTGGCGGATCCTGTCTGCAAGCTCCTCCACACCCTTTTCCCTCTGGTTCATGTGAACTGAGACCCGAAACTTGCCGTGAACGAGCTGTGAGGCGATGTACTGACCTATCCTCAGATGCGTGGTGTCGTAGTAAATGTCATTGCCCTTTCTCATGAAGTTGCCATAGTAATGGCCGCAGGCTGGACAGCGGAAGAGCTGCGGTCGGCCCTCATCGCTAACCATGGTCATGTCCGCGCTCCTGCACACCTCGCAGGGCTTTGTTATTTTTTCCTTTTCCTTTTCAACCACCTCCACCGTGACCTCCGGAGCCTGCATCTCACCCTCGGCTGTAGGTCCCTCATCTACCTTCAGTTTGAATCCGCATTTCTCGCAGAAATTGGCCTCATCATTTATCTCGACTCCGCATGCAGGACACAACATAGCAATCACTTCCTTTTTGAGAGTAAACATCATAACTGGCCCTAAAGCCCATGGGGAATGGCATTTTTAGGATAAGAATATTATTCTTAAAAACAGTTATATTCGTGCAATGAGGTTATTATTACGAACAGCAAATCAGAAAAGTCGCATCGAGGGGATAAAATAAAAACTCAGAAAGTGAAGGATCTACAAGAATTGGAGATGGGATCCATCTTCTCATTCATATGTTTCATACTGTTACTCTTACCGGCTATTGCCGATCGATATGACCTATGCATACTCAGTTATGGTTGGTTTCCTTACCTGGGAATCCTAATGATAGGGTTAGGCTTTTTCGGATACTATTGCGGATACCAGGGTTTTAAGGTTTATCATATCAGAATCGATTTTGGAATCCCACCAAAAACAAAATCCATACTGTATAAGACATTACCATTCATCTTAATGGGTCTAGGCATCTCATTTACCTTATATTTTCTTCCTTTAAGGGATGAGCCTTTTTTAATACTCTTTTGCGTTGTTGTCACAATACCAACTATTCTTGGAATATTCGAATGGATTAAAGAATACAAGGAGAGACAATGGATAATTAAAATAGATAATCGCTATTTTAACGCAAATAAGGAAGAACTAATTGGATGATTATTTATTCAACTCAGATATCTCTCCCGGCTTGAAAATCCCTTTCTCTGTTATAATCCCTGTGACATACCTTGCAGGCGTTACATCGAATGCAGGATTTCTAGCCATTGTGTTTTCGGGAGCTATTTTCTGCTGGAAGAAATTCAAAACCTCCTCCTCCCCCCTTTCCTCAATCGGGATATCTTTCCCGTCATCCAGTGAAAAATCAAAAGTCGATATCGGTGCAGCCACATAAAATGGAATGTTGTTCTCCTTGGCCAGAACCGCCTTTGTGTAAGTACCTATCTTATTAGCCGCATCACCGTTCTTTGTGATCCTGTCGGCCCCCACAATCACTAATTCAATTTCTCCCCTCTGCATGAAGTGACCCGCGGCATTATCGGCAATCAGGGCATGGGGAATGCCCTCGTTTTCCAGCTCCCAGGCAGTTAATCTTGCCCCCTGCAGTCTCGGCCTTGTTTCGTCCACGAAGATAAATAAATTCTTTCCATTTTCATGGGCCAATCTTATTGGAGCCAGTGCGGTTCCGTAATCAGCAGTCGCCAGTGCACCGGCATTGCAATGGGTGAGTATTTTCATTCCATCAGAAATCAATTGTTCACCGTATTCCCCGATCTTTTTGCACTTATCCAGAATGGAATTAACATAATCCTCGGCCGCTTTATGAGGCTCCACCCTATTTCCGATCCCTTCCAGCATGTAATCGATTGCGTAGAATAAATCATAGGCCGTGGGTCTTGTGGCCCTGAGCTGTTCTGCAGCCTCCTTGACATCCGCATCCTGCATTGCGGCCTGGGCAATTCCGTAGGCCGCGGCAATCCCAATTGCAGGCGCACCCCGGACAACCATCTCCTTGATGGCAAAGGCCGTATCCTCCACATTCTGGGCCATGAAATAATCGAGCTTGTGGGGAAGAAGTCTCTGATCTATAAACATTATCTGGCTGCCCTCCATCCACACGGAGCGCATGTCCTTTGTCTCACCCTCGGTCTTCACCTTCATTTTCAGTTCGCATCCTGGAAATTCCTAGGCGTGATTACGGTTTATGGTTTTAAGGGTTGTGATATACACCTTCCATAATTGCCTAGAGAAAATACCTCACCGTTACCTTATCTCCCAGGGCGGAAACGAGTATATCCTGGTTTGTGCGAGCGTAATGTGTTAATATTTCCTTTTCTTTGTATCCGCTCTGCAAGTAATATCTTTTCATCTCTTTCGGAAGTACAAAATATCCACTGATTAGCTTTACAACTTTGTCTTTAGCGTTCAAGCCATATATCTTTATCGGATAAAAACTGCCCCACTCCCTTTTCAATTTAACCTCGGTTATCCATTTTATCATAAATACCATATTCTTTTTATCTTCCGCAAGCTTAGCATCGAGGTCGAAATCACTGAAATCGAAATCGTCCTTGGCTGTTTCCCTAGCAATAAAAGCACCCAATGCACCACCAAGTAAATATCCCAATAAAACTCGAGCTTTTCCCGTTAGTATGAATACCAGTCTTTTTGTTGTAACGAAAATGGCATAATTTTCATCATCTATAACGACTTTAGGAATAAATCCGATAATTTTGTCCTTAACCAATTAACTACCCCCATCAATCTCGCAAACGCTGTAGGCGAAGCCTTATGTCAAAATCATTAAATCATTATTAAGATAATTATTTTATCACTTCCATAAACATGGATCATTTAAAGCAAATGTTATGGATACTTCAAAATGGATTAATATACAATCGAGTCGATCAACCCCAGCAATTTCTCATGTTCCTCCTTTGTCCCTTTGTAAGATTTAACGTATATCCAATTACAGGGTTCTCTGATAGGTTTAATCATCATTATCCTAAATTCGGGTGATTTGAAAATTATCTGACCCGAAACTTGTGATCGAGGATTATCTATGTGTGGATTTCTAATTATATCATGGTTAATTCCATTTTCTTGAAACTTCATCGTAATAATTGTCTCCGCCGTTTCAAGGGGCAAATGAATTACCCTGTAATGTGAATATCTGTGTCTGCTATTTATCCAAATAGACCCAATCACCATCATCATTGAAAGAATGAGACCTACTGAAACCGCAAAATATCTTCGCCTCTCTTCTGGGGTGCCTGTCATCAATCTTGGAAAACTCGCGATTAAAAATGCACAACAAGCAATAGAAACAAGAAGGAAACCAATGGCTACGACATATCCTTGTAGGACCGGATTGAACCAAGAATATCGCCTGTTTCTTTCCACGACACAACCCTTCCTTGTTATATTCCCAGTATCTTGTTTCTCTTAACAATCCTCATTTCAATATTATCTGGCACTAAGTTTTCGAGCTCATTTCCATGAATATAGAAATTAGGAAGTCCATCAATATTTGTGTGATAATGCATAGGTATACACAAGCTGGTTTTGGCCAGCCTCAGGAACTCCTCTGGTTTGGCCTCTTCACCTCTCACCGCCCATACCGGAAACAGCACTACATCGGGTTTTTCCTCGGCCATCTCCTCCGTTGCCACCGAATCTCCCATGAAGAGAATCTTCTTGTCATGAATTATTAAATATGATACTCCCTCAGAGGCTTCAAGGCATTTGATTTTTGCATTATTTCTCTCCACTACATCCTTTGGTTTCACAATTTTTATTCTGTCTGTGAGTGATTGATGTTCATCAAGGTTATATGCCTCGAAAGTCAATCGATGGGAAAGGGATAAGGCAACGGGTGGGGGACAAAAAATTTGTGTGTCTGCGTTACATAAAGCCATGATCGTTTCACTGTCATTATGGTCCCAGTGTTCATGCGAGACAAATATGGCTGATACATTTTTCTCTTTCTCTGGATCAAGTGTTGTGTCCAGTAATTTGTTTCTTCTCATGGGGTCGAAAAAGAGAAGCTCTTCTTCGATTTCCATTCTGTAGCAGGAATGGCCGAACCATTCAAGTTTGATACTGTTTTTCATCTTATTCCTCATTGTTCATCTAATAATATCGACCGCAATATATACAGAGCCATCTGGATTGATTATGATCAAACTGTAATGGACTGTTACAGATTACGCAGTAATAATTCTGGTACATTGTAGGTGGTGTCTGTTGGGGTTTCTCCTCTTCTTCTGGGGCTTTGACCTGGATAATCGTCAGGATGAGAAGTACAAGAAACATCACTGAAAAACAGTAAGGTGATTTTAATGTTGTGCCCTTATAAAATAATATTGCTCCATTAAATACCGTTGACTTCGCAAATATCTCAAACATATTGCCGGCAGTAATTGCAGTACCACCGCTGGTACTGGTAGACATAAGTCAGCGGCTGCCTGCAGTACCTGCATGAATACCCAGGGAAAGCCTGCTGGTAGGGGACCTGGAAGTACTGCTGGTAACCCTGGGGCATAACCCTGTCGGGAATGAAGTAAGGTTCCTCTTCCTCCGGAATAACCACGTTGATTCCGCTGACTGCGGATTCCCCTTCCCTTGGGGTTTCGAGAAGCTTCTTTGAGCGCCACAGCATGAAAAAGCCCATGGGAATGAACATGATGAAGTTCATGGCAATGAAAAGGGTGATTACGGAATTCCACTCACTGAACGAAGGGATTGCTATAAACATGAACGAGAATATGAACATCGGAAATAAAAAGAAGAATACTGCAAGCAATCTATTCATTTTTACTGCAAATTCCAGTTCCCTTTGAGAGGAGGGATGGGCCGTTGGTGCCTCCCGGTAGTAATCCCCGCCTCCGTATGCCAGGCCTTTACCCTGCATAACGGTCTCGATTACGGGAAGAATCTCCTTTGATTTTGCCTCCGGGATAAGAAACTGCCTTCCGCTCTTGTCCTCGATAACGTACATCCTGGGTTTTCCCCTCACCTTTTCTGCAAAGTATATCCTTTTGATTTCCTCGTATCTGAGAGATTTGTTCTGAGATACCGGAGGAGGTCGAAACGATATTGGAAAGTAAATTGTATCATGCGATAGTAAAAATCTATCCATGGAGTAATACATAAGGGGCAATCTTATGAGAAACAACATAAATAAAACATTGAACATTATTATTTCAAAGCCTTGAAGATTACCCTGATCAATTACAATCAGATAGATGTTCATGGACACTATCACAATTACAAGTATTGCAAAAAATAATCCCACCGCAATCTTCAACCGTAGTGATGGTTGATACAGCCACTGGGACCCGGAATCGCGGTTCTGCATAGCACTGCACCCGTTCCTTGCACATTATCTTCTTAACTCATTAAATGTTTTACTAATCCCTATGTGTGGATATCGATTACCGCACAATCATCATGTGCAGATCCCCCTTGCAGTAAGGGCAGTATGCTTCCATATTACCAACAACCTTCATAATCCATCGTACCATTTTTTCGAAAAATATACCGCAGCAAACAATAACGGTATGCCGATAGCAAAGGCAACCAAGCCATCCGTAAGTATCGTACCAAATATACCGAATAATATCAAAAATATGCTGACCGCCCAAAGCGCCGGTAGGATTGTTATAGCCAGGTAGTTTGTAAAGAAATCATTACTCAATTAAATTTTCCTCCTTAGATTACTAACTCAATGACCTAGTCGCTTATTAACGCTTCGGCCACTCCGTCCGGAATATCGGGCCGTCGATCATAAATGATGAGCCCGAACAGCCGAATTGCTCCCTGTATCGTCAAATACAAATGCCGGTCGCAACCCCTCGCTCGGGCCGTCCCCTCACTCGGGGCGGAGCATCCACAGGTTGCTGGCGTCGATTTTACAACACTACCGCAACGAAGGAGGCTCGCTTCGTAGCATTACTCTAAAATAATTACATTCTTTAAACCTTTAAAATGTCTATCTTTAGTTAGCAATTTCGATTTTATTGATCGTGCAGAAGCATAAATAATTGCATCGATACTATAGAGACCATGTTCTTTTTTCATATCCGCTCCAAGCAATGCGATTTTATGATCTAAATCGATAATTGAAGATTGTTCATAAATAAAATCAATTCTACTTTTCCATTTTCTATTCTCTCTTTGATATTTATTCTTAATTTCTAATAATGCAATGCTTGGAGTGTAGATAGTCTCTTGCTTATCGATAAATTCCTTTACTATTTGACCAAGTTTTGATCCAGAGAAATACTCTATCCACGCACTTGAATCAAACGTTACGGTCATGTTCATCCCTTAGATCACTTAAATCGGTTTGTTTTAGCCAAGGATCTGCTCCAAACATGTCCTTGCGTTTTCTTGAAAAATGTTTGGATAAAATATCATTTATTGTAACTGATATTCTGCGTTTACCGTATTCTCTAACAATCTTTTGGTATATATCATCTCTTATCTCAATTGTAGTTCGCATACTATCAGTAAAGCATATATGCTTATGCCTAATATATACTTTTCGGTTTTAAAATGCTACTTCACTCGCCTCCTTCAAGCCCCGACAAACGGGACCTCACTCAAATCCCTCTCCGCTATAATGTTCTTACGATATTAACGCTTCGGCCACTCCGTCCGGAATATCGAGGCGTCAATTACACATCGGTGACCTCGAACAGCCGAGTTGCTCCCTGTGTCGTCACTGAGAAAAGCCGGTCGCAACCCCTCGCTCGAGCCGTCCTCTCACTCGGGGCGGAGCATCCACAGGTTGCTGGCGTCAGTGGGATCTTGCCACCGCAACGAAGGCTTGGGGAGCATGTATGTTCAAAAAAGAAACTTATACGCTTTACTTCGCTTTACGATTTCAGATATCCAAACTGTATCTTTTGATATTTCGTAGATAACTCTGTAGTTACCAACTCTAAGCCTGTATAAATCAGTTTGGCCCTTGATTCCTATTAACTTCTTAATATCTACTTTTACCCGCTTTTTAGTTGGATCTATCTTAAGATGTTTAATCGCTTTTATTATCTTTTGCTTTTGATCCTTGCGTATAGCATCTAGTTGTTTTGTAGCGACTGGAGAAACCATAATCATATAGCTCAAGCGATCTCATCCAGCGGGACAAATTTTTCTTTTTTTGATAAAATTTCATACTGTCTCTCCATAAATGCAATATATTCCGCTTTTTCCATTAAGCGAGTAATTATCTGATCGTAAGTTTCTCCTTTAAATCCGAAGGCTTTTAGCTTTTCTCTGGTTTGTTTATATAATGGTATCGTTGTCAATTCGCCCATGATATCACAATATTATAAGATACTTATAACTACTTATAACTTTCTATAACCCATGCTCCCCTTCGCCTTCAAGTGACGACCCCGTCCTTTGCTATGCTGGTCTTCACCAGCAACCGCTTAGGATTACCACATATTAAACACTATCGGTGTGTTGTAACCCTCCGGCTTAACGGAGCCTCGTCCTACCTCCAGGCGAGGCTTCACTTTCCACCCTCTAACCTTTCGCTCCTGCGCTGGACCTGGTACAATTGGTTAGCCCCTACCTACTCGGAGCGGGCGACTCCCTTTATTAAGTATCAGGCTTAAGTGCGGTAAGATAGATATTAACTATCTAGACGATTTCAAATTCAATTTCATTTGAATAATATTTAGTAAAATTGTTAATATCTATTTGATCTTCAAAAGGATGGAAATTAACATATGTCGCTTTGAGAAAATAAAGATCTAAATAAGACCAAAAGAAATAAGTTTTATTATCATACTTATCAAATTCAAATTGGTATCTTATATCATAGATTGTTGAATAATTCTCTTTTTTATTAATTTCGATACCATTCAAATGTAGCCATGGAATCGCTATCGCCCAGCTTTGATTAAAATTTTTACCATCTTTATTTACTAAATTCAATCTTACGGTAGCTGGAAGCCATAAAGCGCTAATAATAATGCTTTTATTCTCGTTATTTAAAATGTTAAATGTAACATTTATTGGTTCTCCAGATTTATAATAATAATCTTCCATTGAAATATAAAAAGAGATATCTGGATTATTATTATAATAAAAATCTACACTTTCATCGATATCTTTAAGGTCACTTTCGTTCTCTAAGCAACCACAAGAAATACTTAACATTATTAAAATGATTAATAGAAATTTTAATATATTCCCCATTTAAGATACAACCTTTATTTTTATGTATATTAAATTGTAACTCTTTAAATTCATGTTAAGCTCTATATCAATTAATAAAATTACAATTACAAATTCTTTTTGGCACGTTTCTCCATATGTTAATTCAAATTCGTGCTTCCAGCTTAGCTTAAATACGGGAGTCGCCTTTAAGCCCCATCCCTAAAACCATTATATCTCTACGAGGATAAAGGTTTTGCCACTCTGTCAGCGTGCCGATTGCCCCTTGCACCCCATTTATTATCGCAAGGATATAAATGCTTCATGGCGGGGCAACCTTTCACTCCCATAACCGCAGTTTTTAAGGTCGTTCAAAGCAGAGCTTCCACGAGGCCAAAGGCCTTAGCCTTTCCTTCATCCTCCACCACACCATTGGGCGGGTGCGCTGAGCCATCCCCCTTCTGCTCTCCGCCCTGCATGCAGAATAGGGAAAGGGAGAAGTTTGACTTGGTACAAATACACGGTTCGATTGGACAGGGATTCGAGGTCGTCGAGAATTATATAAAATCTCAGGGTGATCATCATCGAAGATGATGGAGGGCAATTGGACTTTGGTTGTGTGACATATTTTGAAAATCTTGCTTTCCTATAATTTTTATATCCCTATAAAAATAAATTTGGTATTACTAGAGGTTGATATCTGATAACCATCCCCTATCACAAATACAGGATCAAAAGCTTCCTCCGGCATCCTCTTGGAATGCCAGCTCCATCTTTGCTCGCTGTGAATGTAATAATTTATTCCAACTGTCTCGGGGATGTTGTCACAGTACCAGTCCGCTGTATAATTCACATCCATTTTCAGTGGTATGCTAAATGTATCGTACCCAGCCAGATATTCCTCTGTCCATATCCCGATACTGTATGAGCTCGCACCCCTGATGCCGAGAGAATTGAAAGGCACCACCATGAAATAC
>Ga0209536_100015694_pt1 | contig 10804 bp, 9 predicted proteins | sample DeeMarSeWOR28_12_FD_187461 | JGI IMG/M metagenome (GOLD analysis project Ga0209536, IMG submission 187461) | Marine sediment microbial communities from White Oak River estuary, North Carolina - WOR-2-8_12 (SPAdes) (version 2) | ecosystem: Environmental > Aquatic > Marine > Intertidal zone >...
CCCAAGCATCGGGGAGATTTCTGTCACGGTCGGCTTTGCGAGCCTTCTGATCCTCGCGTACAGGTTCTTTGTCCTCAACTTTCCGATTCTTACAACCGAGGAGGGGGCCCACCCATACCGCACAAAGTATAGTCTGAGGAGGGCCACATCATGACCGCCGTCCGTTTCACGATGGAGGCCCGGAACAGAATCATCCGGTCCTCGTATATCCACACGTCATTCACCTCGGGTGAACCACAGCACGATCAAGACATGCCATCTCGCTCCGCCGGTGGTCCTGGCGCACGATTCCTGGGAATGGTTCTCGTCTTGGTACTCTTGGGCAGCGTTGTCTATGGGCAGACTCCAAACACGGCCCCACACAAGCTTCCGCCCGAGCTGCGGAACCGATGTACGATGTGTCATACCTGCGCGACGCCAACAAAACTGGACCCCTGCCTCATCGTCTGCCCGAGGGTCAAGGAATCCACAGGATTGTTCACTCCCGCGGATGGGCCAGGAGTGATCTTGATGAACAAAATGACGAACCAGTATGGGCCTGTGGCCTTCAGTCACCGGGTTCACGCACAAATGTCCGAAATGTCAGGTGGATGCTACGGCTGTCACCACTATAACGACACATCCCTGAATATCCTCTCCTGTCGCTCCTGCCATCCCTCACAGCGAAAGCGGGAAAACATCAGCCTCCCGGATTTGAAGGGGGCCTATCATCAGCAGTGTCTTGATTGCCATCGACAGTGGAGCGGATCAGTGGACTGCAGTGTCTGCCACATGGACAAGTCTGAGGGGAGGACACCAGCCCAGATCCTCGAGCAGTACGCACGCGAACGGAAGGACCACCCCCCCGTCCTTGCACCGGACAAGAAGGTGTATCGTACCAAAGAACAGGAGGGGACTGTGGTGACCTTCTACCACACCGAACACACGAAGCTCTTTGGGAAGGAGTGCGTGGATTGCCACCGCCAGGCAGGGTGCGTGAGCTGCCATGACCAGCGAGCACCCTCGTTGCGAACGACGGTTACGGCAGATGCGGAATTTGATTTTGACGCCCGCCACGCACGGTGCAGTTCGTGTCACGCAGAGCAGTCGTGTGAGAAATGCCATACCGCAGCTGAAACGCCTCCGTTCAATCACGGGCGCTCTACGGGGTGGACGCTGAAGCCGTACCATGCTCGGCTCTCATGCGCCGCCTGCCATGGTCCGACTGGACAATTCGCTGGCCTGAAAAACGAGTGCAAATCCTGCCATTCGTCATGGGTGGTCGGATCCTTTGCTCACGCGGTCACCGGGTTTTCTCTTGACGAGACACACTCTGAGTTTGACTGTGCTGACTGTCATGCGGAAAATGCGTACGAGAAACCACCGACCTGTTCAGGATGTCACACCGACATGACGTATCCCAAAAACAAACCGGGGAAGGTTATAGGAAAGTAGGAAATGCTCAAGCGGATCGGCCCAAAATTGATACTCCTCGTCGGTGCAACGGCCATCACCATTGTTGGCTTGTTTGCCTATCTGAGCCTCGAAGCCATGCGGACGGGGATGCTGGGGGAGGTGGAGCGCCATGCCAATCAGCTGAGCGAGACTGTAAGAGCAAGCACCCGGTACGCTATGTTGCTCAATGAGCGCGACCATATCCGACAAATCGTGCGGAGCATCAGCCAGCAGCAGGATATCGGAAAAGTGCGGATTCTCAACAAGCTAGGTGAGATCATCTATTCCTCGGTAGAAACCGATGTTGGCATGATGGTGGACAAAGACGCCGAGGCTTGTTACAGCTGCCATTCCGCAGACCGGCCACTGGAGCGATTGCCGATCAAGGAGCGCACTCGGGTGTTTCAGGTACATCCCGATTCTTCACGATATCTCGGGATCATCACACCCATCAACAACGAGCAATCCTGCTGGTCCGCCCCCTGCCATGCACACCCCCGTGAAAGAACTGTCCTCGGCGTCCTGGATGTCGCTCTCCCCCTCAGCGATGCCGACCGAACTCTCGCGAAAATCCGACTCGAGCTTGTGCTTTCGGCACTCGCTTCGTTTTTCGGGATCAGCCTCATCATCGGTTTGTTCGTACGCCGCTGGGTGGATAGGCCCGTCAAGGAACTCGTCCACGCCACCCAAGCGGTCGCCGACGGAAATCTGAGCTACACAATCAAGGAACGACATAATGACGAGCTGGGGGTCCTGGCAGGATCCTTCAACAATATGACCCGTCGGCTTGCCGACGCCCGGATGCAGTTGTTCCAATCCGATAAGCTCGCCTCCCTAGGTCGGCTCGCTGCCGGAGTGGCCCATGAGATCAATAACCCCCTGACCGGCGTGCTGACGTACAGCAGCTTCCTCATGCGTCGAACCCAGGATCGCCCTGAGATCCAGGACGATCTCAAAGTGATTGTACGAGAGACTATCCGATGCAGGGAAATTGTTAAGAGCCTGCTTGATTTCGCCCGACAATCAGTTCCAAAAAAAGTTGAGGCTTCCGTCAACGAGATCATCGACCGGGCGGTTCACGTGGCAAAGAACCAGCTGACGGTGCACTCGATTCAACTCGTGAAAGAGACGGCTAATGAGTTGCCAAAGGTCACGGTCGACGCAAACCAGATTCAACAGGTTTTTCTCAACCTTATTGTCAATGCTGTAGATGCCATCGGACCACGGGGTGGAACGATCACCATCTCGAGTGCACTCCTGCACTTGTCCCCTCGCGGAATCACCCAAGTTCGCAAAGCGCAATGTGGGAAACGACATTCACTGATTGATGAAGAAGTGCGAATCGGCGGACTCCCCTCTATCGGGGTCAGGGCAGTCTTTGGTTCAACCGAGGGCACCGTGCATTTGGACCCTGTGTACGGCAGACACAGTCACCAGTACGGCCTGACCGTGCCTGTAGGCAGCGAAGTCCAGTTTTCCTGCACCGAATGCCAGACCTCGCTCATCGACCCGTCATTGCAATGCCCGCTCTGCTCCGCTCAGCTCTGTGTCATCGACACCCCCGGGCAAGGGCTGTTGGAAGTCTGCAGCCGCCGTGGGTGCGACTACGAACATTGGGAAACGGTAGACAACGGTGGTTTACGCGAATATGTGGAGATCAAGGTCAGCGACACGGGCTCAGGGATTTCGGCGGATGACTTGCCGAGGATCTTCGAGCCGTTCTACACCACAAAGGGACAGAAAGGGACCGGGCTCGGCTTGTCTGTGATTTGGGGGATTATTGACAATCACAACGGGGCCATTTCCGTTGCCAGTGAGCTCGGTCAAGGGACCACCTTCACAATCCGGATCCCTGTACGTCAACCGAGATAGGCCATGGGCTCAGAGCTCGACATTCTGGTGATCGATGACGAACAGGTCGTCTTGGATGCGGTCGAGCACATCTGCAGTGCCGAGGGACTGCAGGTCAAAACCGCACAGGATGGCCCGTCGGCCCTCCAGGCACTCGACCAACACCGTTTCCGACTTGTCCTCTGCGATATCATGATGCCTGAAGTGGACGGTTTCCAAGTGTTGAGCGAAGTCCAACGCAGATTCCCGCAGACGCCGGTCATCATGTCGACAGGGTTCTCGACAGTGGAGAATGCTGTGAAGTCTTTATCCGCCGGCGCCATCGATTTCGTTCCGAAACCGTTTACCGCCGACGAGCTCCTCTCAACGATCACACGGGGACTTCGCTACAGGGGGCTCCTTAAGACCACCGGTGGACGTTCTGTTGCATCGGATGATTCGCGAGGCTTCACCGTTCCGTGCCCTGCTCGGTATTCCCGGCTCGGCTATATGAGCTGGACAGTGATGGAAAGCGACGGGTCAGCCCTGATCGGTGTGTCACACGCGTTCGCTAGGACGATCGAGGGGATCAGCAGTATTGAGACTGTGGCAGAGCAGGAAGAAATTGTCCAGGGTATTCAATGCGCGCAGATCCACACGACTGCGGAGCTGACACATAGCGTTCTCTCGCCCCTAAGCGGAAAGATCATTGAACGAAATCTACGGTTAGAGAAAGACCCACACATCGTGGAAAAAGATCCGTACTTTGCTGGATGGCTCTATAGGATCATTCCATCGGACCCTGACTACGAGCTATCGCAGCTGACGCCCTGCGGATCGGATGCTGTATGAATTGAATCATCCTGATGAGGAGAACCACTCATGGCACTGTTTATTCTTGCCGTTATTGTCTTTATCATCGCGGATTTCCTGATCCGATACCTGACTCGTCGACTGCACGAGAAGAAGGTCAAGGCGGAGCGGGAAGCAGCTCTGGCTGAAAGCTTCCGCCTCGACTTCACGCGGGAGGCCAAGACGCTCAAGCGCGTGGATGTCCCCAATCCGAAGGCCCGCATACTCTGTGTGGACGACGAGGAGGTCATCCTTGGCAGTTTTCGCAAGATCCTCGTGCTCGACGGTTATGCCGTGGATACGGTGGAATCGGGCAAGGAAGCTCTTGGTTTGGTCCAAACCCATAACTACGACTTTGTCTTCACTGACCTGAAGATGCCGGAAATGGATGGCGTGGAAGTCACCAAGGCGGTGAAACATCTTCGCCCCGACATTGACGTGATCATCATTACCGGATATGCCACTGTTGAGACTGCGGTAGAGACAATGAAGCACGGGGCAATGGACTATGTCCAGAAGCCGTTCACTGAGGACGAGCTGCTCGCGTTCGTGAAGAAGTCCTTCATCCGACGTCAGGACAAGATCCAAAAACTTCTGCAGCCGCGCGTCCACATTACCCATCTTCCCTCCGTCGAAAATGTCCACGCGAATGAATTCTCGATCCCTGGCGGCGTGTTCGTGGCGCCCGGTCACCTCTGGGGCGGCGTGGGTGCAGACGGCGAGACGAAGGTTGGGATCGATGACTTTGCTACGAAACTCATTGGCCCACTGGACGAAATCATCCCCCCCAACCTGGGTATGGTTGTCAAACAGGGCCAACCTCTGTTCAGCGCCCGTCGCGGAACACGTCGCATCACCTTTCGCGCTCCGCTCAGCGGCAAAGTCGTGAATGTCAATACAGGGATTGCTCATTCTCCCGCGGCGCTCGAGAAGACCCCCTATGGAAACAACTGGGTGTGTATCGTTGATACCGACAATCTCGACGCCGAACTTCCTGAACTGAAGATCGGCAAGGCGGCAGTGAACTTCTACATGGAGGAACTCGACCGGTTCAAGAACATGGCCCGGAAGATGACGCGCACCACACAGGAAGGCAGTGAGGAGAATCATGGAGACGCGGTTTACGCGGGGGAATTGCAGGACTTCAATGATCGGGACTTCGAAGAAATCGTTCGCGCATTTTTCGATAAGTAACGAGGTGTTACAACTCCATCCGACACTGTGATCCTTGCAGATCAGGCGTCTCCGGGGTGTGTGGGGCTCCATCGGGCCTAGGCTCTCCGACGAGCAATTCACGCAGCTATGAGTGACCCCATGTTGCCCGATATTTGAATTCGACGGTTCAGCTGCTCACGAAAGCCCGGGTGAACCCCGGGCTTTTTCTTGCTCCTCCAACTGCGCGAAGAGGCACCTTACGATCGTTTCGGTCAAGAAGCGTTTCCCTGAATGTCCCGCAAATACGAAGTCTTCACCAGGGCGGACCTACAAGGACCCAGCTCACAAACGCGGTTACCCGTTCACCCGGCTCCGGCACGATGCACGTCTCCGCTATCAAAGAACGGGTCGCTTCTTGATCGATGAATTTCTGCCGGGGGGCTTCGCAAGGGAATGCTGGCAGTAGGACTTCGCTCTATTCGGTGAATCCCCTAGCGGCGAGGATGGAACGTGCGGTGGACCTCTTTGAGGTACTCCCGGTCGATGTGTGTGTAGATTTGTGTCGTGGCAATATCCGCGTGACCGAGCATCTCTTGGACGACGCGCAGGTCGGCTCCCCCCTCAAGGAGGTGTGTGGCAAAAGAATGTCGGAGCGTATGGGGGTGCACGCGATCAGACAGACCGGCTCGGCGTGCGCTCTCCGTGACAATCTTCCACACCGTGGTGCGCGAGAGGCGCCCTCCCCGCGCGTTCAGAAACAGGACATCCCCCGCCCCCCTGCCTTTCGTTAGGTTTCCCCGAACCTCCCTTTGATATCGTGCGATCCAGCGAAGGGCCACTGAACCGATTGGGACAAAACGTTCTTTCGATCCCTTGCCATATACCAGAAGGACCTCGTCTGGTGCGTGGACGTTCGCTTGCGTCAGGTCGATGAGCTCTGATACCCGGATCCCTGTCGCATACAGCGTTTCCAGAACTGCCCGATCCCGTACACCAAGAGGTTTCGCCGTGTCAGGCTGATTGAGCAGTGTTTCCACCTCGGAGACTGACAGAACGCCCGGGAGTGTCCGGGAGCGCTTCGGAGAATCGACATCTTCAGTTGGGTCCGTCGGCACGATGTCCTCGCTGAGCAAGAAGCGGTGAAATCCCCGTACCGCTGCAAGCGCCCGTGCCACGCTTCGGGCTGAAAGGCCAGAGGCCCGAAGGGAGCTCAGGAAGCCACTCACATGCTCACTCTTGATCTGGCCCGGGCGCCGCACGGACTGTCGGGCAAGATAGGAAACATAAGAGCGAAGATCGTGGCCATAGGATTCGGACGTCCGTGATGCAACACCTTTCTCCAGAAGAAGGAACTGGCTGTACTGGAGGACACTCTGATCCAATGGAGAGCGGGATGCGGAGGGTGACGTCGACAAGTGTACAGGTCGACGAATCATGATTCAGAACGTTGTGGACCAGGGAACAAGATGCTTGCGGTGGTGCCCACGATCAATGTCGCTGCCACACCAACGATTGTGTACCATGTCCATGCCACGAGTTGAAGAGAGATGACAAGAATCATGACAGCAATGCCACTGACGAACGCGATGAGCGCATGTCGCTGCGTTGGTTTCCGGAAGAGGACGCCCAGGAGAAACGTCCCCAACAAGCCACCGTACGTGAAGGAGGCAATACTCAAGGCAAGTTCCACAACGGTTTGTGTGGTACTCATGAAGAACAACGCGGCTCCGACCAGCAGGAGAGCGGCCACAGCCGTAACAATCCGTGACAGTCTGACTTCGGCTTCGGGTTTCAGACGTAACCCAAGAACCGGTTTGAGCAAATCGAGCATCGTCGACGACGCCATCGAACTCATCGATCCCGCGAGGGTTGAGAGGGCAGCCGCCATCAATCCCGCGATGACGATTCCGGTGACCCCAGGGGGGAAGGACTGTATGATGAAATGTGGAAAGACCTCATCGGAACGGGTGAGCCCCAGTTCGGACACTGTGGCTCCAGAATAGAAGGAGTACAAAAACACCCCAACCAGAAGAAAGACCGCGAATTGAATAATGACGATCAGGCCGCTCCCGATGAGCGCCTTTCGGCTTGGCGCAAGCGCCTTGGTCGTCAAAACACGCTGGATGATGAGCTGGTCTGTCCCGTGTGAGGCCATGGACAGGAATGCCCCACCGAGGAGCCCCGCCAGAAGGGTATAGGGTCGCTGAAAGAAGTCCCCTCCGAATGAGACATCCAGGAATGCAAATTTTCCTGCCTCGGAGGCCGTCTGGATCAGCCCCGGCAATCCCCCGTGAAACTCTGTCGCCAGGACAATGATGGCCAACATGGCTCCCCCCAGGTAGATGAACATCTGGACAGCATCAACCCAGATGACCCCTCGCACGCCCCCGGCAAATGTATAGAGGAATGCGACGATCGCGAGGACAGCGATCACCGCAGGGTAATCGAATCCGATGATTAGCTGGAGAGGAATCGCCGTGGCAAAGAGCCGCACGCCGTCGGCGGCGAGACGTGTTCCAAGAAAGACTCCCGACGCCAATCGCCTGGTGGAAATTCCAAAACGTGATTCGAGGAACGCATAGGCGGTGGAAAGTTCTCCCTTATAGTATGCCGGAAGGAGGACAACGCTCACGACGACGCGTCCGATCAGATATCCGACGGTGACTTGGAGAAAGGAGAGGTTGCTCAGGTACGCGAGCCCTGGGATGCTGATAAAGGTGAGTGTGCTGGTTTCTGCCGCGACAATCGAAAAACAGACGACCCACCATGGGATGGTGTCTTTCCCGAGAAAATAGTCCTTCGCTGTCCGTTGGCGCCCCCCCATGATGATTCCGAGAAGCGCAACCGCAAGAAGATATACGACGAGGATGATGTAGTCGAGAGTGGTGAAACCCATTGTGGAATCCGTGGACGCTCAACACCCCCCGAGGCACCCATGCGAGGACCCCCGTGGTGCCGACACCAATAGAATTCGTGGTTCAGGCTTTGAGGGCTTTCGCAACGGTGTCATAGATGCTGAACGCGCGATCGAGATGGGAGATCTTGATGAGCGACAGGACCTTTTTGTGGACGCCCGCCAGCTTGACCACGCCTCCAAGCTCCCGCATCTTCCGCTCAGCGATTAAAAGTGCGCTGAGCCCACTGCTGTCACAGAACTCCACATCGGTCATGTCGATGACGAGTTGCTTGGTCGGCTCGCTGCAGAGGATCAGGAATTCTCCCTTGAGCTCTGGCGACACTGTGGCATCAAGCTTTTTCTCTTTCAGCTTGAAGATCGTCACCGCGCCGTTATTTTTTACTTCAAATTGCATTCCGCGCTCCCGTCCCAGTGCACACTAGAACATCTCCATGCATCGCAGGAAACTTCGATAGGCCCCTGCGAGGCCGCTTCCCTTCCCAACCTGTATCTGGAGATTGTAAAAGACATCCGCGTTGTCCTTGACGAAACCAACCCTTATCGGCGCAAGGGACGCGCGACAGACAAACGCACTGAAGAGATCGAAGTCGGGATTGAGATCAATTGCTACATCGAATGTACTTTTTTTCAGTTTCCGAAGCAACTCGTCACTAGGGGTGAACAATCTCCCCATATCCTTGTTCTCGTACGCAAGGATCTCATAGCGCTTATCGGAATCGAGCCAGGAGAAGAACTCCTTGCGCGCAACGATGGTCATCGATCCTTGGGCAAAACGATCGACAAGAGACCGAAGCATCCACTGCAGTGATGCCGGATCCTTCGCGGTGCGAGGCAACACGACCAGCACACGCCTCGCGCGCCGGATCGCATCTGTGAATTCGAAAAGGGTGTCCTTTGACTTCCGAAAATGGAAGCGGGAGTACCACAGACCTATACGAAGTCGCGCCGCGTCGAGCATTATCGTTTCGCTCGCCCGTCATGCCGCAGGGGAACCATCCCTGCTGGAGTACAGTCTGGTGTCCATCGGCGCGCACTTTGGTCGTGGTTCGACCCGTGGCACGGGCGGGCATCTGGCGCAAATATGGGTCCAGTTGCTGGAAAGCGAGGAGCGGGACCTGGGAACGGACAAATTGACTCAAAAATGGCGCAAGCGGGTCGGGCACATCCAGGATGCGGAGTCCGTCACTTTCAGGTCAGAAATTCACAGTGCCGGGAATCCCATTGAAGTCCATCTTTCGATAGACGATCATGATCAACTCCTGGCGGCAGCTGATGCACTTAAAACCGAGTTGCAGGGGATTCCGGGCGTGTTTGATATCAGTGACAGTTTTCTGCCCGGCAAACGCGAATTGCAGCTTAAATTAAAGCCCGCTGCCCGCAGTCTGGGGGTAACCCTGGATGACCTGGCACGTCAGGTGCGACATGCATTTTACGGCGCAGAGGCACTGCGCCTGCAGCGTGGTAAGGATGAAATCAAGGTTATGGTGCGATATCCCGAAGCGGAACGCAAATCTCTGGGATCGGTTGAAGACATGCGTATTCGGACGCCGGGCGGTGTCGAAGTGCCTTTCAATCAGGTGGCCCAGGCGGTCCTCGCGGGCCAGGCGCGAGGCCAGAAGATCGTACTGGTCCTCTCCCCAGGCCAGGGAAAGGGCAGGGTCGTCCGGCACATGCTGGACGTGGTCGATGCGGACATCTACGTCCTCGTCGATGGTGACGACACCTATCCGGCGGACGCCGCTCCGGAGATGCTGGCTCGCTTCCAGCGGGATCACCTCGACATGCTGGTCGGCGCCCGGCTCGAGCGCTACGAGGAGGGCGCCTTCCGCCCCTTCCATCGCTTCGGCAACCACCTGATCTCCCGCCTCATCAACGTCCTCTTCCAGACGCGGCTCAACGACGTGCTCTCCGGCTACCGGATGCTCTCGCAAACCTTCGTCAGAGTCGTCCGGACCCGCAGCCGCGGCTTCGAGGTCGAGACGGAGATGACGCTGCAGGCGCTCTCCAAGGGCCTCCGCGTCGCGGAGATGCCCGTGCGGTACGTGCGCCGCCGGGAAGGCAGCACCTCGAAGCTCAGCACCTGGAGCGACGGCTTCCTGATCTTCAAGTGCATCCTCCTGCTCTTCCGGGACTACAAACCCCTCGTCTTCTTCACCACGTTGGCGCTGTTGCTGGCTGTGGCCGCGCTGCTCACGGGGAGCGCGCCGATTCGTGACTTCATCGAGATGCGCCTGGTGCTGCACATCCCCCGGGCGATCCTGGCGGCGGCGCTCGGGATCCTCTCGCTCATCTGCCTGACGGCCGGCCTGATTCTCGACATGATCGCGCGCTTCCACCAGGAGACGATCGAGCTCTGGAAGAGCCATCTGAGCGACCGGCACTGACGCACGTGGAGCGCGAATTCGAGGCCCGCGACCTGATCGAGGTGATGGAGGAGGCGGTCAACTACAACCGCTTCCTCCTCGGCACGCTCGTGTCCTGGGCGGGCGGCGCCCGCCGGGTGCTGGACTTCGGCGCCGGGAACGGCCGTTTCGCGCTCGGGCTCTGGGAACGCGGCTTCGAAGTTCACGCGATAGAGCCCGATCCGGTGCTCCGGCAGGGGATCGCGTCGCGGGG
>Ga0209536_100015695_pt1 | contig 10803 bp, 5 predicted proteins | sample DeeMarSeWOR28_12_FD_187461 | JGI IMG/M metagenome (GOLD analysis project Ga0209536, IMG submission 187461) | Marine sediment microbial communities from White Oak River estuary, North Carolina - WOR-2-8_12 (SPAdes) (version 2) | ecosystem: Environmental > Aquatic > Marine > Intertidal zone >...
TTATTGAACCGGAGATCTTCACTTTGAATGATTTCAAAGATTTCATAGCTGCCCAGCAGGATGACCTTCACATCCAGGGGGATGGGCTCCGGCTTAAGCGAGGTGGTACCGAAGCCGGTTTCTTCCGTAATGTCTTCGATTTGCAGGCATCTGGTGCGCAGGGTTCTTTTCAGCGCATCCCAGACGTAGGGGTTCATCATCACCGAATCGATTTCCATGATCAGAAAGCCGCCGTTGGCACTCAGCATAGAGCCGGCCTGGACCATCGTAAAATCGGTGTTAATGGTGCCCATGAACGCCCGTTTTTCGATGCGACCGAAAACATTATAATAGGTCGGGTTGGTTTCGAAGATAACCGGCGCACCCTTGGTGGATTCCTGATCCACCAGAACATTGACTTCATATTGCGGAAAAGAAGCATTAACATTGCGCGGCGCCTGTTCCGTTGGCGGCGCTTCACCTTTGTTTGGCGGAATAAACAAATTGAAATTTTCGACGATATGCTCCTGAACCGCATTCAGGTGCGCAACGATGTCTTCGCAGGCTTTGAATTCTTTGCGCATCGGATCCAACCGTTTTTTGACCGCCAACAGCGCATAGGTATCCATCAGCTTTTCGATATCGGCATGCAACGCCAGGTTGTTTTTGTCCATCTCCACGGCGGTGGCTTCGATTTCCGCCTGGACGAGCCTTAGATTTTCTTCGATTTTAGCTCTGGTCTTGGCCGGAAGGGCACTGAATTCTTCGGTAGTAATCGGTTTTCCCTTGATCATGGGGATGGTTTGAAAATCGTCTTCGGATTGCTCGATATACAGGCTTTTTTCGGCGGCATACGCTTCCAGTTGCTCAAAACGCGCATGCTGCTGTTGCGCAAATGCGTTTTTTAATTTGGATAATTTTTTTAAATAAGCATCGTCTTCAAATACTTCGGGCAACTCTTTTTTTAAGCCCTCGATGGCCCGTTTCATCTTTTTGCTGAATTGAATGGCGGTACCGGGTGGCACCGCGATGGCTTTGGGGCGAAATTCGTCTTTGAAATTGTTAACCAGACACAGGTCATTGGGGGTGGGTAAGCGTTTGGCGTGCTTGTTGACCAGATCTCTGACTATTGTCGATTTGCCGGTGCTGGCCAAACCGGTCACAAAAATATTGTAACCGGGATCTTCCATGTTCAGGCCGAAGTCAATGGCCTTGACGGCACGCTCCTGACCGATCACCGTATCCAGGGGCCTGACCTCGGATGTGTTTTTAAACTTGAAGATCTTCGGATCGCAAATCAGCCTTAAATCGGAAACCTTTACCTCAAATTTCTTCGCCATAATTCTTCCAATTCAGTAGAGGAAATAAGATTATTTTATTGCCAAACAGTACCAAATATATGGCTATTTTAATGTTAAAAATTGGCTTTAAAAGGTTAGATGATATTCGAGGGCAAGGCTTAATTCGCTTCAAAAGCGGAGCGTACACGATAGTACGCGAGTATTTTGAAGCGGATTGTAACGCAGCCATCGGATATCAGATGAGGTTTTAAAGCTAATTTTTAAGTATAGCAAGGAAGATTATATTTTACAAACTTGTCAGCGGTTTATAATGCTGCGGCTGTCTGTCGGTTAAAACATTATTGATGGGATTGAAGGATTTATCACGTGTTTGGGCCGGGGTGATATCTGCCACCAGAACCGCATCGTCATGGCTTGCGGCCTGTGCCAACACACGACCGTTATAATCATAAATAGCGGACCGGCCTTTGAAACTCAGCTCTTCGTTATTTCTTTTTTCAACACCGGCCCGGTTGGCCACCGCAAGATAGACTTTGTTTTCGATGGCGCGGGCGGGCATGACCTGTTGCCAGGCCTCGGTGATCAAATTGGCCGGGCAGACGATCACATCGGCGCCCAGCAGGGTCAGCACCCGGGCCGATTCGGGGAAACGCCAATCATAGCATACCATCGGTCCGATGCGGACATCCCGCTTTTTATCCGCCACCACAAAAAAGCCGGTGTCGCCGTGATCAAAGCAGTCGTTTTCTTTATAAAAAAGGTGGGTTTTGCGGTAGACAGACGGTTTTTTGGTTTCCGGAATGACGACAAAACATGAATTGTAAAAGTTTTTTTGATGCCGTTCGGCAAACCCGGCCACAATGACGGCATTTTTATTCTGTGCCATGCCACAAAAAAAATCACCGCTCGCACCACCGGCAGTTTCAGCCACCCGCTCGATTTCTTCCCGGGAAAGGAAGAAATAACCGGTGGTGCACAGCTCAGGAAAGACAATAATATCGGCTGTTACATTCTCCACCAGCTGTTGCATGCGGGCAAAGTTTGTCTTCTTGTCGCCAAACTCGGGTGTAAACTGGACAACGGCCAGCTTCAATTGTTTCATCGTAGCACTCTTCCTTTCATCCAGGTTGGCGATGCTGATTTATAATAAACGATCAAGCCTCTGGTTGCTGGCTTCTGGTGACCGGCTGCCGGCTGCTACCTCTGAACCTGTAAACACAAAGAGTCAAGTTATCGTAAAGACGAACGTCCAACATTCAACGCTTAACGTCCAACGTCGAAAGGTTGATCGGAATTGGCCGGCTTAAGAGCGAGGAGCGAAGCGATAGCCAAATTGGAAGTTCGACGTTGAAAGTTCGATGTTGGGCGTTAATTTTTGCGTCCGCTCAACCGTGAACCTATGAACCCTGAACCTTTGAACCTTTGAGATACCGCTGAAAACACCTCGCCGTATGAGACTTGCCCGCAAATTTTAGAAGCTCCGGCGGTGAGCCGGTGGCGACCACGCGGCCGCCGGCATTGCCGCCTTCAGGTCCCAGATCGATAATATAATCGGCTTCCTTGATGATTTCCATGTTATGCTCAATAATGGCGACGGTGTTGCCTTCATCAACCAGGGCCTGCAAAACGCCGATCAGACGTTGAATGTCGGCCAGATGCAAACCGGTGGTCGGTTCGTCCAGAATGTAAAGGGTATGACCGTTGGTGCGCTTCACCAGCTGCTTGGCCAGTTTGATGCGCTGGGCTTCTCCGCCCGACAGGGTGGGACTGGGTTGTCCCAGACACAGATAGCCCAGCCCGACATCGCACACAAACTGCACGGCGCGTCGAATGGGGGGCACGGCTGAAAAGAAGCGAACGGCCTCGGCAAAGGTCATTTCCAAAACCTCGGCCATATTTTTTCCCTTGTACAGGATGGCCAGGGTTTCCTTGTTATAGCGCTTTCCACGGCACACCTCACAGGGCACATAGACATCCGGTAGAAAACTCATCTCCACCTTGGGCCGCCCCTGGCCCTTGCAGGTATCGCAGCGACCCTCGGCAACGTTAAAGGAAAAGCGGCCGGGCTTGTAGCCTCTGGCCCTGGCAGCCGGCGTCATGGCAAACAATTTGCGAATATCGCCTAAAAAGCCGACATAGGATGCCGGCACCGAGCGCGGCGTGCGGCCGATGGGACTGTGATCCACCTCCAGCACCCGCTGAATCTGCTGCCAGCCCTTAATCTCTTTGCATTTGCCGGCCGGGCATTTTTTCTTTTGCATCCGATTGCGCAGCCCCTTGTACAGTGTTTCTTTGAGTAAAGAGGATTTGCCCGACCCCGAAACGCCGGTGATGCAGATTAAGCGGCCCAGGGGTAAATTCGTGCTGATATTCTTCAGATTATGGGTTTGCGCGCCCTGAACCTTCAATTTTTTGGCCGTGCGGTAAGGCCTGAGGCGCGAAGAAATCTTTTTGGGATGGCCGTCGATCAATGCACCGGTAATCGAAGCTTTCGCTTTTTTCAATTGGCTCAATCCGCCGGATGCCACCACCCTGCCGCCATCCTGCCCGGCGCCGGGTCCCAGATCGATGATCGTGTCCGCCGCCCGAATGGTTTCCTCGTCATGTTCGACCACCAGAATGCTGTTGCCCCGATCCCGCAGGGTCTTGAGGGCATCGATCAGTATCCCGTTATCGCGGGCATGCAGGCCGATGGTGGGCTCATCCAGAATATAGCAAACCCCGGTCAGATTGGAGCCCAGCTGGGCGGCCAGGCGAACCCGCTGGGCTTCACCTCCGGACAGGGTGTCGCCGCTGCGTGACAGCGACAGGTAGGACAAACCCAGCTGGTTGAGCAAAGACAGCCGGGTCAGGATTTCGCTGACCACCGGCTCGGCAATCGGCTGTTGCAGCCTGGCAAACTTTAATTTTTTGATGGCGTCAAATGTGTCGCGGGCCGGTTTTTGCACCAGATCCCAGATGGAATGACCGCCAACCTTGACCGCCAGGGCCTGGGGCTTGAGTCGGCTGCCGGCGCATGCGTCACAAACCGCGCTTTCGACAGGTTCTTCATCATCCTCGATTTCCACAAAGCCGGTAACACCCAGTCCGCCGCAAGCCGGGCAGGCGCCCTGTTTGCTGTTGAATGAAAACAGCCGCGGATCAAGCGGCTCCAGACTGATACCGCAGGTCGGGCAGGTTCCGGACAGGCTCAAAATCTCTTCCTGACCGTGGCGGTCCAAAAGCGTGAGGCTGCCCTTGCCGATTTTAAGCGCCTGATCCACCAGTGACGCCAGATTTTTGGACGGCAGCTGCCCGACGACCAGCTCGATCGTGTGCTCGTGATAGCGGCTCAAAGCCATGCCCTCCTCGAGCGCGGTCAAACGGCCATCGATGCGGGCCTCTCTAAATCCTTTTTTCAGCGCCCGGGCCAGCACTTCCTTGTGAAAGCCCTTGCGCCCGAAAACCTGGGTGGCCAGAACGGTGGCCGGCTTGCGGGCAGATCGTTTGCGCAGCTGCGTGACGATGGCATCCTGGCTTTGTGCTGTCAGTTGCCGGTCGCATCCCGGGCAATGCTGGCGGCCCAGTTTGCTGAACAGCAGCCGGAGAAAATGATAGATTTCGGTAAGGGTCGCCACTGTCGAGCGGCGGCTGGAATGGCTGATGCGCTGTTCGATGGCGACGGTGGGCGCCAGGCCGGTGACCAGATCCACATCCGGACGTTCCAGTATTTTCATGTACTGGCGCACGTAGGGCGCCAGGCTTTCCAGGTAGCGACGCTGCCCTTCTGCAAACAGAATATCGAAAGCCAGGGTGGATTTGCCCGATCCCGAAACCCCGCTGAGCACCACCAGCTCGTTCTGGGGAACGGTCAGGCTGATGTTTTTTAAATTGTGCTCCCGGGCGCCTTTTAAGGCAATGTGGTCCGATGCCGCCGACGTGCTGAATGCGGTCATCGGATCGGCAAGGCCCGCCGCTCGGCCTGATTTGGAGCGTTTCAGCCGTCCCCTGCCATCCAGATAGGCTTTTAAAAACCGTCCGGTGTGCGAGTCGCTGTTGCGCGCAATTTGTCGGGGTGTGCCGCTGGCGACCAGCCGACCGCCGTCATCGCCGCCCTCGGGCCCCAGATCGATCACCCAGTCGGCGGTCTTGATCACATCCATATTGTGCTCGATGACCAGAACCGTATTGCCGCCATCCACCAGGCGTTGCAAAGCGGCAAGCAGTTTGCCGATGTCGTCAAAATGCAGGCCGGTGGTGGGCTCATCAAATATGAACAGGCGATGCTCGGCCTTATTGCCGTCGGTCGTTAAATGGCGCGACAGTTTCAGGCGCTGGGCTTCACCGCCCGACAGGGTGTTGATGGGTTGGCCCAGGCGCAGATAGCTCAGGCCGACATCGGCCAGCGGTTGCAGGGCGCTCACAATTTTGGGTTGATCGTCAAAAAATTCCAGGGCCTGGCTGACGGTTAGATTGAGAATATCGTTGATGTTCTTGCCCCGGTAGGTGACTAGCAGAATCGCTTCCATGAAGCGCCGGCCCCGGCAGTCGGGGCAGGTGATGAACACATCCGACAGAAACTGCATCTCCACTTTTTCAAATCCATCGCCTTTGCAGGTCTCACAGCGTCCGCCCTCGACGTTAAAGGAAAAATAGCCCGGCCCGAAGCTTCTGGCGCGGGCCGCATCGGTGTCGGCCAGCAGTTTACGGATGGGATCGAGGGCCTTGGTGTATGTCAGCGCGTTGGCCCGCGGAGTGCGGCCAATGGCGCGCTGGTCGATCAGGACCACATCATCGATGTGGCCGATTCCGCTGATTTTCTGGTGCCGACCGGGCCGGTCCTGAGGGTCGCCCAGGGCGCGTTTGGCGGCTTTGTAAAGAATTTCTTCAGCCAGCGTGGATTTGCCGGATCCGGATACGCCGGTCAGGCAGACAAACAGCCCCAGCGGTATATGAACATCGATGTTTTTTAAATTATTTTCAGCAGCTTTCTTTATCGCAATCCAGCGGTTTTTTTGGGGGCTGCGTTGCGGGGTGTCCAGCCCGATGCGGCGTTGGCCCTTCAGATACTGACCGGTCAGCGAGCCGTTGACATTGGCGGTGGGGCCAAAATACATGACTTCGCCGCCTTTTTCTCCGGCCCGGGGTCCCAGATCCAGCAGATAATCGCTTTCGCGGATAATTTCCGGATCATGCTCGACGACCACAACCGTATTGGACAGGTTGCGCAGGCCTTTTAAAATACGGATGAGCCGGTGGTTGTCGCGGGGATGCAGGCCGATGCTGGGCTCATCCAGCACATACAGGGTATTGACCAGCGAAGATCCCAGGGCCGAGGCCAGGGCCACCCGCTGGACCTCACCGCCGGACAGGGTGCGGGATTGACGGTCAAGGGTCAAATACCCCAGACCGACATCCTTCAGATAGGTCAGGCGGTTGCGGATCTCATCACGCACCAGCCGGCCGGCTTCGTCCCCGGGGGCAAGTGTCAGGCGGTCGAAAAAATCAAGGGCCTGCATTACATTGGATTGATAGACCCGGTCGATGGTGCGGTCGGCCAACCGGAACAGCAGGGTCTCGTCTTTGAAGCGCGTGCCCTTGCAGTCCGGACAGATATCATAGCTGCGGTAGCGCGACAGAAATACGCGCACGGGCATTTTATAGGTTCGGCTCTCCAGCCAGCGAAACAGGCCTTTGACGCCATAGTAGTCGGGGGTGCCTTCGATGATGGCCTTTTTGTCGGCCGCTTTTAAGCGCTTGAACGGTACCCGGGTGGAAATCTTACGACGCCGGCAAAAATCCACCAGATCATCATATTCCATGCGCCCGTCTTTTTCTGAGCCAAAGGGCTTAATGGCGCCTTCGGCCAGTGAGCGCGAATCATCCGGGATAATCAGATCCAGGTCGATGCCGATGGTGCGCCCGAATCCCCGGCAGGTATCGCAGGCACCCAGCGGGCTGTTAAAAGAAAAAAGGTTCGGCAGCGGTGGATAATAAGTAATGTTGCATCGGGCGCATTGCAGCTGGTTGCTGAAGGCCCTGTGGCCGTCGGGCGGTATCCAGACATCCAGTTGCCCGCCGCCAAAGCGGTAGGCCAGTTCGAGGGAATCCAGGATGCGCTCCCGATCCTTGGCGCGCAGAATCACGCGGTCCGCCAGGACCGGAAGGACGGTCTGGTGGGCTGCGGGCTGCCATTCATCCAGATGGGTGATACGGCCATCGAGGTAGAGACGGTCAAACCCCATTTGCATCAGAAACCGGCGCACTTCTTTGATCGGTACCCCCTCCAGTTGATACGGAAAAGTGATAACGATCTGAGCGCCTTCCTGCTGGCTATTTAAAAAGTCCCATACGTGCGCCGGTGTTTCGGGCCTGACCTGCTGGCCGCACGATCGACAATGAAGCTCCCCCAGACGGGCGTACAGCAGTTTGACGTAATCGGTGATTTCGGTCATGGTGCCGACCGTCGAGCGCGAGGTCCGCACCGGGTCTTTGCGGTCGATGGCAATGGCCGGCGGGATGCCTTCGATTTTTTCCACCTGCGGGCGATCCATGCGGTCCATAAACTGGCGCGCATAGGGTGAAAACGTTTCCACATAGCGCCGCTGGCCTTCGGCATAGAGGGTATCAAAAGCCAGCGAAGATTTGCCGGAGCCGCTGACACCGGTGACCACCGTAATCCGGTTCAGGGGGATGTCAATATCCAAATTTTTCAGATTGTGCTGACGGGCACCTGTGACCCGAATCGATTTCATTTTCATCGGTTTCAACGTTGACAATGATGCCAGAGGTTCTAAGTTACACGGATATGGCGCCTATTATCGGTGGACGGTTAACGATCATTCTTCGACCATGATTGCCCCGGGGGCGCATTCGGCGGCCGCCTGTCGAACCAGTTCCTGATATTGTTCGGGCACCTCGTCAACGATGACTCTGGCCTGAAGCTGATCGACATCGTAATCAAATACCTCCGGGCACAATTTGTTGCAGTTGCGATCGCCCATGCACAGGTCATAATCAATTTTAACTTTCATTTTTGCGGCCTTTCTACTATAGGATGATGATTATCTGAAATAGGGATTGCATAATTTAGGGGCCTAATTTGAGCCATTTGAAACGCTCAGTTTAGGACAAGGTAATGATTGATCAGGACATTGTCATTAATGATTGCATCAGTTTCAAAATTTTTTTCTGATTTTTCCATATTGCATCGAGGGTTTTATCCTTAATGCCCACACGAGGCTCAATATTAGAAATGACATCACTGCAGAAAATCGCTTGCAGATACGCCTTGATCCTGCTGGTTTTTATGCTCCAGACTGTTTCTGTCTCCGCCGCCGAAAACTTGACCGAAACACCGGTTCCCGAGAGCCTTTCGCCGGGGTTGATATATCTGTTGGAGCAGGCGGATCCTGCTGAACTTCAATCTTTTCAACCCGCAAAAATTAAAAAATTACTGCAATATGTCCAAAAACCGAAAGCCGCGGATGCCCTTTACTATGCCGACCCCAAACTCGGGTCCCCCTCAGCGTATCTGGACTTTGATATCCGGCAACATTTCGATCATATTCTAAAATATTCTTTTAATCCGAATGTCCCCGGGTATTTAATGACGCCCTCGTCCACCCGGCTATCGCACTGGGATCAGGTGCAGGGCTCAGAAGATCAGCTGCCGCTGCTGTGGGACACCTCCGACAACCTGGAAACGCCGGTTATTGTCAAAGGGATCGAAACCATTGAAAACACGCCGGATGTCTTTTCCGGTGCCTATTACCGCTATCAGCTGTATCGCACGCTGATTTTGTTTAAAGACGACAACCGCAAGGTGCTCATATCCATTTCCAAGCAAACGGGCGCATCGGATGTGGGCAAAAAAGGCTATGTGCTGGGCGCGGACGACAACTGGGATTATTTTTATTCGGACAAGCCGGGATTGACGATCCCAGGGCTGGGCTGGGCAAAAGCCCGCATGTTTGATTCATACGGCATTAATCTGTACATCGAGATGGATCCCGCAGCACCCATGCTGCGCTGCGGGGTGTTCAGGTGGGTACAGGCCGGCTGGTCCAATATCAACGTCGTCAAAAGTCACCACATCTACAATGGCATAAAGCGCTTTGCGAAATCATTCAGGGAAATCATGGAGCATCCTTCCCTGCCGGACATCGATGCGCTCAGCGACGCATTTTCCAAAATCAAAGCGCTGCCTGAAGATGAGCTTAAAGGCAGCATCAATTCCTATCTGGATATCCTGGAAAACCATTACGGAGCTGATTATCGGCCGCCACGCAGATGGTCCCCTCAGGTTTTCAAGGATAAAAAACCATGGCTTCAGATGTCAACCGAGGCCATGCACGCCATATTGATGGTGGAATTCTTGAAACACGCGATAGGAAAAAGAAATGCCCAGGATCTTATCGCCTTCTGGGATGAATGACCAACATGCTTCCCTTTGCACGTTGCGCCACAAGCATTAGGGGCTTTTTAGATGCCTGAAAAACCAGTCGTCATCGTCAGTGGTGCCTCGCGCGGGATCGGTGCGGCGACGGCGCGCTGGCTGGCCAAAGCCGGTGCAGCGGTTACCTTATTTGCACGCTCGGCGGATGCGCTGGCGGCGGTCGCCAAAGACGTGCAGCAACTCGGAGGCGCTGCACTGGTCTGTAAAGGCGATGTTTCCGATGCCGGCTCCTGCCGGGCTGCGGTTGCCAGAACCCTGGAGCGCTTCGGGCGGCTGGATGCCGTGGTCAACAATGCCGGTATGGTTGAACCGCTCGCCCCGGTCAGCGGCAGCGACGTTGACCGCTGGCAATATAACATTTGCGTTAATTTACTCGGGCCGTTTTATCTGATCCGGGCGGCCATTGCCGAGCTGCGCCGGCAAAGCGGCCGGATCGTCAATGTCAGCAGCGGTGCGGCCACCACCCCTATCGAAAACGCCAGCGCTTATTGTGCGGCCAAAGCAGCGCTGAATCACTTCAGCCGGGTGCTGGCGGCTGAAGAACCGCGGGTGACGGTTGTGGCTGTCAGACCGGGTGTCGTCGATACGCGCATGCAGGACACCATTCGGCAAAAAGGCGCCGGCGTGATGTCCGCCGAACAGCTGGCGTACTATCAAAACCTCAAGGTGCGCGGTCAGCTTGAAAAACCGGAAGTGCCCGGACGCGCGATCGCCTGGCTGGCGCTGCAGGCGCCTGTTGAATTCAGCGGGCAATTCTTAAACTACGATGATCCCCCCATCAGCCAGCCGGCGCTGGCGTTTTTTGGCGCCGAATTGACCTAAATTTAGCGTCCCTTCCACCCAAGAGTCGGATTAGCATTACAAAAATTACATTACCAAATGATAATGTTTGCATAAGCCTGCGATAATGTTGTTGCGCTACCCTTTAACCCACTTATATAATGGTAAATATCTGAATTTTGCGCCAAAATTAATGCGAAGTTAAATGCGTTTCGAACTCTGGGATAGCATTTTGTTCAGCAGATCAATTCGATCAGACCTTGCCATTGATAAAACCATCGACGGTCTTGTGCTGTCTTTTGTCCT
>Ga0209536_100015696_pt1 | contig 10803 bp, 8 predicted proteins | sample DeeMarSeWOR28_12_FD_187461 | JGI IMG/M metagenome (GOLD analysis project Ga0209536, IMG submission 187461) | Marine sediment microbial communities from White Oak River estuary, North Carolina - WOR-2-8_12 (SPAdes) (version 2) | ecosystem: Environmental > Aquatic > Marine > Intertidal zone >...
TATATTGGAAATGATGCATAGCATTCTCTTATGGGACACGATTAGAAGAAGAAAAGTTCGAAATTCGGATTTTCATGATGCTCGTTTCACTTCGTTTTTCACTAACATCTTAAATTGCCAAAATCCGTGACAAAATTTATGAGATGCGGCACTATCTCCCTTCTTGAACAAGGTCAGGATTTGACGGTCGGGCGTAAAAGCCTTCGGGGGTAATGAGGGCGGCGCCTTCTTACCACAGGACAGTGTGATCCCCAAAAACCCTGATAGGACAAAAAATATGAGCAAACGCCGCACACTCATGAATCAATCTCCCCCTTGGCCCTTTCAAGGCTTCTTTTTACCATCTGAGGCCCTGTACCACCCGGAATTTCTCTTCGTCTTATACAGAGAACCGGATCGAGCCAATCGTAGACGTCGTTCTCTATTTGCCTCGAAAAGGCTTTCATTTCCTCAAGGGTAAGCTCGTTTAATTCCTTTTTCCGTTCAATGGCAAAGAGGACCATCTTCCCCACGATTTCGTGGGCTTGCCGGAATGTCATGCCTCTACCCACCAGATAATCAGCCAGATCCGTGGCAGCCAGATAGCCTGTTTGGACGGCGTTTGTCATCTCGTCTTTGTTGAAAGAGATACGCTCCAGAAGCCGGGTCATGACCATCAGGCAGTGCTCGACCGTGTCGACGGTGTCAAAAAGGGCCTCTTTGTCCTCCTGCATATCCTTATTGTAGGTCATGGGCAACCCTTTCATGGTGGTCAACAGGGCCATCAGGTGTCCATACACCCGGCCCGTTTTCCCCCTTATGAGTTCGGGCAGGTCGGGATTCTTTTTTTGAGGCATAATACTGCTTCCGGTACACAATGCATCCGGCAGGGTGACGAATCCAAACTCCTGACTCGACCAGATCACCAGCTCTTCACTGAGCCGGCTCAGATGCATCATGAGGGTCGAGGCGTCAAAATGGAATTCCAGCACGAAATCTCGATCACTCACGGCATCCATGCTGTTTTCTGAAACGGCATCAAAACCGAGTTCCCGGGCCACCATGTCCCGGTCAAGAGGAAAAGTCGATCCCGCCAGGGCTGCACTCCCCAATGGAAGAATGTTCACCCTCTTTAGATTGTCTTCTAATCGCTCCCGGTCTCTTTTTATCATCTCAAAATAGGCGAGCAGATGATGGGACAGGAGAACGGGCTGTGCCCGCTGCAGGTGTGTGTAGCCTGGAAGAACCAGATCTATATTTTTTTCTGCAAGAACGATCAACACCCTCTGCAGTTCGTTGATCAAAGAGATTGCCCTGTTGATGGCGTCGCGAACGTACAGGCGGACGTCCAGGGCCACCTGGTCATTGCGGCTTCTCCCGGTGTGAAGCTTCTCCCCGAGTTCACCCACCTTCTCCACGAGGGCATTTTCTACGGCGCCGTGAATGTCTTCAAGGGCCACATCAAACGAGAATTCACCCCTGTCCATTTCTTGTTTTATTTCTGCCAGGGCATCAAGCATCCGGGACGCCTCCTCGTCACTGATGATCCCCTGCTTCCCAAGCATCCGGCAATGGGCCATGCTACCCGCGATGTCCTGTGGATAGAGGCGTTGGTCAAACCCGATAGAGGCGTTAAACCGATCAACGATCTCTTCCGTGTCCCCCCTGAAACGGCCGCCCCAGAGTTTTTTGGTCATTTGTGGTTTGTCACTTGTCATTGGTCATTGGTCATTGGTCATTGGTCATTGGTCGTCCTAAATTCCAATGCCCACTTCCGAAATCCAGTTCCCTCCTCGATGGGTTTCGCTTTGCTCAGAGCTTCTCTATGTCTCTTTACTTTTAAAATAATCAGTGAAAAAAGCGACACTCACCGGCATAAACCCGCTCAACCCATCCTACACCCAATCGTCAGAATTCATTCTTCCCTCCCCCCTCAAGCGAAGCGGTCCTCAAGTGAAACGCTCCTCAAGCGCAGCGTTCCTCCCCCATTTCTCCGTCCCCCGTTCCTCCGTTCCCCCTTACCTCACATCGCACCAAATATCTCATCAAGCGCTTCGACCAGGGCATCGATTTCCTCTTTCCCTATAATGAGTGGTGGGACAAAGCGAAGGACTTTTTCCTGGGCGCAGTTGACTAGAAACCCTTTTTCCCTGCAGGCATCAACGACGGGAGCCCCGGCCTGATCGAGCTCAACGCCGACAATGAGACCAACCCCTCTCACCTCTTTGATAAAGGCATATTTCTTTTGCAGGTCCCCCAGCCTTCCTCTGAAATACTCACCCATCGCACGACAGTTGTCGAGCCAACCATCTTCCAAAATGCTTTTCACCACTGCCTTTGCCACGGCGGTGACAAGGGGGGTTCCCCCGAAGGTGGTGGCGTGACTTCCCGGCCCAAAAGTACTGCTCAAATCCTCGGTAGAGAGCATGGCCCCGATAGGAAGGCCGTTCCCCAATGCCTTCGCCAGGGTCATGATGTGCGGCGTGACCCCGTAGTGCTCATGGGCGAACAGTTTTCCGGTCCGGCCCATACCTACCTGCACCTCGTCAAAAATGACCAACAGATTCCGTTTGAGACAGATCTCTTTGACGCCTTTTAAATAGCCTTCTTGGGGGCATACAACACCCCCCTCTCCCTGAATCGGTTCGAGCATAACGGCGCATATCGAATCATCGACGGCCTCCTCGAGGGCGGAGAGATCATTGAATGGAACGAATTTAAAGCCGGCCAGCAGCGGATCATAGCCTTTCTGAATCTTCTCCTGTCCTGTGGCAGAGAGCGTCGCCATTGTTCTGCCGTGGAAAGACCCTGTCATGGAAATGATCGTGTGTCTGCCTGTTCCGAATTTTTCCATGGAGTACCGCCGCGCCAGTTTTAATGCCGCCTCGTTTGCTTCTGCGCCGCTGTTGCAGAAAAATACCCGATCCGCAAAGGAATTGCCCACCAAGAGCTGTGCCAGCTCGGTCTGGGGTTTGGTGTAATAGAGGTTTGAGACGTGAACCAGGGTTTTTGACTGATTCGCCAGTGCCTGACTTACCAGAGGCGCGCTGTGTCCCAGGCTACACACGGCAATACCTCCGACAAAATCGAGGTATTCTTTGCCATCTTCATCCCAGACACGGCATCCTTCTCCCCGGACCAGCGTAATAGGCACTCGGCCGTAAGTAGGAAACATGACTTTGTCTGCAAGGTTTTGCGTCTCTTTCATCTGATCGTTCATTATGGAAGCCTCCTTTGCAACGCTGGTAGTTGGTCATTGACTAAGCGACTATTTCCGAGCCGATGCCTACTTTTGTAAATATCTCCAATAGAATGGCATGATCCTTACGGCCATCAATAATGTGTGCTTTTTTCACACCGCCTTTCAGTGCCTCGATACAGCAGTTTGTTTTGGGTATCATGCCGCCCTTGATTGTCCCATCATTGATAAGCTGCCGAACCTCTCCCAGCCTTATGGTCGATATCAGTTTCCCTTCCTTGTCCAGGACCCCTTCCGTGTCGGTCAGGAGGATCAGTTTTCTGGCCTTGAGGGAGGCGGCGATGTGGCCTGCGACCAGGTCCGCGTTGATGTTGTAGGTCTCCCCCATTTCGCCGGATCCAACCGGGGCTATGACGGGAATAAACTGTCCGTCCATGAGACTCGTGAGAATTCGGTGATTGACAGAGACGATTTCACCCACCATACCCATGTCGATGATCTCGGGCGGCTGATCGTCGCCCCTGTTTTTAAAGTATTTCATTTTTCTGGCGGTGATGAGCTGCCCATCTTTGCCGGATAGTCCTACCGCCTGGCCGCCGTTCTGGTTGATGAGTGTCACAATTTCCTTATTGACCTTCCCCACCAGAACCATTTCCACAACATCCATGGTCTGTTTATCGGTAACCCGCATCCCGTCGACAAATTCGGACTCAATGGACAACCTTTTCAAGAAATCGCCAATCTGAGGACCTCCGCCATGCACGACGATGGGATTGAGCCCCACATATTTCATGAGAATGATGTCCAGGGCAAAATTATTTTTGAGGCTTTCATCGGCCATGGCATGCCCGCCATATTTCACCACGATGATGGCGTTTTTAAACCGCCGGATGTAAGGCAGGGCCTCAATAAGAATCTTGGCCCGATCTGGTTGGTTATTGGTCATTTGCCACTTGCCACTTTACAGAATATACCTGCTCAGATTTTCGTCTTCGAAGATATCCTTCAACTTTTCCGCCACATGCTGCTTGTCAATGACAACCGTTTTTGTCTCCATATCAGGGGCTTCAAATGATATCTCGTCCAGAAGTTTTTCCATGACCGTGTGCAGTCGCCGGGCGCCTATGTTTTCCATGCGTTCGTTTACTTTGCTGGCGATATAGGCAATCTCCTCAATAGACGATTCCTCGAATTTAAGTTCGATACCTTCCGTTTCAAGAAGTGCCTCATATTGGGTGATCAGGGCATTTTTCGGCTCTCTTAGAATACGAATAAAATCCTCTCGCGAGAGGGAATCCAGTTCAACCCTTATAGGAAATCTCCCCTGGAGCTCCGGCAGAAGGTCCGAGGGCTTGCTCACATTGAAGGCGCCCGCAGCAATAAAGAGGATGTGGTCTGTTTTTACCATGCCATATTTGGTCGTCACCGTGGATCCTTCCACAATAGGAAGAAGATCGCGCTGTACCCCTTCCCGGGAGACATCGGGACCATACCTTGACTCGGAGCCGGCGACTTTGTCCAGTTCATCGAGAAAAATAATACCGTTTTGCTCCGTCATGCGGACGGCATTTTCTACGACCCTGTCCATGTCAATGAGTTTCTGTGATTCTTCCTGAAAAAGAATCTCCATCGCCTCAGGGATCTTCACCCGCCGCCTCTTTTTCTTGGCCGGAAAAATATTTCCGAAGACTTCCTTGATATTGAATTCCATCTCTTCAAGGCCTGCACCGGAAAATACCTCAACCATGGGGACATTCTTATTCGTTGTCTCCAACTCAACGTAGCGGCTATCCAATTTACCGTTTCGCAGCAGACGTCTCAATTTATCCCTGGTTGAATCACTTTCCGTTTTATCAATTTTGACGACCTCCAGGACCTTTTCCTTGTCCCCTTCCTCAGTTTCACGAGTTTCCTCCCGTCTCTTTGGGAGAAGAATGTCTAGCAACCTTTCCTCAGCCAGTTCTCGGGCCTTTGTCTTGACGTTTTCCTGCTCATCCTTTTTTGCCATGTTTACCGCCAGCTCTGTCAGGTCTCTGATCATGGATTCCACATCGCGACCCACATAGCCCACCTCTGTAAATTTCGTCGCCTCTATTTTAAGAAAGGGAGAATTTGCAAGTCTCGCGAGACGCCTGGCGATTTCCGTTTTGCCGACCCCGGTGGGACCAATCATGATGATGTTTTTGGGGGCGATTTCATCCCTCAGGTCCTGTGGCACCTGTTGCCGCCGCCACCTGTTCCGCAGCGCAATAGCGACCGAACGTTTCGCCTGGTCCTGGCCGATGATGTATTTGTCAAGTTCAGATACGATCTCACGGGGCTTTAATACCTTCGTGAAATTTTCTGCTTTTATAACATCTAGTTCCATTCTATCCATTCTCTCCAATCTCTTGAACGACGATCTCATCATTGGTGTACAGACAAATTGAGGCGGTAATTTTCATAGCCTCCCTGGCTATGGTGGGGGCGTCGAGATCAGAATGAGCGACAAGGGCGCGAGCCGCTGCGAGGGCATAGGGGCCGCCCGACCCTATGGCGGCCACCGACTCGTCAGGCTCAATGACATCACCGGTCCCTGAAATAATGAGCGTATTTTGATCATCCATTGCAAGGAGTAAGGCCTCAAGCCTTCTTAGAATCTTGTCGGTCCGCCAGTCTTTCGCCAGCTCCACGGCAGCCCGTGTCAGGTTGCCGTTATATTTATCCAGTTTCCCTTCCAACCTCTCAAACAGGTTAAACGCATCGGCCGCGGCGCCGGCAAAACCTACCAGGACCCTGTCCTTGTGCATGAAACGAACCTTATTGGCCTTCCGTTTCATAATTGTGTCACCAAGGCTCACCTGGCCGTCCCCCGCTATGACCGACCTTCCATCTTTTCTCACCGCGAGAATCGTTGTAGACCGAATTTTGCCGAAACCATGCTGATTCATGCCATGAACATCCTCTCTTTTTTATCACCTTCTGGGGTGAGCTTTATCATAAACTTCCATGAGCCTGTCGAGACTGACATGGGTGTATTTCTGGGTCGTTGACAGGCTCGCATGCCCCAGAAGCTCCTGAACCGATCTCAGATCGGCCCCGCCATCCAGAAGATGGGTGGCAAAGGTGTGCCGCAAAGAATGGGGAGAGATGCCCATCAGCAGCCCACTCTCCATGCCATACCTTTTAACAATTTTATGAATGCTGCGTGTGGTTAAACGGCCCCCACGAAAATTCAGGAACAGGGGACCTTCCCGGCTGCCGCCCCACATTTTTTCCCTTATAGAAAGGGTTGCCTCCACGTAATCTTGAACGGCCTTCAGGGCCTGCAGACCAACGGGAACGATTCTCTCCTTGTTTCCTTTGCCCAAAACCTTGACCAGATGCTGATCAAAGTCTATGCTCGACAGATCCAAACCTGCCATCTCGCTCACCCGGATGCCGCAGGAGTAGAGCACCTCGAGGATGGCCAGATCCCTTAAACCGAGAGTTTTATGCCGATCCGGGCCATCGAGGAGTCTGAACATCTCATCCACGGGGAGGTAAGTCGGAATATACTTTCCCAGTTTAGGGGTTGAGATTTCGGCGGCCGGATTCTCCTCACTCAGCCCGCTCTTCTCCAGAAAATTGAAAAAAGATCGGATAGCAGAGAGCTTACGGGCAATTGTCGTCCTCTTGGAATGACTGAATAGAAGCCCGACGTATTCCCTGACGACCTTAAAATCGATGGATTTCAGGTCCGGCGAAGCCGCCTCTTTTCCCAGGGCTCTCTCTTTAGCCGTCAAAAAGTCGAGGAATTGCTCCAAATCTGTTTTATAACTTCGGACCGTGTGATCGGAATAGCCTTTCTGGGATTTTAGGGATTCGATAAACCTCTTTATGAGATCGGCCAGTAACATCCTAATAAGGTAATCAATTAATTATAAAAAACAAATAAAATAACATATTCACAACAATTGGCAACGAAAAAATGGCCCGATGCATTCTGGGCTTGACTTTGTTTTGGCGGTTGATATAAGTTTTTATCTTTGACAATTTCCTTTTTCCATCGCAAAACTTCATGTGTTTCGTTGGTCTTTTTGTCGGGGGGAAAAAGAATCGGGAAAGGATTGAGACATGGAAAGAAAAAGTGAGCAATTGAGAAACGTCGGATTGGTGGCCCATGTGGGTTCCGGTAAGACTTCTTTGGCTGAGGCCATCCTTTTTAGTGGAAAGGCGACCAACAGACTCGGCAGTGTGGATGAAGGAACGTCGAATATGGATTTCGAACCGGAAGAAATCAAAAGAAAAATTACCATCAGTACCGCCTTTCACCACTGCATGTGGAAAAAACATACCATCAATCTGATTGATACGCCGGGTGACGATAATTTTCTCTCAGATACCCGGGCGTCACTGCAAGCCGCTGACGGGGTGGTCGTCGTGGTGGACGCGACGGCAGGCGTCAAAATAGGGACAGAAAAGGTCTGGGCCTTTGCGGACGAGCAAAAACTTCCACGTATTATTTTTGTGAATAAAATGGACCGGGAAAGGGCCGATTTCTTCACAGTGATCGAGGGGATCACAAATACCTTCGATGTGAAAGCCACGCCTGTTTTCCTGCCTATAGGAGCCGAGGATAAGTTCCAGGGCTTGGTGGATCTCATTAAAATGAAGGCCTATGTCTACACAAAAGATGGCAGTGGAAAGTTCGAGGAGTCCGGGATACCGGATGACATGGAGGACTCTGTGAGCGAGTGGCGCGAAACAATGATAGAAAATATCGTTGAGGCCGACGATGAATTGATGGAAAAATACCTGGAAGGCGAAGAACTTTCATCCAAAGAGATCGAAGAAACTTTCACGAAAGGCATCAAATCAGGGTTAATCGTCCCTATCGTCTGTGGGTCGGCAACCCTCAATGTGGGCGTCGCGCAATTGATGAACCTGATTACAGAGGGTCTCCCCTCCCCTGCCGATCGGGGTCCATTTGATGGAAAGCTGCCTGGAGGGGATGAGGTTACACAAAGGACGCCTACGACCGACGCCCCCTTTTCGTCGATTGTCTTTAAGACATTTGCGGATCCTTTTGCCGGAAAACTGAGCATCCTGAGGATTTGTTCCGGTATCCTGAAGTCTGAATCGACCGTCTATAATGCCAACAAGGATCTTAAGGAAAAATTTGGCCAAATTTTTCTTCTGGAGGGTAAAAAACAGCAGCCGGCAGAAGAAGCCGTGCCTGGAGATATCATCGCCATACCCAAGCTGAAGGAGACTGTAACGGGAAACACCCTTTGCAGTGAAAAGGATCCTGTCATCTACCAGCCTGTCGAGCCCCTACCACCGGTAATATCGTATGCCGCTGAGGCCAAAGTGAAAGGAAGTGAGGATAAGGTCTTCTCTTCCCTCGCCAGACTGCTTGAGGAAGACCCCACGTTGAAACTGGAGAGGGATCAGGCCACTTCGGAAATCATCCTTTCAGGGACGGGGCAGATCCATCTGGAGGCAACCTGCGAAAAAATAAATCGAAAATTCGGGGTAGAGGTTAGCCTGAAGCCCATTAAGGTCCCCTATCTGGAAACCATTAAAAAACCGGTAAACAGCGTCGTTTATCGTCACAAAAAACAATCAGGAGGCCGGGGGCAATTCGCGGAAGTTCACTTCGACGTCACACCAAAGGAAAGGGGTGAAGGTTTCGAGTTTGAGGAGGCCCTGGTCGGCATGAACGTCCCACGAAATTTCGTCCCTGCGGTCGAAAAGGGACTGCAGGAGTCCCTGAGGAGTGGTGTACTCGCCGGTTATCCGGTCGTTGATCTGAAAGTTAGGTTTTTTGATGGAAAATCCCACGATGTAGACTCGTCGGAAATGGCTTTCAAAATTGCAGCCAGCATGTGTTTCAAAAAAGCGGTGCAGGAGGCGAATCCGACGCTCCTGGAACCCATTATGAAAATGGAGATAACCGTTCCTGAAGAGGTCATGGGGGACGTCATGGGGGATCTTAACGGAAGACGAGGCCGGGTTTTGGGGATGGATACCAAAGGCAAATACCAGGTTATAATGGCGCAGGCCCCGATGGCGGAGGTGTTGACATATGCCCTTGATTTGAACGCCATGAGTGGTGGACGCGGCTCTTTTCATATAGAACAGTCTCATTACGAAGAGGTCCCGGCCCAATTGGCGGAAAAAGTGATAGCCGAGGTACGCAAAGGGGACTAGTATAAAGTTTCATAAAAAGCTTTACAAACATTTACATTTGTGGTATGGCTATTCGAAAACTTGGGAGGGAAGCCATGCCCAGAAAAAGCGATCGACCAAAGTTGAAGCTTGGTGAGGCTGAACGTGACAAATTGTCGAAACTGAGCCAGTCACGAACCTCTGCCCGCCGCGAGGTTGAAAGGGCCTCCATTTTGTTAAAGTACGCTGAAGGAAAAAGCATTTCATCCATCAAAAGAGACCTGAAAGTGAGCAGGCCAACCATTTACAAATGCATCGATAAAGCCCTAGCCGCTGGTGTAGAGACCGGTTTGAAGGACAAATTCCACACGCCTAAGCAACCCATTATAACAGAAGAAGCGAAAGCTTGGGTGGTCAATCTTGCCTGCACAAAACCTAAAGAACATGGGTACGCGGCTGAATTATGGACACTCGCCCATTTGGCTAAACATACAAGAAGCCATGCTCCGGCTGCCGGACACGAATGCCTCAGTCAGGCCGGGAAAGCCACGATTCATCGGATACTCAAGGCGCACCCTGTTCAGCCCCATAAAATGAAATACTATCTCGAAAAACGAGATGAGGAATTTGAGCAAAAGATGCAAGAACTTCTCGTCGTTTATAAGGAAGTCAACGTTCAGAACGCCGAAAAGAATCCCAAGGAAACTGATCAAAAGATCATCACCGTCTCGGTGGATGAAAAACCAGGAATTCAGGCAATCAAGAACACTGCACCGGATTTACTCCCCAAACCCGGCGTTTTTCCTCAAATAGGGCGAGATCACGAATATAAACGAATGGGCACAGTGTCTTTGCTAGCGGCATTGGATCTCCATGATGGTCATGTCATTGCACAAGTTCACGATCGGCACCGCAGCAGAGAATTCATCTCTCTATTGAAAGAAATCGACGACTATTATCCTGAAGCTTGGACCATCCGAATCACTCTTGACAATCACTCTTCCCATATCTCCAAAGAAACCATGAGCTATCTTGCTTCTCGTCCAAATAGATTCGTCTACGTGCATACCCCCAAGCACGGCTCATGGCTCAATCTTATTGAAACCTTTTTTTCAAAGATCTCTAGAACCTTTCTCAGACATATCCGCGTTGAGTCTAAGGAAGAACTTAAACAGCGAATACTGAAAGGAATAGAAGAAATCAACGCGGAGCCAGTTGTGCATACGTGGAAAAAATTCGATTTTGCGTCCATCGTTAACAAGGTTAATTAGTAAATATTTTTATGAAACGATCTACTAGCGTGGGTCTGAGACAAAGGACTGAGACGCATCGACTTCTTCAACAACGGAATGGCTTCCTGTGGTCTCCCCACAAGTATGAGAGTGTTGGCGAGATGCATATAGCCAAAAGCAAAGTTCGGATCAAGGGCGACGGTCCTTTCAAATTCGGCAATAGCCTTTTCATGTTCCCCTTTAAAACTATAGACATTGCCC
>Ga0209536_100015697_pt1 | contig 10803 bp, 9 predicted proteins | sample DeeMarSeWOR28_12_FD_187461 | JGI IMG/M metagenome (GOLD analysis project Ga0209536, IMG submission 187461) | Marine sediment microbial communities from White Oak River estuary, North Carolina - WOR-2-8_12 (SPAdes) (version 2) | ecosystem: Environmental > Aquatic > Marine > Intertidal zone >...
CCGCGGCGCCCCCGCCGCTCTACTACTGGCTGGCGGCGGGGCTCGATGCGGGGCTCGGGCGCGACCAGGCCGCGACGATGCTGGCGACGCGCCTGCTCGGCGCGCTGCTCGGGCTGCTGGCGATCGGCGCGACGGTCGCGCTGGTGCGGCACCTCGAACCCGAGGCCCCCCGCCGCGCGTTCCTCGCCGGCGCACTGCTGCTGCTGCTGCCCGTCCAGCTCTACATGAGCGCGATGTTCAACGAGGAGGTCGTTGCGGCAGCGCTGGGGTCGCTCGCGGTGGCCGGCGTCGCGTTCGATCTGGCGCGGCCCGCGAGCGCCCCGCTGCGCCGCGCGGCCGCGCTCGGGCTGCTGGCCGGTCTCGCGTTGCTGACCAAGCTGTCGGGAGCGCTGGTGCTGGCAGCCGGAGCCGGGGCCTACGCGCTCGACGGCCTGCGCCGCGGCGCGCGGCACCAGGGCCTCGCGCGCGCTGCCGTGTTCGCGGGCATCGGCGGGCTCGCCGGGGGCTGGTTCTTCGCGCGCAACCTGCTCGTTCACGGCTACCTCTATCCGCACCAGCTCGACGTGCACGCGGTGATGGCCACGATGCCGCCGGGCACGCGGAGCGTGCTCGACTATCTGCGGATCCCGCTCGCGACGCTGTCGCTTCCCTCTCCGCTGGCGCCCGAGCTGCTGCACTCGGTCTGGGGCAGCACCTACACGACGCTCTGGTTCGACGCCCATCGCCATTTCCTGCCGCGCAGCCACCCGGAGCTGCTGAGCGCCGCCCGGACGCTGATGTGGCTGGGCCTGCTGCCGAGCGCGGCCTTCCTGGCCGGGACCCTCGCCGCGCTGCGCCGCCGGGCCGCAGCGGACCTGCCGCTGCTGCTGCTGCTCGCATTCGGCCTGCTGGGCTACGTGGTGTTCACCTGGCGCAATCCCTGGTTCGTCACCGTCAAGGCCAGCTATCTGCTGGGGCTGTGCGTGCCCTTCGCCTGGTTCGCGAGCGACGCGCTGCGCGGCTGGACGCGTCCCGGACGCCCGGTCGCGCTGCTGGTCTGGCTGTGGCTCGCGGCGCTCGGGCTGGCCGTCGTCGCCACCTTCTGGCACGGCCTGGTGTTCGCGAAGCTCGACGATCCCGGGCTCCAGTGGACACCGATCCTGACCGGGCCCGGCGGAGCGGGCTGACGGCCACTCCGCCTGTATGATGCGTCCTCCCCGAGCCAGGGAGGCGTGCATGCGGGATCTGACGGGCAGGGTGGCGGTCGTGACGGGCGGTGCCAGCGGCATCGGGCGCGGCATGGCCGAAGCGTTCGCGGCGCGCGGGATGAAGATCGTGCTGGCCGACATCGAGGAGGAGCCGCTCGAGGCGAGCGTGCGGGCGCTGCGCAACCTCGGTGCCGAGGCGCACGGCGTGCGCTGCGACGTCTCCGACGCCGCGTCCGTCGAGATGCTGCGCGACGAGGCGCTGGCGCAGTGCGGCGCGGTGCACGTGCTGTGCAACAACGCGGGTGTCGCCGGCAGCGGCGGCGCCGCCACCTGGGAGGCGCCGCCCGAGGAGTGGGACTGGGTGCTGGGCGTCAACCTGATGGGCGTGATCCACGGCATCCGCGCCTTCCTGCCCGCGATGATCGAGCAGGCGGTGCCCGGTCACGTCGTGAACACGTCGTCGATGGCGGGGCTGATCCACGGCGCCGGCATCTACGGCGTCAGCAAGCACGCAGTGGTGGCGCTGTCCGAGAGCCTGTGGAGCGAGCTGCGCGCTCGCGGCCCTGCGATCGGGGTCTCGGTGCTGTGCCCGGGTTGGGTGCGCACGCGCATCATGGAGTCCGAGCGCAACCGTCCGGAGGCGCCGCGGCCCGACCCAGGCGAGCGCGCCGCCGAGGTCGAGATGATGCGCGGCATCATCGCGCGCCTGGTCGAGCGCGGCAGCGACCCGCTCGAGGTGGGCCACCTCGTCGCGGACGCGATCCTGGCCGACCGCTTCTACGTGCTGCCCCACGCCTGGCAGAACATGGTCGAGCATCGCATGCGCACGATCCTCGACGACGGCGACCCCGTCGGCGTGGCGCCCGAGGGCGCCGCCTGGATCGACCAGCTCCCGCCGGAGTAGCGCCGCGACCGTGCCGAGCCTGCTCGCCCCGCCGCTGCCGCCCGGCTGTCCCTGGAGCGGCTTCACGCCGCCGAACGTGGACTGGTGCGAGGCCGAGCTGTGCGCTTGGGTGACCAACCCCGCCGACACCTGGTCGAACCTGGCCTACCTCGTCGTCGGCGTCTGGATGATCGCGCGGGCGCGCGGAAGCGCACGTGCCGAGCTGCGGCTGTTCGGCCCGGCCAGCCTGACGGTGGGCCTGTTCTCCGGCGTCTACCACGCCTCCTACACCTTCGCGCTCCAGTTCTTCGACTTCGTCGGGATGTTCCTGTTCTGCTTCCTGGTGCTCACGCTGAACGCGCTGCGGCTCGGCTGGATCGGAATGTCCCGGCGCCTGGTGTTCTTCCTGGGCGGCACCGCGACGATGAGCGCGCTGGTGCCCGCGGGCTTCGCGCTGGGCTTCCCGATCCAGGCGCTGGTGCTGTTCCTGATCCTCGCGATGCTCGGACAGGAGTGGGCGCTGCGCCGGCGCGCCGCCGTCCCCGTCGACTACGCACCCTACCGGCTCGCGCTCGTGCTGATCGGCGCGGCGGCCGTGTGCTCGGCTCTCGACGTGACCCGCGTCTGGTGCGATCCGCACGACCACTGGCTGCAGGGGCACGCTGCCTGGCACGTGCTCTCGGCGGCCTCCCTCGCGGCGCTCTACCGCTTCTACGAGGGGCTGCCGCCGGCGGCCCTACAGCACACCTGAGGCCTTCACGTCGAGGTAGCCGTTCACGAGCTGCGCGGTGAGCTCGTCGCTCTCGCAGTCGAGCAGCAGCGCTCCGCAGCGCGCCGCGCTCTGCAGACCGCGGGCGCGATCCTCGAGGTAGCGGTGGACGGAGCCCACCCGCAGCGCGGACTCGAAGTTGCGGACCGGCGACCGCAGGGTCTCCGCCAGCACGCCCTCGCGCAGACTCGCGAGCAGTACGAGGTGGCGCTTCGAGAGCAGCCGCAGGCTGGGAACCAGCTCCTCGGTATCCTCGTCGCGCACGTTGGTGATCAGCACGATCAGCGCGCGGCGAGGCGCCCGCAGCGCCAGCTCGCGGGCGGCGGACTGGAAGTCGACGCTGCGGGTGCTGGTCTCGAGGTCGAACACCGCGTTCAGCAGCGCGTTCAGCTGGCCCACGCCCTTGCGGGGCGCGAGCCAGCGCGGCTCGCCGCTGAACGTCAGCAAGCCGACCGAGTCCCCCTGGCGGATCGCGACGTGGGCGAGCAGCAGCAGTGCGTCGAGCGCGCGGTCGAAGTGGGAGCGCTCGCCGTCCTTCGCGTGCAGGCGGCGCCCGCAGTCGAGCAGGAAGATCACCTGCTGGTCGCGCTCGTCCTGATACTCGCGAGAGATCGGTCGGCGCAGGCGCGCGGTCGCCTTCCAGTCGATCTGGCGCAGCGCGTCCCCGGCGCGATACTCGCGCAGCTGGTGGAACTCGAGCCCTTCGCCGCGCCGCGGCCGCCGCCGGATGCCGAGGACACCCGTGCGGTTCTCGGCGGCGAGCAGCTCGTAGCCGGCGGCCGCGCGGAAGTTCGGGTAGACGCGCACGTCCTCGGGCTCGCCCACCCGGAGGTGGCGCTCGAACAGCCCGATGGCGGAGCGCAGGCGCAGCTCGACCTGGCCGAAGCGGTGTCGTCCGCGCGTCTCGGGCCAGAGGCGGTAGACGCACTCCTCGCGCCGACCCGGCGACAGCTCGAGGCGCAGCGGCAGCCCGCGCGTCCGGGAGCGCGCCGGATGATGGTCGTAGACGCGCAGGCGCAGACGCAGGGAGCCCGGGTTCGCGAACCGCAGCCGCACCGCGGTCCAGCTCCCGATCGAGAGCGCGACCGGCACGTGACGCTCGACCTCGGGCGGGGGCAGGCGCCACAGCCAGAGCGCGTCGAGCGCGAGTGCCAGGCCGACCCCAACACCGACGGCGAGCCAGGCCCCGGTGAGCGCGGGCGCGATCGCGGCGACGATGCCGGTCACGAGCCAGAGTGCGAGGGCGACCAGGGCGCGCGGGGCCGGACTCACTCGCGGGGTGCCTCCACGCCGTCGAGCACCGCTGAGACCAGTGAGTCCTGGGTGCTGCCCTCGAGCTCCGCCTCGGGCGCCAGCAGGATGCGGTGGCGCAGTGCGGGCCGCGCCACCGACTTCACGTCGTCGGGGATCGTGAAGTGGCGCCCCGCCAGCAACGCCGCGGCGCGCGCCGCGCGGATCAGCGCGATCGCGCCGCGCGGACCGGCGCCCACCGCCACGTCGGGACGATCGCGCGTGGCCCGCACGATGCGCAGCGCGTACTCGCGCACCCGCTCGTCCACGCCCACGCGGGAGGCGGCGGTCTGCAGCCCCGCCACGTCGGCGGGACTGGCCACCGCGCGCACCTCGTCCACCGGCAACGAATTGCCGAGCCGCCCTTCGGTCACGTGACGCAGCAGCGCCAGCTCCTCGCGCTCGTCCGGGTAGTCGATCCGGATCTTCAGCAGGAAGCGGTCGAGCTGCGCCTCGGGCAGCGGATAGGTGCCTTCCATCTCGATCGGGTTCTGGGTCGCCAGCGTCGTGAACGGCACCGGAACCGGCAGCGACTCTCCCTCGATCGTCACCTGACGCTCCTGCATCACCTCGAGCAGCGCGGCCTGGGTCTTCGCGGGCGCGCGATTGATCTCGTCGGCGAGCAGCAGGTGGGTGAAGACCGGCCCCCGGCGCAGCTTCATCTCGCCGCTGGCCGCGTCGTAGAGCACGTGGCCGACCAGATCGGCGGGCATCAGGTCGGGCGTGAACTGCACGCGGGTGGTCGAGCCCGCGAAGCTCGCCGCCAGCGCGCGGGCGAGCAGGGTCTTCCCGAGGCCCGGTACGCCTTCGAGCAGCGCGTGGCCGGCGGCGATCAGGGTGATCAGCACCTGATCGATCACGTGCTTCTGGCCGACGACCGACTTCTCGATCTCGGCGCGGATGCGACCGGCGACCTCGCTGGCCTGGTCGAACTCCGGGGTCGGGTGTTGCGGACTGCTCATAGTGACGCTCGGATCCTCTCGAGGTAGGCCATCGTGGCGGTGAAATCGTCCGGTCGGCGCGGCAGCTCGCCGAGTGCGCGCACGACCTCGTCCGCTCGCAGCTGCGCGAGCTCGGCGATGCGGGGATCGCGCTGCGCCGGGTCGAGACGGGCCAGCTCCGGGCGTCGCTGCGCGAGCTCGCGCAGCACGCACTCTCGCGCGCTCTGCACCAGCACGCGGCCGTGGTCGTCGTGCCAGTGGTAGCGGCCGGCCGCCTCCAGGTGCTCGAACCAGCGTCGCCGCTCCGGCGCCGGCGGTGGCAGCATCGGACCAAAGCGCCGCGACACGAGCCACAGCCAGGCCACGAGCAGCGCCGCTCCGCTCACCAGCACGGGCGTCGCGTAACGCACGGCCTGGCTCCAGAGACCGGGCCAGCGGGTGCTGGTCACGACCCAGACCGGCCCGCTGCGCCCTCCGAGACGCGCCAGGCGCACCAGCAGCTCTGCGTGATCGAGCTCGCCGACGTGGTCGTTGCGCAGCAGCCAGTCGTCGGTGAGCGCGGTGATCGCGCCTTTGCCGTGCTCCAGCACGAGCAGGTGCATCCCGCCGGGACCCGCGGCGATCCGCACGGCGCGCCCCTCGGCATCGACCCATCGGAAGCGCGGGTCGAAGTGCAGCCGCAGCGGCTCGGGTCGGTCCGGCCACGCGAGCAGTGCCTCGTCCCACTCGTGCGGCCGACCGCCGAACGCGCCGAGCAGCTCGCGCAGTGCGTCGGCGCCGGCGTCCGGGGCCGGGCCGGGCGCGTCGTCCACGCCCCCCTCCTCCTCTCCGACCTGGGGAACGCCCTCGGCCTCCGGCGCCGGCGCGGCCTGGGCCGGCGCCCCCCAGTGCTGCTGCAATCCGAAGCGATCCAGCAGCGCATCGGGTCGGCGGCTCTCGTCGTCCCAGATCGAGTAGGTCACCACCAGCAGGTGTCCGCCGCGCGCGACCCAGTCGAGCAGCGCGTCCGAGCGCTCGGCCGACAGGGTGTCGCGCGCGGTCGGCAGCAGCAGGAAGCCGTCGCTCGGCGGCAGCGCGTCCAGCCGGCCCAGCCCGTCGAGCGACACGACCTCGCGTCGCATGCCCGCGAACAGCCGCTCGAGCGCCAGGTAGGGATTGGCGAGCGCCTCGCGCGAGTAGCCGACCGGGACCTCCTCGGTCCGGCGCTCGAAGCACGCCCCGAACAGCGCGGCGAGCAGCACCAGCGGCCCCAGCACCAGCGCCGCCGAGCGCAGCGACTCACGGCTCACTGCGAGGTCTCGCCGAACGCGGGGGCGAAGCGCCGACACAGCGCCTCGAAGCCCTCGCGGGTCGGCGGCTCGTGGGCGTAGCGCGCCGCCAGCCAGAGTCGCGTGAGCTCGCCGAACAGCGGGCTGCGGTCCGGCGCCGCGCGTCGGACCAGCGCCAGGCACTCGAGCTCGGTCGCGCTCTCCGGAATCGCGAGCCCGTCGCGCTCCGTCAATCGCACCAGCGCGCCCCGGTAGAGCAGGCTCAACGCCAGGGCGAAGTCGCCGCGCGCGAAAGCGGCGCGCGCGGCGCCGAGCAGGTCGGCCGGCAGCGAGCGCGGGTCGAGGTCGAGCCCGAGGCGCATCGGCGTGGCCGGCGGCGGCGCGTCGACTGCGGGCGCATCGACCCGCCGGGCGATCGCGACCAGGGTCGCGACGATCGACACCACGAGTCCGGCCCAGAGGGCCAGCTCGAAGCCGGCCGCCAGCAGGTCGGCCAGCCCGGCGGGCAGCCAGGGCTCGCCCGGCTCGCTCTCCCGCGCGAACTCCCGCAGCACCCAGCGCGAACGCATCTCGCTGCTGCCGAAGTCCGGAGCGCCGAGCACCGACTCGATGCAGGGCTTCGCCGTCAGCGGATCGGCCGGATCGCAGGGCTGTGCGCGCAGCGCCCATGGAGCCATCAGCAGCAGCCCGGCGGCCGCGAAGCCGGCGGCGCGGCGCGCCCGGCGATCGGGGCGCGCCGCCCGCTCGGCCAGGTTGCGGAAGGCCAGGTCGATGTCCCAGCCCTCGAGCTCCACGCGGCGGTTCAGGTAGAGCGCGAAGCCGCCTGCGACGACGAGCGGCTCGACGCAGCTCACTCCCACGAAGTAGAGCGACGGAACGAGCAGCCAGCCGGGGTCGCCGGCGCTGTCCTCGAGCAGTGGGCTCACGAGCTCCGAGAGATCCCAGGCGATCTCGTCGGGCAGCAGCAGCTGGACGAGCAGCAGCAGTCCGAGGATCAGCGCTACGTTGCAATGGGCAGCGACGGTGAGCAGCGCCGAAGAGGCGGCGAGATCGCGGCGCGCCAATGCGTTGCAGCGCTCGCGCCGTGCGCGCCCGCGCAGTCCCTCGAGCTGCGATACCGGCTGCAGGAGGGTCCGGGCGGGCGACAGGCGCTGCACGAAGAGCGACGCGCCGAGACCCGAGCGCGCCAGCGCGGGCAGCGCGCGCAGGCAGTCGAGCAGCCCCGTCGGCTGGGAGAAGACCGCGCGCGCCTGCACGTGCAGGGGCACGCGCGCGAAGACCGGTCGCAGCCACCACAGTACGAACAGCGCCCAGAACGGATGCTCGCGCAGCGCAACGATCACGAGCACCGCGAGCGGCAGCGCAATGCCGAGCCAGCTCGCGAGCAGCGGCCGGAAGCTGTCACGCACCAACGCGAAGCCCAGGTCGATCGCCTCGAGGCCCACGCGGCGTCGCAGCGCGATGCGAAGGCGATCAGTCCGCACGCGCCCGCCCCCCCAGCCCGAGCCACCCCGCAACCGCGAGCCAGAGCGCGATGCCGACGGCGAACTTCGCCTGCGCCGGAACGCTTCGACTCGACGACCAGAAGGCCTCGAACACCGCGGCGATCACGAGCATCACCGTGAGCCCGCAGACGAGCGGCATCACCTCGCGGGCGGCGCAGCGCAGCGCGTCCGCCCGTGACCGCAGGCCTGGCGCCAGCGGGGCCCCCCCGAGCCTGACGCCGCTCACACCCGCCAGCACGATGGCGGTCAGCTCGAAGGATCCGTGACCGATCACGAACGAGAAGAAGGGCTCCTCGAGGCCCGCGCGGGTCAGGTGGGCGGCCACCAGGCCGAGCACGACCCCGTTGAACAGCAGCAGGGCCGCGCTGCCGACGCCGAGGAAGAGCCCCCAGGCGAAGGTGCGAAACGCGACGCCCACGTTGTTGCCCACGTAGTAGGCGAACGCAGAGAAGTCCCCGACCGTGTCGCGCGGGGTGCCGTAGTGGGGCGACGCGGGGTCGTACATCTCCTCGAAGCCCACCACCTGCTCACCGCTCAGCAGCGCGTAGATCAGCGAGGGCTCGTGCCGGTCGAGCGCAAAGAAGAGCACCGCAGAGCCGAAGAAGAGCAGCGCCATCCACAGGAACAGGCGACCCTCGCGACGCACCGCCGCCGGGAAGCTGCGCGCCAGGAACTCGACCGGTCGGAAGGAGCGGCCTCGTGAGCCGTAGAAGCGTTGATGCCCGCGCAACGCCAGCGAGTTCAGGCGCTCGACCAGTGCGCCGTCGAAGCCGCGGTCGCGCGCGAGGGCCAGATCCTGACAGACCAGCCGGTACAGGCGCGGAAAGTCCGCATGGGCCGGCCGACGCCCCTTCGCGTCGAGCAACGACTCGAACTCGCGCCAGCGTCTCATCCGCGTGCGCTCGAAGGAGTCCTGCCTCATCGCGGCGCTCCGACCGCGCGGCCGAGCAGCCAGGCCCCGATGCGCTCGATGCGCAGCCGCGCCGACTCGCCTGGAGCGTGAAGCGGCGTGGCGAGCTCGGCCAGCTCGTCGGCGCGGGCCGAAGAGAACTCGGCCGCGCGCTCGGCGTAGGCGATCACCGCCTGCTGCTCCTCGAGCTCGAGCGGGATCGGGGGCGCCAGCGGCGCGAGCGCGCGCGGGGCCCGGGCCCGGTCGGGGGGTCGCCGTTCCGCGTAGATCACCAGCGTGCCGGCGGCGTGATCGCCCAGGCGCCGGAAGCCCCGGCTCGCACACATGCTGACCAGGCCCGCGGCGTACGTGCCCGGCATCGCGTCCGCCGCCAGCAGCAGGTTGCGCAGCATCGACGCCGACCAGCTGATCGGCGTGCCGTCGTCGTTCACGACCCGCAGGCCCACGACCCGCTTGCCGATCGTCTGTCCGCCGGCCAGCACCTCGAACAGGACCGGGTAGAACCACTCGCCGAGGAACAGCAGCAGCGTGAACAGCGCGGGAACGAGCTGTGGCACGGTCACGCCCAGCGCGATCAGCGCGGCGAGGTAGAGCGTGCCGCGGATGCCCGCGTCGAGGCCGAACGCCAGTACCCGCGGCACCGGCCCCGCCGTGCGCAGAGAGAGCCGCACGCCCTCGGGCGTCTCGACGCTGTGGATCGTGTCCAGCATTCCGGCGCGCCAGGCGTCGTCAGGCGATCGCGCCCGCTCCCACGGTCTGGCGGTAGGCCGAGACCCACATCAGGTAGACGATGGTCAGGGCGGGGATCACGCCCACCACCAGCGCGAGCACGCCCGCGACCTCGATCACGATGCTCAGCAGAACCAGCCCCGCGACCTTCCACTTCGAGATGGACGTGACGCTCCAGGAACGCGAGAGCGCTTCCACCGGGCTCATGCCCTCCACGACCAGGAAGTAGGAGAAGCCGAGACGGGAGGTCACGAACAGGGCGAAGGCCCAGCTCACGAGGGTGCCGAAGTTCTCGAGCCCTTTGCTTCCGATGCCTGCGCCCAGAACCTGGAGAGAGCTTCCGAGCAGGCCGATCAGGAACATCAGCACGAACAGCACCAGCATGCCGACGAGCGCATCGCCATACCGGGAGAAGCCCGCGAACAGATCGGCGAACTCGGCGCGACCGTCGTGCATGCGCAGCGCGAAGTAGGTCGCCCCCCAGGTGAGCACCGGCAGCACGAGCACGATGCCGATCACGGTGATGGTGGCCAGCAGCGCGGCCGCCAGGGCAACCAGGCCGACCAGCAGCCAGAGCGGGAAGTTCGCCCAGGTGTTCGCCCAGGCTTCGTTCAGGGCGCGGCCGATGTCGAAATCGCCCCGGCCCCCGACGTAATCGACGCGTTCCGCGCCGAGATCGGCGCTCGGCGGCGCGTACGGGTTGTCGCTCATGACGCCCTCCCCTCTCGCCCGGCCAGCCGGAGCGTTCGCGCCCGAGTGGGGAGCTCTGCGCCGCGGCCCCCCGTGCGCTTGCGCTGGAGCCACGACCCGTGGGCCGCCTCCACTTCACCCGTCGGGAGCGTATCACGCCTGCGCCGATCGCCCCCGCCGCGCGGGCGGGCGGGTTCGGCGACGCCCCGGGGCGTCTATCATGCGCGCGGCGTGAAGGTCGAGCGCGCGATCGAACAGGGCCGAGGAGCGGCGAGGCGCAAGCTCGTGGTCCTCGCGCTCGCGTTCTGCCTCACTGCGGCCGGCAGCGGCTTCGCGTTCTTCCGGCATCTGTCCTACCCGCTGCTCTGGCACGACGAGTCCGAGACCGCGATGTTCGGGCGGCGCGTCCTCGAGTATGGCTTCCCGAAGATCCACGGACCGAAGAACGCGCTGTTCTCGCTCTGGCAGCGCGACGGCACGGGCATCGCGGAGGAGCTCGATGCCTACACCGGCTCACCCTGGGCGCAGTACTACCTGGCCGCGCTCGCCGTGCGCTGGTCGGACGGCGTGGACGACCTCTACGCGAAGACCCTGCGGGTGCGGCTGCCGTTCGCGCTGGCCGGCGCCGGCG
>Ga0209536_100015698_pt1 | contig 10802 bp, 12 predicted proteins | sample DeeMarSeWOR28_12_FD_187461 | JGI IMG/M metagenome (GOLD analysis project Ga0209536, IMG submission 187461) | Marine sediment microbial communities from White Oak River estuary, North Carolina - WOR-2-8_12 (SPAdes) (version 2) | ecosystem: Environmental > Aquatic > Marine > Intertidal zone >...
ACACAATGTCCGGTGCAAATCAGTAAATTGTTAATCAGCGGAGAGCGTCAGGCCAGCGTTGTTTGCTGTGGATTACGGCGACGATTTGCACAAGATCCGATTCAATGACATACACGAGTAGATACGGTGTCTGCTTGACGACCCATTCACGTGTTCCTTCGATGCGCCCCGATCTTCCGATCCATGGTTGGGTCGGCAGGAGGCGGGCAGCGTCAGCGATGCGTTCGGCGACGGCTTGGGCAGATGCGCTGCACACCCCATTTGGCAAAGGCCGCTTGCACATCATCAGCACTGGCGAATTCGCCGCGTCGCGCCTCACTCAAGCCCGCCTCGATCTCCTGTCGGACATAGGCTTCATAGACCACGTCTTTCCAGGTCGCATCGTCGGGCGGTTGATCCGCCAGGGCATGCAAGGCTTGCTTAATATCGCTGACGTTCGTGCTCATGGCTTTGTCCCCGAAAACCGGCAATTAAAAACTGGTTTTGCCCTGAAAGAATGGATCGTTAAGAAAGACCGATTGTCTGATTCTCAAATTCCTCGGGGCTAACATAGCCCAAATAGCCATGTCGTCGTTTGCGATTGTAGAAACATTCAATATAGTCGAACACAGCCGCACGTGCTTCGTCCCTTGTGCGGAATCGAACCCGATTCACGCACTCCCGTTTCAGGAGTCCAAAGAAACTCTCTACCGCTGCATTATCGTAGCAGTTTCCTCGGGCGCTGATGCTGCACTGAATGCCATGCTTGTCGAGCAGGTTGCGGAAGTCATCGCTCGTATACTGAACACCTCGGTCGGAATGATGAATCAGGTTGTCATCGGGCTGTCTAAGGCACAGTGCCATCGATAAGGCATTGATGGCCAGGTGCCGGCTCAGCCACCGATCCATTGACCAGCCCACGATCCGTCGTGAGTACAGATCCATCACCACCGCCAGATACAGCCAGCCCTGCTGCGTCGAGATGTAGGTAATATCCGCCACCCAGCGCTGGTTCGCCGCTTCGGCACGGAAGTCCTGTTCGATCAGGTTACTCGCCACCGGATGACTCGGATCAGACTGCGTCGTCACCTTGAAACGCCGTTGAGGACATCCCTGAATGCCCGCCAATCGCATCAACCGCGCCACCTTGTGGCGGCCGTAGTGCAACCCTTCATCGCTCAGCTCCGCCCGTACTCGGGGGCTGCCATACGTTCCCTTGCTCTGCGTGTGAATGCGCTTGATCGCCCCTGTCAGATCCCGGTCCGTCTTCTCCCGCTCACTCTCCGGTCGCACCCGCCAAGCATAGTAACCACTCCTCGAAACCTTCAGCAGCCGGCACATCATCCTGACTGAATACATCGTGCGGCGTCGATCGATACACCGGTATCTCATTTCGACGCCTTGGCGAAGAACACCACCGCATCTTTTAAAAACTCCCGCTCCCGCTTCACCTTAGCCAGCTCACGCTTGAGCTCGGCCACTTCCTCGTCTCGGCTTTTTCCCTTACCCACAAACGCATCAGACCCTAATAACCTGAACTCATCTCGCCAGCGCCCAAGCTGACGGGCACTGATCCCCAGTTCTTCGCACACCTGCTTATCCGTCATGCCATCTTCGCTGGCACGCTTCAACGCCTCTCGCTTGAACTCCGGACTGTATCGCTTATAGCCTCGCCGCCTACTCATCACACACCTCCTGACCTCCCGCGTACGCCATTCTAATGTGTCCATGAATTCAGGGCAGGTCCTGAACTTCACCGTATGCCCCAGCGCCAGGCACTGCCGATGCTCTCGCGACGAACGGTGAGTTTGCGACCGAACTCGGACTGATGGACTTGCTACAATTAAGCATTCGCTAACAGGGGATTCGCGACCCTCACAAGACGTTTAGCCGGTTCATCCGAATCGCAACTATCGCGCAACGCAACCAAACGTTCACCGAGATTTAGTCTGTGACAGGAGTTGGTGGGAAAAGTGGACTTACCCCAGTCCCATCGCCTTTGCCCGTGTACGCATCATGCTTGTACGCTAAGGATTTGCACCTATATAACTTAATGTTCGGAGTTCCGGTAATGCTTCCGATTCATCCTTGAGTTCCGGGTATACCCTGTATACAGCAACACCCATCCCTACGCTCAATCTAACATAACGAGTTTGACCCTCATCAAGTGTAAACGTTAAAGATTTTTCAACCTCGGATGTGAGCGAAACTTGATAGTCGCCTGGCTTACTATCCACATAAAAAAAGCCTCCTGGTGTAGATTTTCCTATAACTTGACCGTTAAGCCATACTTTTGGTCGTATTGCGCCGCCCCACACTTTACCGGGTCGATAGAAATAAATTCTCCCCATACCGGACTCTATCGATGGAAGTGATGTATCCATCTCTTCGTATTTAGTTCCGGTTGCAGCACAACCTGCCAATATGCTGAAAATCACTAGAACAATACCAATGCTATATCGCTTCATCCTTAACTCCCTTGATCATTGATTACTTCATACTTTAATCGTGCTTCCTTCTTCACGCCTGAAAAAGCGTTTTCCACAGGCAAATAAAATCCAATCAATCTTTTGTCACTGATTACAAGATAAGCCTCATGAACGTGGTATCCTTCAATTGTGAAAACATGGCCTATTGGTTTATATACATTCCCCTCCCTCACTAGCCCAACATATTCCCATTTTGACCCACTTGGTATAACACGAGAATAGCCAGCCGATGAGGATACCGTTGCCTCCTCCACTATCTGAATAAATTTCGCTGACTGACTATCCTGATAAACTGGTGATTGGGTGGCTTCAGTAATTACTCGAGAAGCGCAACTTAAAAGGAAAAGCAAGGATAAGAGAACGGAGGGCAGGCCATAGTTTGTCATTAGGGTGCGCGCGATACTGAGTTCAGAATCCAAAGACAGTCAAAAACAGAATTATGGAAGAATGATATTGCGCGAGGACACTGTCAAGTTATTGCTACAGAAACGGCGTAACTGCGCGATGCTTACATCCTTTTACTCCAAGACCAAAATGTGGGCACATGCTTAAACGACGGTTAGACAAAACGCAATTTACGCGCTCCTTGTGGGATTGGCGGCCTCCATTCTGCAGCGAATGACTTGCTTTGGCGGTCAAACCTGCCGTTCGCTGCTGCTTCGCCAAGGACAAGAGTTGGCCGATCTTGCCCATACGTTCCAGGACCAAGGGTTGGGGCCACTGGTTTTGTGAACTGCGAGTAATGATCCTAACTCGGACCTAGGATAAAATCGGGCGCACGCTATTGGAAAGCGAATGAATCACGTTAAATAGCCAATTGATGCGATCCGTGACGCATGGGCATGCGGGCATGCCGACAAATGAACGAGAGTTGGGAAGATGAAATATGAGTGCGCAGTGTGAAACAACGGCCAAAGAAGCTGGCGATGCTGGCATGGGTTTCTTCGAGCGTTACCTGACGGTATGGGTGTTTCTCTGCATCATTGCCGGTATCGCGCTGGGGCATTTCATCCCTGAGCCTTTTCAACTCATCGGCAGGATGGAAGTGGCCCAGGTCAACCTGCCGGTGGCGGTGCTGATCTGGCTGATGATCATCCCCATGCTGCTCAAGATCGATTTCCACGCGCTGCATCATGTCAAGGATCACTGGCGCGGGATCGGCGTCACACTGTTCGTCAACTGGGCTGTGAAACCCTTTTCCATGGCGCTGCTGGCTTGGCTGTTTATTCGTGGCCTGTTTGTGGAATGGCTGCCAGCCGAGCAGATCGACTCCTATATCGCGGGCCTGATTATCCTGGCGGCCGCGCCCTGTACAGCGATGGTGTTTGTTTGGAGTCACCTGAGTGAGGGTGAACCGCACTTCACACTCACGCAGGTTGCACTCAACGACGTGATCATGATTTTCGCGTTTGCGCCGATCGTCGGTCTGCTGCTGGGGTTGTCATCCATTGCCGTGCCCTGGGGCACGCTGTTCCTGTCGGTTGTGTTGTATATCGTCATCCCCGTGCTGATCGCCCAACTGTTGCGACGCAATGTGCTGGCCGAGGAGCACGGTGTCGCCAAGCTCGCGCGGGTCATTAAGGTTCTGCATCCCCTCTCGCTGGTTGCATTGCTGGCCACGCTGGTGTTGCTGTTCGGTTTCCAGGGGGACCAGATTATCGCGCAACCGCTGATCATCCTGCTGCTGGCTGTGCCGATTCTGATTCAGGTGTTCTTCAACTCGGGACTGGCGTACCTGCTCAATCGCTGGGTGCGGTCACCGCATTGCGTGGCGGGTCCGTCGGCGCTAATCGGTGCCAGTAACTTCTTTGAGCTGGCCGTGGCCACCGCCATTGTGCTGTTTGGTTTTCAGTCCGGTGCGGCGCTAGCCACAGTGGTGGGTGTATTGATCGAGGTGCCGGTGATGCTGGCGGCGGTGAAAGTGGTTAACAGGACGCGTGACTGGTACGAGCAGGCGCCCGGTGTAGTTCCGCACGAAGAATGTTGTCCATCGGGCGTTCATTTGCACGCGCACCAGTGAGCATAAAATGCCGATTGGGCAGAATTTTTATATTTTTCGAAGGGCTTCTTTTGGTCGGTTTTGCCCGTACACGTCAGCGCCAAGACCCGGTGATTCGCCGACCTTGAACGGGAAGTTTCCGCGCAAACCCGGAATTTCAGCTACGGCCTATATAAAGAAAGGTGGATTCAATGCAAGGAATTTTCTTGCAATGATGTGGCAATAAATGTTGTTGTTTTGCCAACTCCCTACGTAGCTTTACTTGGGAGAAATTTTCGGGTGTCTTCCTCAATGCAAAGATCCCTGTCAACGTGGGACAAAGTCACAACAATCAACAACGCCACTTGATTTCAGCATATTATGTCTGATTCACTTTACGCTCGTACGATGGAAACATTGCCCTGCATCGTTTTTAAGATTCTCAGTAAAATAGGGGGTTGCTTTTGGGTAACGTTTATCATTTAGAGAAGGACAAACTGTTTATCATTTAGAAAAGGACAAGTTAATGTATATAAATATACGAACCATCTTGCTGACTCTGCTAGTCTCGGTATCAGGGAACGCACTAGCAAATAATAATCGGGTCTATTCAGGGCTTCATGCATTCGGCACCAGCTTATCCGATGAAGGTAACGCATTTATCGCCTGCGGAGGGCAATCGGTGCCACCATACGATAATCTGACCAGCTTCTTGAATGCAGCACCCGGAGATGCACCCTATGCCAGAGGCGGGCATCACTTCAGTAATGGATCAACATGGGTTGAGCCGCTTGCGAAATCACTGGGGGTGAAGAAGAGTGCCTTGCCCGTACTCCAGAATCCCGTTGGTACTAACTATGCTCAAGCTGGCACAACAGCTATTCCCGACGGACCATTAGGCCCGCTACCCTGTAGAGTGTCTTTTGCGGAACAGATCGAAGCCGCGACGGCGAAGGGGCGGTATTCCCGGTGATGGCCTGGTAACCGTTGAGATTGGCAGTAATGATGTGATTAATGCTGTTTTGTTCTTTGTGGCTGCGATTACGGAAGGCGGCCTGGACCCCGTGACGGCCAACGCAGTGACGAAAACGACTGTATTGGAGCCAGCGGCAGCCTTGACTTTTTTGGGCATAGATCAACTGATCGCCGATTATGCGCCCCCCACATTACTGTGGGCCACTGTGCCAGATATTGGTCTGACACCTTCAATGGCAATCCTGGATGCGCAATTACAGGCATTCGGTTTTCCTGCCGGCTTGATTCTTGACACAGCCACGGATTTCGCCGGCACCTTCAATACACTTGTAGAGAACGACATTCACTCTGCTATTGATGATGGAACAATTGAGGATGGCATAATTGTCAAATTTGACCTTTTCGCGATCCTCCAGGAGATCGTGTTGGGAGGCAATGGTGATTTGAACGTAACGGACGGTTGCGTTACGCCAAATGAACCTCCGTTCGCTTGCCGGAAGCCTGATAATTATCTGTACTGGGATGGCATACATCCAACCAAGGCTACCCATGATTTGCTTGCTGAAAAAGCCTTGGAGGCGCTAGGCCTCCAATAGGATTGATCCTTTCGAAGGCAGCTAGTGCGGTAACCCTGAACCGGGGTCGCCGCATTTTTTTGCCCGTTGCAATTCCTGTCTTTAACTGAGTACCAGGAAGTATGTGATGGACCTGTTCGGCTGTATCGGAGACCTTCCCAGGATCACCGGGAAGGTCTTGTTCTTGGCCGAAGTTTACCGTATGCCATGGAGCCAGGCTGTGGTGGTGCTCTCGCGAGGAACGGTGAGTTTCGGGCCCAACCCGGACCATTGGACTCATTTCAAATAAGATTTTGCCAACAGGCGGTTCGCGACCCACACCAGAAGTTCGGCATTTCTGTCTGGACGGTGAGTTTGTACAGAAAATTGCCGTTACCGAGATCGGCCTTAAGGTAGAATTGTGGAGCCAAACACGGGATTAGGCACGGCTGTCTCCGCCTATTTTTGGGAAGAATGCCCTGAACGTGATTGAAAATGTTCTACAAGATTATACTTCTTTTCGTTCTCGTTCTTTCGTCACTGTTAATGTCCGGATGCTGGTATATACCTATCTCTCACGGAGACATGCCGATTGACACCGACGAAGTACAACCAATGCTGGGTTCTAGCATAGACGTAATCGAGAAACGTTTTGGCTGCCCAGATTGGGAGCTTCGGGATTCCGAACACACTTACTACATCTACGAATCGACGGCGCGTGCTTCTAGCGTTTGGATGGCCTTTTTTGTTCCTATCGGGTGGGAGTCGGCTGGGTCTGTAGGCGAATGCGAGAGTTGTGAGTGGGCGGACGAAGAGCATGAGGAGCCTTTAGAGGCTATGCACTGCGTGATGTTGGAATTTGATAGAGATCAAGTGCTCAGAAGGTATAAAACGAGAGCGGATAGGGATTGGGGCGAAGGATTGCATGCGACGTGCAAGCACCTGTTCTGGACTAACGACGAACTTAATTTGATGGATGATACTTCGTCATGTGGGATACACTAAGGGCTTCTGTTAAGCTTGGTGTGGAGCCCGTTGAGCTGAGGAATGCGAGACGCCGTACAATGTCCCGCCGGCGTTCTGGTAGCCTGCCGGAAGCCATGTCCAATTATGCTGCTTTTTTACCGTTCCTCAATCATCCGCGAACGGCCAATTCTGTTGTCACACTAGCCACCGTATTACTTAAACCATTGCTTTACGTTGTTATCTTTTTAGTGCTAACAGCATGTAGCGGAACCTGGAAGATTCAACCGAATGATGTTGATACCAAGCAGCACGCCTTAAGTGAGCAACTTTCTGTAATAGAACGACTGCGAGGCCGAAATAGCCCAAAGATCAAAACGTTCAGGCACAGCGATCTGGATATTTACAAGGAGTCTGCGGGTAGCCGAGACAACGATGCTTATGCGGTGAACCGAGTTGAGACTTTACCGGGAAAAGTGGAAATTGGTGTCGTCTTTCCGCAACTAAAAATCTACTACCCCGAGGTGGAGTTTAACGCTGAACTTGGCCATACATATGCGTTAACCTGGATTTGTATTCCTTATCCTTTTGTTGCCATCGTGGATGGGGCTTCATCAGAAATATTAGCAGTTGATTCGTATTGCCCAGACTGCGAACGGATAATAGGTGCTCAACTTTCAGCGAGCACAGAATGCCTCCATCCTCTACAACACCCTCCTTGGATGTTAAAGCCGGATGAAAAGGCAGCGCGGGCTCTATGGCCTATAGAGTTAATAACCCAAACGCATAGGAACTTATGTTACGCCGCTGAACACAACATTGATTCGGCGCAAGAGCGACTAGGACTGCTCTATGAGTCAGGGATATACGGTCTACCCAAGGACCTAACACTCGCCTATGTGTGGTATTTCAAGGCGGCGGAATCAGGATCCAAATGGGCCATGGCAAAAACAGAAATGCTCGTGAAAAGACTGTCTTCTCTAGAATTAGAGCACGCTCATGACTTGTTGAGAAGCTGGCAGATCGGAAAATGCGAAGAGCAGCTGTTAGGAACATCTAAACCGAAGTATATAATTCAGATTGGCAAATAAGCCGAAAAGGTCAACAAGGCGCTCCAGCAAAAAAGGATGAACTCCGGCCAATGTTCCGAAGCCGGACTATCTGCCTGATTCAAGATACGAGTGCTCAAAAAGCTGGGCGCCAAAGCCTTTCCTATGACTCGGCTCTAAGTGTGTTGGAAATTATTTTCATCGGCACCGGAAATTCCACTAAAAAGCGAATTCAGAGTCAAATATACTTGACTGGATGGGAATAGGGGCTCCTCTAGTGATTGTGGTGTTTACTGCATCCACCGTATTGTCTGGATGCGGTGAACCAGTGGTCGCACTTGTGAAGCCTTACCAGGATGCGGATGGCCAGATAATACCGGGTCGCACAACTCGCGGCGAAGTACATGTGCTGCTGGGAGAGCCATACCTTATCAACCCTAATAGGAAGTCAGAAATGTATGCTACTGAAGGGGACGGCATAGGCTTTGTTACCATCATTCCAGTCCCCGCTGACTATCTTCACTATCTGATAATTTATTACGACGAAGCAGAGCGGGTAGATTCATTACTGCGAGGTGATATCCCTCTTAGTGGCGGAAATGTTGACTCACATAGGCCAGAGTTGTCAGATATGCTTTCGATATCAAAGTATCAGGAAAAGCGACAACGAGACAGAGTCATAGAAAGAGAAGAATCCGCGGAGGAAGGTAACCCTGAAGCACAATTGCAGCTGTACTACAGTGACGCAAGTTCACCAGAGGGCTTGAAGTGGTTGTGCAGATCCGCTGACCAAGGTCATCCCCATGCCCAGACCGAAGTGGCTAGCCTTTATCTGAAAGGTCGTGGAGGGATGACCCGAGATCTTACGCGTGCTTACCTCTGGTACTCACTAGCAGTCAGGAACGGGAACGAGGGGTACAGGTGGAGGCTAGAAGAAGTCGCGAGATTAATGACGCCCGAGCAAGGAGCAAAGGCGGCAGAAATGCTTGGCAATTGGCAACCCGGACAATGTGAGCAGGAACTAATTTTGCACCAACTTGATGACTAGCTGTGTCTACGACTCAGTGGGCCAATAGATCGTATGTCCGATTCTGGCCGTTGGACTAAACCGCTCGGAGAGCGGTTTAGTCCAACGACCCACTGTTGCCATTCATTCAAAAATCCTGAACGGCAACTATGCAGCGTATGCCAGACGTTTACATTATGTAATATCGACGGCTTTTCTCGGTTGTTTTCATTCGCGAAAAAGCTTTGGAAAAACAATTCAGCCGCTTTCGTGTATAGTGGTGTTTCCCGCACCACTGCACAGCAGCGCTAACCCTTGATAGACACACCGCAATCCAGAACCCAGCGGCGCGATTACATTTCGCGCGAAGATCTGAAACGCCTCAGAACCTTCAGAATATTGCCCAACCTGATCAAGATTCCGCTGTTCTTCGTTGTCATGATTTTTCTCACTTGGCTGGCTTGGACCACCGAGTCCAGCCTGCTCAAGTGGTCGGCCTACCTGACTCTCGGTTACCTGTGGATGGGTATCGTCACTTTCATGCACGATGCTACCCACAACACCCTGTTCGCGAAACCCTGGATGAACTGGGTGTTCGGCATCGTCTCCATGCTTCCGCTGATGGCTTCCTTTATCTCATTCAAGGATGACCATATGGAGCACCACCGCTACAACCGTTCCCCAAAGGATCCCGACGCCTTCACCATGGGCAAGCGTGGTATTTTCGACTTTGCGGCATTCTACGGCTACATTGTGGCTGGCGCCTTGCTGAGTTTCGTGCACTTCAATTTCATCTACCCAATCCAGCGTTTCAATGCCAGAAAGTGGGCGATACATTTGTTTGAAACCTTGCTTAAGATCGCCTGCTACTGGGCGCTGCTAGCCTGGGCGCAAAAACACGGCGTGCTGGGTAAGACACTGGAAGTGTGGCTGGTGCCTGTGTGTATTTTCTCGGTGTTTAACTCGATTCGTTTTATCGCCGAACACTATGAGACTCCCTGGAATCAGGGGCAGCTGGTAGGCTCGCGCACGGTCACTTCAAATCCGCTGCACAGTTTTTTCTGGAACAACATCAATTGGCACATCGGCCATCATATCTATCCGACTGTGCCATGGTATAACCTGATCGAGCTTCACGACCTGATGAAGCCGGCCATAGCAGCCGAGGGCGCCATTGTGGAGAAGAGCTATACTGGCGTGTTCCTGCGCGCACTGGTACGCGGCCCTGAATCCGAGCAAAGGTTGGATCGTGTGCTGGCAAAACGCCGGTCAGCGATTGCCTGAGGTTCCAGGTACGGCCGGCTGTCCTTGGGCGAGGAAAAACAAAGCAGGATTCTTGCAAGCCCGGTGTCTGGAGGATCCCCGGTAAACCGAGCGTTGCACTAACGGTCGGTTCGCTGGTGAGTGAGGGCCTTACTGGCGCTAACTGCCACACCCCTCGGTCTTGCAAAGGTTGGCCTGCACTGCGACGATGCCGAATACAGCAATCAATCCACCCATCGTAAACGGGATTAAGGATAGTAATTGAATGACTGTTTCCGTATTAACCTGCCGTTCGTTCGTCGTCCGTGTAGGGCTGAAGTTGGCCGATCGGAGAAGTACAGTAACTCGAAGCAGCAGGGGTTTCTGTACCCGGGGAACGGCAAGTTACCCCCTGTGTAAGGACATACACAATGTCCGGTGCAAATCAGTAAATTGTTAATCAGCGGAGAGCGTCAGGCCAGCCTTGTTTGCTGTGGATTACGGCGACGATTTGCACAAGATCCGATTCAATGGCATACACGAGTAGATATGGTGTCTGCTTGACGA
>Ga0209536_100015699_pt1 | contig 10802 bp, 4 predicted proteins | sample DeeMarSeWOR28_12_FD_187461 | JGI IMG/M metagenome (GOLD analysis project Ga0209536, IMG submission 187461) | Marine sediment microbial communities from White Oak River estuary, North Carolina - WOR-2-8_12 (SPAdes) (version 2) | ecosystem: Environmental > Aquatic > Marine > Intertidal zone >...
CCATCTGCTGCGTTATTCAGAGCGAAGCATCCCGCCTTAGCGGGATAGCTTCGCCCTGAAATGCCTTGCATATGAAAGCCTCCCACTCGTGCAAAATTCAGGTAATAAGTATCTTTACCGGTTGAGAATCTGTTCGACCTTTCCCGACAGCTCTTCCATGGTAAACGGTTTTTGCATAAAGCCGTCGCAGCCGCGTTCCAGCAGTTCAATGGCCTGCCCATCCACGCTGTAGCCGCTCGATAGCAGAACTTTCACATCCGGATTGATCATTTTGATCTTATCGTAGACGTCACTGCCACCCATGTTCGGCATGATAATATCCAGAACAACCAATTTAATCTCATCTTTGTGGGCTTCAAAGATGTCTACAGCATTATTGCCGCTTTGGGCCTTCAGCGCGGTATAGCCTAATTTTTCAAGCATGTTGGCGGCTACATCCAGCACCAGCTCCTCATCGTCTACGACCAAAAGCGTTCCACTGCCCCGGATGAGTTCTGCGGCCGCCCCGGCCCGGTCTTCAATCGTTTTGTGGGTGGCGGGCAAGAAAATGGTGAAGGTTGTCCCCTGCCCTTTTTCAGAGGTCACATCGATATAACCGTCATGGCTTTTGATAATACCGTAAACCGAAGCCAGCCCCAGACCGGTGCCCCGTCCCATTTCCTTGGTGGTAAAAAAAGGATCAAAAATGTGCTCCACGGTATGCTGATCCATCCCGATACCGCTGTCGCTGATGGTGAGCTGCACATAATTGCCCGGCTGAGGCTTATACTGATCGCTTTTGATATTCAAATAGCTCACATTTTTGGTTTTCAGATGGAGGTGCCCGCCGCCGGGCATGGCGTCGGCAGCGTTTACGTACAGGTTTAACAGCACCTGCTCAATTTGTCCCCGGTCAGCTTCAATGGCATACAGGTCATCTGCAAAATCGCGCTGAATCGTAATTTCTTTGCGGGTTCTGCCGAAGGTTTCGGCGCTTTCATTCACAACCTTGTTTAAGTCGATGGCTTTGACATTGAATTTTCCCTTGCGGGCGTATCCGAGCATTTGTCGGGTCAGCTGGGCACCGCTTTTGACCTGCTTTTCAATATTTTTGAGCATATTGTAATACGGATGGGATTTTTTGATTTCACAGAGCATCAAAGAGGTGTTTCCCTGAATATTCATCAAAAGATTGTTAAAATCATGGGCAATACCGCCGGCAAGGGTGCCCAGGGCCTCAAAGCGCTGGGCCTGTTGAAACTGTACCTCCAGTTTACGGCGCTCTTCTTCGGCTTTTTTGCGGTCGGAAATATCAATAATAAAACCCCTTAAGCCCGCCGGCTGGCCTTGCTTAAAAATAGGCGCCGAGTGGACCATTACCGGGAAAGTCGAGCCGTCTTTCCGCAGGGCTGTATATTCATTGATACCGGTTTTTTCTCCTTTCAGTATTTTAACCGTATTTTCAGCGGCCCGCTGGCGATCTTTGGGGATCAGCATATCCAGGCTTTTTAAGCCATTTTTGAGATCCGATCGGGTATATCCGAAGTAGTTAAAGGCGTTGCGATTTACATAGATCAGATTGCCGTCCAAATCTATTTCAAAAATGGTTTCCGGCATCAGCTCGGCCAGCTCCCTGAAGCGTTCCTCGCTTTCCCGCAAGGACATTTCCGCCTGCTTGCGCTCGGTAATGTCTTCTGCGATGCCGGCAATGCGAACAACTTTTCCGCTGTTATCTGAGATGGTGAAACCTCTGTCTGAAATCCAGCGTACAGAGCCATCCGGCCGTACGATACGGTACTCTCTGATTTCACCGCCACCGTTTTGGGCAATGGTCTGGAAACTTTCGTTGGCATATTGCAAATCATCCGGATGGATGCTTTGGTTCCATTCTTCATATCGATCGTAAAGATCCTCGACCGATCGCCCCCAGATCGTCTCGTAAGCGGGGCTGACATAAATCACTTTTTGTTGGATCCAATCAAACAGCCAGAAAACCTCCCGGATGTTATCCGCCATTTCGCGGAAACGATTTTCAATTTGATGAAACTCTTTTTCTGCCTGCTGGCGACCGTTTATTTCCTCCTTTAGCTGTTCAAATGCCTGGCGATATCGATTTTCGGATTCCTGTAAGGATTGCTGATGGTTGATGAGTTGCAGCTGATAATTTTTCTTCAGGCGTTCGAAAAAGAAAGTCGCTATGATCATCAGCGGTAAAACAAGGTAAAACCGAATCTTTATCCCCTGTGCCGTAAGGTTATCACCGGGGATCGTGAGCTCACAAAGAAAAAGGATCCCATATAAAACCGAAGTCCAAATGACGCCTTTTGTTGCACCGAAAGCAAAGAAGACCAAAATTGCGTAAAGAAAAGCCCACGGCATTCGGTCAATGTTACCTTTGAAACCAATGCTGTAGACCAAATAGAAACCAAACAGAATAAAAAAACAGGTGATGTAATATTTATAGTTTTGATTTTCTGCGGCTTTATAATTTGATTTTTTGGTGATCAGAAAAAGGCCGAGGAGAATTAAAAACATCGACGCCAGGACAAAAGCGACCAGGTATCGCCCAATGATGAAATCATAGATCATAAAGTAACCCAGCACGGGAATGCCAATCAGCATGCAGACTCTTACCAGGTATTTCTGGTACCTGGATTCCATCGAATCCGGAATTTTGATCTCATCCTGGCTGAATAAGGAGGCCATTTGTTAAGCTCTTTGGTTTGGATTCTATCTGCAGTACTTGCGTGGAATACTTAATTATACACCCAAAATCAGCAGATGCCAAAATTTTATTTTAGCACGGATGTGAACGATTCCCTGTGGTGATTGGTGGGATATAGAACCCATCGGAGGGTTGGATGGTCGGGTAGCTTGAACGGCCGGGCGGCAGTCCGGTTTAAGATAGGGGCAGCCGGCAGGGGCTGGTTGAGTGGGTTTGGCCTAAGTGAAGTCCCCCCCTGACTGAAACTTCACTCCCGGTGGTGTTGAGCACGCCGAAGGGACTCAACGGATCCGGTTGCAGGCCCAAACCCACGTGACCGTTGCATATTTGTACAGAACCTTATTTGAGCACCAATTCATTGGACGATACGACTTCATTGAAGCGGGCATTCAGAAAATGGTGCACTTTATACGGTTTGGCTTCGATTGCCGATAACACGATGATTGCTTTAAGTTTCATGAGGTCCTCCTGGTTCATGATTGGTGATTGTGGTTTTCAGCATGCGCTATCTGTAAATACTGGATTGCAGATTTAATGCCACGCCTTCCAAGAAGGTCTCTCCCGCGCCAGAACCAGCATATTTCATTTAAATTATTATATATTTTAATTTTAATCTGTTTTTAGAATGGAAATGACAATTAAAAATTTAATTTTACCTGTAAAGCAAGTTGATATTTTATGAGATTAAATGTAAAGTTGATTGACACTTTCCGGCTCTGATGATCTGGTGTACAAAACCCTAATTTAAATGCAAACCGATAAAAATGGCTGAAAGCAACCCAGACGTTTTTCTGAACGCAGCAGATCTTGATCTGTTGAATGAAGTTTCAACCGCCGTTCACTCCATCCATAATCTGGATGAGATGCTGAGAAATGTGCTGGCAAAGATCAAGGCCGTTTTTGGTATCGATGGGGCTTCAATTGCGCTACATGATCGTCAGCGTAAGGAACTGTATTTTATCCAAACCGTCGAAGGGCTCACAGACGGTGATCCGCAGAAGATGACTGAAATGCGGTTTCCGGATGACTATGGTGTTGCCGGTTGGGTATTGAAAGAACGACAGTCGGTGTTAATCCCCGATGTCTCCAAAGACAACCGGTTTTCTAAAAAGCTCGATCTTCAGCAAAGCCTCGATACCCACTCAATGATTTGCGTGCCGCTAATAACCCGCAAACAGGTAATGGGTGTGTTATATGCCATCAACAAGCATGATGCTGAGTTTAGCCAGAAGGATTTGCGCCTGTTGGAAGTTTTATCGGTGATCATTGCGGTTTCCATAGAAAATGCGCGACTCTACGGCGAGGTTCAGCAATACGCCAGCTCTCTTGAAAAGGAAAATTATCGGCTGAAAACCGAATGCCAGGCCCGGTTCAATGTCCAGGGAATCATTGGCTCCAGCGCCGCCATGCAGCGCGTTTTTGCCTTACTGGACAAGGTAATCGACACCGATACGGCTGTGCTGCTCCAGGGTGATACCGGAACCGGCAAAGAACTTCTGGCCAAGGTCATTCATTATAGCGGACCGCTGCAGAATAAGCCCTTTGTTGCCGAAAACTGCGGCGCGCTGTCTGAAAATCTTCTGGAAAGTGAAATTTTCGGCCATGTCAAAGGCGCTTTTACCGGTGCGATCGCCGACAAGAAAGGATTGTTTGAACTGGCAAACGGGGGCACTGTTTTTCTGGATGAAATTTCCGACATGCCCTTTTCAATGCAAACCAAACTGCTGCGGGTGTTACAGGAAAACCAGATTCGGCCGGTGGGCGGCAGCCAATATCGTCAGGTGAATTTCCGGCTGATTTCATCTTCAAATCGAGATTTGTTAGAGCAGGTCAAAGAAGGAAAGTTCAGAGAAGACCTTTTTTACCGAATTCAGGTTTTTCCGATTGTGATTCCGCCGTTAAGAGAGCGTAAAGAAGATATTCCGTTGCTGACGGCCCATTTTTTAGAAACCCGCGCCGCCCGGCTTGACCGTCCGTTAGCGCGCTTAACGCCAGCTGCGCTGGAAACATTCATGCAATATGATTGGCCGGGAAATGTGCGTGAGCTTGAAAATGAAATCGAGCGCGCTTCAACACTGGCCGGCAATGATACCGAAATTACGCCAGACTATCTCTCAGAACGGATCAAGACGTCCGCTGATATCAGCGGTGTAAGTGGTGCCGGGGCTACCTCACTAAAGGAGGCGACCGCCCGGGTGGAACGCCAGATGGTTGTGGATGCGCTGCGCAAATCAGGGGGCAATCGATCTCAGGCGGCACGGGAACTGGGTTTAACCCGTCAGGGACTGCTCAACAAGATCACCCGCTATGCGATCGATATGTAGCTAAAACATAAGCCGATTGACTTAATTGTAAATCGCCTTCACCAGTGGTTTATGAAAAGGCAGTTCAAGATACGCCTGAGGCCGAGATCCGTGTCAAACTAATTCAGGGTAAGCGCCTGCCGCACCGTACCGGCCAGATCCTGCATCACCAGCGGTTTCATCAAAAAGCATTCGATGCCCATGTCGGCGGCATGCTGGCGGGTAAACTTTTCGCTGTATCCGGTGCACAGAACGATGGGAATATCGGGCCGGATCCCCATCATTTCGTTGGCCAGCTTGTCACCGGTCATGTTGGGCATCACGATATCGGTGATGACCAGGTCGAATCGATTGGGATCCGCTTTGAAAAGATTCAGGGCTTCGATGCTGCTCGTTCGGGTATCAACCCTGTAGCCCAGACGCTCGAGCATCTGCTTTCCGATTTCCGCCAGGGGTTGCTCGTCGTCCACAAATAGAATGCGCTCATACCCCATCGGTAGCGGCGTTGGCATTTCTTCTTCTTTTACCGATTCGCGCTTGATGGTTGGCAGATACACATGAAAGGTTGAGCCATGACCGACCTGGCTGTCAACGGTTATGGAGCCGTTTAAAGATTTGATGATACCCTGCACCACCGCCAACCCCAGGCCTGTTCCTTCCCCCTTTTCTTTGGTTGTAAAATAGGGATTGAAAATCTGTGGGAGTGCTTCAGGCGCAATGCCGTCTCCGGTATCTCTGACACTGAGCTTTAGAAATGAACCGGGATAGAGATCCGGAATTTCGGCCGCAGCATTTTGATCCAGTTCAACATTGGCAAGACTGATTTCAAGCTCGCCGTCTTTTTCATCGATGGCATGTGCCGCGTTGGTGCACAGGTTCATCAGCACCTGATGGATTTGAGTTGGGTCCGCTTCGATAATAGCGGTATTTTTTTCTATTTTTTGCTGAATCGATATTGTGCTCGGCAAAGAGGCGCGTAACATCTTCAGAGCCTCTTTTACAATATGGGCCACCTGAATGGGCTTGCGCTCCTGTTTGTTCTGACGGCTGAAAGCCAAAATCTGCTTGACCATATCCCGGGCGTGCTTGCTGGCATTGAAAATTTCTTTTAAATTTTGGCGGACTTCTGAGTCCACGCGGGCGTTCATCAGGATCAATTCGGTGTAACCGATGATCACCGAAAGAATGTTGTTAAAATCATGCGCGATACCACCGGCCAACGTACCGATGGCTTCCATTTTCTGCGCCTGCTGTAGCTGAGACTCCAGATTTTTCTTTTCTTCCTGGGCCTGCTTTAGTTCGGTAATGTCATGCGCCACAACCAAAATGCGTGTCGGTCTTCCTTCTGCATCCTGTAAAAATTTTGTATTCAGCAAAGCCCAGAGTTCACGACCGCTCTTTGTTTTTATTTTATATTCAACCGACGCCGGTACTTTTTCACCTTTTTGAATCCTGTCGAAGCGTTCAAGGGATTTTGTCTGGCCCTCTTCGGTTAAAATATCAAGCGCGTTCATGGACAGTAGCTCATGGCGGGTATAGCCGGTATACTCGCACATGACATCATTGACGCTTACAAATTTTCCATTTATTAGATCAATTTCGTAAATGCCGCTGGGCGCATGATTCAACAACTGACGGTATCTGGCCTCACTTTCCCGCAGAGCGTTTTCAGACTGTTTGCGCTGGGCGATATCGCGAACGATGCCCCGGAATCCGATGGGGACCCCGTTTGTGTCTTTCATCAGAGTGACGGAAGCATCCAGGTGGCCTTTGGAGCCATCGACTTTGAAGATTTCCCAGTCAAATCCTTTCGCGGGTTCACCGGTTTTGTATACCTGATTGAAGGTTTGGTATACTTTTTGTGCATTTTCGGAACTCATATATTGCCGATAATTCATGCCCGCCATGGCTGCGGGGGAATATCCCAGTAAGCGACTCAAAGAATTATTGAAAAAAGTGAAACTGCCCTTCAGGTTGACTTCGTAGTATCCGTCCTCGATATTGTCCAGAATGGAGAGGTATTTTTCTTTGCTTTCACTGAGTGCGGTTTCAGAATCGATCATTTTGATCACCACCCGCACCACGGTATAGGATACAACGGGGGCAATGGTACCTGGAAAAACCATGGATTTAATCAGTCCGATCCAGCGAAAATCACCTGAAATCAACGCAAAACTCAATTCAAGCGCCACTGATCCCAACACTGCGATCAGCGTGATCGCCAGAGAGGTTTTGACCGCTCCCAGTCTTTGCATCCATTTTAGAATCATTCCGAGGTTCCGATTAAACGTTGAAATAAAAAGGATTGGTTCGATCCTGGGGCCTTATGAGCAACCGCCCGGCACCTGAAAATGTCCTCAAAAAAACGATGTTCACTGCCACCGGATGAATAATGCGTGCAGTGGTTGACAACGTTTTGATAAAATTATCATAAATCTATTGTTAGTATCGGTCAGTCAGGGCAATTCTTTAAAATTTATACCGCTTCAGGTAATAATTTGATGCCGGTCGGAAATAGCTGGATTAACGGATGATGGGATCGGACAAAAAGCCTTTGAGTGCTTAAGATTGAGCATTTGGCGCTCAAAATCAACCGCCGGTTGACACGGTCTGTTTGTTTTGTCCTGCCAGCCTTGGGTCAGATAAAAGGTGATCGGGCGATCATCCTTCAACAAATTTGGCTTCCACCCAGCCGGTGCTGTAATAGTCTTCCGGCAAATAGGTCAGCTTGTCGCCGTTCAGCTGTTTCATGAAGATCTGGTCAAACTGCATGAAAAAAGTCGGTTGGGTGCCATCTTTAGGGATGGCCGCCAGATCCGGCGGTTGTAGAAACTGTTTGGTTTTAAAAGAGCCCCTCTTCCAGGTATAAGACCACTGTTTGGGCAATCGCATATAGTCATTCTGTGTTCCGCCGGACTCAACCCCGGATAACACGGTGAAATAATATCCTTTGTACGGTTTTAGCGTATATCCGAACCTTTTCTGCCCGGCCGGATCGGAATGGGCCACCGTTTCGTCGATAAGGGCCATGGGCTTTTTTTGTTTGTTGCCATACAGGTAAAACAATCCGGCAATATCATCGCCGTATTTGGTCCGATACCTGCGCCGGGCATCGGCAATCTGTTTGAGGGTTATGACAACGTCGCGGTGGTTTGCGATCTCCTGCTTAAATTTTGCGTAGCGGTTTTCATCCACCGTGCGCTGGCGAACATCGAAGTCAATGGTTTTATGGATCTTGGCAGTGGCCACGTCGATGACAAATCGGGTCGGCACCCCCCAGAAATACATTTTTTTACGGTTTCCATCGATACCGGTATACCCGTCCTTTCGCAACCGCAATCCCTGAGCATCAAACGCGGTTAATTGGATGACATCCGCGTTGCCGGCATCCAGGGTGATTTCATTCTGGTTGAAAACAACCTTGATGGCTTGTCCTGAAGGCAGCTTTTGATAGCTGCTTTTACCATCAGCCTGTTTTTTAAAGGTGAATCGCTCAACGGCTGATGCCAGTTCCATTTTCACTTTGCCAAAAGCCGCATGGGCCTTTTTGAGTTCGCCATTTGAAAGACCGTAACTGAAGCCGGCCGCGCTTTGGAAGGCATTGCCGGATAAATAAAGCGGCTGGCGCTCGCCAAAAAAATGGACCTCCCAGCGAATATCGCCGCTAAAGGGTCCCCGCGGCAGGTTGACCTGCAGGCTGTCGGTCCACATCATGCCGCCGGCTTCTTTCCAATCGACGCGCAGGTCGTTGAGTTCCTTTTCTGAGTAGCTGGCAAAGCTTTGCATCGGTCGATCGTCATAGCGCTGCCGGGTGGGCGTTTCCGGCTTACGGGACAGAACCAGTTCTTTGCCGCGGTTGAGATCGGCCACTACCTCAAAGGCATGCTCAAAGATCTCTTCAACCACGACAACCTGCAGGCGATAGATTTGGCCCTGAAACCGGCTGGCCGCCGATGAAGCCGCGCTCATGGATTCCCTGGAAGCCAGTGCCCGACCGGTGCTGTCAAATGCAAATAGCTGTGCTGAAAGACCACCCCGAAAGGTGATTTTGGCCACGTCCTTTTCCAGCCGGTGCAGCTTCACCGAAACCCCGTCGGATTTCCGGACGGCACCGGGTGTGTCATCGGGCGAAACAAATTCAAATATTTTCAACCGGGACGGCAGTGCGATCTTAAACTGAATTTTTGCTGTTCCCAGCGATTCAGCCGGCGTGGCCTTTTTGACATTGATCTCGATAAAGCCGGGTGAGGCACTGCCCGGGTTAATAACGTGCTGGAATGTGTTTTCTTCCACCCGACGGATGTCGGCGCCATCTGTTGATAGGACTTCGCTGACCTCGTATTTCAACTGAGCCAGAGCAGCATTCGGGATCTCAAGCGTGTCAAAATCCAGCGTCATGCGGGGTTCGTCACCAAAACTCCAGTAATTTCCCGGAAACAGATTTTGCGCGACGGCTGCGGGTATGGTTTTTTTCAGGGTTTCGATGTTGACTTCCGGCAGGATGCGCGGCGTATCGATATATTGGGCGGCAACTGCGCCCTCTGAGGGGTTTAATTCCATGCCCCGGGCCAACATCTGGCCGATGGTCGCTTCCGACAGCGCGCTTAACACGGCTTCGTCCTGGCTTTGCGCCCAGTTGAGACCGAGCATCAGGCGGTTGTTTTTGTGCGCCAGCGTGTGTTTGTAGCGCGGATCGTTAAAAAGCTCGATTAGCTTTAAAATCGTGCCGTCGGCATCCAGATTATCCGGATTTCCGTCCTTTAACTGTCGATATAGTTGCTTTACATCGACCCCTTTGCGAAATTGCTGGGCATAGCTGAGCATGCGACCGTTGGCTTCATCGAGGCGAAAACCGATGGCCAGAGAATCGACGTCCTTCAGGGATTCGGAAACCTGGCTTACCACACCGCCGCCTATGGCGATCATCATAGCGGTCTTGGGGTTTTGCTGAACGGCAGGATTACTTTGAATTTTTTTCGGCCAGTCCGCATCTAAGTTTTCAGGGATACGGATCGACAAAACGGCCAGATCCCGGGGTTGAGCAACAGCAGCGATCATCTGCGCCACCTGGGTTTTGTGCAGCTTTTCCGGCCACTTGGCAAATCCTTTGATTAATTCTGCCGGTGCAAAAATGGCCCGATTATCAATAAACTGAACCCGGTACAGATCGATGGGGAAGCTGTTTTGTTTGTCTGCCGGAAGGGCGTCTTTTCTGATGCGATAGAGTCCATCCGTATGCGACTCCAGTACCTGAACGTAATTAATTTGGGATGTCAGCAGTGTTTTGAGACTGTTGCCGTCTTCACCGCTGGCGAAAATGACCGGCAAAACGGTGTGTTGCGGATGCGCATAGAAATAAAGCTCAACATCTGTCAGGCCCAGCGATTGGATAATCGTGGTGGTCATCTTGTAGCGGAGGTTTTTTTTATCCTCCGCCGTGTTTTGATCAACGGCTGCCAGCAGCAACGGCACGTTGAGTCTGGCCGCGAAAAACGGTTCGGCAGAGAGCCCGCTTAAGGTAGCAGCTTTGGTTCCGGCATCAGGTGCTGATTTTTGAACGGCCGTTTTCTTTGCGCTGATATGACGCAAATCAAAGCCGCTGTCACTTAACTTGGACCATTGGGTTTTTGCGAAATATCCGCCCAGCACCACCAGAAGGATTGCGGCCACCGCCAGCAGCGGCCGCCGCTTTTGCCAGATGGGATTCACCCGCTGGCCGGCATCAGCAATGACGGGGGCATACGGCTCCTGAACCGGGGCTTGCTGGATCTTATCTGGCTGCGGGCGGACCAGCG
>Ga0209536_100015700_pt1 | contig 10801 bp, 9 predicted proteins | sample DeeMarSeWOR28_12_FD_187461 | JGI IMG/M metagenome (GOLD analysis project Ga0209536, IMG submission 187461) | Marine sediment microbial communities from White Oak River estuary, North Carolina - WOR-2-8_12 (SPAdes) (version 2) | ecosystem: Environmental > Aquatic > Marine > Intertidal zone >...
CCTGGCCGTGCTGGCCGGGCGTTCCGTGGAGGGAGACAAGGTCCAGGTGCTGGTCTGCAACCTTCGAAGCCAGCCGGATTACCGACTCACGGTTGCCAACCTTCCCTGGGGCCAAGGCTCGTTCCGTGTCAAACACTATCGGCTCACCAACGCGGATCGGTTCGACTCGCCGGTGGAAAGTTCCGCCTCAGGGTGGATCAAACCCCGCAGTAATCCAGCGATTTGGCTCTTTACCACCTCGCCGGCTACTGTGGCAACCGTTTCGCCTTCCTGTACGAGGTCCCCAATCTGGCGTTGAGGTTGAAGCTGCCCCGACGCGGGGGATCGGAGGAGGCGGCGGCTAGTCTCACCCCCCAATAGCCCAGGAGCCCCAGTGTTCGGTATAGCTTCACCCTCGGTCAACAACGCCCCAAGCCTCGCTTGGCGGTGAGTTTCCACCACAAAAACGGCATCACGCCCACACCGAATAGCGGGTCCCAGGCCAATGATCGGAATGTCCGCCGTAGGCAACGGACTGGGTCTCTTTTTTGTCATCCGGGCATCCACGACCGCTGCCGGCTGAAGCCGCCTTATTTGCCGACCGGCCGGATCGATACAAATCGCGACGTGGTCGAGGGGGAAATCGACCTGTTCGGAGGGTAGGAAACGTCCGGAAATACCTTCCACCATCGCTTGGCCGGAATAGACCGCTTCGGCAAAAGCGACCAGACGGCGGACCGCTTTGGGTTTGGCAACCTCCGCCAAGACGATCCGGTATCCACAATGGTACAGGCGGAAAGCCACACCCGAGGCGAGTTCACCTGCACCCTGAATCCATATGCAACCACGGTTCTCGACCATCTGCTTCCATTTCCCCATTAAGGCGAAGGCATCCGCTCGCGGGGACGATGTTGGAGCCGGTAAAGTCCCAAGGCTTGACCTTGCTCCGATTGAATCCAATCCGCTCCCCGCATCACTGCCAAGCCCTCCGTCAAGATACTCAAAGCTATCTCTGGTGGTGTCTCCGCACCAATGGCCATGCCAACTGGGATGGTGACCTCGGCAAACCGCCGCCGCCACACCTCTCGAGAGGCAAACCGCTTCTCCATGTGTTTCGCTTTGGTGCGACTGCCGACAACACCCAAATAGGCGGCGCACTGACCGGCCTTGGCCTCGGCTTCAAAAATAGCCTCGAGGTAATCACCATCCAGGTCGTGGTGACGACTCGCAATAATCACCGCACTACGCGGCGTCGGCTGAAAGTTCAGTACAAGCTCCCGTGGGCTATCGGAACGGGTGACAGCTGGTTTCAGTTCCGCCAAGAACTCCTCTCTATCATCCACGACAAAGAAACGGAAGGGAAGTGATGCTCCCATTTCCAAGAGTGCCCGACCCACATGACCGGCACCGATGATCCAAAAGGGCACCACGGCAGTAACCGGTTCTAAAAAAACCTCGACCTCTCCTCCACAGACACCAGCATCCCCATCGAGATTCAGAACCACCCGCCGGCAAAGACCATCGTTCAAAACAAGCTGGGCTTCCTCGAACACACGAGCCTCCACCGCACCACCTCCCACACTGCCGCTTACGGAACCGTCGCGCCTGACGACCATTTTGCTGCCCATGTGTCTCGGTACCGAACGAGTTGTACGAATAACCGTAGCGACGACACCTTCCTCACCCCGCGCTGTCATTTCTGCCAACAACGAGTAGAGTTCCGGTAAATCGCCTCTGCCTCTGATGGTCACATCTCCCCCTTTCGCAACCCTGCCAAAACCAAACAGGTTCACACCGGTCCGTTTTCTATCCCGGTGGGTGATCCGGATCGCAAAGCGGCCTCGTCATCGAAATCGGTCACGACGGATGAGTCGTCCACATTCACCTTCAGGAGTTCCACCTTGGGACCGGGTCCTGATTGACTGTGGGCCAGGAGCCACGGCCGCATGGGGCCCGAGATCGGATTGTCCTTCATTTGCGTTAGCAAACGTGCCGGGAGAACCACGGGATGGCCTGGTCGACCTTGGTACTCCGGCACGATCACAGCCTCGGGCTTTTTGAGGGCCCAGGCTTGGAGAAGCTGGATCACTGGCATTGCCACCGTGGGCACGTCGACCGGGTGAAGCCAGAGATGGCTGGCTGATCCTGCCAACTCCCCTGCCGCTGCTGTTACGGTATGACCTGTTCCTGATCCGGCCTGACCCAATATCCATCGGACAGACTGCCGGGGTGTCAACACCTTTGCATAGAGTGCGTGAAGTTCAGGGGTCGTCGCCACGGCGACAGAGTGTCCCGCTTGCTGGTGTAACGTCACGATCCGAACCAGGAAACAGGAATCGTCTCCAGGTAGCCGACACAATCCTTTCGGTTGCTTCATTCGTTGTGAAGCACCTCTCGCAAGTACGACCACCCATGCCCTAAGATCTGGCACGATTTTGCTCCTCAGCAGACGTACGATAAGCCGTCCGAAAACGTGGTTGGTCCGTTCCTAATTCACAGAGCACAACGATGGGCACATCGGTTTCACTAATAACCCGGTGGAGAAATTCGAACAATCCCAGGCTGTCCTCCAACTCTTTCAGCTGTGTCAATACCAGAACCGGTGGTACATCTGCGGGTATCCTGGCCAGATAACCACTTTCACCGGTCAACAATTGAAACAGATGATCCCAAGAGAGGATCGTCTCGTCAGCCACCGCTGGCCCGAAAGGAGTCGCCAGAGTTCCGTGACGATGTAAAACCTCGTTCAGAGGTTTCCCGATAGCGGCCAGTCCCATGACGGCAACAGCCAAAGAATTGTGTATCGGCCACACCGGCTCGTTTTTCCGATGGAGCTTGACGGGCCGCCCGCTGCTACCATCTGCTTCCACCAGAAGCAAACGGTCGGTCCATAGTCGGTTCAAATTGTCTACCTGGGTCGGAGACAGCCCACGCCATTTGCCGTCGGAGTGAACGCCTTGTCTGACGAAGACGACCTCCTCACCAGGTTCCGGCGCACCACTCTGCAGATCCGACCAGTTTCGAACCGCATCGGGCCAAGCCAAAGGCTCCGTCCGCGTGGTGGTCGTCACAGCAACAGATACGTGCTCGGTACGATACACTTGTGACCATGCAGCCAACAAGGAAGTCTTGCCACCACCCCCGAATAGGGAAATCACGTGCCCGCCCTCCCGAGGGAGGAAAGCGTGCCAGGGTTGCAAGAACTGGAAATTCATTGCCGGCGAACCCATTTCAAATTCCCATCAACCGCAAGATTCCAGAAGCGAACTGTACCACGTTTCTAATTTCTCGATCATATTCTCACGCTCGAACCGCTCCCGAACGTGACGACGGCCAGACTCCCCCCAGTTTCGTACCAAGGCGGGGTTGACTTGCAGTTCGGTGATGGCTGCTACCAGAGCTTCCACATCCGCCGGTGGAACGATGCGGCCAGTCACACCATCCACGTTCACTTCGGCGATACCGGTGGGAAGGCTCGTGGAAATGACCGGTAAACCAGCCGCCATGGCTTCGAGCTGGACCAAACCAAAAGCTTCACTGCGCTGGGTACTCGGCAAGATCAAAGCTCGTGCCGTACTCATGGTATCTCGCAAATGATCATCAGCCAATTCACCCGCGAAATGTACCCGCCCTTGCAAATTCTCACGCTTTGATTGGGCGATAAGTTCGTTACGCAGAGGTCCACTTCCCACGATGACCAACTCGGCCTCCGGGACCCCAGCCATGGCTCTCAACAAGAGAGAGAGCCCTTTGTAATAGACGAGGCGACCGACGAAAAGAAAAGGTCCTTGAGCCGACGTGCGAACCGCTTCCCATTCTTCAGTGTCGATACCAAAGGGGATCACGTCAACCTTCTCGCGGTAACGGGACAGAAGTTGGGAATGGTCACGCAAAGCGTCCGATGAAACGCAAACACCTGCGGCGCGGGTCAAGCATGCTTTGACCAGCGGTTGAACAAGAGAGCCACCGAAACGCTGGCGGGTGATGTCGGCATGGTACCAGACCGCCAAGCGAGGACCTCGCCGAGCGGGGTTTTTGGGTAGGAGAGCGAGGCACACCGCGCACGCAATCGGGTTGGGCAAGTGCAGGTGAAGGATGTGTGGTTGGAAAGTCAGAAGCTCCCGCCGCAACAAGGACGGAAGCGTGGGAGTCAAAGGTTGGGAACTGATCACCGCCAGGGAACCCGCACGCAGCAATCGCCCCGACGCACCGGTCGCAATCGGGCCGAGCTGTTCCACACGGTCAGCCCTGTCTGTTCCCGCCACGAGGGCAGAGACGCTGTGTCCCCGCGCCAGCATTCCCTCACAGAGATGCCGCAAGACCGTTTCCATCCCCCCTTTGACCGGAGGGTAGTATTTTCCCACATGCAGGATACGCATGACTTCACTCTACTGGAAAACCTGCACCTCGGAAAACGTGTTTTCCGGTGGATGTCATAAGTGCGTCTGCCTGAAACCATTTCCTGAGGAGAAATGCGTCTTAAAATGCAGCCCCTCCTGGAGGAGGGGCTGCCGAGGACAAGGAGATGAGGATAGGGTGGGTCGCGACGGATTACATCATTCCGCCCATACCCTCCATACCTGCGCCTGGCGGCATTGCGGGTCCCTCCTTCTCCGGCTCTTCTGTCACACAGGCCTCAGTGGTCAACAGCATGGAGGCAATGGAGGCCGCGTTCTGCAAAGCAGAGCGGGTCACCATGGCGGGATCGATGATACCGGCAGCCATGAGATCCTCGTACTGCATGGTCGCGGCGTTGAAGCCGAGGGTCGCCTTCTTCTCGTCGCGCAAGCGGGCCACGACCAACGAGCCTTCCATGCCCGCATTCTCGACGATCATGCGAAGAGGCTCCTCCACAGCCCGGGCCACGATGTCCCGACCGACCGCTTCCTCTCCCTCGAGTTCGATCGCGCGAATGGCCTTGACCGTCCGCAGTAAGGCCACACCGCCACCCACGACGATACCTTCCTCCACCGCCGCACGCGTCGCCGACAAAGCATCTTCGACACGGTGCTTCTTTTCCTTCATCTCGGTTTCGGTGGTGGCACCGACGCGAATGACAGCTACGCCACCGGCCAATTTGGCCAGCCGCTCTTGAAGCTTCTCACGGTCGTAATCGCTCGTGGTGTCCTCGACCTGCTGGCGGATCTGCGCAATGCGTGCTTTCACGTCCGCGGACTTGCCTTTACCGCCAACGACGGTTGTGTTGTCCTTGTCGATGGTCACCTTGGAACAACGGCCGAGGTCGGCGGTTGTGGTGTTCTCCAGCTTCAGGCCGGCTTCTTCACTGATAACCCGGCCACCCGTCAAGATCGCAATGTCTTCGAGCATGGCCTTGCGGCGGTCGCCGAAGCCCGGTGCCTTCACTGCTGCGAGCATCAGAGTGCCGCGCAGCTTATTTACGACCAGTGTCGCCAAAGCCTCACCTTCGACATCCTCGGAGATCACCAGCAGCGGCTTGCCCATCTGCGCGATCTTCTCCAGAATCGGCAAGAGGTCTTTCATGCTGCTGATCTTCTTGTCATGAATCAGAATATACGGATCTTCCAGCTCGACACGCATCTGCTCGGCGTTCGTCACGAAATACGGTGACAGGTAACCGCGGTCGAACTGCATCCCCTCGACCACGTCCAGCTCCATTTCCATGCCCTTGGCCTCTTCGACGGTGATGACACCGTCTTTGCCTACTTTTTCCATGGCATCGGCGATGATGTGACCGATGTCCATGTCGTTATTGGCCGAGATGGCCGCGACTTGGGCGATGATCTGGCTGTCCTTGACCGGCTTGGCTTGTTTCTTGATGGCTTCGACAGCGGCCTCTGTCGCTGCCTGGATGCCGCGCCTCATGAACATGGGATTGGCACCGGCAGCCTTGTTCTTCAAGCCCTCGTGAATGATGACTTGGGCCAACAAAGTCGCCGTGGTGGTGCCGTCCCCAGCCACGTCGTTGGTCTTGGACGCGACTTCCTTGATCATTTGAGCACCCATATTTTCGAAGGGATCCTTGACGTCGATTTCCTTGGCGATGGTCACACCATCGTTGGTGACGACTGGTGAGCCGAACTTTTTATCGAGAATCACATTACGGCCCCGGGGACCGAGGGTGATCTTGACAGTATTGGCGAGGGCATCCACGCCGCGCTTGATTGCGTCGCGTGCCTCCTCCCGATATTTGATCATCTTAGCCATCTTCATGTCTCCTCATGGATGAAGGGTTGTACCCTTTCAGAGTTCACGATTTTCTGTGCGACTTCGTACGCACCCTCCCCCATCAGAGGATGGCGAGGACATCGCTTTCACGCAAAATCAAGTAATCCTTGCTACCGACCGACACTTCAGTGCCGGCGTACTTGCCGTACAGGACGATGTCACCCTTCTTGACCTCCGGCTTGACCCTTTCGCCTTTGTCATTGGTCGCACCTGGTCCCACCGCGATGATTTTCCCTTGTTGAGGTTTTTCCTTGGCGGTATCGGGGATGATTATGCCACCCTTCATGGTCTCGCTCTCCAAAGGCTCAATCAGGACCCGGTCGGCGAGTGGCTTGATAGTCACGGCCATTTCCCCTCCTCCTTTCTTAGGATTACAACTACTTAAAAGCTTTATTAGCACTCTTATCTCTAGACTGCTAGGACTGAGTCAGCGGCCAATATAATCGAAGCCGGATCCGACGCAAGGGAAAAAATGTCCTCTGAAAAGAACCCTGCCAATAGACAGTCATTTTGTCATGTCATGCTGTAACCAAATGTTATTTCTTTTGATATCTCACATGGGATACTGGACTGAATGGTGCTAGCCCCAAAAAAAATAGCCCGGCCAGAGGCCGGGCTGTCGAGGATCGTTGCTACCAAAACGGAGTCGAAATCAGGGGCGCCGGAACCATGGGAGCTGGTAAAAGAGGGGGCACGCTCAGGATTCGGTCAATTGGAAACTGTCTTCCAGAAGTAGCTCCCGGTTCCAGTAGACACGCAACTTATAACGGCCCACCTCTCGTTCCTTAACCTTCGAAGTGTTCAAGCGGCTGCTGAGGGTGAACCTGGCTTCATCAGTCTCGTGGCTCACCTCTTTGAGATAGCCCAAGTCTTCCGCATCGAGCCATTTGGTCAGGGTAAAATAACCATCGGATGTCTGCGTGACGAGGACCTCGGCATAACGGCGGTAGAGTTCGCGGCCGTCGGGTTTGATCCAAACCAAATGGATCGACTGCGTCCGGTCACACGGGACATTGGTGAAATCAACCATTCCATGGACATAACTTTTTTCCGCCATGGTGAAATCGTGGCCCCGACCGATGTACCTCCCGGTCTTCTTTCCGACTCGTTTGCAGAAAGTGATCGACGCGGTGAACTGATCAGTTGCAAGCCCTTCATTTTGTTTCAGTGCCGATTGATTCGCTTGGAACTGTTTGACAACGTCCTGTTCGCAGCCAAGCAGAGCCAGCTCCATCGCGAACGCGAGTATGCATAAAAGTCCAATTCCTAGCCGCACTTACTACTCCTCAGCGTGCTACGAGTTATTTCAGCAACATCATCTTGCGCGTCATCACTTGACCATCTTCCGTGATCAGGCGGTAGAAGTACAGGCCAGATGATACGCGTGCTCCGGCATTATCGTTGCCACTCCAAACCACCCTGTGCACACCAGCAAGCCGCCGCTCATCGACCAACGTATTGACCAGCCGGCCCTCCACATCGTATATCCGTAGCGTGAGATGTTGTTCTTTCGGCAGGCTGAACTTGATTTCAGTGCGGGGATTGAAAGGATTGGGCCGATTTTGTTCGAGAGCTAAACGTGCGATCGGGATATCGTCCACATCCGTGGCTTCGGTGATGGCGAAGCTCCCATCGCAAACGTCGAAAGTCTCGTTCTGTAAGGCGTCCAGGACGACGACTTTGATGCGACAATCCGGCGCCGTGAAATCCGGTACTTGCCAAAGCAGCAAGGAATCCAGGGCACCACTAGCTATCGTATCAGGATAGGAAAGGCCGCCATCAGTCGAAAACAAGATGTGTGTTTTCACAACGCCGATGTCATCGCTAGCATCCCAATGAATCCTGAATTCAACTCCGCGGGGGATCATCTCACCTCCGTTAGGATCCCGGAGATTCACCATGGGAGCCTCGGTGTCATACAAGGCCTCATGGCCTTGCAAGACGAAATCGTCAACACCAGCTTCAACGACCGAACCGGGGGAATCGTCTCGCGCGACGAAGCGGAGGCGAACCGTACTTGTTATTTCGATATAGTCTTCAAGTAAGAAATTCTGGGTCAACCAGCTGCGATTGCTCGTGGTGGTACTTTCGAGATCGACCCACTGGCTTCCGTTGTTAGTCACCTCAACGACCCAGGGATCTTGACCCGGGGAGCTGCCGGTGTCGTTTGTGAACCAGCGCTTATAGGTTAGTGAAACGCCTTGGTAACTACTAATGTCGAACCACGGCGTCAAGATGGTCGTTTTGCCGCCGTCAACATCATCGGTACCTTGATTGGAGCCAGGCGGATCGTTGCCAGTTATCCAGCACATGATACCCGGTGCGGGTGTTGCATCGTCCTCGGGCTGGATGAGGGTTCCACCCTCCCAGACCCCGTTGGGATCCACCCGGGTCCAGATGCCGGTGCTGGCATTGTCTCCTGCATCACCAACAGTCCACCCTTGGTCCGATTCCATGTCGTCCACAAAGACATCTTCACTCGCCGCAACCATGAAGGTGTAGTTCTGCCACGGAGCTCCAACCGGAGCGGTGGACTCGTTTCCCAAAGGATCCTTGGCCGTCAGCCAGTACTGAACACGTGTGCCGAGTGGTTGGCCAGGGATCCCGGCCTTGTACAAGCCCGTCTCCGCATCCACCAGCTGTAAAGTAACTTCGTGGGGACGCCCGCCATCGTTCGAACTTGTATAGTAAAAGTGCATTTCGGCAACAGCAGTGTGATCGGTGATGTTGACCTCGATGTCATATGGCCCTACGGTGTCGTCGGTCCCGCCATAATTGGTCACGTTTTGGAGATACGGTCCCAGGATGTCTGTCAGGGAGTAATCGAGATTTGTGACCTCGTCAACCTCGATAGTAACGTTATAAGTCGTATCGGGTTCAAAGCTCTCGTGCGAAACAGCTATCGTGTAAACTCCGGCGGGTGAGCTGCCGTAATAGTGACCTGTGTCCTGGGTCACAATGGAGCGTCCGGTTTCGATGACCTTTACGATAGCACCTTCGATGGGCGATCCACCCCCGCTGGCATTAGTCACATCACCTTCCAGATAGCCTTGCGGTTGAGCCAGCACGGCTTGATAGGCGATCGCGCGCCCGGAAGCCAAACCGGCTGCACCACCTGCATACCGGTTCCAGTAAGTGTAGAGCAGTCCATCGCTGTGATCACCGTTCTGGATTCCGACAGTCGTGTAACCATTTATGGAATCGACCACGTTCACAGTTTCGTATTGGCAAATGATCAAGCCATCGCCTGAATCGGTTACATGAAACGCTGGATCATACAAGATGGCTTCGAAAGTTTCTTCGTACCCGCCCACATCATTGCGCATTCGACTCCATTCCACAATGAAGCGGTGATTGGCGACATCATACCAATACAACACATCCGAGCTGGTGTTCTGGTAGAGATTGTCCCAGTAAACCGCCACGAGGTCATCGGGGCCACCGGCGTTGGGGATGCTCCAGTTACGGTAGAGCACAAGATAGGAGGCCCCCATACACAACCAGCCGTTGGAACACACGGAAATCTGGTCGAAATCATTCCCGTAGAATTTGAACGTGAAGGGCAAATCGATCGTCTGGGTGTCGTCCTGGTATTCGCCAAAATCCGACAAGCCAATACTGGTACCACTGCCACCATAATCAGGATCGATTTCTACCCAGTTGTAAACGGGAGCATATTGATATGCGTTGTCAGTGTTGTCGAAGGCATAATAGCCATATTGATCAGGACCCACCGGATCGTAAGAATGGATATTACCAACGGTCATTTGAAATTCCGCAGTATCCACGGCACCACTGGAGAACTCCAATTCCACATAGAAACTTGCCATATGGCCCTGGTAACAATCGCTGGTGATAGAGATCGCGAAGGGATTGCCCGTGTTTTCCGCCGACTGTCCTTGTCCAATGAAGCCATAACTACCGTCAGCGTCCGTCACCGAGATCCAGGGCGTATCACTAGTTAGGGTAGCCGTGATACCGCCGATGTCCACGGAACCGATGTTGGTCAAAGCAATACTGAGGGTACCGGCCTCACCAGGATCAGGTGATCCACCCGGTCCGCCGAACTGATAGGGGCCGCCCGCTGCACAAGCGCCGCTGGTGATCGTGGCCTCGACGAGGGAGGTCCAGGTATCGGAACCGGAGGTCGCATCCAGCGCAAACTGGACGACGTGACCATCAGGGGTACCCACATCGAGGCTGAAGACGAACTGCCGCCACACCGATCCGCCAGCGGGAATATCACCGTAACTCTGTTGGTCGCTGATGAGGGTCACATAAGGATCGGTGGTGGTCAAGACGCCAACCACAGCGGGAGCAGAAGTGGTGCCGAGGTTTTCCACTTCCACACTATATTCGATAGTTTCACCCGGGTTCAGGAGTCCATCCCCGTTGCCATAGCTTTGACCACTGGTATCATCATCGACGCTGGTGCCACTGGAACTCAAATATGTATTGGCTGAGCCAAGAGTGAGGTTACCAAGGTAGGGTTTGAAATCGTGTTTGGTAACGGTTACCTGAAGTTGACCGGCTGTGTGGCTGGTCAATGGTAGCATAACCCGGCCTGTCTCATCCGAATATCCCGAAACGAGTATCTCGCCTGCTTTATAGAGGG
>Ga0209536_100015701_pt1 | contig 10801 bp, 6 predicted proteins | sample DeeMarSeWOR28_12_FD_187461 | JGI IMG/M metagenome (GOLD analysis project Ga0209536, IMG submission 187461) | Marine sediment microbial communities from White Oak River estuary, North Carolina - WOR-2-8_12 (SPAdes) (version 2) | ecosystem: Environmental > Aquatic > Marine > Intertidal zone >...
CCTGATTCCCTGATTCATCTGACATCCATTTCTTGTTTACCTGATCTCTTGATACCTATTTCTCTCTACGCCCTCCACGGGGAATTTATTCATTTTTTTCTTGTCTTTTGTTATTAATCCTGTTAAAGTAATAATATGTTTGCCGGAAAGCAAACACAGGTTGCCTGTAGGCGCAGAATATAGCCCAGAACCGCACGTCTTTGTATCAGCAGATAAACGCAAAAATCCATTTTCTACCCAAAAAAACCAGGCTGATTCCTCGCTGCTAATTGTTTCAGGGAAAATCACCGAATTGTCCGATATTCTTGCAGAAATCGGCCTAAAGTGCAGCCAATGCGGTTTAACGTATCAAATAGTCGATTTCGGAGCCAGGTTTCTATTGACAAAGTGGGCAATTTTCTATAGTATAGAGGTTTTAGAGACGAATACTTATATCGGTCTGCTGTTTGCAGGCCTACAGAATGGAAATCGTGGATTACAAAGGTGTAACAGCGTTTTTTAGTCCTCGGTTCTAACTTTGAATATTGGAGGTCAGGGCCGGCCGAACTGATTTTACGTTTTCTCGCAGCTCCGCCGGATTATTACTGTACACCAAAAAAAGTTTTTTGGAGAAAGTTCAATGCTGAGCAAAAGAACAATTACAGCAATTCTAACAATAGCGGTCTTCGCAGTTACAACCGGTTTCGGCCAGAGCCTTGAGGACAACTGGAACGATTTTCTGCACTACACGAAGATTGGTCGCTTTGATTTGGCCAAAGGATATGCACAGGCTGTTCTAAACAGCCAGCCGGATCCCGTGGAATTGCTCGCTTTAAGCGAAGCTAATCGGGCCGGTGTAGCTATCTTGCAGCGGGTTGTTGACCTCGCGCCGGATCCACAACTCGTTGATGTCACAAAAAAAGTCCTGGCTATAGTTGAACAGGGTAAGTTCATACGCCGATCCGATCCGAAAATTATCATAGAGGAGGTAAAAAGGCTCACTGGCACCGACAGGGGCTGGTTCATTGCTGTAAGTCGCCTGCGAAACGCCGGTGAATATTCTATCCCGTTTATGCTTGATGCAATAACTGATAATTCACGCAAGGACGAATGGGAAAACATTAAACGCGCTCTTCCGGAAATCGGAAAAGATGGTATCAGACCGCTTGTTGCAGCACTGCAGGCCGACGATACTGCCCTTAAAGCTGATATAATAAATGCACTCGGCGGCATCAACTATCCACAGGCGCTGGGCTATTTGAAATACGTTATGGAACAGGACCCCTCTGCCGAGCTTCGTTCGCTCGCTGCCGAAAGCATAAGGAAGATTGACCCGGAGGCATTGAACGTCCCGGCCGCACCTTTGTTCTATAGACTTGCCGAAAGCTATTATTACCACGCCGAATCGCTCCAGCCCGCCGAAGTTGCTGATTTCGCAAATGTTTGGTTCTGGGACATAGTAGGCAAGAGACTTCTAAAGGAGAGAGTAGACAGAAAGTACTTTAACGAGCTTATGGCCATGCGTGTATGCGAGTGGGCATTGAAAGCAGACCCGGCCTTCGGTTGGGCTATCGGCCTATGGCAGGCTGCTTACTTCAAAGCCGAATCAACTGGTATCGATATACCGGAGTATTTTGGACCCGGTCACGCCGATGCAATGACTTACGCCACAACCGCAGGCCCTGAATATCTGCATCAGGCACTTGGAAGGGCCATTAAGGACAGGAATGCGTTCGTAGCTCTGGGCTCTATAGAGGCGCTGGCGACTACCGCCGGTGAGAAATCACTGCTTTACAGAATTGGCACGGCTCAACCGCTGGTCATCGCGCTTTCTGATAATAATAAACCTGTAAAATACAGTGCGGCCATAGCAATAGCTGCTGCCGGGCCCGTCGCAAGGTTTCCTGAAAGTAAGCTCGTTGTTGCCAACCTCGCCCAGGCCCTTGCCGAACCGAGTTCAAATCCCGATTTGGTAAACAAATGGGTAGCCGAGGAATACGCTGTTCGTGCCGCAAAGGTTATGCTAAAGTTAGGCCAAACGCGAAACCGTATTATCAATTTGTCCCTCGCTCAAAATGCTATTATTAATGCCACAAGGGACAGTCGGTCCAATATTCAGATGCTGGCAGGCCTGATTTTGGCGCACTTGGACAGCCCCGAAGCACAGCGGGCGATTGCGGTAATGGCACTCGATGAAAACAACGCTATGGACGTGAGAATAGCCGCCTTTGATTCTCTGGCCCAATCGGCCAAGCTTAACGCCAATCTGCTTGATGTCACGGCGATAGATGATATTTATTCACTGGTCAGTTCTGAAGAAGCCGACCCAAATCTCCGCAGTGCGGCCGCTCGTGCTTACGGCTCCCTAAACCTGCCAAGCCAGAAAGTAAAAGACCTCATCCTCGACCAGTCAAAAAGTTAATCCGGCATTGCCATACAGTACCATAGTTCCTGCGAAGCTTGCCCCGTTCCCGATGGGGGCTTGCCCCGTTCGTGATAGGGGAGCAGGAATTTAGTTTCGCTTCCCAAATCTGCTTTGAACAGCCGACTTTTTCTCTTTTGTCTGTGTTGAATTTTTCACATCCAAAACACCCTTAAAACCACCTCAAAACGCAATTTCTCCTCCCTGCGTCCGAAAAAATACCATTTTTTCATAAATTCCACCCCAAAAATGTTATAATAATCTTACGCAGTTGTTATGCGTATCTTCACAATTTAGGAGAAACAAAATGAAAGCGAAATCAATTCTTATTTTGGCAATAGGTTTACTGATATCCCATCCTGTCTCAGTTCTTTTTGCAGTCAAGCCGAGTTTCCAGGGTATTGGTAATCTACAGGGTACAAGCGATGGCCGGATGGCCATTTCAGCAGATGGATTAACTGCCGTCGGATACAGGCAATTAGAATCCGATTCTTACGAGGCCTTTTACTGGACAGTGTCAAGTGGCATCATAGGATTGGGATACCTGCCGGGAGGAAACTTGAGCACGGCTGCGGGTGTCTCGGCAGACGGTTCAGTCGTGGTTGGATACAGCACATCATCTTTGGGCGGGCAAGCTTTTCGCTGGACAGAAGCTGAAGGAATGGTGGGACTGCATGACCTTCCCGGTGGAAAATTTTATAGTACCGCTTACGATGTATCTGCCGATGGTTCAGTCGTGGTGGGATTCAGTGGTTCTGAATCGGCAGTTGATTACGAGGCATTTCGCTGGACGGCATCCAACGGAATGATAGGCTTGGGAGATCTACCGGGTGGAGAGTATGAAAGCCGAGCTTATGCAGTATCTGCTGATGGTTTAGTCGTGGTCGGCTATAGCGAATCAGATTCGGGAGAACAGGCATTTCGCTGGACAGAATCTGAAGGTATGTCAGGTCTGGGCTATTTGTGGTTGGGGGGATTCAGCCAGGCGTATGGTATTTCACCCGATGGTTCAGTTGTGGTCGGTCGTGCAAGCGTCTCGAATGGAGCAGTGGCCTTTCGGTGGACAGATTCGGAAGGCATGGTTAGTATGGGCGACTTGCCTGGGGGTAGCGTCTCAGGTACTGCATATGATGCCTCAACTAATGGTTCAATCATAGTAGGAATGAGTAATAGCTTTAATGATTTTGAAGCTTTTATATGGGATGAAGATAATGGCATTCGAAGTCTTCAGGATTTACTCATTAACAATTACCATTTGGACCTGACTGGCTGGCACCTAAGATGTGCATATGGAATTTCTGATGATGGTACGGTAATTGTTGGTTCAGGTGAAAATCCGCAGGGCCAACGGGAGGGTTGGATTGCGGTTTTGACTGAGCTTGAGCCTGCAATAATTTATGTAGATGATGATGCCGCCGGTGCGAACGACGGCTCATCCTGGGAAGATGCCTATAACTACCTGCAGGATGCTCTTACAGCCGCATGGAGCGGCGACGAAATCCGTGTCGCTCAGGGTATTTACAAACCCGACCAAGGCGCTGGTATCACAACCGGCGACCGCGAGGCCACATTCCAGCTAATAAACGGCGTAACTCTAAAAGGCGGCTACGCCGGATTCAGTGAACCAGATCCCAACGCCCGCGACATCATTCTCTACGAAACCATCCTCTCCGGCGACCTCAACGGCAATGATAGAGATGTTAGAAATCCACAGGATTTACTCGACGACCCATGTCGTGTCGAGAACAGCTACCACGTCGTAAACGGTAGCGATACATATGCCGATACAGTGCTGGATGGCTTCACCATCACAGCCGGTAATGCCGATGGCTCTTATCCAAACAACTACGGGGGTGGAATGTACAACTACAGGGGAAGTCCGACAATGGCCAACTGTACGTTCAGCAAGAACTCAGCCAGTTCTTATGGCGGCGGATTGGCTGGAGGTGGAGCGCTGAGTAACTGCACATTTGCCGAAAACCTTGCAGGCCGACGTGGTGGTGGGCTATCCGGGCCTCGAAGACTTGTCGGCTGTACGTTTATTGGAAACGTGGCAGAGTATGCGGGTGGCATGCTCGGTGGTGACACCCTGACTAACTGTACATTCATCCGAAACTCAGCAAGTAACAGCGGCGGCGCGATTCAGAGTTTACCGGCAACAATGACAACAATGACCGGCTGTACCTTTATTGAAAACACGGCTAACTGTGGCGGTGCCGTATGGTTCACCGACGAGGATGAAAGCCCGACAGTAATCAATTGTACGTTCATAGGTAATTTAGCAACAGAGATTGGTGGCGGTATACACCTGTACGGCAAGTGGCCGACCCTTGTAGAGTGCACCTTCAGCGGGAACTGTGCCAAACGAGGCGGCGCCGTCTACTACGCGGATGGTTCATACCCGAGAGTGACAAACTGCATTTTCAGCGGCAATTCCGCAGAAGAAGAGGGAGGCGCGATGTACAGTGAATATAGCGGACCGATGTTGATGAACTGCATGGTAACGGATAACTCGGCGTGCTGGGGCGGCGGCATCTTCAATAAGGGCTCCGGCACGACACTCCTCAACTGTACATTTGCTGCCAATTCAGGGAGTGATGGAAGTGCTATAGCTTTCGATTCCTACCTCCAGAACTGGCCGAGCAACATTGGAGTGACCAACTGCATTCTCTGGGATAGCGGAAACGAAATATGGAATAACGATGGCTCAACAATCACAATCAACTATAGCGATGTCCACAAAGGCTGGCCGGGAGAAGGTAATATAGATGTTGACCCGTGTTTTGTATGTCAAAATAGCGGGGATTATCACCTATTGCCCGATTCGCCGTGTATTGATGCCGGTGACCCAAGTTATCAATACGACCCAAACGAGGCGGATTTAGATGGCAGGCCGCGCGTAATCGCCGGCCGAATCGATATAGGCGCCTACGAAACGCCGATACCAGCCGAGGCAAGAATCCTTCCACGAACCATTAACCTCGCAAGCAAAGGCAATTGGATAACCTGTTATATCTGGCTCCCCGATGACTATGATGTCGCTAACATAGAACCAAACAGCGTGTTACTTGAGGGTGATATTCAACCTGAACAATTCACAGTCGACGAACAACAGCAGGTCGCGACAACTACATTCGACCGCGAAAAGGTCCAGAGTATTCTGAACATCGGCGATATCAAGCTGACAATAACCTGCCAATTGACCGATGGAACCTACTTCGAGGCCACAGATATAGTTCAAGTTACAGATAAAGGCGGTTGGAAATCAGACAAATAGCATAAGTGTTGCCGGCAATTTAGATAGAAACGGAATTATCTTTTTAATTGTTCGCGTCTTTAACAAGAGGTGTTTTTGTTTCATCGGAGGGAGTGGATATTCCAGGCTGGACCTCTCGGAAAGGTGGTTTCGTCTCCGCTTTTTTTATCAACTCGCTAATCACCTCCCCACTGGTTACGTCACTGCCCTTGGATGCCACCATTGAATGAACACGATTGCACCACCAGCTAACATAGGGTGCGCCCGTTTGCTTGAATCCCCCGGCAAAATCAAGTTCACTTACGAATGTATTTTGAGATATCGGCGTTATACAGATTAACAGGCTCAAAAAACACCAGATGAGCAGCCCGGCCAGAAATCCGAAAAAGCCCGAGACAAAGGTATCAATTGTTTTCGTAAATGCGATGCTGAATTGACCTGTAAATAACGTTGAAGATATTGCGTACAAAATCACAAATGCTCCCACTCCCGGAATCATCATGCACAGTGCATTATTATATGCCGACTTGGGCGCAATGGGGACAATGTTTGCAATGTATGGCCCCAGGAAAACCGCCAGATAGACGGCGATAATAACATTGAACAGCAGAATCCAGGTCTCGTAGAAACCCTTTTTCACCGCCAGCCATACGAAAAGGCAGCCGAACAATATCCCTATCCAAAATACCATAAGTTATTATCCTATAACTCTTTTTAGCTCTTCCAGACTCGTTACCCCGGAAAGTACCATTTTCAATCCCTGTTTTCGCAGGTTGGATTTACCCTGCTCGTCACCTGCTTTTCTCAGCTCGGTTATCCACGAGTCGCTGCTGATAATACTTGCTTTTAATTCGTTGTCGACGACAAGCATATCGAAAATTGCTGTCCTTCCGCGGTAGCCTGTTCCGTGGCATAGTGTGCATCCCTCGGCCCGAAAGAGATGTTTGTAGTCTATCTTTTTTCTGCGAAAATCGGCAATTTGACTTTTGTTAAGCTGCGCCGGTTTCTTACAGTCGGAGCAGAGCCGGCGAAGCAATCGCTGAGAAATAACAAGATCCAGCCCCGATGACAACAAAACTTCTGTTACGCCCAAATCCAGCAGTCGAACCATTGCCGATTCATTGCTGTAACTGTGTATTGTTGCAAGGACAAGATGACCGGTTTGCGATGCTCGAAGTGCAATCTCGGCGGTTTCCTCATCGCGTATTTCGCCAACGGTGATAACATCAGGATCCTGTCTTAATATACTCCGCAAAGACTTTGCAAATGTGATGCCGGCCTTGGGATTAACTTCAATCTGACTGGCATGTGGCAAAACACATTCGATAGGGTCTTCTACTGTAATAACATTGCGCGTATAAAGGTCTATCTCATTGAGCATCGCGTACAGGCTTGTCGTCTTGCCGCTTCCCGTAGGCCCGCACATAAGTATCATACCTGATGGTTTGGCGATTTGGTCTTTGATAATAGACCGGAATTTGTCCGACAATCCGATATTGTCGAGAGTATACATCCCGGCTTTCTGGCTGAGCACCCTCACCGACAGCTTTTCACCGTTCACCACGCCGGCACTCGCGACCCTAAAGGAGGCTGTTCCGTCGGCGGTTTGTGCTATAAAAGCACCATCCTGCGGCCTGCGCCTTTCCGAAATGTCCATATTAGAGACGGCCTTGATGCTGTTTATTACCGCTTGGCATTTGCCGGTTTCGAGCTGCTCAACTATTCGAAGTACACCATCTACCCGGAACCTGACTGTATAAGTCGAATCGTTCTTCGGATCGATGAGGATGTCGCTGGCCTGTTCCTGCAGAGCGTCCCGGATAATATGCTCGGTTATATCCAGAATGTGGCGGTCCTCACGTTTGGTCTTACCGTGGCCATATATTTGTTTAAGCTCGGTTCCTGAAGAATCAAGCAGCTTTATCGCTGTTTCATCCCGGGATTTGGCTGGTCTTGCTGGGCCTCTGTCTGCAAAGGCGTTTCGAAACCGCTGCTTTATTATTTCGAAGACATTTTTTTGACGCTCAGAGGAAATTTGGCGGACGATATCCACTATCAGCAAAGCAAAAAACAGTATCGGCCCCACAAAAAGTGCGGATAATTTTGCTATTGTTTTATATTTCGGTGGTACTAACAGGCTGTACTGGACCTGTTGAACAAAGAAAAAACACAGGTATACCCATCCGCAAAGGATGAAAAGTTTAATCGGATTAAAAGACAATGATTCCGTGCCCGAGGCCGCGATCAGCAGTGAACCTGCTGGAAAACATTTTATACAGGCCAGTATTTCCATATAATTTCATAGATGACAAGTACTGGTAACTTTTTTATTATATTGGGGGATGCAGCGTGCGGCAACAGCTAAATCAGTTGATAAATTATATTGACTAAGCCGGTCCTGCCGGGTAGAATGGTACAGTTTATTAAAATCCCGATTGACCGTACAGGAATAACAAAATTGTTTAAACAGTTTTCTTCATACTGAAACAGAAAGGCCTTGTAGTAGCGGATAGATTTATGGCGAAAGTAACACTGCCCGATGGCAGCACATTAGAGATTAGTGACGGCACTACTATAGGAGAATTGGCAGAACAGATCGGACCGGGACTCGCAAAAGCGGCCGTTGCAGCGGAATTAAATGGACAGTTAGTTGATTTATCTACCCCTATTACAGCCGACACCACAGTTAAAATCATAACCCTAAAAGACGATGAAGGTCTCGAAATAATGCGCCATAGCTGCGCCCACATAATGGCTGAGGCGATATGTACCATCTGGCCCGATACAAAGTTGGTTTACGGACCCACCATCGAGGATGGTTTTTACTATGACATTGACCTTGATGAGGCGATTCGACCGGAAGACTTCAAACGCATAGAAGAAAAAATGCGGGAAATCGTCAAGGCAGACAAACCGATTGTTCGCAGCCAAATGAGTAAAACCGACGCCCTGAAAAAGTTGGCTGGCGACAAATATAAAATTGACAATGTAAATCGCTCTGACAGTGATATTATTAGTTTTTATTCGAGCGGGGATGGCTTCGAGGACTTGTGCCGCGGCCCGCATGTGCCATGCACCGGGAAAGCAGGAAGCTTTAAGGTCATGTCCGTCGCCGGTGCCTACTGGCACGGCGATCCTACACAAAAAATGCTCCAGCGCGTCTACGGAACCGCATGGCCGACCAAAAAAGAGCTCGACGACTATCTATCAAGGTTAGAGGAAGCAAAGAGACGCGACCATCGTGTTCTGGGCAAACAATTGGATTTATTCAGTTTCAACGAGGCCGGTCCCGGCTTTGCATTCATCCACGCCAAAGGAATGGTTATCTGGAATGCCATAGTGGATTTTTGGAGGGGGGTTCACGATAAATACGGTTATCAGGAAATAAGAACACCCATTATTCTAAATGAAGAGCTTTGGCACAAGAGCGGACATTGGGACAATTACAAGGAGAATATGTACTTTACCAGTTTCGACGATGCCAGCTACGCGATAAAACCGATGAACTGTCCCGGCGGCTGCCTGATTTATAAAACCAGGCAGCATTCATACCGCGAGTTTCCCTTGCGTGTTGCCGAGCTGGGCCTTGTGCATCGACATGAGGCCAGTGGTGTTATGCACGGCCTTTTCAGGGTAAGACAGTTCACGCAGGACGATGCCCATATCTTCTGTACCCCCGACCAGATTGAATCTGAAATAATAGGTGTCATCGACCTAACCTTCGAGATATACAAAGCCTTTGGATTTGAAGATTTCCACATCGAGCTGTCCACAAAACCGGAAAAGCATATCGGTTCGGACGAGATTTGGGAAATTGCTACAGACGCCCTAAAAGCCGCCCTCGAACACACCAATATCGACTACAAAATCAACGAAGGCGATGGCGCATTTTACGGCCCGAAGATAGATTTCCATATAAAGGATTGCCTCAAAAGGTCATGGCAGTTAGGAACAATCCAGTTGGATTTTTCCATGCCGCAGCGTTTTGGCATGGTCTATACCGACAAAGATAATACCGAAAAGCCTCCCGTTATGATCCACAGGGCCGTTCTCGGCTCCTTCGAGCGCTTTATCGGCATTCTTATAGAACACTATGCCGGCAATCTGCCTCTATGGCTTGCACCGGAGCAGGTCAGGGTTCTGACGATAAGTGAGAAAACAAACGATTATGCCAAAGTCGTGCTTCAGAGGCTAAAAGACGCCCGCCTGCGATGCAGTTGTGATTTAACGGACGAAAAAGTTAACGCTAAAATCGCAAAAGCACACGCCGAAAAGCTCCCCTTTATGTTGGTTGTTGGGCCAAAAGAAGCCCAGTCCAATACTGTAAATGTAAGAATCCGCGGTGACAAAGAAACCAAAACACTAAAGATTGACGAATTTTTAGAAATGGCAATAAAGAAAATTGCCGATAAAAAATAGATTTAGTTTTATGGTTCCGGGCCTGTGGCCTGTGAATCGTCGTTAGAAACAAAAATTTTGAAGAAAGGTAAGGTGATACGCGATCACTAAAAGAGGATTAAAGGTCAATGGGGGTATAAAAGCCGAGACAGTTCGGCTAATAGACGAAGAAAACAATCAGGTAGGAGTCGTCTCCAGAAACGAGGCTATGAGCAGGGCACGTGAGGCGGGTTTGGACCTTGTCGAAGTGGCACCAACAAGCGATCCGCCTGTCTGCCGGATTATGGATTACGGAAAGTGGCAGTATCAGCAAAAACGAAAAATTCGAGAAGCTCATAAAAAGCACCAGCACCATACTACTACGCTAAAGGAAATCAGACTAAGGCCGGAAACTGATAAACACGACCTCGATATAAAGCTAAATCATGCGCGTGAATTCCTGCAGAAAGGCCACAAAGTACAGTTCACAATGTTCTTCCGTGGAAGACAGATGCTCCACAGAGACCAGGGCTATACAATTTTGGAGGAAATTACTCAGTCGATGGAAGACCTGGCCAGAATAGAGCGGCCGACCAGAATGGCCGGAAGACGCATGACTTTATTGCTTGTACCGAAATAATTGCCAAATGGTTGGACGTTTCTCTCGGAACATATTGCATAGATTAGCCCCGGTACCTGTGGCCGGGGGTGTTAGCCCCTTGCACTGCAAGGAGTCATAATGAACGAAGCGCATAATCTCGCTTAAT
>Ga0209536_100015702_pt1 | contig 10800 bp, 9 predicted proteins | sample DeeMarSeWOR28_12_FD_187461 | JGI IMG/M metagenome (GOLD analysis project Ga0209536, IMG submission 187461) | Marine sediment microbial communities from White Oak River estuary, North Carolina - WOR-2-8_12 (SPAdes) (version 2) | ecosystem: Environmental > Aquatic > Marine > Intertidal zone >...
ACGTGATGCTCCTGGGCGAGGGGCAGTGGACGCCGGCGCCGTGGATCAACGTGATCTCGAACCCGGACTTCGGTTTTCAGGTCTCGGAGTCGGGTGGGGGATCGACGTGGTCCAGGAACAGCAGGGAGAACAAGCTCACTCCCTGGACGAACGACCCCGTGAGCGACACGCCCGGTGAGGTCTTCTACGTACGGGACGAGGATAGCGGCATCACCTGGGGACCGACCCTTCTTCCGATCCGGGAGGATCCGTCGGCGTACGTGGTCCGGCACGGCCAGGGATACACCCGCTTCGAGCACGAAGCCCACGGCATCGCGCTCGATCTGCTCCAACTGGTCCCTGTGAGCGATAGCGTCAAGCTCTCGCGCCTCACCCTCGAGAATCATTCGGGTCGCAAGCGGCGCCTCCAGGTCACAGCCTACGCAGAGTGGGTGCTTGGCGTTTCGCGGAGCGTCAGCGCCCCGCACGTGGTCACCGAGATCGATACCGTGACGGGAGCGATGTTCGCGAGCAACGCGTGGAACGGCGAGTTCGCCGATGCCGTCGCGTTTGCCGATCTCGGGGGGCGGCAGGCCTCGTGGACCGGTGATCGCCTGGAGTTCCTGGGGCGAAACGCGACCCTCGTGCACCCCGCCTCGCTCGAGCGAGGGCGCGAGCTGTCCGGGAAGACGGGAGCGGGGCTGGATCCCTGTGCGGCTCTCCGTACCGGAATCGAGCTCGAGCCCGGCGAGCGCTGCGAGGTGTTGTTCATGCTCGGCCAGGGGAGGAACCGCGAGGAGGCGCGTGAGCTCGTCGAACGCTACCGCGGGCTCGGTTGTGACGAGCCGCTCCGAGAGGTCGAGGAGGCGTGGGACCGCGTGCTGGGAACGGTCCAGGTCGAGACACCCGACCCGTCGATGGATCTCATGCTCAACCGGTGGCTGCTCTATCAGACGCTTTCGTGCCGCATCTGGTCCCGCTCTGGCCTCTACCAGTCGGGCGGCGCCTACGGATTTCGCGACCAGCTCCAGGACGTACTCGCCCTGCTGCTCTGCAGACCGGACCTCGTACGCGAACATCTCCTTCGCGCAGCGGCGCGGCAGTTCCGCGAGGGAGACGTCCAGCACTGGTGGCATCCCCCGACCGGACGAGGGGTCCGCACCCGGATCTCCGACGATCGTCTGTGGCTGCCCTATGCGGTCACGCGCTACCTGCGAAGCACCCAGGACGCGGCGGTTCTCGATGAGCAGATCCCGTGGCTCGAGGGACCGGCGCTGGAGGAGGGGCAACAGGAGGCCTACTTCGAGCCGACCGCGTCGGAGGACCGGGCCACACTCTACGAGCACTGTGCGCAGGCGTTGGACCGAAGCCTCGAGCTGGGAATCCACGGCCTCCCGCTGATCGGGGCCGGGGATTGGAACGACGGGATGAACCGCGTCGGTCACGAGGGCCAGGGTGAGAGCGTATGGCTGGGCTGGTTCCTCCTGACCAACCTGAAGGAGTTCGCCCAGACCGCCGAGCAGCGGGGGGAAGACGGCCGCGCGATGCGCTGGCGTAGCGCAGCCGCCAACCTCGAGACATCTCTCGATGCCGAAGCCTGGGACGGAGAGTGGTACAAGCGCGCCTTCTTCGACGACGGCACGCCGCTCGGATCCGTGGAGAACGACGAGTGCTGGATCGACTCGATCCCCCAGTCGTGGGCCGTCATCTCGGGCGCGGCGGACGAGCAGCGAGCGCGACGCGCCATGGATTCCGTCGACCGTCAGCTCGTTCGCCGCGACGATGGCCTGATCCTGCTCTTCGCGCCGCCCTTCGACCAGACACCGCTGGATCCCGGCTACATCAAGGGCTATGTCCCCGGGATCCGGGAGAATGGCGGCCAGTACACCCACGCGGCGTCCTGGTCGATCGTGGCGTTTGCCATGCTCGGCGAAGGGGAGAAGGCCGTCGAGCTCTTCGACATCCTGAACCCGATCCGCCACGCCGACAGCCGCGCGAAGCTGGACCGCTACAAGGGAGAGCCCTACGTCGTGGCGGCGGATGTCTATTCCCAGGCCCCCCATGCGGGCAGGGGCGGCTGGACCTGGTACACCGGAGCTGCAGGCTGGCTCTACCGCGCAGGCCTGGAGTCCATTCTCGGGTTCCAGAAGGAGGGTTTGGCGCTCCGTATCGACCCCTGCATCCCGCGCGCGTGGGACGGCTTTCGGCTCACCTACCGACACGGCAGTACGCTGTACCGGATCGTCGTCGACAATCCGAAGAAGGTCTGTCGCGGCGTAGCGCGGGTCAGCCTGGACGGAACGCCGTTGGCGGCGGGTGCGCTCGTTCCCCTGTCCGACGACGGGAGCGAGCATCGCGTCGACGTGGTGCTTGGATGACTTGCAGCGGCGAGGGTGTCTGAAAGGGGGAGATCGGCGGATGGGTACGGAAGGCTCTGGCGCATCTCGGGCGGGTGGAGAGGGGCTTCACAACGAGGACGTCTTCCTGGTCGAAGAGGGGCTCGGGCTCTACGTCGTGTGCGACGGGGCTAGCGGTACGCCGGCGGGGGAGATCGCAGCGCGCGTGGCCAGCGAGGCGCTGGAGGAGTTCGTGGCACGGGCCGAGCAGAGCTCGGAGTTCGGGCAGGGCGAGGCTGCCCGCCAGATGGTCGAGGAGGCGATGGTTCACGCCCTGACGGCGGTGAGCGAGTCAGAGCGGACGCACCCGGAGTTTCGAGGACTCTCGACGACCGTCACCATGCTGCTCGCCCATGAGCGCCTGGGAGTGGTCGGTCACTGGGGAGACAGCCGGGCCTACCTCATCCGCCGCGGCCGGGCGCATCAGCTGACCGTCGACCACGAGTTGACCGAGCTCGCCTCGAATCGAGTAGGTGGTGAGGTCGAGCGCGACGTCTTCGCACTCGAGCTGGAGCCGGGAGACACCATCGTGCTCTGTACGGACGGTGCCGAGGAGGTCGTTCGGGAGGCGGGGATCCTCCGGGTCGCCGGCACCCTTTCGCCCCAGCTCCTGGCCAGCCGCATCGTCGCTGCGGCTCATCGGCAGACGCCCACGCACGATGCCACGGCCGTGGTCGTGCGGGTCCGCCGCGAACGAGAGCCGGGATGGCTCGAGCTGTCGATGCCGTCTCGGCGTACGACCTTCGGCCATACGCTTCCACGGGGCTAGCTAGCGGTGTGTGCCGGAGCCAGCAAGGCGGCCCGTGCCGGTCCAGAGCAGTCCCAGCAGAAGCAGCGAGCAGCCGTAGGGCGACAGGGCCGGCACGGGTGCGTCTATGACGAACTGGACGTCGTCGTAGGTCATGACGGTCGCCCACGAGCCGCTCGGCGGGGAGCTGGCGGATTCGTGAAAGCTCTCCTCGGTGAGGAAGAGCCGCAGGGCATAGCTGCCTGCGGGAAGGGAGAGACCGCCTGGAAGGGCTCGCGTCGGCTCCCACTCCGCGTAGATCGACCGTACCTCGTCGGGCTGGGAGCTCGCATACCAGGGGGATGCCTCGTTCACTGCGAAGGTGTGCACGGTGGGGAGTGAGTCGATGGGCTCCGGAGTTCTCTGCGCCGTCTTCCACAGCACATGAAAGCTGCTGTCGACCGTCAGATCTCCCGCCACCTGACCGGCTTCATCCGTCACCAGGTAGGCGAAGAGGAGGTATCCCTCGTATACGTAGTCGTAGACGCCATCCGTGAATCCCTGGGACTTCCAGGCGACGTACTCCGTGTCGCTGCTGTTCCAGCCACCTACGACGGTCCCCGTGACCTTCTCCACCTTGTTGAGCCACCAGCGTCCGGCGAAGCCGATTCGTTCGTTGGCCAGGTCGCTTCCCTCCGGACCCCAGAAGTAGCTGGGCTTGCCGTTCAGCTTGAGCTGATAGGCGAAGTTCGCCTTGAGGTTGCTGCCGGTGAAGGTGCCTTCGATTGCGGGTCCGTGATCCGGGTACTCGAAGACCGCGGCGGCACTGGCGTAGTCGTAGGTGGCGATCGCGTCGCCGTCGTAGGGAGTGGTCGCTGCGTCTCGCCAGCGCTGCCGGGTGTCGTCCCAGTGGACCGCGGAGAGCACGGCCGTTTCGGCTTGCGCCCATATCGGAGCAGCCACGACGGCGATCGACGCAAGAGCGAGGGTGAGGAGGAGGCGTGGAGCGTCGAGCGGAGTGAGCAACATGATCGATCCCCGAGGTTCAGGGTCTCCCAGGCGGCGAGGGGGAGCAAGTGGAAAGCGCCCCTGGTCGGGTGGGCCATCCGGCCGGCCGGGCGATTCGCATCCAGGATGGCAGTCGCGTGCCGACGCAGTATTCTGGCCCGAACCGTCGGTCCCGAGAGTGCAATCTCGGCGCGCCGATCTCCAGAGGCTCGCCATTGACCGACTCCTCCTCGTACGAACCGCCGAAGGTCTGGAAGTGGGACTCCGAGAGCGGAGGTCGCTTCGCGAAGATCAATCGCCCGATCGCAGGAGCGACACACGAGCAGGCTCTGCCCGTCGGAGATCACCCCCTTCAGCTCTACTCGCTCGCGACGCCGAACGGCGTGAAGGTGACGATCCTGCTGGAGGAGCTGCTGGCGCTCGGCAGAGAGGGCGCCGAGTACGACGCCTACCTCATCAACATCGGTGAGGGGGAGCAGTTCGGTAGCGGCTTCGTCGCCGCGAATCCGAACTCGAAGATCCCGGCCCTCGTCGATCACGGCACAAAACCGCCGACTCGCGTCTTCGAGTCCGGGGCGATCCTGGTCTATCTGGCCGAGAAGTTCGACGCGTTTCTGCCCACGGAGCCGAGTGCGCGGGCGGAGTGCATGTCCTGGCTCTTCTGGCAGATGGGCAGCACCCCCTTCCTGGGCGGGGGGTTCGGCCACTTCTATGCCTATGCACCCGAGAAGCTCGAGTACCCCATCAATCGCTACGCGATGGAGGTCAAGCGCCAGCTGGACGTGCTCGATCGGAACCTGGACGATCGCAGATACCTGGCTGGTGAGGACTACACGATCGCGGATATCGCCACGTGGCCGTGGTACGGCGGCCTGGTGCTGCACAACCTCTATGATGCCGAGGTGTTCCTCGCTGCAAAGACCTATACGAACGTCTTGCGATGGGCGACGGAGATCCAGGCGCGGCCCGCCGTCCGGCGTGGCCAGCGTGTCAACAAGGTCTGGGGCCCGGAAGAGGAGCGCGTCCCCGAGCGCCACGACGCGAGCGACCTGGGCTAGGGGGCGGACGTTCCCAACGCCGATCCAGTCGTGCCAGACTGATTCAGCTCGAGAGCCTCAGGAGATCGATCCCCGATGAGCATCATCCTCTACGGAGCTCCCCTTTCGCCCTTCGTTCGGAAGGCCGATGCCTTCCTTCGCGAGAAGGGCGCCGAGTTCGAGCTCCAGAGCGTGAACATCATGCCCATGCCCGACTGGTTCAAGGAGATCAGTCCCGCCCGTCGCATTCCCGTCCTGCGCGACACGGCGATCGGCGAAGAGGGCCCGCAGGGCACGATTCCGGACTCGTCGGCGATCTGCGCCTATGTCGAACGGAAGTACCCGGAGCCGGCTCTCTATCCCATGGATCCGTATGAGCACGGGCGCGCCGTGTGGCTCGAGGAGTACAGCGACTCGGAGCTCGCGGCGCCGATCGGGATGGGGATCTTCCGCCCAATCCAGTTTGCGAGATTCCAGGGGAAGGAGCCGGATCTCGATACGGCCAGGAAGACCTACGCGGACAAGCTGCCGCGCCCGCTCGACTACCTGGAGGGCGAGATCGGCAGCCGCCGATTCCTCGTTGGAGATGCGCTCTCGATCGCCGACGTGTCGGTGGCGTCCATGCTCGTTCAGCTCGAGCTGGTCGCGGGCCCCCTCGACGAGAGCCGTTGGCCCGGCCTGGCCGGGCTCGTCGAGCGCATGACGAAGCGCGAGAGCTTCGCCCCGTGTATCGCGATCTGTCGAAAGATCGTGAAGCAGGACCCGGTCGATCTTCGGGGTTAGCGCGCTAGCCGCGCTGCGCGCGCCGGCCCGAGGAGCAGCTCCGCCGGGTCGCCCTTCGCCTGGAGACTCGCGAAGAAGAGATATGCCGTGAGCACGGGCGCGCCGCCGACGAAGCCCAGCACGCCCAACGCGATGCCGCCGGGCGAGAAGTGATGGCGCCAGGCGAGCCAGAGACCCGAGAGCGCGAGGAGGCCCATGAAGTCGAGGTTGAACTGGCCGGCCCATCCCATCTGCGCGATGTCGCCGAAGAACACCGCGAGCAGCCCGATGCCGTGGTTGGCGACGACGACGGCGGTATAGCCGGCGATGCAGATGAAGATGAACGCCAGGAGGGTTCGAAATGCGCTCATGGATCTCCTTTCTACTGCGAGGCAGGTCGACGATCTCCGGCTCTGCCGGCGGATTGCTGGTTGGCGGCGTCGTTCAGGATTCGGCGCACTTCCTGGGAGACGAGGGACCGGAAGTCGGAGGTGTAGTCCTCCTGGCTGCGGTCCCAGAAATCCCGGACGTTCGGACTCCGAAGGATGCGGCGGAACGAGCTCCAGTAGGCCTCCCACGCCTCGGGGGGCAGTGTGGCCTGGCGGTGATGCAGGTAGATGCTGTCGTAACGCCGGAAGGTCATTCGGAGATAGGCCGCGAACCGGGCTCGATCCTCGCGCGGAAGTGGGGCCTCTCCGAGCCCGGTCTCGACGATGCGCGCGATCTCGGGGTCCGTGAGCAGGAGCGCATTCGAAGACGTCGTCGCCTGCGCGAGGGACTCGTAGGTGGCGGCGCGTAGTGTTCGCGTGTTCTGGCGGATCTGGGCCGCCAGGTAGACCAGGGACGCGATCACGCCGATCGCTCCGATCAGCTCGCCGATATTGCCGAGGTCCTCGAGCGTCACGCGGGACTCGCGCTATTCGACACGCTCGGGGTCACCGGAGAGCCATGTCTCGTCGAGCACGGGCCATGTCCATCGACCTCCAGACTCCGCACCGGTCCGTCGAGCGTCGCGGGGCAGGCCGCGTCGGTCCGACCCTCGGCCGTGAGGCGCCAATCTGCCAGATCTCTTCGATGGGCGCACGCAGGGTTCCGTTGGGAGTACGGGTGATTCCGGCAGCGACGGGTCCGAAGCGCTAGCTTCCGCCTGCCATGCCGCTAACCGAGCTACGAGTCCATACGAGCCGTGCTTTCGCGCTCCTGCTGGCTTCCTGGCTGCTCGCATGGCCCGGAGGTGCGTCGGCCCGGGACGTGGTGATCGCCGGGGGGATCGAGGGTCGTACCTATCAGCGCTACGCCGCGAACCTGGGCAGCAAGCTGCCCGCATTCAAGGTGCGCTACCGCCAGACGGCGGGTTCCAGCGAGAACCTCGATCTATTGGCGGCCGGGGAGGTCGACATCGGCTTCGCGCAGGTCGACGTCTTCGCGACGCGCATCCGCAGCGAGCGCGAGCGCTTCGAGAAGCTCGGCATCGTGGGCCGCCTCGCCGACGAGTGCGTGTTCCTCGCCTATCGCAAGGGTGGAAGCGTGACGAGCGAGGAAGGCCTCCAGGCCCAGGTGGACGGGCGCAAGCCGAAGCTCTCCGTGGGCGATCCCCAGGGAGGGATGCACACGACCTGGCTGCTCCTGAAGGAGATCCAGCCCGCATTCGGCGCGACCGCGATCGACTTCACCGGGGGTACGCTCGCCCTCAACCACCTGGCGACGGGCATGCTCGACGCGGTGGGCTGGGTGACCGATCCCAGGAACCACGACCACAAGCTCTTGCGGGCGGTCTTCGCCAACGACTCGCTCGACATCCTGGAGATCGACGATCCCAGCCTGGCCTATACGCTTCCCCAGGGCACGGTCGTATACGAGCTCAAGGAGGTCTCGATCAGCCGCGGGATGAGGCCGAGGAAGATCACCACGGTCTGCACGGGCTCGGCCGTGTTCGCGCGCCCCGGGATCGAGCCGCGGCTGATGGACGCGGTCTCGGACGTCCTGAGCCTGGATCGCGAGGCGATTCTCTCGCTGGACTGACCATCGAGCGAGAACTCGTCCAGGCGACTCGCAGGGTCGGATCGCATCGCCCGGGTCAGTGGTTCCACCACGGTCGGTCCGAGAAGGCCCGCAGGTCGATCTCGTGGGTCCAGGCCGAGCGATGTTGCTGCGCGAGGTGGAGGTAGGTGTCGGCGATCTTCTCGGGGAGCAGCAGGCCGTCGCGCTCCAGACCCCGGGACTCCCTCAGCTGCTGGAAGCGCTCCGGACCCAGCATCCTCCCCAGGGTATCGGGGGCGTCGACCGCACCGTCGATGAGGATGTGCGCGACGTGGATGCCCTTGGGGGCGAACTCCGCATTGAGGGTCTGACAGAGCATGCGTCGCCCGCCCATGGCGGCGGCGTGGGAGTGCTGACCCGCATTTCCGCGGACTGCGGCCGTGGCGGAGGTGACCAGGATGGTGCCCTTCTCCCGCTTCTCCATCAGGGGACAGACGGCCGAGGCGACGCGAAAGAGCCCGAAGGTCGCGAGTCGCCAGCCCAGCTCGAAGGCCTTGTAGCTCGTGTCCTTCAGGGCACGGTCGCCGATCTGGGCCCCCAGATTGAATGCCACGACCTCGATCGGCCCGATCTCCGTCTCGACGGCGGAAACGCGCTCCTCGATGCTGTTCGGCTCGACGGCGTCGAGCAGGAAGCCCGAGGCCGATCCTCCCTCGGCCTCGATGCCCGCTACCAGCTTGCGCAGGCCCTCCTCGTCGCTGCGACGGCACAGGACCGCGTGATATCCCTCTCGCGCGAATCGTTTCCCGACGTTGCCGCCGATGCCGGCGCCCGCGCCGATGACCAGACAGACAGGCTTCATCTCCTGCTCCTCGATGATTCGATCGGGGGAAACAGTAGAATAAGATCTGGAGCTTCGGGATCGCGCGCCGAGGGCGGGCGGTTCGCGGCTGCCGCACCGCATCGAGATCGCTCCGCCGGCGCTCGAGAACGAGGAGGAAGGTGATGAAGCTCGACAATCGCGTGACCCGCATGCTCGGTGTGGACGTCCCCATCGTGCAGGCGCCGATGGGCTGGATCGCCCGGGCGCCCCTCGCATCGGCCGTCTCCCGCGCGGGCGCGCTGGGCATGATCGAGACCTCCTCGGGCGAGCTCGACGTGATCCGCGACGAGATCCGCAAGATGAAGGAGCTCACGGACCGGCCCTTCTGCGTGAACATCGCCCAGGCCTTCGTTCGCGATCCGAAGATCGCGGATTTCGTGATCGAGCAGGGCGTCCGCGTGGTCACGACCTCCGCGGGGAGTCCCACGAAGTACACGCGGCAGCTCAAGGACGCAGGCCTCACCGTCTTCCACGTGGTGCCCACGCTGCGCGCCGCCCTGAAGGCCGTGGATGCCGGCGTGGACGGCCTGATCGTGGAGGGCGGAGAGGGTGGGGGGTTCAAGAACCCTCGAGAGGTCTCCAGCATGGTGCTGCTGCCGCTCGTGCGCTCGAAGGTCGACGTCCCGATCATCGCGGCGGGCGGCATCTGCGACGGTGCCAGCATGGCCGCGGCGTTCGCGCTCGGAGCCGAGGGCGTCCAGATGGGCACGCGCATGGTGTCGGCACTCGAGAGCCCCGTCCACGGGAACTGGAAGAACGCCATCGTGGAGGCCGCCGAGACCGACACCGTGATCCTGAAGCCCGAGGGCGCCCCGGCCCTGCGGGCGCTCCGCACGGCACGCACGGAGCGGCTCGAACGCGGCGAGGGGAACGCCATGGCCGCCCTGGCAGGAGGCCAGCGCCAGGTCTACTTCGAGGGCGATCTCGAGGCGGGGGTGGCCCTTACCGGGCAGGTGGCGGGGCGGATCGAAGCGGTGCTCCCGGTCGCCGAGGTGATCGAAGCCACGATGCGGCAGTTCGGCGAGACGATCGAGCGGCTCGCGAAGATCGACCTGTCGGCGTAGCCCCGCGTCGGTTCGCAGCGCGTCGAAAGGAGCCCCGTGTACCGCCTCTTCTCCTGGGAGCACAGCTACTTCTCCGGCAAGGCGCGCGCCTACCTGCGCTTCAAGCAGCGCGCCGGCTCGCTGGGACCCGGCTTCGAGGACGTTCTCGCCACGCCGGAGCTGATCATGGGGCTCCTCGTTCCCCGATCCGGGACGAACGCGGTGCCTCAGCTCGAGGCGCCCGACGGCACCTGGGTGCAGGACACCAGCGAGATCATCGACTACTGCGAAGCGGCCCACCCGGAGGTTCCCGTCGTTCCCGACCCCGAAGCCGCTCCCCGGCAGTGCCTCGCGTCCCACCTGATCGAGCTTCTGGCCGACGAGTGGCTGCTGGTTCCGGCCTTCTGGGAGCGCTGGTATTTCAGCGAGGACGGTCGGGCACCGAGCCACCGCGCCTTCAACGAGCAGCAGTGGGGAGCCGTCCTGGCTGCCGGGCAGCCCGGTGAGGCGCGCCGGGCCGCCGGCGCCGGCTTCTTCGAGGAGGTGATGGGCATCTCGCACAGCCGCAAGGACCCGAAGGGTACCTACGCGGGCCTCGTCCATCTCGGCTGCGACGAGCGAACCGAGGGCGCCTGGCAGCAGAGCCTGCATCGCGTGCTCGGCATCCTCGAGACACACTTCTCCCGACACGACTACGTGCTCGGAGGGCGCCCGACCCTGGGAGACTTCGCCCTGCTCGGGCCGCTCTACGCACACGTCTATCGCGACGCGATCTCGGGATTCGCCCTCCGCACCCACTTCCCGATCACGAGCGAGTGGGTCGAGCGCGCCAACGGTGAGGGCGCACTCAACGCGCGGTCCTGGGGGCAGAAGCTCTACTCGCTGTCCGAGGCGGGCGCGCTGGTGGGGCGCCCCGCGACCAGCGACGGAGGCGAGTGGCTTTCGGACGACGCCATCCCCGAGACGCTCCTGCCGCTCCTCGCAG